>JABAOF010013337.1_pt2 | contig 13456 bp, 13 predicted proteins | sample 7062171 | NCBI WGS metagenome assembly JABAOF01 (sample SAMN14538628, study PRJNA623070) | marine sediment metagenome | biome: marine biome [ENVO:00000428]; feature: marine pelagic biome [ENVO:01000023]; material: deep marine sediment [ENVO:00002113] | place: India: Gulf of Khambhat ...
AGACGGCAAAGAAAAAAGATCCAGATGCACGGCGCGCAAATCCTGAGGAATGAGGCGTACAGAGAAGTACGCTGCAATGACGAAGGATGCAGCGCAACGCAGCCCTTCGGCTTTGCTCAGGGCCGTGAGCATGTCGAACGGCCCTTCGGCTTTGCTCAGGGCCGTGAGCATGTCGAACAGCAGATGGACTTTTTACGAAGCCGTCATATTTAGAATTCAATCGCTGAATTTACCGTTTGAAAAAAGAGAGTAGATACAGTTGCCAGTCCTTCGGGGGCAAGGGTAAGGGATATTCTGAAACCTTTCCTTAGAGAGGAGAATAGCCAGGGCATCAGGTCCAGAAGGATTTACAGAAGGGCCTTTGGTGCTGAATGAATAAGGCTCAAATCCCCCCGAGATATCCAACCGTTATCCATGGGGTTCTTTCAGGAGCCGATATAGAACGGCGAGGGCGAAGAGCCTCACTGCCCACGCGGGGAAGACCATCAAGTTCTGGTCGCATTTTTCATCCGAAATTCAATAAAGAGGGAAGTGAGGGCATCGAGTTCAGAAAAGATGGCTTTTTTTGTTCTTATCCCCGGGGACAGGCTCCAAAAGAGTGTGATGTAGATATCTTGGTCACTAAGAGACGTGTTCATTCGAAGTTCAAGTGATACAAAACCATGGAAAGGGGGTCGAAGAAAGCCACGATCCTTTTCGGGATATCATTGAGGATGAACGACATTGACACATCGGGAACGTTCCTTCTGGACCGCAGGGATGACCGTGTGGCAAAGTCTGCAATTGGCGTGCAAAAGTGCAACAGAATGGAGGTTGAGCTTGGGACCTCCCACCACAAGTAAATCCTCGTTAGATCGTCATCTAAACAGAAGACTCTTGAGGGGATTCGTGCAAAAACTCAGAGCCCCTTCTTTAAAGAACGATATTTTTTTTTATGGCACTGCACTGGGGGCAGAAAGATTCGTTAGTTTTCTTATCATTCCTCTTCTCACAAAAACTTTGCCCCAGGAGATCTATGGTGTTTGGACTCAAATAATCATAACGACTGGGTTGGTTTCCCCAATGATTTTGTTAGGGTTCCCTTCAGCGATGGTGCGTTTCATATCTGGAAAGAAGGATAAGCAAGAAAAAAGCACAATATTTCACGGAATGCTCCTTATTGAATCTTTGAATTTAATTCTCATCACAGCGATCATCATTTTCTTCAAGTCATTTCTAGGAAGAATGATGTTCGGAGATGTTCGGTTCTTTGATTTTATTTATCTATTCGGTTTTTTCTTGGCAACACATGTGCTCTTTGAATTAACAATCGCTTTTCTTTGGGCTGATAAGGAAATTCAACGTCTTTCAATCTATAGTTTCCTCAAGAATGGAATTCGAATTGGGATATTGGCTCTTGCAATTCTTTTATTTCATATAGATCTATTTCATGCAATTGTTCTGATTATCATTGCACAATTAGTGTTGACTATATGTGTGTATATTAACGATATTCTGAAAAAAGTTGGTTTGAGTTTTTGGATCCGAAAAGTCCGATGGCGGGAAATAATGCTTTTCTCTTTCCCACTCATACCATATAGCGTATTTATCTGGACCAACAATTTTTTCGATCGTTATCTTATTTTACATATTCTTAACATCAACCGTGTTAGTATTTATGCTGTTTCTTATTCCTTAGCTGCAGTAATAGGAGTGTTTTACAGTGTCCTCGGGTTCACGGTCTATCCTTATATGTCTACATTATGGAATGAGGGGGATAAGGTTGGGGCTTCGAGGGTCCTTTGTAAGGCGATAAGATATTATTTCCTTTTCGCTGTTCCATCCATCGCTGGTCTCACTATTCTCAGTGCTCCAATCATAAAGATAGTGTCAACAGCGGAATATTTCTCAAGTTGGCAGGTTATTTTTTGGCTTTGTTTAGGCATCGCGGTCTTTGGTCTGTATGAGTTAAATGTTTTTACCATATTGCTCGCAAAAGAAACGATTTTGAATCTTAAGATTACAGCTGTAGCATTATTTGTTAACGTACTTCTTAATATTATTATGATTCCGAGGATCGGGATTTTAGGTGCGGCTGTTGCAACATGTATGTCAAATAGCGTTCTGGCGTCCTGGACAATTGTAGTTAGCAAGAGATACCTGCCCTACGGATTCCCCTGGCGTGATTTTGTTAAGATTGTTCTTGCTACCGGGATAATGTCATTATTTTTATTGACCGTGACGTTTAGTATTTCTATAGACAATTTTTTTACCCTGGGTTGTATTATTGTTTTAGCGCTTGGCATATACGGATCAATAGATATAGTTAGTAGGAATTCATTGATTCGTGAATTGGTAAGCAGTTGATGAAGATCTGTTTTCTAGCCGGGGCTAATTCTATTCACAGCTATCGCTGGATCACATATTTTGCTGGCAAACGCAATAAGATTTCCTGGGTATCTCTTTCTCCGTTGACTGAGGGAAGTAATATTCCCGAAATAGATTTCTATGAGATCCGATCATTTTCAAGAAAGATATGTTCGATTCTGAAGGCAGTCTTCAAGGTCAGAAGGTTGATAAGGGAAATGAGGCCGGAAATTCTTCACGCGCATTATGCCGGGGCCTACGGACTAATTGGTGCATTAAGCGGATTTCATCCTTTTATTATTACTCCCTGGGGTTCTGACATTCTTATGGCGGGAGGGTCAGCGATAAAGAAATGGATGGTAAAGTATATTCTCAAAAAGGCTGATTTGATAACCTGTGATGCTGAACATATGAGAAATGCTATAGCTAAGTTTGGGGTGGATATTGAGAAGATTCATATTATCTACTTTGGAATAGATACTCAAAGATTTCTTCCAGGGAGAAAGAGCGAATATCTAGCGAAAAAGTTAGAAGTTTTTGATTCACCTGTGATAGTTAGTCTGAGGAGTCTTGAGCCAATATATGATGTGGAAACATTGGTAAGGTCAGTACCTCAGGTAGTGAAGGAAATTCCTGATGCAAAATTTATGATTGTTGGGACTGGTTCTCAAGAAGAGGCTCTGAAGGGGCTATCCACACGTCTGGGTATTTCAGAGAAGATCCGCTTTGTTGGCAAGATTCCGAATGAAGATATTTCTCAATATCTGGGGATAGCGGATGTATATGTTTCAACTTCTTTATCAGACGCAGGTATTGCCGCAAGTACGGCCGAGGCAATGGCGTGCGGGTTGCCTGTGGTAATTACCGACTCAGGTGAGAACAGAAAATGGGTTACAGATGGTGAAGGAGGATTTTTGATTCCCGTTAGAAATCCTGAAATATTAGCGGAAAAGATCATTTATTTGCTCGGAAATAATGAAATAAGAATGAAATGTGGAAAAATTAACCGGAGATTAATTGAACAAAAGAATAGTTATTATAAAGAAATGGAAAAAATGAATAGAATTTACAAGGCAATTGTTAGAAATGAAGAGAATTAATTTTTTCTTTAGAAAATGGCCTTCTTTTTATCGTTTGCTTCAGAGGCCCTATTACAATTTTCGTTATGTCATAGAGGCATATATACTCGGTACCAAAATGCAAGAATGGATTTGGAAATCTCGGCATATGTGCAAAGATGGTAGATGGCCAAAAGAATGTCGCGACACAATTGGTCATCCTCGTCGTCAAATTCTCATTGATAGAATATCATCTTATGTTCCTTTCAGTAGTATCTTAGAAATTGGATGTAGCGGTGGGCCCAATTTACACTTATTGGCGAGGGAATATCCGGATGCACACCTTTACGGAATTGATATTAATGCAAAAGCTGTTAAGGAGGGTAATGTCTACCTAAGACAACAAGGTATTACTAATGTTCAACTAATTGTGTCTCGAGCAGATGAACTCAAACGGTTTGGTGATAACAGTATGGACGTAGTATTTACGGATGCGACACTTATGTATATTGGAATGGATAAGATAGAAAAAGTTATCAAAGAAATGAGGCGCATATCGTGTAAAGGGCTTATTTTCAATGAGTGGCATTACGAAGATAATAGAAGTACATATCTTTGGTATGATGGACACTGGGTTTATAACTATAAGGCGCTTCTTGCGAAATACTTCTATCCTGATAATATTGTCATCTCTAAACACCCTGACCATGTGTGGAATGATGAAACCTGGAGTAAGTTTGGCTCAATTATTGAGGTGAAGCTATAACGGTGAGGTCCATACTGCTATCAATTCTTGGTAAGGTTTATTCATTACTCAGTAAGACATTTTTGCGTAGGATCCCCTATGGCTGGCATATTTCCAATATGGTATTTAGGTTGATTTGGAGAAATAAAGAAATCATAGAGATACAAGGTAGTAGAATGTATATCGACGTCAATGATCCTGATCCGAAAATGAGAAAGACATTTCAGGCTTACGGGCTGAACCTTATACATGAAGAAGCGACAACAGCTCTCTTTAAAAAGATTGTGAAAGCAGGTGATGTGGTTTTAGACTTAGGTGCCAATATTGGATACTTCACCCTTCTTGCAGCAAGGCTTGTTGGAGAAAGGGGCAGAGTTTATGCTTTCGAACCGGAGCCGAAAAATTTTCAGAACCTGAGAAAGAATATAGAGATGAATGATTATAGGAATGTATACGCATATTCAAAAGGAGTTTCCAATATGAGTGGGAAGACTAAATTATTTATCTGTCCTTATGATTCTGGCCATCATACGATAAACAAACCAGATGGTATTAAGAAATATCGTCCTGATTATGATGGTGAGATAAAAGAGGTCGAAATAGATGTTGTCATAGCAGACGATTTTTTGAAAGACAAAGTGGGGAAGATCGATGTTATCAAAATTGATGTCGAGGGGGCAGAAGTACTAGCGTTTAACGGGATGAAAAACATATTAAAAGGGAACCAAAACGTTAAGATCTTTCTGGAATTTTTTCCACTTTTGATACAAGAAATGGGTGACTCCCCGGAAGGATTAATTCGACAATTACAAGAGGATTACAAATTTACTATATTTGCAATTGCTCGTGACTATTCAATCAATAATGTTGCTGAAGATTATGTCAAAATCCAAAATTACTCTCAGTTAGCGGAATTATTGAAGGGAGAAACTGACCATACCAATCTCTATTTGACACGAGGATTAACTATCTTAGATTAAAGTGCAATCTCTAGCCATTAAGTACTACTGCCCTCTTGTTAGGGGAAAGGTGTGCGGCAGTTAGTGACAGGCAGCTTGACAATATAAGAAGGGTTACTATTATGAATATGATAGTTCGTGCTGTGAAAAAGGAACTATCCATGAGATGAGAACAATAGTCGAAACATTCGTAAAGGTAGACTAACATTTTCTCTATCTGAAACAGTAAGGTTCTATGAATATGCGGGTTTCAGTAGTAATTCCAACGTATAATAGAGCTCAAGACTTAAAAAGATGTTTAGACTCTATTCTAATCCAGACATTTCTGCCAACTGAAGTATTAATAGTTGATGACAGCGACAGAGATAGAGATGAGGTGATAAAATTAGTTCAAAAAGCGAGACCATCATTTATTAGTAGAAATATTCGTCTAAAATATGTTCGCAACGATAGAGGGAAGGCACTTACAATAGCAAAAAATTTGGGTATAGAGAAATCGTCGGGAGAAATTGTATCTTTTTTAGATGACGATGTAATTTTGGATAAAAAGTACTACGAAGAGATAATAAAGCTTTATGAAAGATACCCGCATGCACTAGGCATAGAAGGCAAGGTAATTGAGACGAATAAGAGAGGTTTAAGGTATATACTTGTGGGAATTTTGGGAAGATTGTTTTACCTGGGTTATAGAGAGAAGAATAAATGCAGACATCTTCCATCCTTGGGGGTTACCTATTTATTAGAAGATGAAATTGTGACCTGTGAATGGATTTCAGGCGCCTCGACGTATAAAAAAAAGGTTTTCAAGGAGTTTAAGTACGATGAGAATCTGTTGAAGTATTCATGGGGAGAAGATCAGGATCTATCGTATCGAGTTTTTAAGAAGTATCCATCTTCATTATATGTGGCGCCTCAGGCAAAATATTTGCACAAGGTGTCACCGACGGGGAGAATCGCAAAACAAGAAGTAATTCATATGGGGGAGATTTATTATCTGTATCTTTTCTACAAAATCATAGATCAAACTCTTAAGAACAAAGTGATCTATTTATGGAGTAGAGTAGGAATAACAATCTTTAAGCTTATCTCTTTGTGTGCACGAAAAGTAAGTGCAATGGAAATTGTGTATTTGTTTCAAGCATTTGTTATTTGCATCAAGCATTTGAGAGAGATTAAGAATGGGGATCTAGCATTTTTCAATGAGACTTTGAGATAAAGAGTTAAATCTTCTGAGTTAGTTAAATAAATCTTTCAGTAGTCACATTAAAGTTGATTTATTGCCAGCATTGCTAATTAGATTTTACTATCATTCTCAAGTTACCGAGGGCTGAAAACAATAATGGTAAAAGGAACAAAATTTGAATGGAAAACATATGTTAGAGAATTGTCCGACTATCCGGCATTAACGCAAAAATGGGAGCAAGATTTTGTTCACATAACTTGTGATAATATACGCGAAGAGGAGATAGGTAGGGTTTTGGAGGTTGGCTGCTCAAATGGTCGGTGGTTAAGGTGGTTTAATAAGGAATATGGCTGCGAAGTGTGGGGGTTAGATAAAGAAGAGCTGGGGCTTGTTGGGAGCGGCGGTGTTATTAAATTTACAATTGGCAATGCGCTAAGTACCCCCTATAAAGACGGGGTTTTTGATGCTGTATTTTCATTAGGTTTAGTTGAACACTTTTCGAAAAGAGATAAGTGCCGAATATTAAAAGAACAGGAACGCGTACTAAGGAAAGGGGGATATTTAATTTGTCAGGTACCACATCTCAGTTTTTTTTCCTTGGATTATTTTTACGTAAAGTATTTCTATGATTTCAGGAAGGGAACAAAACACTTTAGAACAACAAAAAGGGAATTGACAGCATATTTTAGGAAACTGGGGTTGAGAATAATATTCAGCGGATTTACGGGGTGCGTTGGAGAAATGAATCTCTTCAAACAGTTGAGGAAATTAGATGTTTTTAATAGGCTACTTGCTGGTGAAATAGTGATAATCGGAAAAAAAATTAAGGGGTACTAAACTGGTCAGCATGGAAAGTTGAGAGAAAAGTTATCCCTTTGTTTCGGTGGTCATTCCTTGCTGGAATGGAAGAAAATTCATGGGCAAATGCCTTGACTCGATAATTTCAGATGATTATCCCAAGGATAGGTTGGAAATGTTAGTAGTGGATGGAATGAGAGAGGGTGGGCCAATGGATATAATAGAGAAATATGTAAGAAGGTATCCATTCATAAGGCTTCTTGATAATCCGGAGGAGATCACGCGTTGTGGATTAGATTGGGTATTAAGCAGGGAAGGGGAGAGTACATTGTATGGATGAGAGTGGCAGATAGAGAACTCTCTTAGTACCAGAGATAGTAAGCTTCTACTATGCCCGTTGCTTTAAGACATTTTGTTCTCCTTATCTTTGAATATGGAGATGATGGAAAGTCTTCCGGATAATACCATAAGGAAAAGTAGGTATGAGTGACTCAAGTTTAGTTTGTATTGAGCATTGTTGTTGTAGTCGCAATTGCAATTTTTGATTATGAAATACGTTTTCTATTGTAGAGATTCTAAAAGAATAGACACGAATTCTGTGCATGATAGGTTACCAAATAACTGTACTTTCGATATTCTAAGGCCGAAGATATATAGGATAGTGCCGAACGGTATAACTACGCTGACAAATAGAACATTAATGATGGGAATGTGTCTTTTTTATTGGGTAATGCGGTATTGCAGGCTGTTCAGTGATTTTGATTATAGTATCTATACGGTTCAAAGGGGTAGGAAGATAGTACATTATAGCGTAGTATTGTCTAGATTTTTTAGATTTCCATTTATGGCCGAAAATGACATTCAAATTGGACCTTGTTGGACGGATAATGAATATCGGCGAAAAGGTATACATTCTTTTATTATTCGGAAGATTCTTGATACCTACCAAAANNTCAAATTTTGGTATATTACTAGAGAAGATAATATAGCGTCTCGAGAATCTATCCAAAAGACAGGATTTATACAATATGGCAAAGGGAAGAGAATTAGGAGATTTGGTTTGAGCGTTTTTGGTAAATTTATTATACAAAATGAGAATGGTAGTTAGAACATTATAGAAATGAAGGATTTATTCTTTGTTTCCCTAATAATTCCCTGTCGTAATGAAGAGAAATTTATTGGGAGGTGTCTTGATTCTTTAATCGCAAATGACTATCCAAAGGATAAGTTAGAGATTTTGTTCATTGATGGGATGAGTGAGGATAGAACGAGAAAGATTATAGAGAATTATGGGCGAAAGCATCATTTTATTAGAATCTTAGATAATCCGAAGAGAGTTACGCCTTGTGCGCTTAATATAGGCATTAAGAATGCGAAGGGTGAAGTCATAATGATAATAGGCTCGCATTCTACGTATAAAAAAGACTATATATCAAAATGTGTTAAATATCTGAGTGAGTACAATGCTGACAACGTAGGGGGAGTGATGGTAACTGTTCCCCGAGGCGATACATTTATTGGGAGGGCCATAGCCAATGCCCTATGTAGCCGTTTTGGTGTCGGTAGTTCTACTTTTAGAACTGGTTCTGAAGAGCCAAAGTGGGTTGATACTGTTTTTGGTGGCTGTTATAAAAAGGAAGTCTTTGAAAAAATCGGGCTTTTTAACGAAAATCTTGTGAGTACTCAAGACATGGAATTTAACTTACGACTGAAAAAAGCGGGAGGGAGGACTCTATTGGTCCCCGAAGTTGTGTCTTATTATTATGCACGTTCTGATCTGAAATCTTTTTGCAGGAATAATTTTAGGAATGGGTTTTGGGTTATCTATCCTTTTAAGTTTACTAAAATAAGCCCTGTTTCATGGAGACATTTGGTGCCTCTTGTATTTGTATCAGCTTTAGCAGTGTCAGCAGTTCTATCATTTTTTTTATCATTTTTTTCTTTTGTTCTTTTGTTTGTTTTAATATCCTATTTTTTTACTAATTTTTACTTTTCCAATAAGATTGCCTTGGCAAAAAGAGAGTGGAGATATGCATTTATTATGCCTTTTATTTTTGCATTGCTTCACGTAGGCTACGGCCTAGGTTCGGTCTTGGGCCTTTTAATGTTATTACCCTCCAGGCAGTTTTGGGGGAACCGATTTACGGGTTTAATAGGTTCATTGAATCAATAAGAAAGGTTTTAGCTATTCTGGCAGAAAAGACTTCCTGCGAAGTTTATCAGTGGAGGTTGGAGTTTTGACCAGTATTAATGAGTCTCGAAAGGTTCTCGTTACGGGTGCAGCTGGATTCATAGGAAGTCATCTCGTTGAGCGCCTAGGATCTGAAGGTGTTTCAGTTAGAGCTTTTGTACATTATAACGCTCTCAATCGATGGGGCAACTTGGAATTGCTACCCGTAGCAATACGAAAAAAAGTCGAGATATTTCCTGGAGATATCCAGGACCCTTTTTCGGTTCGTATGGCAGTAGAGGGCTGTGATATTGTTTATCACCTGGCTTCTTTGATCGCAATTCCTTATTCGTACATTGCTCCTCAAAGCTTTGGAGCTACTAATGTTTTAGGCGCTATTAACACTATGGAGGCCTGTCGGAGGCTTGGTACTGAGAAAGTAGTGCATACCTCAACGAGCGAATGCTATGGGACAGCTCAATACGTTCCAATTGATGAAAAGCATCCCTTACAAGGTCAATCACCATATTCAGCCTCGAAAATTGGTGCGGATATGGTTGCTGAGAGTTACTATCGATCTTTTGGTGTCCCAGTTTCCATTATTCGTCCATTTAATACTTATGGGCCGCGGCAATCAGCAAGAGCAGTCATTCCTACGATAATAACTCAGATTTTGCTGGGGCACAGTCTTAAACTTGGAAATTTACCTCCAACGAGGGATTTTAACTATGTGTCTGACGTTGTGGAGGGTTTTATAAAAATAGCTGAATCCCCGAATAGTGTGGGAGAAGTGATAAACATTGGTACTGGCACAGAAATGTCTATTGGTGATCTGGCTCATAAAATAATGAGTATCATTGGCGCGGAGGTTGACATTATTCGCGATGATCAACGAGTCCGACCTGAAAAGAGCGAAGTTGAGAGATTGCTCTGTGACAACACCAAGGCTAGAAAGCTCCTTGGATGGCAGCCCCAGGTTAGTTTGGAAGACGGTTTGCGTAAGACCATTGATTGGGTAAAAAGCAATATTGATGACTTTAAGGTAAATGACTATAACATTTAGGAATGGATTGATTAGGTACAACTTCAACAGAGGATGACCTATGCACGCTGTGATATTGGCAGGGGGGAAAGGAGCGAGGTTGCGACCATATACTATGATTCTCCCGAAGCCTTTGATGCCAATAGGTGAAATGCCCGTCCTGGAGGTTGTGTTGCGGCAGCTGCGAGTTGCCGGATTTCGCGAAGTGACGATAGCTGTGGGGTATTTGGCCGAACTTCTTCAGGCTTTTTTTGGTGATGGCGAGAGGCTGAGACTCAAGATTAAGTATTCCTTGGAAGATAAGCCGTTAGGAACAGTTGGCCCCTTAAAGATCATAAATGATCTCCCGGAGACTTTCTTGGTGATGAACGGGGATGTTCTGACCAACCTAGACTATCGAGCCATCGTGAATTTTCATAAGCGGCAAGAATCCATTGTTACTATCGCGACCTATAAGCGTGAAGTCCAAGTTGGTTTCGGTGTCCTTGAAGTCGATGAAGAGGGATTCCTTTTAGGCTATACGGAAAAGCCGACTTTGAACTATACCGTAAGCATGGGAATCTATGTCGTGAAGTATGATGCACTGAAGTATGTTCCTGAGGGAAAACACTTCGACCTTCCGGATCTGGTCCAGACGCTCATCGAGCGCGGTGAGCGCGTCGTATCCTATCCATTTGGCGGATATTGGCTGGACATTGGGAGACCGGACGATTATGCCATGGCCATCGAGGAGTTTGAACGAAGACGCCAAGAATTTCTTCCTGAGGAATAGCATGTTGGCTGAAAGGTACCTCGGATTTTGTTGATAATGGTTAAGGAGATGATCTATAGACGCTGTCAAATGCCTCGTTCATTCTGATGAAAGGGGAAAAGTTGATCTATAATGGTGACTATTGGTTTGATAATGACGGACCTGAAAATCATCAAAGTGCTCTGGAAATATTCGGAAAGGTCCTCGAACAAATCCTCATTGGGAGTACATGAATTTGGAACATCATGCATGTTTGGCTGCTGGTCAGAAAGTAGTTGTTACAGGAGCCACGGGCTTTGTGGGCAGGTTTTTGGTGGAAGAATTGTCTCGTCGCCAGATGAAGGTAATCCCCTTAAATTTAAGAAACGGATGGGATCTCAGTAGATGGGAAAGACTTAAGCAATTTCCTCTACAGGACGTGAGCTTTGTGTATCATTTGGCAGGTCGCTTATATGTTCCAAATTCGCTTAAAAACCCGTGGGTTTTTTTTAGGGCCAATGTCATCGGTACCATAAATCTTTTGAGGCTCTGTCGTCTCCACAACATAAAGAAATTGGTTTTCATGAGTACATCAGGTGTTTATGGTAATCCTCGTATATTGCCCATAAATGAGAATCATCCTCTGGATCCATCTGGCCCCTATGCTATCAGCAAGTTATTAGCAGAGCAACTCTGCAAGATTTTTTTCGAGGATTTTGGGCTTCAATTTGTTATTTTTCGTGCCTTCAATATCTATGGCCCCGGGCAAAGTGGAGATTTGCTTATCCCTAAGATTTTGCGGCAATTGCCCCAGGGAAGGGTTGAGTTGTTTGACCCGGAGCCAAAAAGGGATTTCCTCTATGTTGAAGATGCAGTCCGAGCGTTATGGAAGGCTGGTAACTATAGGGGAGGACCTTGGGAAATTTTCAATTTAGGTTCTGGGAAAAGTTATAGTGTAGAAGAGATTGTGGACGAGATCTTGAGATTGTCAGGAAAGTCAGAGATACCGGTGGATTATGTTGGTGGACGTCGCTCACACGAGATAATGGAGACGAAAGCAGATATTCAGCATGCAGCAACCCTTTTGGACTGGAAGCCCAGGGTTTCACTCACTAACGGATTAAGAAATTGCCTGAGATATAATAAGCTTATGAATTAAAGCAGGAAGATTTAGGCAAGCTATTATAGCTGTTATTTAGGAAATCATCCGTCTCCTTGGGTTCATTCATTGTTTGGTTCGAAATAAGACTGTTGAGCAATTTGAATATCGAGTGCGGCAAATAAGCTAAATTAGATGCTGTCCTAGGCGAGCAACCCGGAATCCCGGAATATAGATAAAGGTCAACGCAGTATAAACGAAAAGGGGTCTGCATCCAACCAAATTCTGGGCTTTTTTCTACCCCATCTTCAAGAGTTTTCAAAGTTCACGATGGTGCTGAAAATAGAGAATCTATTAAATAAGAGGGCCACCGTCTTTATTCTATTTTTGTTGGCTTTAGGGGTACGTCTGGTTGCAATGAAGCAGAATTATGTTATTGCTAAAGATGGAACCTTTTATATCACGATGGCTAAATTGTATTCTGCCGGGCAATATCATCACGAGATATTTAGAGATTACGCCTACTATGCATTCTTTCCCTTATTTATCGTGCCTCTTTATAAGGTCTTTGGGGATTGGGTATTAGCGGGGCAATTGGTTGCGACCCTCTGTGGGGCTTTAACTGTAATTCCCCTCTATTTGTTGGCTCGAAGGATCTTTGATGAAAGAATTGCCCTCTGGGGCTCAATCTTCTATATCATATGCCCTAATTTAGTGCAATATTCCGCCGAGGTATTAAGAGACATTCCCTTTGTCTTTTTCTATGTGACAGCCTTGTGGTGTGGATATAAGGGAATAAAGGAAGGAAATGTAATTCTCATCGGTTTTGGCGGCCTTTCTATCGCATTGTGCACTTCGCTGAGGATCGAAGGATTGACATTACTGGCATCCCTTCCCCTTTTTCTTTTCTGGCATGGGGTTAAGAATGAAATCCCCTGGAAACGGAGCCTAATTGCTTTCGCAGCGTTTTTTGCCAGTGTCCTTTCTATTCTTGCCATTTTAGGGTTATTGTTTTCCCAAAAGGGAATCAAAATAGGCGAAATTCAAGCTTCATCGGTCAAAAATGTCTTCAACGTGAAAACAATAGGGAGTCAGACAATCAAGAACATAGAAAAAGAAGTTGAGAAAAAAGGTATTTCACATGAAGGGAGAAGTTTTTTCAATCTAGCTAAAAAACACCGTTTTATTCTTTACTTTTCCCACATCTTGTTTAAGACGATGAAAGTTTTCAATATCCTATTTATTCTCTTTCTTTTTGGCTTGATAAAAAGGAGGGAGATAGGGTATCGTCTAGATGAATTTCTCCTTTTCACTATCTACGTGACT
>JABAOF010003604.1_pt2 | contig 13454 bp, 14 predicted proteins | sample 7062171 | NCBI WGS metagenome assembly JABAOF01 (sample SAMN14538628, study PRJNA623070) | marine sediment metagenome | biome: marine biome [ENVO:00000428]; feature: marine pelagic biome [ENVO:01000023]; material: deep marine sediment [ENVO:00002113] | place: India: Gulf of Khambhat ...
ATGGAAGCGATGCGCGACGTTGGGGTAAAAAGAGTTGTCTTTACCTCCTCCGGGTCAGTGTATGGCGATCAAAACGATCAACCTCTGACTGAAACTACCCCTCCAAACCCGGGCTCGCCATACGCTGTCTCAAAGCTCGCGGCTGAGCATTACGTCCGCACGATCGGGGCACTGTGGGGAATCGAAACGGTCTCATTGAGAGTGTTCAACGCTTATGGTCCGGGGCAACCACAACCCGCAGCACATCCACCGGTTATACCTCACTTCCTCCGTCAAACCGTGCGCGGAGGAACTTTAGTGATCTACGGCCGTGGCGAACAAACTCGCGATTTCGTACACGNNTACACGTCGACGATGTAGTTGAAGCCATGGTAGCCGCCGCGACCGCCCCCACTGTTGATCGACTCGTGATCAACATCGGTAGCGGGGTTGAGACAAGCATAAAGGACTTGGCACAATTTGTAATTGAAGCTGTCGGAAAAACCACAGATTGGATGTATGTGGAAAATCAAGATGTTGGCCCTTCTCGTATGTGCGCCGATATCAGCCTGGCACGCGCAAAACTTGGCTATAGACCGCGTGTCAACCTTCAAGATGGCCTCGAACAGATGGTGGAACAAGATCCCCGATTCCGGGAAATTGTGGGCCCATAAAGCACCATCAGACGATGGAAATCCTCAGCACCATTAGGAAACCTCACGAAACTTGCCTTCGGCATCACCTCAAATAAATGCCTATGTCCCACCCTAACCGTCTTAAGCGTGATTTCTTCGATCGATCTACTCTTGTGGTAGCGCGAGCTTTACTTGGACAACGCTTGGTGAGATTGGAGAAAGGTGATCTACGTACTTCTGGTCTTATTGTTGAGACGGAAGCTTACATTGGCACTGAAGATCTTGGATGCCATGCGCATGCAGGGCGCACACCACGTAACGAAGCGATGTGGGGCTCCCCAGGTCATGCATATGTGTACTTCACCTATGGCATGCACTGGATGCTCAATTTCGTCACGGAACGTGATGGGGATCCGGCCGCAGTACTGATCCGATCTCTAGTCCCAAGAGAAGGACTCGAAAGAATACGGCAACGTCGTCCCGGTCGTGCGGACACTATTCTCACAAATGGCCCTGCCAAACTTTGCCAAGCGCTGGCGATCGATCGATCCATGGATGGATCCGATCTCTGTCACCCTGCCTCAATCCTCTTCGTTGAAGCAGAAGTCCAAATACCTGATGCTCATGTAATGACTGGTCCCCGCATCGGACTTAATGCAGTGCCTGAACCGTGGAGGAGCATCCCATGGCGCTTTCGAGTCGACCGAGCTTACCTAGCACTCATATCCGATGAGGGCGGTCGCTAAGAGACCGACCCTATCAGACCCGCACAATTCTCGAGTTCTTCACAATCGGGATTAATCATTTCGCAAAGAAAGCCACCCGCGAGGAGCAATGAGGGTAGGTTGGGATGTAGTTGCAACCCGCACCTCAATATTTCGCGGTCCTCCTGGTGCAGTTGATCTTCTTCAGTGGACACATTATTCATTGAACTTGTGCAGAACGGGATCGGTTAAGAAATACCCTAACGATCCTCCTAAGATCGATGAAAGAATGAGGACACCCTTACCTTGATTCATCAAGGATGCCCTCTTCGCTAACTCGGGTTAAAATACCCTATGTGTACGGGGCTTAATGGAGGTACGCCTGGCATGCAAACCAATATGGATTACCCCTCGTGATCAACCGCCTACGTGCTGCTTTTCTCCCAAAGATAGACCCTGACATCCGACGTTATCGTGCTCGTACTGCGCCAGCAGAATCGAAGATTCTCCATATCCTGCTGGTTGCGTGGCTATTGGTGAGCATCGCCTTCTCAAGGCTTATCAGAACCAAAATCAATCTCAGCCTCGCCCCCGACTTGATCGTTCTCGGAGTCTTGATCATCGTTGCTGGACTGAGCTACTGGTTCGTTAAGCGAGGTGACATTGTCGTCGCGGGTAATTTAATGGCCTCAACCTTGATAGCCCTCACGGGGATTGCGATTTTCCTTTCCCCTGAAAGTCTCTATCTCTTAAGCGCAGGTTTCCCCTTAGCCATTATGGCAGTGGGCGCCATCGTTGGAGGAACATCTGTCTATCCATTCGCTGTGATTGCTTTTGTCGTCCTTACATTGGGTTGGCTAAACGCTCACAGCGTGCTTGCAGGTCAAGGAGGATCCTTCGATAGCCGATCAGGTACGGTTTTTTTAACAACGCAGGCGATTACATAACTTGGCCTCGCAGTGATGTTGCACACCCTCTCTCGCTATATTCTCAGGACTATTGATAGTCTTCACGCACAACGAGAGAAATTAACGGACATGGCCCTCACCGATGCCCTGACCAACCTGCCAAATCGCCGTCATCTGATCGAACAATTGGAACGCGAATTTATCCGTGCGCGTCGTTATCGTCGTCCACTAAGTCTGATTTACATCGATCTAGACGGCTTCAAATCGATCAACGACCGCTTTGGGCATCTCTTTGGCGATGAAATACTTCGCGGGGCTGCTATTGCCATGAGGGCCGTCTTGCGATCAACAGACTTATTGGCCCGCATCGGAGGGGATGAATTTTCCATCCTATTACCTGAAACCAACCTCGAAGGAGGCCGGCGTGTCGCTAACAAATTACGGAAGGCCCTCACAGCCTTTAGCGAACGCCTTGATCCCATTATCCCCTCATTAAGCTTCTGCGCTGGTGTCGGACAACTCCGAAGGGAAGACAAATCGATCGATGACCTTATCGCTCGAGCTGATGAAGCCCAATACCGAGCCAAGGATGCAGGTAAGGATCAGATTCGAACCCAGCTTGATTTCGATCAATTGCCGCTCTTCGAAACCCCGCGAGACCCAAGAGTTACCCGATAGGATATCTTTGTTCATCGAAGGGATCAATGGATATCCCCACAAGGAGGGGGTCATTCTAGAATAGGGTTCCCTATCCACCTGTATTTCTATGATCAATAGGAGGCTTCATGGTCTATACCGGGTACGTCGAATTAAACACCAGCGGTCACGCCGACATGCACGATCTAACCCCGCAGGTAGAGCGGCTTCTTGATGTCTCTGAAATTTACTCAGGCACTGTAACGATCTTCACCCCCTCATCCACTAGCGCCATCACAACCATTGAATATGAATCCGGTGCTCTGGATGATTTGCGTCGGGTGATGGACGAAGTGGCTCCCCCAGACCGAGATTACCGACACAACCTTCGATGGGGAGACGGTAATGGCCATGCTCATCTACGTGCAGCTCTCCTTGGACCGTCCCTCACAATCCCTGTTATCAACGGGAATCTCACGCTCGGTACATGGCAACAGATCCTGTTCATCGACTTTGATGTTCGATCCAGGCAACGCCGGCTCGTCGTGCAGATCGTAGGCGAGACACAGTGATGGGGCTTAGGCATTCGGAATGAACAGACAACCTGACCGCTGTCTCCTCGCTGTCTTGGCTCATCCTGACGATGAGAGCTTTGGGCCAGGAGGTACGTTGGCATTGTACGCAAGCCGCGGCGTTGATGTCCACCTCATCTGCGCGACGAACGGCGAAGCAGGTGAAGTCAAACCAGAGTTCCTGCAGGATTACGAACATGTGCGGCAACTACGCTTGAATGAACTGCGATGTGCTACCAAAATCCTAGGATTGAAGGATGTACATCTACTTGGTTTTCGTGATTCGGGTATGGCTGGGTCTCCAGACAACCAACATCCTGAGGCGTTAGCTGCTGCTCCAATCCATGAGGTTGCCACCAAGATCACAACGCTCATCCGGAAGATTCGACCTCAGGTAATCCTCACCTTCGACCCCCAAGGTGGTTATCATCATCCCGATCACATCGCCGTTCACCGCGCAACCGTAGAAGCATTCAACGCGGCGGGAGATCCAAACCGGCATCCATACGGACTCCCTTCTTTCAAACCACAAAAACTCTATTACCATGTCCTATCTCGCCGTTACCTTCGAATAATCGTTCGTATGCTACCTATCTTCGGTATCGATCCCCGCCGATGGGGTCGTAATGCCGATATCGATCTGGTTGAGATCGCATCCCATTCTTTCCCTATCCACGCGCGGATAGATATCCGCTCAGTCGCCGAGATCAAGAGCAAGGCCGCAGCATGTCATCAAAGCCAGAGTGGTCCCCCATCTTCAGGTTTCCTCGGCTGGCTCACCCGATTAACAGCTGGCCATGAGACTTATATGAGAGCCCACCCCACAGCCCCCAAAGGATTGCTCGAGCGTGATTTGTTTGAAGGGATAACGGAGGATGCTGAAGTGTGATCTGGTATTTTAAAGAAGGAGTAGGGGCAATTCACCGTTCGTGCCGCGAGAACCGGTCAGGGTACGAGACGGCATGAATTGCACCTAAGTCTTTGACATGTCATTCTTAGGAGCGAAGCCACGAAAAATCCTGTTGTTGGAATAACAATTAATTTCTATTCGATAAACAAGATCCTTAGCTGAGTTTATCCCCAGCATTGCCGAGGGGCTCAGGATGACGTACATAAAAGGTAGGGACGCACAGCCGTGCGCCCTCACAACATACCCTACAATTGTGTCCTTCGTGGACGCAGGGTAACCCCACCCCTACAATTCATAATACATGTCATTCTGAGCGCCGACAGGCGCGAAGAATCCCTATGATGTATCGACACCATCAGACTCGTCATAGGGATTCTTCGCTCGCGTGGCTCGCTCAGAATGACATAAAAATATCATTCAAGCCACTAATAGCATCTGGAATTCTCTGAGTCAGATATCCACCTTCATGCTATTGATTTAATCAATACAAAAAACAATCACCTCACCGGGACCATGTACACCGATGGTCAACGTCATCTCAATATCGGCTGTACGCGAAGGACCACTGATCAGATTCATGCAAGCCGTTTCTGCAAGTTGGTCTTCACCAACTACGGTCAACCACTCATCCATCGTTCGATAAATATCACCAGCGTGTAGAATGGCAAAGTGGATTGGCACGAGCAGCGAAGCAAGCTGAGATCGTTTCCTACCTCCAGGAACGACCAAAGTTCCCGTCTCAGCTACCCCCGCTACGGCGCCTGTTAATCCTACGTGCGTGGTCCCCAATTCGGCTAATCGTGCGTCGCGATCCGGTCCGGTCCCTCTGGGTAGGTCGGGCTCTAACATCTCAAAACCGTCTTCCTGAAGATATCGCAAGAGAGTTGTGATGCTTTCTTGCTCATCCCAGGTGATCAACTTTTCGACACCAAGCTCGTTTAATCGGGAGGTAATCCTTTGTCGTACCTCTCCCGCCTTGCATCGGATGAAAACGCCACCGATATCCTCCAACTCCTGAGCAAAGCGTTCTACAGGATCTTCAGGCTCTGCACGGTGCGAACTTGATTCGAGCTTCTGGGATCGCGTTATAGTAGCGCGGGGTTTACCTCCCGAGAGAGGTTTTGAACGACGGCTCAAGAAAGGTCGCCTGGCAAAAAGCGGGAAGTCGCGGGAAATCGTCCAAGCCGATAGTGGTGGCGGGAGCCATCGCAACCAACCTAAACGCCTTGGTAACATGCGACTCAACCAAGCCGCCAAATTCTGACCCCATCGATAACGTCGTGGTGAAGACATTAACCACGCATAAAATGACATCGCCCAACGTATATAAAGCGGTTGTCGAATCTCTTGGACATAGGAATCTCGCACACGGAGCAGTAAGGCCGGTAGATCAATCCCAACTGGACAAACCTCCTGACACACACCACAAAGTGTCGATGCTTGAGCTAAATGACCATACTTTTCGAGGCCGAACAGGCCTGGTGAGATCACGCTTCCGATCGGTCCCGGATAGGTGCTCTCGAAAGCGTGACCACCGACCTCACGAAATACAGGGCAGGCGTTAAGGCAGGCGCCACAACGAATGCAGAACAAGGATTCGGCTAACGAGGATGCGGCCATCGTCATCCGCCCGTTATTGAGCAGTATTACATGACGTTCATCCGGTCCATCAGGGTCGCCGTCACGACGAGGACCACCGATCAAAGTTACATAAGAGGTTATTTTCTGGCCGGTGCTTGAACGTGGAAGAAGCTTGAGCAATAAGGCGAGATCGTTCATCGTGGGAAGGAGACGCTCGATTCCCATGATGGCGATATGCACAGGTGGCAATGTTGTCACCATTCGCCCATTGCCCTCGTTCGTCACAAGGCAGAGTATGCCATTCTCAACCACACCGAAATTAACGCCAGATATACCTACATCCGCCGAGAGAAAAACTTGCCTCAAAGCTTCCTTCGCCGCAGCGTTCATGCGTTCCACGTCAGTGGAATACGGCATACCTAACTCGCGCGCGAAAGTTTCTGCTACGTCTTCACGTCGGAGATGAATTGCCGGGGTGACAATATGTCCAGGAGGTTCACCACGCAGTTGCACAATGAACTCGCCCAGATCCGTCTCCACAACCCGAATCCCCGCCCGTTCCAAAGCCTGATTAAGTCGGATCTCCTCAGTCGTCATCGATTTCGATTTGGTAACGAGCGTCGCCCCTTGCGTTTGGGCAATGTCCACGACCAAACGACAAGCTTGTTCCGCGTCCTTTGCGGTGTGCACATGAAATCCGTTTGCCTCCAGATTCTGGATGAAATGATCTAGATAATGGTCCAGGTTTTCAATCGTCTTTTGGCGGATATCCTGAGCTCGTTGACGGTAGCGATCAACATCCGGCAAGGAGGTGAAAGCCTCATCCCAGGCTGCCATCCGTCGACCGGCGTGGTAATCGAGCGCTTCTTGCAGCCTGGTGTCAGCTATCGCCTCGCGAACGCGCTGACGAAACCGTTCTCTCATCGCAACGCTACTTCTCGCCCCGCTAATATCTGTGCTATATGAGCACAACGCACCGCGGATCCGTTGTGTCTCAACCCTCCCTCAATTTGCAACAAGCAGGCTACATCACATCCCACGACCAGCTCTGCCCCTGAAGCAGCCACTTGCTTCAATTTGCGCGTGAGAATCTCGGTCGAAATATCTGCTCGATCCACAGCAAAAAGACCACCAAAGCCACAACATACTGGTTCCAGAGGGTAAATCTGTGCACCGGCCACTTCTTCAAGCAAGGCAAGCGGTTGATGGTCAACTCCGAGTTCACGCAGCAAGTGACAGGAAGGGTGATAAGCCAATCGACCGGAATAAGCCGCCCCAAGATTTGTAATTCGTAGCTTATCAACCAGGAACTCACTGAATTCATAAGTTCTTTCGGCAAGTTGTATTGAGCGTAACAACCATTCGGTATCGTCAGAGAAGAGTTCTAAATAACCTTCACGGATCATCGCCGCACATGATCCAGAGGGAACAACGACCGGTCCAGCTGTGTCTTCCAATACATCGATCGTGTATTTAGCCATCCGACGTGCTGGACCTAGGTAGCCAGCATTGAAGGCCGGTTGTCCACAGCAGGTTTGATAAGAGGGAATGGACACTCGCACTCCAACAATGCTCAAAACCTCTACAACCGCTTCTCCCACCTCTGGGAACAAGCTATCGACGAGACAGGTTGCTAAAAGTTGGATCGTTTCTGCCACGGTGATCAATTATGCCCCTCTTGTCTACAAGAAGCCAGAGTAAACACATCCCTTTGTCCTCAATGCGACATCAGGACATAAAGTGGTGATCAATCTCTCGACTCACGGGTGGACCATGTCAACGGGAGCAAGAATCAAAAGTTCTATGAGCTCTGCGACGCGTTTCCCTCAGAGACATGAAAACCAAATTCTCCGATAGCAGATTAGACGTCGCATGGGCAACATGGTAAGATTCAACCTTGCACTCCAAGACGAAATAAAAACATGAGAGAGACTACCGTTATGTCCATCAACGATTTGTCTAACATCGCGCCCCCAAACAGTTTCGACCTCCCTCGGCGTCTTCGCCGTCTGGCTGAGTTGGCTTATAACCTATGGTGGACTTGGAACAGTGACGCTGATCGAGTTTTTAGGTTTCTCAATCCAGAACTGTGGGAAGCCACCTATCACAACCCGGTATGTCTTCTCCGCTCCATCGACCGCCAACGATTAACCGCTGCCACACAGGATCGCTATTACTTGGATTTCTACGACGATGTGATTAAGGCCTACGATGCCTACATGGCAGGTCGGGAAAACACATGGTACGCACGACATCATCCTGACCGTCTCCACCAACCCATCGCTTACTTTTCTACCGAATTCGGACTCCATGAGACCCTTCCGATCTACGCTGGGGGGTTGGGGGTGCTTTCGGGAGATTATTTAAAAGAAGCCTCCGATTTGGGCATGCCTCTGGTGGCCATTGGGTTCCTCTACACTCAGGGTTACTTCATACAACGTATTACTGAGGACGGTTGGCAAGAGGCAAATTACCACAAGCTCTCCTTTTCGGATCTGCCAGTACATCCTGTTCTTGATGAACAGGGGGAGGAGTTAACGGTAAGCGTTGACCTACCGGGCCGTGAGGTGTCCGCCTGCCTTTGGCGAGTGCAGGTTGGTCGTGTGCCCTTGTACCTTCTAGACACCAACATCGAAAGTAACCTGCCGCCGGATCGTGAATTATCCGCTCGATTATATACAAGCGACCTAGAATTACGTATCTCACAAGAGATCCTTCTTGGTTTCGGCGGTGTCCGAGCTCTACGAGCTTTGGGATACAATCCAACTGCGTGGCATATNNAGGCATATGAACGAAGGTCACTCGGCTTTTTCCACGATCGAAAGGGCTCGTGAGTTGACCGCCGCTGGACGATCTTTTCGTGATGCCCTCGAGAAGGTCAAAACGAGTACAGTCTTTACAACACACACTTCCGTCCCAGCTGGGCACGATGAATTTCCCCTTTGGTTGATCGATAAATACTTCCAACCCTACTATTCACAACTTGACCTCGATCGCCAAGGGTTCATTGACCTGGCACTCAACCAACAGGATTGGGGCGATACATTCAGTATGATCGTCCTCGCATTGCGTATGTCCGAACAGCGCAATGGTGTATCAGAGCTCCACGGCCATGTTGCGCGTCAGATGTGGTCTTATCTCTGGCCGAGCCAACCCATTGACGAAGTTCCTATCCATCACATCACCAATGGGATTCATATCAAAACATGGATCGCGCGACGTTTGAAGCACCTCTACTCTCTGCACCTTGATCCCGATTGGCTAGAACGATTGGATGAGCCCGAAGTCTGGGAAAACATCGAGCGCATCCCGGATGAAGAACTGTGGGAAGTGAGACGACACCTTAAGCGTAAGCTTGTGGCCTACATGCGGGAGCGGGTTCGCTTACAGTGGACCCCAGCGGAAGTTCAGCCAGTGCAGGTGGTCGCTAGCGGTGTTCTGCTTGACCCATATGCCTTAACGATCGGTTTCGCTCGTCGTTTCGCTACCTATAAAAGGGCCAATTTGCTCCTGCGCGATCCGGATCGTTTGCTTAATCTGATTAATCGACCAGGTATGCCAGTTCAGGTGATCTTTGCCGGGAAAGCCCATCCGGCTGATGAGCCAGGCAAGCGTCTGATCCAAGAGGTTTACCGTCAGGTGAAGCGACCCGAGTTCGCTGGCCGACTAGTGTTTCTTGAAGATTATGATGTGAACTTAGCTCGTTACCTGATCCAAGGCGTAGACGTATGGCTGAACACTCCTCGTCGACCGAATGAGGCTTCAGGCACCTCCGGTCAGAAGGCAGCCATCAATGGTGTGCTCAATTTCTCCGTACTCGACGGTTGGTGGCGTGAGGGTTACAACGGTCGGAATGGTTGGGCGATCGGAGAAGACCGGGATTACGATAACTCAGAAGCCCAGGACATCGCTGACGCTGAGAGCTTCTACCGGATCCTAGAAGATCAGATCATCCCTCTTTACTACGAACGTTCAGCCGACGATCTTCCAAGCGAGTGGCTAGGGTGGGTTAAAGAATCGATACGTACTCTCGCTCCCCGATTTAGTATGCGTCGTATGGTGAAAGAGTACGTCTCAAAGATGTATCTTCCAGCACTACCTGAGTTGTAGGACATCATCATGCTCAACTGGCTGGTAATTCCCACTGCGCTCATGCCCTTCATCATATTCCTTATGCGTGTGACAGATATGTCACTCGACACTTTAAGGGTTCTTTTTGTCATCCGCGGGCGAAAACCCCTGGCCTGGATCATGGGTTTCTTCCAATCAGCTTTGTGGGTAGTAGCGATCACGAGCGTTCTCAGCAACCTCGATAACTTGTGGAATGTGATCGGTTATGCTGGCGGTTTTGCCACCGGAAACGTGGTTGGAATGATGATCGAGGAACGCTTGGCGATCGGCTACGGTCACCTGCGGATCATCAGTTCGCACCGCGGTAAAGCCATCGCAGATGCCATCCGCGATGCCGGCTATGCCGCCACCGAACTTCCAGGCCGTGGCAAAGACGGTACAGTATCGGTGATAAGCTGCAGCGTCAAACGTCGAGATATTGATAACGTTCAACGTGGGGCTTACACAATTGATCCTGAGGCCTTCATCACCGTGGAGGACATCCGCCCGCTCCACCGTGGCTATTGGCGAGCCTAGGACCGCCATGACCTCGTTCTTCTCCCAGACCTTCATCACCGCTTCTGTTTTATTCCTGTGCATCACTGTTGCCCAGAAGTCGACACTTCCCCTAACCCTTAGCCTTGATTGGGGCGGCATCCCTTATACCCTCCTCCCCTTGGTGATCTTCGGCCTTAGGACCATCGATTTGACTCTATCCACCCTACGCATGCTCTCCATTATACGGGGGCGTCGAGTTCCCGCCTGGATCTTAGGGTTGGTGCAAGCGACCTTTTTTATTGCTGGCATCGCAGGTGTCTTAGGGAATCTACAAGACCCCCTGAACCTAATCGCATACGCCGCCGGCTTTGCCACAGGGAGTGTACTAGGCATGATCATCGAAAGCCGGCTTGCCCCAGGCCATAGCCTACTTCGTATCACCAGCGCTAGACGTGGTCGTACCATTCTCGAGGTGCTCCACGGGGAGGGACACGGAGCCACGGAGATATCGGGGCAAGGAAAGCTAGGTATGGTGAGCCTTATTTTTTGCTTTGTACCGCGTCGCTATATCGAGGGCGTCAAGCGTAAGGTCGTTGAAACCGATCCTGAGGTTTTTATCACCGCCGAACATGTTCGCCAATTGCGCGGTGGTTGGAGAGCGTGAGCCTACTCCAAAGCGAGATCTAGGTGATTTCTGACACACGCACAGACGGATAGGCAACACAGAACTTCCGCAACCCAATTCTTATGGGATGCGAAAACGGACCAACCATGTAGCGTCCGTCACTTCTTCGATCAACGATGTGCTACCGACAAGCTCGATCCACGATTTTCCTGGTTTTAAAGGGAAGGGCTGACCACTCTTAGTTTCGAAGGTTAATCCACGGTATAAATCGATCCGCTCCCAAGTTATCATGTAGGCTCGTTGGTCGCGAAAAACAAGTGCCGGTCCGCGTCCGATCAGCCGGATCTCTAGCATCTCCGTATCGGCAAGGTCGTTTTCATGAGGGACGAAAACAATGATCACATTCGCTGCTTTCACACGTTGTCCAGATATACGATCTACAAGCGATTCCAACTCTATTTGATCAGCTCCCGTCTCCTGGGATCTGAGGTACATTCCAATACCGGTATCATAGGTCCATTGGGTGAAGGCTTCCAACGAGTAACGGATATCAATCACCTCTGCCGGTTCACCCCCCTCGGGGACTTGCGTTTCGAACGTCAATCCCCCTATCAGAGCCCATTCATTGACCGTGTCGAGGCTCTCGATGTAAGTCTGGAGTTCCTCCGTGTTTGTATAAAGGGAGTAGAGGTCTGTAGGATCAGCGCGGCACATCGGTGGGCAACCCGTTGGGTACTCAGATACCATCCTTTCAGTCACCTCAGAGTTATTGATTCTCTCCCAAACCTCGTAGGTTGCGCTCCCAAAGGCAAGAGCGGCATTGTACATCCGTACAATTTCTAGGTCGATAAAGTGTGCTGAATGGATCGGTCCCACGCGCTCCGCATTCGACCCATAGAACACAGCGGCAAAACTCGTAGTGCCATCGTCCGAGTAATATTCAAAGACGAGGTCCGCTGACGAGAGCCCTCCCTGCGGACGGACATCGCGGGGTGAGTTTGCGACTTTGATCACGAGGGGTCTTCGATCCAGATTCTCGGGCGAAGTCAGAGTAAGGCCGGTGAGCGAATTATAGCCTCTGGGATGGGCCGATGTCCTGGAAGGGGTAATAACGATCCCGTCAGTGGAGGACGAGGAAGGCACAGGTTGACGGGTCGAGTTTGGTTGGGGGACCGAAGCCATTTCGGTCCTGATAAATGATCTTGTGGCTTCTGATGAGGTGATCCCCATCCTCGGTTGACCACAGGCAACCATTGCTACTAAAATCATAGGGATAAACCCCCCCATCAGGAACCTCGTCACCTTCAACGGTCATTCTCTATGGATGAGATGCCCGGATTTTATCACGCTACTCGATGCCTGGAGGGATTGCTAGTGGCTATCGTTTGCAATACGACCTCCGTACAGGTATAATCCCGCCACCCATTAGCGTATACTAAGACTGTCAACCATCACCTTGAGGTTCGATAAAATTAGATAGCCAACTGTAGGAATAAACATTGTTGGTAGCGAACACCCCTTGTGTAAGAGACCATCATGGCGCTTAAGGGTAATCTGCGAGACTTCACCGTCACTCAACTGCTCAACCTAATTAACCTGGCTCGGAAGACCGGTACACTCACCATCGAAGGGCCTAAGGAGGTTGCGTGGATCTCCTTCAATGGAGGTAAATTAATTTATGCACAATTGGGCAACGAAGACGGTACATTGTCTGGTATCCTGACAAAAACGGGGAAAATCACAGTAAGGCAGGCCCAAGTCATCAAGACCCACGCCGGTGATAAGAGCGATAAGGAGCTTGGCCTGTTGCTCATCAACGCTGGCTATCTGACTCAACAGGACATCCTCTCCGGTATCCAGCAATACATCCTCGAGATCATCTACCAATTGTTCACATGGATCGACGGTTTCTTCCGTTTTGATGCCGATGTCCTACCCCCACAGGAAGCGATAACCATCCGCCTCGATCTTGAAAACATCATCATGCAAGCCTCTCGACATTTACAGGAATGGGAATATCTACATGAAGAAATCCCCAACCTGAATATGGCGCTTAATTTCGTCGAGCGACCTGATGCCAATATCCGCGACGTCCAACTTACGACGGAGGAATGGAAGGTCGTTTCTTACATCAATCCCAAGAATACGATCCAACAAATTGGGAAAGTAAATAAAATGAATGACCTTGATATTCGGCGGATCGTATATGGTCTCCTTCAAGCCGGATTGGTCGAGATCGTCCGTCCGGAAGGGATGCCAATGCCCGCGCAAGCCCGGCAGCTACCGCCGGTCGACA
>JABAOF010012401.1_pt1 | contig 13453 bp, 12 predicted proteins | sample 7062171 | NCBI WGS metagenome assembly JABAOF01 (sample SAMN14538628, study PRJNA623070) | marine sediment metagenome | biome: marine biome [ENVO:00000428]; feature: marine pelagic biome [ENVO:01000023]; material: deep marine sediment [ENVO:00002113] | place: India: Gulf of Khambhat ...
CTCGGCCTCGGCAGACTCCTTGAGCCGCTGCTCCCAGGTCTTGCTGTATTTCTCAAAAAAATGGGGGGAGTATACGCCCACTATACCGAGGGCGACGCAGAGGAGAGTCCCAACTACCCTCATCAACTGGCTCAAGGGTTCAACGGGGCCCATGGTCAACAGGTTGAGGACCGCCGCCGCACCTGACAGCATGAAGAAGGCCCCTGTAGCCCTGCTTCCCAACTTCAGCTTCTCTATGGTCGGCTTGTTTTCCCTGTAGAAGGCCATGTTCTGGACGATGGTCTGTGTCATCGCCTCGTCGTCCGCCTTCTCCAGGCGGTCCTTGAACTCGTCCCTGAGGTCATCGAAGCCACTGAACAGTTGGGCGCTTATTATGAGCCAATTTATGGAGAACCCGAACCCCAGTAGGGCTAATCCAGTTACTGCCGTTTGGAGCGGTAAGATTCTTCCATCGCTTATCATTGGGATCAGGTTATTCACGCCTGTGGCCACCCCTAGGCTCATGGCGATGCCTGCCCCCACGATGTTGACGATGATGAGGGTGTATAGGCTCATCATCTCCCTGTCGAGCCTGTCGAGGGTCTCTGTTCCCATCTTTTCTACCTCTGAATAGACATAACATGTATATTAAATATAAGATAGTATGAAAGAACGTTACATACTTATCTTACATCATGAATGAGAAAGATGATGATAATTAAAGAATAAAATAAATAAATGGATTATTTTCTTGTCACAAACTTCAACCTCTCTGCTTCCGAAGTATATGAGTTTATCAACCTGTCTTAATACCGCCAAGAAATGATAAGAAATTAACTGTAAGAACACCTAAATAGCACTGCAGACGAGAGTCTGGTACCTAGATAGGATCGAATGCAATCCCACGATGTTCCATGGGGGGACCTCAACTAATGTTGAACTCCGCCGAGATTAGGGAGCTCATCGAGAAGCAGCGGCTCATCACCAACTACGTGGACCTAGACAGGCAGCTCCAGCCCTCCGGGTTCGACCTCTCCCTCGGCGAGGTGCTCACCTACAGGGGCGGGGGGAGCGCCGACTTCACCAACGAGGAGCGGGCGATCGCCCCGAGCGAGGCCCTCCAGCCAGACGGGGACGGCTGGTACTCCCTTCGGCCCGGCGGCTACACCATCGTCTACAACGAGGTGGTGAGGATGCCCCTCGACGTAGCCGCCATCGCCCGGACCCGTTCCACGATGCTCAGGAACGGGGCGGCCGTCGAGACCGCCGTCTGGGACCCGGGCTACCAGGGGAGGAGCAGCAGCCTCCTGGTGGTCCACAACCCCAACGGGATCAGGCTCAAGAGGGACGCCAGGGTCGCCCAGCTCGTCTTCTTCAGGATCGAGGAGGTAGGGAAGGGCTACGAAGGCATCTTCCAGAGGGAGCGCATGGAGAAGTAGGGTCAATCTCTCGCAGAGCCCTTTGGGAAAACTTTCTTTTCAAAAACCTTTTCCTTTTAGCTCCAAGTCACTCTGGATCATATTCGATGGATCTGGAAGAGGACATCATACGGCGAGGACCGCATTCGGCTTGAATTTACGCTTTGGCTGAAAAGGAGATCTAGCGCCATCATAGGATTGCATAGGCTAACGGAGGAGCGGTCTCAACAATGCATAGTTTAACATTTCATGTTCTATCTAGATCGATCATGGTAGCCTTTGTGGCATCCATGTCGCAAAGTATTTAAACCGACCCCTCGCCGAACCTAGGCATTGGTGAAATCATGAGCCTCTTTAGGTCTAGACTGGCTAGGAAGTTCGACGACCGTACGGCCAGGTTCCACACCTCCGTCGTGGAGGACCTACGCATCTTCGAGGACGATATCAACGGCACCCAGGCCCACGACATCATGCTCCACGAGCAGGGCATCATCCCGAGGGAAGCCCTCAAGGAGATACTCGTGGCCCTGGAGGAGATCCGGGCCCAGTGGAGGGCTGGCGGAGTGGAGATCGGCGCCGAGTACGAGGACGTTCACGAGTATATCGAGGCGAAGGTCGTTGAGAAGGTGGGCATGGAGATCGGAGGCATGATCCACACCGGCCGGAGCAGGAACGACCAGGTGGTGGTGGACATGCGCCTCAGGGTCAGGGAGGAGCTCCTCGCCATAAACGGGCAGCTACTCAAGCTCGTCAATGCTCTTCTCACCCGCGCAAGCGAGAACAAGGAGACCCTGATGATGCTTTACACCCACGGCCAGCACGCCCAGGTCGGCACCTTCGCCCACTACCTGATCTCATACGCCGACGCCCTCCTCAGGGACTCCCAGCGCTTATCGGAGTGCTACTCCAGGGTCAACCTGAACCCCCTGGGGGCGGGGCCCGTCGGGGGCACCAGAATCAATATAAACAGGCAGAGGACCGCTGAGCTCCTGGGCTTCGACGGCCTCGTCGAGAACTCCATCGACGCCACAAGCGGGAGAGACTGGGCTGTGGAGACCACCTCTGTCTGTGCCATCATCATGGCCAACCTGAGCAGGGCCACCGCCGACCTCCTCGAATGGTCCACCATCGAGTTCGGCTACGTGGAGCTTGCCGACGAGTACGCCTCCACCAGCAGCATCATGCCCCAGAAGAAGAACCCCTCCACCCTGGAGCTTATAAGGGGCAAGTCCGCCGAGGTCTACGGCTGCCTCACCGAGCTCCTCACCATGGTGAAGGGGGTGAGCAGCGGCTACTACCAGGACCTCCAGCAGACGAAGATCCCCCTCTGGAGGTGCCTAGACACCACCCAGACGAGCCTCGAGGTGATGACGGGCATAGTCTCGACCCTGCAGGTGAACGAGGACAAGATGCGGGAGAAGCTCAAGGGGAGCCTCGTGGTCGCCGTGGAGCTCGCCGAGATGCTGGTGATGGAGGCAGGGCTATCCTTCCGCGAGGCGTACAAGCTCGTGGCCTCCCTAGTGAGAGATGTCGAGGAGGAGGACAAGAACCTCTCAGATCTGACGATTTCCGACATCGACACAAAAGGAAAGGAGATACTCGGGAAGGGCATCGAATTGAGTGAGGAACTCCTCGAGCAGGCCACAGACCCCGAGGCGTGCCTGTCGAGGCGCAAGTCAGAGGGGAGCCCACATCCATCGCAGACGCAGAAGATGCTGGATAAGAGGGTAAAAACCCTAAAGGAATATGGGGCTCAGCTGGTGTATCGAAGAGACAAGATCGATGAAGCTATGGAGAGCCTGAGGGAGATCGTGAAAAACTACACCTCCGGCTAGTAAATTGCCTTTCACAATGATCTTCAATAACAAATCGAGCTCTCCACGGACGATGCTCCCTTTTTACCGTACGATTCAACGTTTATAATCTGCGACGGCATGTCTCAACAAGAGGATCTTAGAATGGAAGATGAAGCTGCGCCCAAGGTTGAGAGGTTGGTAGATCTGGTATCATATCAGGAGGGAGCGGTCGTCAGCAGGACCATACTCGATAAGGATGCGGGGACAGTGACGCTGTTCGCCTTCGACGCCGGGGAGGGCCTGAGCGAGCATACGACGCCATACGATGCGATGGTCAACGTCCTAGACGGGAAGACAGAGATAAAGATAGGCGGCGAGCCCTTCCTCCTTGGAGAGGGGGAGATGATCGTGATGCCCGCCGACGTTCCCCACGCCCTGAGGGCCGTGGAGAGGTTCAAGATGCTCTTGGTCATGGTCAAGGACTAAGCCCTGGGCCCTATGATGTTTAAGAATCTATGTATCATCAATATGTGAAGCCCGAATGAGGAAGATCTGGATATTCGCCCTGCTGGTGGCCATCTTCGGCGGGGTGGCACTGTTCGAGTACTGGACCGCCCTCCAGTTCCCCCTCATCGACTACGAGCCCGGAGACCTCCCGACCCTCCAGGTGGGAGCAGTGCGCGAGTACAGCTATTTCATAGAGGAGGAGCGGGCTGGGAATTACAGCTTCTGGGTAGAAAAGATAGGCCCCTATATCGAGGCCGGAAGCCCATTCATGGGGAAGGCGGCCTACTTCACCGGCTCCTCTACGTCTGTGGTACACGAGGGAGTCGCGGCAGAGATTGAGACGGTCTACGTCTTCGGGACAGATCTCGCCCCCTTCGAGTACCTTCTGAACGCCAGCCTCGGCGAGGATAGAGAGCTCATCACCTGCACCTTCGACGGCTGGAACGTAGAGGGAAAGATCGTATCGAACGGGCGCACCGTGGAGCAGGCGCTGGAGCTCTCGGAGGACACGGTGATCATAGACACGTTCATGGCGGGACACTGGGACCTATTCTTCAAGCAGTTCACGCTGGAGCCCGGGAAGAGGGTCAGGATAGACGCCTACATCCCCCAGACCCTGAGCCCCTTCACACTGGAGCTCGTATCCGACAAGAAGGAGAAAACCATCAACATCGAGGGAGTCGAATACGAGTGCCAGGTAATCAACGTCGTCGAGCTGAACCTCATCCTCTACCTGCACGAGGGGGACCTCATTCGGCTCGAGAAGCCGGATCAGGAGATCGTGATATCTGAGCGGAACATCGGGGCTTAAGCTTCAAAGGACGGAAATCCCAACGTCATTTTATCATGGATTGCCCGACGGCGAGGGCTATAGCTCCGTATAAGACGATGTCCTCCCCGAGTGGGGTTATCATGATCTCCGGCCGCCTATTGATGAGGTGCCTATCGATGTTCGCCAGTATCGGTTCCAGAATCAGATCAGGATTGTTGAGAGCGATGGACCCCCCCACGGTGATCAGCTGAGGGTCGAAGACGTTCACTATGTCTGCGAAGCCGATGGCGTTCACCTCGCCGATCCTTCTGACGATGGTCAGGGCCGTGGGATCCCCATCTCTGGCGGCCTCGAAGAGGGTCTCGGTCGTGATCCTTTGAGAATCTCCTCCAGCAAGTTCTAAGAGCAGGCTACCCTTACCCTCAATCTCCCTCAGGAGCAGCCTCGCATAGTTGGGTATGTTGCTCCCGGACGAATAGGCCTCCCAGTGGCCCCTCTTGCCGCACCCGCAGACTAGGGTCGAGCCAGGGTCGATGGTGAGATGTCCCACCTCCACGGCGTTCCCGTCCTTCCCGACCAGGATGTGCCCGTCGACTATGGCTCCGCCCCCGAGGCCCGTACTCAGAGTAACATATACCAGGTGCTGGAGCCCCCTGCCGGCGCCGTACTCCTTCTCACCCAGGACGGCTACCGTACAGTCGTTCAGCATCCTCACAGGAACTTGGAACTCAGATGTGAGCGGTTCTTGCACAGGTATCGACTCGAAGGGGAGGTTCGGCGTTTCTACGATACCTCCCGTGCAAACGTCTATGGGCCCGATGGAGCCTACTCCTATCGCTGAGATCTCCCCCATCCCGAGGGCTTTGACCATGCGGATCAACTGGTCCGATATCCCTACCGGTCCGTGGTGCACGTCCGTCCTCTCGGAGATCTTTTTCCCAAGTCCTTTCTCGTTTCCACTCGCGACTCTGACGTTCGTTGCGCCGAGGTCAACCCCCACGAATCCTCTGCTCATCTGAGGCGCCCCTAGAGGAAGTTGTCGATTAATAATAAAAAGGGGTCATCCCTTGGCGACCACGGGGTTGCGGAGGGTTCCGATCCTCTCCACCCAGGCCTCTATGAGGTCACCGGGCTTGAGGAAGTTGTCGGGCTTGGTCCGGCCCTCCTCGTCCCTGGGGCTGGTGTCCAGGGCCGTACCGGCGCAGGTGCCGCCGCAGATCATGTCCCCGGGGTAGAAGGTCATGTCCCGGCTGAGGAAGCTGATCCACCAGGGGTAGTCCCTGATCATGTCCTCCTGGGTGCCGTCCTGCTTGAGTTTTCCGTTGATCTCCAGCCTCATCCCGAGCTTGTGGGGATCCCCGATCTCGTCCGCGGTGACGATGCATGGGCCCATGGGGACGCTGGTGTCGAAGTTCTTGGCGAGGAAAAGGCCCCGGTCACCTGGCTGGTCCCGGCAACTCATGTCGTTGACGATTGTGTAGCCGTAGATATAGTCCATGGCCTCCTCCTCGGGGATGTCCTTGCCCACCTTCCCGAAGATGGCAGCCACCTCCACCTCGTAATCTAGGCGCTCCGTCCTGGCAGGGTAGACGATGGGCTCACCTGGGCCTACGACGTTCCTGGCCTGCTTCCAGAAGCCCCAGGGGAGAGAGCTGCCCTCCTCCACCTGCTTTTCGACTTCCTCTCTCGTGATCTCAACGCCCCGCATCATAGTGTACACCCCCACGGTATGATCGTAAAAGTTCGCACCGGCCATGGCGATGCGTGAGGCGAGGCTCGGGATGGGGGCGTGGATCTTGACTTCCTCGCACCGGTAGACCAGCCTCTCACCTTGAGGGTCTTCCGTCACTCCTTCCCTGACCATGGAAACAGCTTCCTCAGCGGCTTTCTTAGCTGAGTCGCCCTCCTCGATGAAGGCCAGGAGGTCGTTGGGCACTCGAATATCTGCGTTGGAATAGGGCTCATCTTCACCCTTTTTGGATAAAAGTGTGGCATATGCCAGATTCAGATCAATTATGGTCCCGTCTGCCTGGAGACCCCCGAGCCTCCTGGGACCGAACAGAACGAGCTTCATGGCGATCTAGTGCAATAGCGATCGATTCAGAATTTAAGGATGCGCGTATTCCCCCGATTCGATATCTCCGCCGTGATGGTCGATTCTTTTATCCGCTGGGACGGGAGCAATAAAACGTGTTCATGATGCCGGTCATCACACTCCTGACGGACTACGGGATAAAGGACTCGTACGTGGCCGAGATGAAGGGAGCGATCCTCAGGATAGCTCCGGGTGCCACCCTTGTGGACATCAGCCACGACGTTGGCAACTACGACATCGAAGAAGGGGCCTTCCACATAGCCCGCAGCGCCCCATACTTCCCAGAGGGCACCGCCCACGTGGGCGTCGTCGATCCCGGCGTCGGGAGCGAACGGAAGAGCATCATAATCCAGGCTAAAGGAGCATGGTTGGTGGGGCCTGATAACGGGCTCCTGGCCCCCGCAGCCGATAGGCTCGGCGTCAAGAAGGTCTTCGAGATCACCAAGAGGGATCTGCTCCCTGAGAAGATTTCAGATGTCTTCGACGGCAGGGACACCTTTGGCCCCGCCGGCGCTCTATTGTCCATCGGGGTACACCCGGAAGAGATGGGCGTCGAGATCCACGAGTACATAAGGCTCGAGAGCTACCAGCCTACAGTCTCTGAGAATGAGGCGGAGGCCACGATCATCCACGTCGATGGCTTCGGGAACCTCGTGACCAACGTGACCTACGAGGTTCTCAATGGGCTTGGGGTTGAGGCTGGCACTACCATCATGGCGATCGTGAGGAACGAAGCGCTCGAGCTTCCATATGTCAGGAGGTTCTCGGCTGTCCCCGAGGGAGAGCTGCTATTGCTTGTGGCCGGTGGGGGGTACCTTGAGCTGGCTGTGAACCAAGGCAACGCCAGCGATCGCTTGGGCATTAGCAAAGGAGAGAGAGTCCGTTTAATTGTTCTCCAGAAGTAAGAAGGAGAACATCTTCAACATTTCTACCCTTTCGATATCGTCGTCGATCGTCTGTACGAATTTAAAATGAATTAAACCTTCAATAGTACCTAAATCATTCAAAAGTGTGTTTTTTCAGCATCTATTGTAAAATAAACCTTAAAAAAAACTTATTTGTGTGTCACAATTCCTCCTGACACAAGAAGATAAACAAGAAAGATTTTTTTTAATGTAAATAGAGGAATGATGACTGTGGAGAGCCTCATACTGGATCTCATACCTCAATTTATCAAACAAGGTCCAGTCTCCACAGGCCTTCTTTTCATCGGGTGAATGAGCATGGATGACGATGAACCTTCCTGGCGTCCATGCTGGCGATGCGGGCACCATTTCCCTAGGGAAATTGACAAATGTCCGCAATGTGGAACTGGCCAGAGACATCGCGGTAAGAATCTTCTCGAACGGATAATCGCAAGGATACGCGCTGGATGACCTCGTGATCCCAGTCTTCAATGCCAACGACTGGTCCTCAAGGCGAAACCCATTTCTTCAAAGGGAGATGTACCACATACAACGGGAGGAAGAGCAATGCAGATCGACGTGATCATGCTGATCTCGGGGCTAGACGATGAGGCGCTCGAGCGTAGGCGGCAGTCGCTGAGCTCCCTGGCATCGCCGGGGACGGATATCCGGCTGGTGCTAACGGAAAACGCTCCCCCCTCCGTGGAGTCCTTCGCAGAGCTGGAGCTGGCAGCGCCTGGGATCCTTAAACGTGTTGTTACGAGCGAGCGCGAGGGTGCGGACGCGATAGTGATCTGGGGAGGCCACGACCCATCTCTGACGTCGGCCAGGGAGCTGGTCTCGGTGCCGGTCCTCGGGCCCGGCATGGCCTCCATGTACATCGCCTCGGCCCTGACCAAAAAGTTCAGCCTCCTTGTCCAGCTACCCCATGTGATCGCCGTTGCGAGACGCCAGATCAGAGAGCTGGGCCTTCAGGATCGTTGTGCTGGGATATACTCAGTCGGACTTCCGGTTCTCGAACTGGGAAAACCAGAGAACTTCGAGCGCGTGAGGGAGACCGCTGTTGTATCCATTGAGGAGGGAGGAGCGGACGCCGTCTGCTTCGGTTGCATGGGTCTCAACGACCAGGCCGCCCCTTTGGCAGATGAGCTTGGTGAGTCTCATCCAGGTGTACTGGTTGTCCATCCAGGAAAAGCGGTGATCCGTCTTGCGGAGCTCCTCGTNNTGAGATTTGAACCCACGGGACTCTGGAGATATCTCCCGCATCTTTCCCCTTTTTTACGCGCGCATTTCTAAAGAACCTAGCGCGTTCCTGTTTGCGACCTGGAAGTCATCATATCTGCTATTTTTTTTCCATGTATCAGATTCAACTTGTGATTAATGAGTTCTAAAGAAACAAATTGTTCAGCAATTGAAAACATCATAGATGGTGAAAGATATTTGTTATTCACTGCACCAATACAATCTGGGAAACGTTGATCATATTCTTCTTCCCATTTCAAATGGTCTCTAACTCGATAAAAAGTACTGAAAATAAGATGTGTGTATCTCCCAACGCTTGCTCGTAAAATTATAGGGACATGAAGATCACTATTCCATGTTCTTAACACACTGCTAGCATTTTTTTTAATCTCTTTTAGAGATAGAACTAACATATAATCAGGAGGTACCAAAAACCTAGGAAAGCGACAGACAGGGGGTAACACAACTTTCTCAGAGAGAAAAATATTTATTCGATTCTCAATTGTTTTTCTGTGTACACCGAGTTGTTCTGCAAGATAGTGTTCATTGGTTTGTATTCCTTCTCCAAGTGCTAATTTCTTCAATATTTTGATTGATAATTCGTCCAACTGATAATCATTTATTAATCCTTTATGTTTCTCAATATCTTTTTCCAATAGTAGTGCCATTTGAGCAGGATTATATTTAATATATGACTTGTTTGAGAAATACATTATATCAGAAGGATACCTATTCTTTCTCGGAGGAAGTTTACTTTCTTTGACTATTTCTTCTCTCCAATTCTGATGATGCTCGATATCTTTAAAATATTCGATTAAAAGGGTGTTATATTCCTCATCTTTTTTAAAGAACGCAGCAAAAATGTGAGGATCTTCTTCTATAAATTTATTGGATTTTTTGTCTCTTGGAAGGTCTGCTCGTTCGAGAACCATTAAAGGATATTCAGAATAAAGTCTAAAAAAAGGATAGATCGGTTTATTTATGATTTTTTTTTCAAATAAGTTCGTTAACCTGTTACGTATTGTGTTTCTATGTTTTTTTAATGATCTTGATAATTCACTAATGTTTACATTGACTCCTTTACCTGAACAAATATTTAATAGTAATTTGAGATTTAATTCATCAGTTAGCAATTCGTTCAAGTTTTTTCACCCCGATTATCATTATTGATAATATCATATGCGTCTAGTATAAAAAGATTATAACATTTTGTTATACAAATGTAATAAAATATTTTATAAAAAGTTTAGATATTTTTAACATTGTTGTACATTTGACAGATGCTTAAATGTACAATGAAATCATAATATCTAATATTTTTTGTAATATGGGTATAAATATATTATTTAACATTGGTAGTAGCTGAAGAGATAAAATGATTACGCGCGTGCGCGCAATCAAAGAATCAGAATATAATACTGATGAATTTGATGACGTTAACGTACATGGATTTCTTGATAGATGGGGGCCTGAAAATGTCGTTCAGGTTTACGATCCACAACTTGGTATCCAAGGTGTACTTGTAATTGATAATACTGCTCTGGGACCTGGTAAAGGAGGGATTCTGATGTCTTCAACAGTTACGCCCTTAGAAATATTTCATTTGGCTCGGACGATGACTTGGAAATGTGCTCTGGCAGGAATTCCTTTTGGTGGAGCTAAATCCGGTATAAGAGTAGATCCTTTTAAAGTAGATAAAAGTAAAGTAATGAAGGCATTTGCTAGGCTTATTGTTCAATATGTCCCTGAAAAATATATAGCCACTCCAGATATAAACTGTGGAGAGAATGAGATTGAAGCTTTTGTAACAGAAGTAGGTGATTTGAAGGGTGCAACTGGGAAACCTGCAAAACTTGGAGGTATTCCAAATAATGTTGGTACAACTGGTTTTGGCGTGGGAGTAGCTCTTGAAACCAGCTTGGGTTTGATAGGGAAAAACATTGGGCTTCCTGAAGACTTGTCTCAAGTGCGAGTGGCAATTCAAGGTTATGGTGCTGTAGGTGTTGGGATAGCAAGATTTTTAGCTAATAGGGGAGCGAAAATTGTAGCTATTAACGATCTCTGGGGTTGTGTTTATGATAAAAATGGTATAGAAATTTCAGAGGCTGAAAAACATTCTTATGCAACTAGTGAAAAATTATCCATCAAGAATTATAAAAACGCACAAGAGATACAACGTGATGAAATATTTGGAGTTGATTGCGATGTTTTTATTCCATGTGCATGTTCGAACGTAATTACTAAAGAGAATGAATCTATATTTAAAGCCAAGTTAATAGTCGAAGGGGCTAATAATGCGGTGACATTAGATGCTGAACATGCCCTCTATAAACGTGGAGTTATTGTTATACCTGATTTCTTAGCAAATGCTGGTGGTGTCATTGGTTCATATGCTGAATGTAAAAAGATGAGTGTTGAGGAAGCTTTTTTTCTCATTGAATCAAAAATAAAGGAGAATACTAAGATCATTTTAAAGGAACACATGTCTTCCGGTTTAATTCCGAGAAATATTGCAATGAAAATTGCTGAAAAACGCGTTCAAAGTGCTATGAATGCGCGCACACGTGAGGATTTATCAAGAGGACAAAAAAAAATGACAAATATGGTTGATGCAGGATTATGTGTTAATTGTTGTCATCGAAACACATGTTCTTTTCTGAAAATGGAGAACAAAGTGTTCTGTGAAGAATATGAATGCGATCACTCGCGCGTAACGGGGTAGAGATTTGTGATTTCGGATACTCTCGCTCGCTTGCGCGAAATAGATGCAAAGGGCCTAACCACAAAGGAGGTCAACAGCAGGATCAGAGAGACAGTTGTAAAGGATCTGAAAGTAACGGTACTAAATGCTGATGGTATCCACGGACTTGCAATGGGGCTTAGAAGAGGTGAGGTGGTTGTTAAGGGCAACCCTGGAAATTATTTTGGCATGCTGAACAGCGGCGCAAATATTACTATTGAAGGTGACGTAGGAAATTTTGTTGGTGACAACAGTTGTGATGGGGAGCTTATAGTTAATGGAAACGTCGGTTATGGGGCCGGAATTTACTCCTACGGTGGGGTATTTCTAATTCATGGTAATGCAGGAGACGCGGCCGCCCAGATGTTTAAAGGAGGCTCCTTAATCGTAAAGGGAGATGTCGGTAACGAAGTGGGGCTCTACATGGTCGGCGGAGACATAATGATCATTGGTAATGCTGGTAAAAAACTCGGCGATTGGATGATTAGAGGGTGCATTTACCTCGGAGGGAACGCCAAATCCCTTGGTAAAAACGCCAGATACACTGAGTTGACGAGAGGTGACATAAACAAGTTGAACTCTCTCTTGGAAAAGTATGGTGTAGATGCGGATTTAGGGAAATTTAAGAAAGTTGTCCCAATCAGCGACAGGCCCTTCTACAGCAAGTAGCGGGGTGAACTTCTATGGCTATTGAGGCACCACAAAAAATTTTAGTGATTGGTGGTGGGATCGCCGGTATAACAGCCGCGCTGGACCTTGCAGATAAGGGTTTTATCGTTTACCTGGTTGAGAGATCTCCTTCAATCGGAGGGCACATGGCTCAGCTCGATAAGACATTTCCAACTTTAGACTGCTCCATTTGCATCTTGGCGCCAAAGATGGTGGAGGTCGCCCGGCATGAAAACATAAGACTCCTCACCTACTCTGATGTAACAAAGGTCAAACGCCTAGATGAAGGGACGGGTTTTATTGTTAAAATAGCTAAGAAGCCGAGATATGTGGATGAAAGCACTTGTAAGGGCTGCTGGGAGTGCATCGAAAAGTGCCCAGTGCGTGTTCCAAGTGAATTCGAGGTGGGAATGGGTGAGAGGAAGACAATATACATACCGTTCCCCCAAGCAGTACCTGCGGTGGCCACAATTGATGAGGAACACTGCCTCTACTTCACCAAGGGAAGTATGCCCAGCAGATGCAATAGACTTCAATCAGGCTCCTGAAGAAGTGGAGCTTGATGTTTCATCAATAGTGGTGGCTACGGGATATGATCTGCTTGACCCACTGCTCTTGCCACAATACGGCTATGGCAAGTTTGAGGATGTTCTGTACTCGCTGCAGTATGAGAGGCTGGTGAACGCAGCCGGCCCCACCGGTGGAAAGATCATTAGACCTTCCAATGGAGAGCCGCCTAAAACCATAGTTTTCATCCAATGTGTTGGATCGAGGAGCGAAAAGGCGAATGAAAAGCAGTATTGTTCACAGATATGCTGCATGTATGCTACAAAGCACTCTATAGTGACGAAGGAACACGAACCTGATGCAGAAGTCTACGTGCTCTATAACGACCTTAACACAGCAGGGAAGGGCTATGAAAAGTTCTTCAATAGAACCACAGAAGAGTATGGCATAAAATATGTTAAGGGTCTACCCGGAGAGGTGCAACGAGATCCAGATTCTGGTAAGCTTCTACTGCGCTACGTGGACATGAGTTCAAACGGCGAGATGAAGCACATTCAAGCAGATCTCATCGTTTTATGCCCAGCCGTCGTTCCGCAAGGCGACGTAGCCAAATTGTCACATGCAATAAGAGTCGAAACAGATGAGTATGGATTCTTCAAATCATCAGATGAAACATTAGATGTGAAGACCAGCATTCCAGGCATATTCATATGCGGAGCTTGTCAGGAACCCAAAGACATCAGCCACAGTGTGATGCAAGCCCATGCTGCAGCTGCTGAGGCCACCTCATTTACTCGGAGGCCTCCTCACGTGGCGAGGGAGA
>JABAOF010014304.1_pt5 | contig 13450 bp, 21 predicted proteins | sample 7062171 | NCBI WGS metagenome assembly JABAOF01 (sample SAMN14538628, study PRJNA623070) | marine sediment metagenome | biome: marine biome [ENVO:00000428]; feature: marine pelagic biome [ENVO:01000023]; material: deep marine sediment [ENVO:00002113] | place: India: Gulf of Khambhat ...
CATCTGCTCCAACAACAAATGGGCAGATTGGCTATGACCGCACGGACGAGGCCCTTGACGTGGGGGATGGGACAAACACATTGGCCGTGCCAGCCTATAAATATATTGATTTCGGCGTTCAAGACCCTGAAAACCTGAAGACCCATGCCGGACGATCTACCAAGAGTCAGCCTGTGTGGGTAAATAATTCAGGCATGACCCTCACGATTGAAGAGATTCGTTGTTCTTCTGATACAGACAACTACACATTTTTGCTCTTCAAATCATCAAGCCTGACAGACATCGGGACAACAAACGACACGCAGATTGATTCAGTGGCCTGTACGTCTAACGGCACGGGCCACTATTACATATCTATCACAAGCGGGTTTGACAGCTCAACCATCGAAACTGGCAAATATCTCATTTTTGAACATTCAAGTGGAACTGCTGAAAGTATTCAGGTGCACATTAAGGCTCGGTATCAAGGCGGGACATAACATCAGGAGGAAAGATAAATGGCAACTTACAACAAATTTCAGGACTTCGTTGAACAGTTGGGCAAGGGGGTTCATCAACTCCATGCCGCCGGGCATCAGCTCAAGGTCTACGCATCCAATGAACTGCCTCTGGCTGCCGATACCGTGAAGACTGATGTTGCAGAGATCACGGCTGAAAATGGTTATCCATCTGGTGGATCTGACATCGACAACGACTACACGGAGAGCGGTGGGACAGGGACGCTCACTGGAACTGATGTGACATGGACGGCATCGGGTGGGAGTTTCGGCCCCCTGCAATATGTCGTCCTTTATAATGAGGATGCCACATCGCCCCTGGACGCTCTGATCGGTTGGTGGGACTACGGATCATCGGTAACTGTTCTGGATGGGGAACAATTCAAGGTAGATTTTGGTGCCAGTATCCTGACCATAGGACCGTAAAATGGAGTTTGTGACTGAAGGCAGAAGGCAAAAGGCCTACCAACAAGGCACGATCAAGCCATGTTGCCAGAACCCCAGAAACCTCATCACTCTATGGGAGCGGCAGGATTTGGAAGTGAAGACGTGCCAGGCGTGCGGTTGTAGACATCGACGGTTTCTTGTCGATCCGATAAGAATTGGATTGAAATGAAAATCGAGATTGAAATACCTGATTTCATACCAGACTGTAGGATCATCCACATCCTGGCCGGGATGCACAGGATCGGTTATATCAGGCCCAATGATAGACGGGTTTTTGTCAAGACATCTGAATGCAGTCAGTGTGGAAGGTGCTGCCAAAAAGTGAACTGCAAAGATCTGAAAAAGGAACCAGGCAACAATGACAGATGGCGATGCGGGACTGGCCTGATGAGACCTTATAATTGCTGTGTCAGTGAGCCACGGAATATTCCTGAATGCACTTCACGTTACAAGGAGCTGTAAATGGGTGGTGGACCTTATTATGCCGTGATGGGTGGTTCTAGGCTTCTCAACGCCTCCAGGGTTGACCAATCTGGGGCCGATGATGGGAATGTCACTGGCTGGCCCCCGGCCAATGATTTCATCCTTGCCGTAAACATCAATTCAGGCGGCAAAGATACAGAAGCGGCACAATACAAATTGCGGTGGCGAAATGTCACGGATTCAGGCACCTTTGCTGATCTTGCAAGCACCGGCGAAATGAAATTTGGCAACACGGATCTGGTTCATGGAGCCGGAATCTCTGAAGCTGGCCGAAAATGTGACTCTCAAGGCGGCGACACCTGGCAATCAGGCGAAGAGGTAGAAGGGCAGACCCTTTCAGATTCTATTGATTTGGCTGATGAATATGAGACCGAGATCCATTTCAGCATCAGTGGGGCCGATGGAGATCCTGGCGATCAATACGAATTTGAGCTTTATGATGACACCAACAGTGCATCCAAAGGCACTTGCGGTGCCCAGATCACCCTGCTCAAACAATACACCTTGCCATGTGATTCTGGGTCTTTGTCTTTTGCAGGAACAGCTATAAATACGTTATTAGACCGCCGATTGAATGTTGAATCGGGAAATTTTTCCCTCGCCGGACAATCAGTGTCTTTGCTCCATGACAAGCGGCTGGATGTTGGGAGTGCGAATTTTGCCTATGCTGGCCAAGACGTCAGTATGGGCAAGCTGAGAACGCTCCTTGCAGATGCAGGCTCTTTTGTTTATGCAGGGCAGGCCCAAGGCCTCCTCCATGACAAGCGGATTGCAGCAGCCGGGGGATCGGTTCCCTTTTCTGGGCAAGATGCAAGCCCTCTGTATAATCGTGTTTTAGGGTGTTCCCCTGGGACGATTTCAGTTGCTGGTCAAGATGCATCACCTCTTTACAATAGGGCGCTGATTGTCGAGAGCGGCAACTTTGCCGTGACAGGCCAGGCTTTGGGGCTTCTTTTTGATCGTCGCCTTGTTGCTGAAGCTGGAACCATTGCCTATTCTGGGCAAGCCGCAAACCTCTTGTATGATCGGGTCTTGGTTATTGGGTCTGGAGCCTTTGCCTATGTCGGCCAGGAGGTCACCCTGTCCAAAACAGGATCAGGGTATGTTTTAGACGCTCAACCAGGTTCCATTGGTCTTTCCGGCCAGGATGCAAGCCCCCTGTACAATCGAGTCTTGGTTGTCCAGCCAGGGAGCATTGTCTATGTGGGCCAGGATGTTACTCTGACCAAAACAGCAGCAGGGTATATCTTAACTGCAGAACCAGGATCTATTGGCCTATTGGGGCAGGATGCTGACATTGGCCTCCTTAAGCCAAATATTGTTGGAGCAACAGTCTTTTTGACCGAGGGAGTTGATGTTGTATGGGTTGATTGGGCTGATGTCGTATGGCCTCAATCAAGAGAATATATCCCACAGGCCTCTATGTTTCTTGCCATAAAAGCAAGGCCTTTGCTAGCACTTATGCCCTTGCCCCAGGCCAAATTTGATTCTTCGCCCCTTTTGAGATTCAAAGAGCGGCCACAGATACGATTCAAGAGGAGGCCGATATTACAGTTTGAGGAATGACCAATGATCGTAACACAGGGAGACACAACCAAACAGCCATGGGAATCAGTAATTTATGAGATCGACTGTTCTGAACGATTGCCTAGTGCGGTTACGATTAGCACGATTGCTGCAAAGGTCTTCGATTCAGACGGCGACGACCAGTCCTCCACCATGATTGAAGGCACACCCTCCTATACTGGCTCAAAGGCCTATGTGCAGGTCAAGGCAGGGGCAGATGGAGAGGACTACAACGTGCGGATAAGACTCACATTGAGCAATGGCGAGGACGTTGAAGATGATTTCACTCTCTATGTGAGGGAAAAAGCCTGATCTGCTGGATGTAAGGACATGATGACACAGGAGACCCAACACATAACTCCTTTGCTTGGCAACGTAACGATCAATGACATCCTGAGGACCGATCCCACAAGGACAGGCCTGCTCAGAGCACGTTTTGTGGGTGAAATGACACGGAGATTTGCCAGGCTCAGGACTGTCATTCGGAGATCAATCGTTGACAGGGATTGTTTCCATTTGACAGACAGACCCCTGTCTGAGCTTTTAACCATGGTCACTGCACGAATGAGGCCCACGATGCCACGTCAGTTTGACTTTGTAAGATCCAGGGAGAAGGTCAATGCTTTCATGTCCTGGCTTGATGAGATGGAAGAGCAGGGTGTCCTTGAAGTCACCAGACGGGCTGGAGCCAGGAGGGCCATTGAGACAGCTTGGACTGATACCTACATCCAGTCAGCTTACCAGAAAGGCATGGTCAGAGGGAGGGCAGAACTGAAGAAGCAAGGCCACCTGATTCCATCATTTGAAGAAAGCCCAGGGGGAGTGGCCAGTGCCATGTTCAACCAGCCTCAACACGCAGATCGGGCGGGTCTCCTGTTTACTAGAACCTTCAATGATCTTCAGGGAATCACTGATGAAATGGACAAGCAGATAAGCCGGACCCTAGCTCAAGGCTTGACAGAGGGGAGGAGTCCAAGGCAGTTGGCCCGGGTCTTGAATGATCGGGTGGATAAGATAGGAATCACAAGGGCAAGGACACTTGCCAGGACTGAGATCATTCGTGCCCACCATGTGGCCACTATTCAGGAATACCGTAATGCGCAAGTTGAAGGAGTGAGTGTGAAGGCTGAATGGTCAACGGCAGGGTGGAATGTCTGCCCTCAGTGTGAGAATTTTGAAGGCAATGTTTATACCCTTGACCGAATTGAGCCAATGATCCCTGCTCATCCCAATTGCCGATGTGTTGCAATTCCAGCAGGAGTTGGGGAAAGAAGAGAGACCATCAGTCATATACCTATCAGACGTATCGAAATGGACGATGAACGATTGCAGCGAGTGTTATACGGTGAAGATCGGCAAATCTTCGATCACTATGCAGNNGGGTCTTTTTGGGGTAACATGGAAGCAGCTAGAGCGTATCAGAGACGTATGGGTATAGATCGGATAGATGAGTATTGGTCAAAGCTCGATGATATAGTTCCTAGCACAAGCGGAGCTGGAGAACTCTGGGCGAATATCTACAGACTAGGTGATTCAATAGAGGATTTAATAGACTGATTCACAACCCCCGATGGGCGGCGCACCCAAGGGGATAAAGCCAGAGACAAGAAAGCCCTATCCATGCATGGGTGGATAGGGCTTTTTCTTTGGCGAGGAGGAGAGATGGAACCGCAACTAGTCACCCTGGAGTATGTGATCAACCCCTATGCCAATGAACACGCCTGACGGCTTGTGAGCCCGGACTCAATCAAGCCTGATTCATATGTCCGGGTTACCAGGCGGTCGGCCTCGGTGGGGAAAACTTACAGTGTCATAAGGGGAAGACGCAAGTCCAATAATGAATGGGCTGACCAGGCCTATCGTTACCCAAAGTCTCGGTGGTCAGCTTCTGAGGCCAGAGGGCATTGCAGGCGTCATGAGGGCAGGTTTGAGGCAGCAAGCAACCAAAACATTCAATTCATTGGCAACTGTATTGTCAACGTCGAGACCAGAAGGGCCAGTCATGAGGGCAGAGACTATCTGATTGCCCCAGTTGTTGCTCTTGTGGAGGGAGTGCACAATGGCCTTCTTTACACCGACCAGGAGCTTTCCAGGTTTGTAGAGGCTTGGAATGGCATCCCCCTCATGGTTCATCACCCAGAGGAAGATGGAACGCCTATCAGTGCCAACTACCCGGCAGTCATAGAGCAACAGAGCGTGGGCCGATTTTGGAATGTGCACTGCGAAAAGGGAAAGCTGAAGGGGGAAATTTGGATTGACGTTGAAAAGGCCAACAAGGTCAACCCTGGAATCTTGCAGGATATCCATAACCGCATGGAAGTGTCAACGGGCCTCTGGGGGGATGAGGATGATCTTGAAGGCGTGTGGAATGGTGAGGAGTACAGGTCGACCATTAGAAATCTCAGGCCAGACCATCTTGCTCTCTTGCCTGGGGAAGTGGGGGCCTGCTCATGGCAGGATGGTTGCGGGGTGAGAGCAAATAAAAATGGAGGAGAGACCATGAAGGACAATCTAAGAACCAGTGACGCAAATGTCACTATCCCAGAAGAGGCTAAGGCATGGGCTCAGGAACCACTTGATAAGACCATCGTGGACGCTAGAGCCTCTGGCATCAAGGACTTGATTCTCAACCTGGCTAGGAGAGTTGGGATCAAAACCCAGGACGTGAGCCATGAGGAGCTGAGGGCAGAGCTTCAGGCGGTGGTGGATACCTTGGATGGTCCCTATGGGGGTCATTTCGTCAAAAAGGTCTATGAAAACTATGTGGTCTTTGAGCGGAGGCCCAATGCCCCTGGCCAGCAATCTGCCCTCTTGAAACAAGGATGGAAGAGAAACAATGAAGGCCGGGTTGAGCTTACAGGAGAGGCTGAGCAGGTCCGAGAAGAGACTGAATACGTTCGTGTTGGCGAAAGACAGGCGAACGATGACAACGAAAAAACTACTACAGAGGAGGAAGCAACAATGCTAACCAAAGAGCAACAGAAGCAGCACAAGGAGATGGTTGACACTCTGATTGCCAATGACAGGACCCCTTTCACCGAAGAGGATCGGGACTATCTGGAAGGGCTTGAGGCTCCATGCCTTGAGAACGTCCAGAAGACCGTTGAGAAGTATGGCGAGGTCCTGAAGGCAAGCAAAGAGGAGTCAGCCATGAATGCAAAGGAGGAATCAACCAACAGCCCAGACAAGGACAAAACTGGCAATGAGCCCCCCAAGGAGAACCAGGAGACCCCAAAGAGCCTGGAGGACTACATTGCCGATGCCCCTGCTGAGTTTCAAGAGGTCATTGAAAATGGGGTCAATCTCCACAAAAGACAGAAGACTGAGCTGGTCCAGGCCTTGACCTCAAACAAACAGTGCCAATTCAGCAAGGAAGAGCTTGAGGGCAAGAAGGTTGATGAGCTTCAGAAGCTAGCCGCCCTTGCGCAAGTCAAGATCAACTACTCAGGCAAGGGAGGAGCAAAGACTGAGGAGGCTGCCCAGATCACGCTCTTAGAGCGCCCAAAACTTGAGGTGGCCAGCAACGACAAATAAGGGCTCTGCCCTAGACCAACACAAGGAGGAAGAGTGATGGCTTACAACACTATCATTTTGAAGGGAACCCCTGTCAATCTTGAGAGGGTTGCGGCGGCAGCATTTACGCCCGGCCATCTTCTTGAATTGACCACAGCCGACAAGTTTCAGAAACACTCAAATGCCGATCAGGACGTAACTCCCAAACTTTTTGCCATCGAAGATGCCCTCCAGGGCAATGAGATTGGGGATGACTACTCTGCCAACAATGAGGCACAGGCAGCACTCCCCAGGCCAGGGGATGAAATCTATGCCTGGCTGGCCCAGGGAGAGACCGTTTCTATTGGGACTAAGCTCAGTAGCAACGGTGATGGAACCCTGAAGGCATACACGAACCAGGCGCTGTCAAGTGCAGAGGCTGAGACCATTTACCCAGAAGCAGTCATCGGGATTGCTCTTGAGGCACTTGATCTCTCAACCTCTGCAGACGTTGCTACCCGGTTCAAAATCATGATCGTCTGATCACTGACAAAAACCAAGAAGGAGGAAATAGAAATGGGTGAAGACTATATCCTAAACGGGAAAGCCTTTGGAGAGGTGGCAGAAGCCCTCCTCCGCAATGACTTGAACGTGAATTACATGCGTCCCTTCATTGCCAAAGAGGACTATCAGCCATACATCAACCTGGATGGCAAGGCCATTCCAGTGGCAAATGCCACGCTCCTTTATGATGAGTGGAAACTGATTGATGATGTTGTGATCAAAGAGGCTCGGCAGAGACTCGTGGGCATTCAGGATCTCAGGAGTGCTGGCCTTGTTTATAGCCTTGATGGGATGAGCAAGACGGTCCTGGGATATCAGGACGCTGCTGATGTTGGGGAGGCAACCCTCAGCATGGACGGCATAACGCAGGGGAGGAGGGACAGGCCTGTTTACAGCACGAACTACATCCCCCTGCCAATTACCCACGGGGATTTCTGGTTCACCAAGCGTGAGCTGAATGAGTCTCGAAATGGCAATATGCCACTTGACACCACGATGGTTGAAATGAACACCAGGAAGGTCATTGAGAAGGCAGAGGAGATTCTGTTCAATGGTGCCTCGGCATATACCTATGGCGGGGGAACCATCCGTGGCTACACTGACTATCCCAACAGAAACACGGTGTCCCTAACCACCAACTGGGATGCCTCTAGCAAGACGGGGGAGAACATATTGGATGATGTTCTCTCAATGAAGCAGACCGCGATCAATGACCGATTCTATGGCCCCTATGTGCTTTACATCCCCACGGCCTACGAAACGGTTTTGGATGATGAGTTCAAGACCAACTCGGACAAATCGGTCAGAAACAGGCTGCTTGAGATCAGCCAGATTTCAGACATCAGGGTTGTTGACACCCTGACGGCCAACAATGTCCTGATGGTTCAGATGACCAGTGATGTTGTCCGGCTGGTCGAAGGCCTCTCCATTACCACCGTGGAATGGGAGACAGAGGGTGGAATGAGGGTCAACTTCAAGGTTATGGCAATCTGGGTGCCTCAGATCAGAAGCACCAAGAATGGCCGTTGCGGAGTGGTTCACCTGAGCTAAGTTGATCCCTTAGCTGACAGAGAGGGCAAACTACTCGGTTCTCAATCTGCCTAAAGGGAGGTTTGAGTATGGCTAGATGGAAGTGCGTGTCGGGGAAGCACTACATGAAGAGAAATGGGCAAATGGTTGTCATTGCCGCTGGTGCTGTCGTGGAAGCAGAGGACTATGAGCTGGGCGGGGCAAAGGACAAGTTTGAACGGCTTGATCCTGTACCTCCTGAGGAAACTCAGCCCCAAAAGCCCCCGGCTGAAGGGTTGGTGATGAAACACAAGGGCAGTGGCAAGTGGGATGTGATCAACTCAGCCACCGGGGAAAAGATCAATGACAAGCTCCTAACCAGAGAGGAAGCGGAGACTTTAATTGGGTGAGTGGCATTGCCCCAAATTCTGGGATGGTGCAACGGTTTTCATCCTTGGCGGGGGGCCAAGCCTTGCCAAACTCAATTTGGAACTCATCCATGACCACAGATGCATCGGCGTGAACAATGCCTATCAGCTTGGCAATTGGGTTGATGCCATGTGGTTTGGTGACTCTAGGTGGTATGAGTGGCATTGGAAGAGGCTCTTGAAATTTGGAGGATTGAAGGCATGTTGCGTTCCCCGGCTGGATGGGTTCCCTGGGATCAAGGTGTTTGCCCGTGGGAAGGTCAAAGGCATTGATGATCGTAATGGCCGTGTCTCTTGGAATGGCAACTCAGGGGCCAGCGCAATTAACTTTGCATATCACACGGGGGCCAGAAGGATCGTCCTGTTGGGATTTGACATGAGAAGAGTAGATGGGCAAGCCAACTGGCATTTTGATCATCCCTCTCCTGAAAAAGACCCCTATCAGCGTTTCTTGAGGTGTTTCCCCGATATCGCCAAGGATGCCAAGCGGCTAGGCCTCATGATCTTGAATGCAACCCCAGAGAGCGGCTTGACCCTCTTCCCAATGGCAAGGTTGGAGGACTGTATATGAAGAGACTTAAAACCACAGTTGAATTTTTGAAAATAGCAAAACAAAGGAAGCAGCTCCCTGGTGCCTGGAAGCGTTGGCATTGGCTTGAAGAGCTTGTCAAAGGCCATGACCTTAGATTAGGGGCAGAAATTGGGGTCAAGGCAGGAAGGAACCTGTTTTATCTCCTTGATACATGCCCCAGACTGGTCATGTATGGCATAGACCTCTGGGAGCCACAGCCAAACAACCCTGGACCACAGAACTATGTGAACTGGCACCTTGAGAAAGCCTATGACCAGGTTTTGAGGGATTCAAAGGCCTATGGAGACCGAGTAATTATCTGGAAGGGCTGGTCCCATGAGGTTGCCAGCCAGCTTGATGATGGGATTTTTGATTTTGTTTTCATCGACGCCGATCACAGGTATGAACAGGTCAAAAATGACATCCTGAGCTGGAAGGGGAAAGTCAAGCCCAAGGGGTTCTTATGTGGGCATGACACTCACTTCCCAGGCGTTCACTCGGCCTTGCTGGAGCTTTACCCAGACTACATCGAAGTAGGGACGGATCACTGTTGGTATGTGAGGATGCCAGGAGATGAAAGCAGGGAAAGAGCTATTGATTCTGCCTAAGCAGAAACTCATCTTTTTTCTAAGTTCAAAGTGTGCCAGCTCCTCGATCCGGCGTATGGCAATAAATGATTTGAGATACAGGGACAAAGGAGACCCAAATAGAGGATTGAAATACCTTCAGCCTGAGGACCTGCCCAAGTACAAGGATTTCCTGAAGATCATGGTTGTGCGTAATCCCTGGTCTCGGATGGTTGCCATCTATATAGACAAAACCCAAAGAACCTTTTATCAGGGGTTCAGGGATCTTTCCATGTACAAAAGGATGCCATTCATGGCCTTTGTCCGTGTCGTAGCAGAAACAGAGGATGCAAAGGTTGATGCCCACCTTTGGGCACAGACCATCTTTGCCCTGAATGACAGGGGGAGGCTAATCCCTGACATCCTGATCCGTCTTGAGAAAATCCATGTGGGATGGCCTGCCCTACAGAGACAGGTCTTATCAATCACTGGGGCAAGGCTCCCTGATCTTGGGCACCACAACAAATCAAAGCATGGCCCCTATCAGCAATACTATGATGAGGAATCAGCAAGGCTGGTTGAGAAGCGGTATCGACAGGACATAGAAACGCTCAACTATCATTTTTGAGGCTGGCATGGTGACGGTTGCTTGTGTTTACTGGCAAGGCAAATTCAGGGGCAGGGAAAATGTCTACTCGCCTGAATGGGTGGGGAAACTCAAGAACATGGTTGGCAGGAATATGAATCGTCCCTATCAGTTTGTGTGCTTCAGCAATGTCGATGTCCCTTGTGACCGCATCCCCTTGAAGCATAAGCTCCCCGGGTGGTGGTCAAAGCTGGAACTCTTCAGGTGGGACAATGGAATCAGGGGGAGGATCCTTTACCTTGATCTTGATGTTGTCATACTGAAAAATTTATCCCCCTTTATTGATTTTGATTCTTGGTTTGGGATCATGGGCCAACCCAAGCCTTCTGGCTGGCTGCGAGATGGAGGCACTGTTAACCGATACAACTCATCAGTTATGGTCTGGGACACTGGACCTGTGTCAGATGATATTTGGGGAAGATTTTCAGAAGGCATGATGGAGATATTCAGGGGTGATCAGGATTGGATAGGCTGGACGTACCAACACCTTGATACTTTCCCAAGTGGCTGGGTGGAGAAACTGAGGAATCTGCCAAATGGTCAGCCAAGACCTGAGAACAAGATCGTCTTGGTTATGCCTGGGAAAAATGAAATTGCAAGCCGAAAGCATGAATGGATAAGGCAACTATGGAAATGACAGCCAGCCAACTGACAATCGTTTGCTTCCTCTGGTATGGGGACCGTTGGGGGCCAGATGACATGGGGCCTGCCTACGTCCAGAGACTCTATCATGGAGTCAAGCGCAACCTGTCAGGACCCTTTGGTTTTGTTCTTTTCAGCAACGATAGAGACTTGAAAATAGAAGAGGGCATCCAGACTCAGACCTTCTGCCCCCCAAGCTGGAAGGGTTGTCTCCCCAGGCTCTGGATGTTCTCTCCTCGCAGTGGCCTCCAGGGGCAGATCCTGGCCCTGGACATTGATATCGTGATCGTTGGCTCCCTTGATGATATTGCCGCATACCGGGGCAGGTTCTGTGCCAGGTCAAAATTCAAACCTGGCTATGAGCAGAAGCTGGATGGAGACATTGTGGGATTCAGGGCAGACAGGGAGATAACCAAGCAAATCTGGAACCCATTCACAAGGGACGTGAAAAAGGCTGAGAGGTTCACTGGGGGGCGCGAGCGTTATTGGTATCGAAAGGCAGTCCCTGAGGCAGATCGCTGGCAGAAGCTCTTCCCTGGGCAGATCGTGAGCTACAAGAGACACGTCAGAAACAAGGGCCTTCCACCAGAGGCAAGAATCGTGAGCTGCCATGGAGAGCCAAGGCCACATCAGATCAATGAACCATGGAGAGAGGAGCACTGGAGATGAAAACCCTAAGATCTCGCTTCCTTCGCTTGAAACAAAATGGGATGCCGCTTTTGCTCCATGAAAACCAGGAGAAGGACATGCTTCAAAAAGGGTATCTCAAACTTTATGATGGGCAATTTGTCTGTTGGCACAAATTGGATGAACTAGAGGTCTTTTGTGGAACGGACGCAGAAAATTTGGGGTGAGCGTTGGCTTCTCAGGCAGGACTCAACTCATGCAACCAGCTATCTGAGGCTGAGGAAGCATACCCGGTGCTCCCTCCACAGGCACCAGGCAAAATCAAATCTGTTCGTGGTGATCAGGGGAAAGGTGGGGATAAAGACCTGCCATGGGGAGATCATCCTTGGGCCGGGGCAGGAGTTTACGGTTGAACCAGATATGCCTCATGATTTCAGGGCCTATGAGGACTCAGAGATGATTGAGGAGATGTTTGTCGAGTATCGTGAGCAAGACATAGACCGCTACGTTGTCGGGTCAGAGTTTGTGCCATGATTGATGAGCCTATTTTGATAACAGGTGCAGCACGGAGCCGGACCTCTCTGGTGGCAGGGATCGTTCATATCTGTGGGGCCTGGTCTGGGAGGACAGCAGGGCCAACAGGGGCAAACAAAAAGGGGATGTTTGAGCTTTCCAACATTAGAAACAGGATCATGAAGCCTTTCCTCAGAACCCATGGATGGGACCCAATGGGACAATTCCCCTTGCCCAACATCAAGACCGTCCATGAATTGGCCCCCAGGGAAGCAGGTGTCTGGGCAAAGGAAATCCTAGCCATCATTGCAGAGGAGAAGCCATACCAGTGTGATACCTGTGGCCAGCAGCATGGCAGATACAAGGGTGAGACCTGGATGTACAAAGGGGCCAAGATGTGTCTTATGTGGCCTATCTGGCACATGGCATTCCCAAGGGCCAAATGGGTCATTGTGAGAAGGAACACTGAAGACATAGTGATCTCATGCCTCAAGACCAGGTTCATGAGGGCATTCAGCAATGCCTCTGGCTGGCAGTCATGGGTTGAGGAACACCTAAGGAGATTCCAAGAGATGCATGAGGCAGGTTTGGACATTCAGGAGATTGACACTGACCTTATCTATGATGGGGATTTTGCCCCTGCAAGGGCAGTCATTGAAACGCTTGGACTGGTCTGGAAACAGAAGGCAATACAGAATTTGATTGATCGGTCCATTACGAAAAGAACTCAACCAGATCATGGGAGCAAGGCCAATGGGGAATAGAACGACCAACAGCGAGGTCCAAAAAATTATCGACACTGAGGTAGTGGACACAACACCTTTCGTTACGGCAGCAAATCTGATTGTCACGGAAAAGCTGGGAGACCAGAATCTGGGGGATAGCCTTTTGACTGAGATTGAGAAATGGCTTGCGGCCCATTTGGTATCAGTGCGAGATCCCAGAGCAAAAGCCGAAAAGACAGGCGATGCCACGGTCACCTATTTTGGAAAGGACGGCCTTGGTCTGGATGGCAGCCAATATGGGCAGACAGTCAAACTCCTTGACCCCACTGGCATCTTAGCCAACTTGGGGAAGAAAAAGGCCAGCATCAACGTGATAGAGGTCGATCTTGGGGTAGTGTCAAGTGACAGTTAGATACATTACCAAGAACTTGAACCAGACCGTTGTCTATTGGCCAAGCCCTCAGCCTGATGGATATGGAGGCAATTCCTTTGGAGAGCCAATAGAGATAAATGGGAGGTGGGAAGATCGCTCAGAACTCTTTATTGATGCAGAAGGCAATGAGGTCAAGTCCCAAGCCATAGTCTATGTTGATAGAGATATTGTGCTGGGAGGCTACCTGTTTCTTGGGGATCTGGCAGCGCTAAGTTCAGCAGAGGAAGGAGACCCACAGAATA
>JABAOF010007415.1_pt5 | contig 13443 bp, 15 predicted proteins | sample 7062171 | NCBI WGS metagenome assembly JABAOF01 (sample SAMN14538628, study PRJNA623070) | marine sediment metagenome | biome: marine biome [ENVO:00000428]; feature: marine pelagic biome [ENVO:01000023]; material: deep marine sediment [ENVO:00002113] | place: India: Gulf of Khambhat ...
CTCTTTTCTGCCAAACTAAATATTAGATCAACATACTTTTCATCGTGAACCATAAGTAAGTCCTGTTTGGTAACGGGTTGGGGCGTCAACATGGTTACCTGAGAGAGACGAAATATTCCCTGTTCTTCGAAAAAGCGTATGACCTTAATGAAACGGTCTCCTCTGAAGGCATGGTTTGGTCCCAAATCATACTGACGAAACTTTTCGTGATACACTAAACCCACTTTCAAAACAGCCCTTCTCCAGCATCGCTAATATCAACGCTTTTAACGGTATATAATCTTCTCAAGACTAAAGAAGGTAGCTGTTTTAACAGTTGAATATAAGGGATATGGGTTCAACAAAAAAGGGTGAGATGGAAGTTCTCTTAGACCTTGATGACTAAAAGCTGTTGTTAATATTCTGTCGTCGTCTCTTCTTCGCTTTGAAACGTGGAACTCTCTTCCTCGGCTGTTTCGTTCTCTTCTGTCTCAGAAGCTTCTGCTGTTTCGGTTTCCTCAGAGGCTTCAGCAACATCAGTGGTTATAACTTCTTCAATAGGCTCATCGTTGGTTTCTGAAGAACCTTCTTCTTCTGTTGTCGTCTCCTCAGTTACCTGAACGTCTTCTACAGGGATTTCGGGCAACGTTTCCGTTTCTTCAGCTAGCGGAACTTCCTCTTCAGGCGTTTCTGGCAACGCCTCAGTCGATGTTTCTTCGGCTACGGACACTTCCTCCACAGAAGGTTCCACCAACGTCTCAGTCTCTTCGGTTACCGGCGTTTCCACTGGTTGTTCGGATGTCACTTCTTCGGAAACAACTTCAACTTCCTCTGTCGCCTCCACTGGGCTCTCTACCTGAGGTTCTGTAGGAATCTCAACTGTTTCTTCACCAGCCTCTTCTGTTGGTTCTGCTGGTGGAGATGGAGACGCAAGCTCCGCTTCTTTTGGGAAAAAATCAGTCATCGCCTCTTTAATTACGTCTAGTTGTTGCCTTGCAGCTTCAAGTCCAATGGTGAGGGCGTTGCTTTCGCGTTGATGTAGCTCTTCATCAATTTCTCCAGCAGCATATTCGATCTCTGTGCTTGCAAGAAATAGCTCCAGTGTCCCAATCTGTTCCTCCAGCTGGTTAATCTTTTCAGTCATTTTTCCAGCTAATTCCTTCTGTCGAGCTTCGATTTCAACAATGGCGTTGGTGAGACTCGTGTCAAGGCTATCATAGGTAGACTGTGAAATTTTGCCTGCACCGAACAAATTGTCCAGTGCCTCTTTCTTTTTCTTCGCTAGCTCCAATTCTCTGCTTACTTTTTCGAAAGAATACTTCCATGAAATCAAATTTGCACACCTAGCTGAATTGTAGCCTAAAAGGGCAAAATAACTTTTATTAACATGCAGATATATCGCTAACTGTAAAATCTCGCCTATTTCCGTTTTTTCTTCGAAAAAATGCTTTTAAATGTTCACTTTTTAGATTTGCAATTTATTCTTAAAAATGATTAGCGGAAGAACGTTTTGTTTTTTCATTTATTCCTCGAAAGGTTAGAATGCACTGTTCATTCGTTAGCGGATGGAGTGTATTCTCTGCTGGAACCATTGGATGATTGTTTTTGTCTTGTAGGTTCGGTCATAGATTCGGATTCTGATTTAGACTAAATTATATATATCTAAACTGGTGTAAAGAAATTCGAGTCCGATTAAATAAAAAATACGTGATTGGTGATGCTTTTGGAGACAGATGTCCTAAAGAAAATGCACAGAAGAATTATCAAAGGGTTCCTAGATGTAGTGGTTTTAACGGAGTTAGAAAAAGGATTTATGAGCGGCTATGACATCATTGGTTTCATTCATAACAAGTTCCGCATATTGGTCAGTTCAGGCACGGTCTATTCCCTCTTATACTCTTTGGAGAGGGAAGGATTGATAGAAGGTAGGTGGAACCATAGAAAAAGGGTGTACAAATTGACGGATAGAGGTGAGAAAACCATCAATACAATTCTAAACGCAAACAACGATATTCAATATCTCGTTAGAAACCTTTTGAAGTGCTGAATAAGATTAGAACTTAATCCATCAGAGTCTTAGATAAAGATAGATTTGAAGCTTCTTTGCCGTTCTAAGAAACTTTTTATCGGTTTGCTGATGAACCAGAAAGTTTTGTAGCCAGCTGATCTACAGCGTTCTTTACCTTCTTCCACTCATCAGTGGTTCTCAACTGGAACTTGCGCGCTCAAACAATCGTTGGTCTCAAAAGTGAATTGACCAACTAAAAACATTAAATACTTTTAGAGGATATCTGTTTTGAGGTGAGTTAGTTGTCAGAGGAAAAATTTCCCACTTGGGAAAAACTGAAGGTAATTGAAGGCATAAACTTGTACAAGTCAGATAAATGGTGGTCTGCGGTACTTCTTCTCGAATCCTTTGGCAGAAAACAAATAGCAGTATATCTATGGAACAAGAGAGGCAATCAATGGAAAAGGAGACAGAAATTCGTCATTCAAAATAAAGATCAATGGATGCACGTTAAGGAAACAATTGAGAAATTAATTCCGAATTTGGCATAAGCCGACAATATTATTGCATTGTTTCTCTCAAAGCCTTTCTTCCTTTCCATGATCATATGAGGTTTAATCCATTTTTCAATAATATTCAGGCAAAGAAGTTGGTGATACAATGCGAATAGAAATTAGACGCTGGAGCAGAGGGAATTCTCCAATGATTGTGGTCTTTGAAAAATCAAGTAGTTATGACCCAGAAAAACACGAGTGGGTTCCTAAATTAGATGAAGTTGGTTTAATTAACAAAATCTTGAAGGGGTAGCGAAAAAGAAGGAAAAAACTAAAGCTCACCTGCGTTCAGGAAATTTCAAGTATGTTCCGTCGGATGCTCTACAGACTGCTAACCATCCAACAGTCTCTCAACAATCTCCGTTTCTGCGTCTAAGCTGAAAGACGATAACTTCAGTCCTCAGATCGATTTATTTATTCTGTAAATCCACTTTTCTTATGTGCGCGTTTAATATAGTAATGCTTGGCTCTTACGTGCTTCGCTAATCATTGGGGCAACGATATTTAGCACTCTTAGACCTCTTCCTGTGATAACGTAGAAGGTTGCATCTTTGCCTAAGTTTTGTTCTTCAACGAGGTTTTGCTGTATTAGAAAGTCTAAGTGTTGTTTCAGATCGTTTTGGCTCAGTTCCGTCTTATGCATAAGTTTAGTTAACTTCATAGGTTCATGAATCAAAATCTTAAGAATGTCAACGCGCATTTCCAGTTTTGACTTTCGCACCGTCAACCCTTACCTTGAGCGTTTCCTTCAAAAGTTCACAGTCTGTTTATATACCATTTATGAATTCTGTGTCTTTATTCTCCATAAACTTTTACGTGTAGATCGCTTAGAAAAAAAATTGAAATTTTTTCACTATGGTCTTCGAGCTGCAGCTCTTGCATTCGCATACGAACCGATATATAGCCCAAGACTATACAAGACTCTGTTGGGGAAAAATATGTCAACAGGTTTTGAAAAAATTGGGAGTGACCCTAAGCTCCAAGATCACTGGATAAGGAGACTCGTGGCTTTTATCATCGACAGCATAATTGTGAGCGTATGTACTTTAATCATCGCAGCGATCATTTCCATACCTTTCATTCTAATTGCAGCGGCAACTGGCTTGCCTAGATATATATTTGACCCTTTTTCGTTTCCATTCTTTGCAGGTATCCTCAGCGTCTTATACTTCACTTTTCTTGAGACTTATTATGGATGGACGTTTGGCAAGAGAATCATGAACCTAAAAACCACAAAACTCGATGGGCAAAAGCCGCTTTTAGATTTGGCTTTAATTAGAAACATAAGCAAGATTTACTGGATTCTAGTTCTCATAGATACAGTGATTGGTTTAGCAACCAAAGGTGACACTCACCAAAAAGTAACAGACCGCATCGCTGGAACAACCGTTGTTTCAACAAGTGCTTCACCGTTGGCGGGCATAACAGCAGCGCGTCGCACTGTAAAGTTTTGTTCTTATTGCAAGCAGAGATTGTCTGAAGAGGCTAAATATTGTCCACATTGCGGGAAAGAACAAGCCTGAAATCATCTATGTGAACCTAGTTACATAGCCAAGACTCATCGCTAGGCGCACGTAGGACTTTTGTGAAAGTGTTACATTCGAACCGCTAGTATAATTGCTCTAATGATCAGTGACACGCCGATAAGCATTATTGTTTCAGCCCAGTAAACAAACCATGTTTCCACTGTTGTCATTTCGTTAAGTAATGTGCTGATAAGATAGCTTGCTCCCAACCAGAAAACAAGGTTTGACGCAGTTTCTGCTTTTTTACTAAACGGCGAATTGACAATGAATCTTAGCGCTAAAATGACTATCTGGAAAAGCCCCCAGATAAGACTGAATTGTGCTACTGCTGAATAGAGCACTGAATGAGTATTGGGAGATGCAGGCGCGGGAAAGCTAAATCCTAGGTTAGGAACAGGTACAAGATCAAAGTCACCAAAGAAGGCAAAGATCTTGTCAAAAAGATTAGGTGTTGATACAAAAATCGCTCCGACCAAAATGAAGAAAACTCCTGCAGAAATAGCGCTGAAGAGACCTTCTCTATATTTACTTGGAAAACCTTTAGGACTTTCATTCAACTCGTTAACCACAACCAAAGTATTTTGTGATAGGAGCATATAACATTTATTTACTAATGGCTTAGGTGCATGTTTTAAATACTTAGTGTTCCAATAAGAGAAAATGAAATAGATAAAGGTGAATTTCATGCCATATTGTCCAAAGTGTGGCACTAAAGTTCGTGAGGAAATGGCTTTTTGTCCAAAATGTGGCGCCGCCTTAAAAGTTGAACGACCTACCACTGAGGCAGTATCGGCTCCAGCGCCCTACAGAGCAGAGAAAGCCGAGAAACGTGAAAAGCGCGAAAAAGAAGAGAAAGGAGAGAAGAGAGAGAAAGAGGAAAAGACAGAAAAATACGAGAAGCGGGAGTTCGGCGTCATAGGCCCTTTAATTGGTGGCCTAATCTTGATATTCGTTGGCTTAATGTTTTATCTTCAAATAACCGGTTTCCTTGGAAGACAAATTGCGTCGGCTTTATTCCTCATCATAGTTGGTGTAATAATAATAGTTGGAGTACTATATGCAGTGATGACGGCCTCGAAGAGATATCCCGCCACTTAGAGAAACCATCCAAAGAATAACCTGTACAACTTATGTTCTAGAAGCGTTAGCGCCTTGTCTCTTCCAATCACACGGAAATAGTTTTTTCCAGCTGCCTCTATAACATCTCCAATGTCATATCTAGGAAACATACAGGAAGAAATTATTAGTCTCCCCCACTCGCCACGTTTAAGTTCATGCAACATCTTCGTTCCTTGACCCATTTTAACCTCAAAGAAATACTTATCATAATTCGGAGTAACATATGGTAACTCATCGAGTTGTTGTGCAAAAACCCCTTCAGTTGCGCTATAAATCTCGACCACTGGAATTTGTCCAAAATATCTTCTGAGCACAGGTGCATACTTGAACTGTATCTTTCGCACGCTCGTGCAGAACAAGGCGCGAAAATTCCACAGTTCCTTAGGCTTTTTTCCATGTTTTCGCTTGACATATTTTGCAAAGGATAGGATAACTGGCGTGACTCCAATTGTAGCGGTCACGTTCTCGTTGAGCGCCTGCTGGTATGCCAATTCAAATCTTCTTTCCCAATCAGCCTTAGTGATTCCTGAACCCAAGGCGTCTATTTCCTCTTGACGAGGCAGAAGACTAACCTTATTAAGCATCGGGTTGAGTCTCGCATAGGTTCCAGAACTATATCCGTAAGTTACTGTTTGTCCATCCGAAACTATGCTGTGAACGTTGGATGGAAAATTGAGGTTAAGAATCTTTCCCGTGAGAAGTTCAAAATCTTTTTTTCTCAATACATAATTTATTAGCGCTCTTGCTCCACACGTAAAAATCTGTTCAATATGCGTCTTAGTTGCAGGCAACACTTTTGCAGGACCTGTTGAGCCTCTGGTCATGACCCAACACACAAGCGGTTCAGGAAGAATAGCTGCGTAATTGCCCTTTTTAATCTCAGCCAAATATGGATTGAGCCCTCCGTAATCTATGATCGGGAAGTTTCCTCTGAAATCTGCGGCTTCTTCAATTTCAGATGCATGGTGATTTTTTCCATAACGAGTTTTTTCGTATTCCTTAACCAAGTCTAAGAGGACACGTCTTTGAAACTCATGGGGACTCTTCAGAGACTCATACCATGAGCCTATTATGGGTTTGAAGATGCCAAGACTGTCTTCTGCTGGAAACATTTGGGATACAGAAATAGCTTCGTTAAATCAACTTATATGTTTCATGCCGCAGCCATTCGACAGCGCAAGTCATTCAGCAAAATCTTTAGAAGATAACCTTGCCTCACTCAGCCCTTCATTATTCCAATGCTCAATCCCGCGAAAAAAGTGGAAGTGAAGGGAAGGCTCCCAATGGTAGTTGAAAAAACTCCCGAAGCCTGAGTAAAAAGCCCTGAAGCCGCACTCGCCATTTTCTCGTAGTTAATACTCAACATCCCAGATAAACCAAGATAGGAAACCGCGATAAAAAAGAATCCGAAAATTATCATCAAGATCTTCAAAACCTTCTTAACAGCATATCCAATGAGAAAACCACTGGCTACACCAGCGCCCGTCTGGTAGATAAAGGGTGTTAATATTTGACTCATTTTTAATCCCCGATGTCACATCAATATGTATATCAAATATTGATATATAATATACGCCTTGGCGCAATTAATACTTTTCCGTTCCCCTTTTTTTGAGGAAACCGTTTTGCGTGTTAAGCTAAGAAGTTTTCCCAATTTGTAAACCGTTTTTGTCATAGGTTAGGTGGTTTGGGAATAGTCCTCTTATTTGAGAAACCACTTCAGCTTCATGGGCACTGGTGTTGAGTAGAAAGAGAGTGGTTATCTTTTTTGAAGACTGCATCTCTAACGCGTGGCGCAGAAAAGTGGAAGCTTTTTCTTTCCCCATTGAGACTAATAGTTCTGAGAGGATATCGAAAACGAAACAGACGTTTGTATCCGCGTAAGTCTCCAACACGCCGTTAAATGTGTCTAGTATTAGAGATATGCTTTTGGCAGGCAGGAGCACTTCGTTTTTAGAGGTTGATTTCGGAGTGGATGTTGAAATTGACGTTAGGAAAAACTTCACTGTTTTTTGTTCAGCTAGATATGCGTGGATAGGGCTTGTATTAGAAGTGAAAATGAAGATGGGTTCAACATTGGCTATCATTTCCTTAGCTAAATTGTCAACAACCTTCTCGTAATCAGAAGCAGGGTCGAATTCTAGTAAAATTTTACGGCCAACCAGCTGCTTATGATCCAAACCTATTGACCTCGAGAATAGACCTATGTTTTCAAGGAGGTCAATGCACGCGCGCGTTGGCGCAACGCTTCTTCCACTCAAAGCTTTCCAGAGCTCAGTGACTTGGATTTCTGCCATGTGTTCCACATTAATGGCAGTGACTTCCTTGAGGAAAGGTACATACACTAATCCTAACGGATTCTTAGACTCTACCCATTCAGAAACAGTTGGGTCATCCCATCTAGGGTCTTGCCAGTACTCTTTAATGTATCTTTGCCATTGTCCATTGAAAAGAGAAAGGTCACCAAGGTCTTCGATGCCTCTTGCGTGCTTGTATCCTTTCCTTTTCGCCCAAGCCCACCAGTTTAGACTATCAATAACTCCCTTTTCAAAGTCTAACTTGCCATTCGACATGAAACCCTCGGTTAGGGTCTCCATGCGAAGAGTGCCACTTTTTTCATATTCTTCCACGTCAATTCCGTATTCCTTAAGCTTCGACCTAACGGTTTCACTTTCCTTATCTGGATAAGTGTAATACACCGCATCGCCATTAACAAGACCCGAAAGTATGAATGCTGAGAAAAATTTCATCTTATCCGTTGCCGATGTGTACGTTACAACAATCTCCTCACCTTCGCTGAGGTCAAAAACTGGACCAACCTTCAAAAGGTCAGATAGAACATAACGTTTCCATCTCCGTCGTAAGGCATTAATGATAGATAATTGGGGCATCTTGCCATGCTCCAGTTCAATCATGAGTCCTCCAATTATTTGATGTTTCTGAATTTGAAATCTGAATATTCAGTATTGGGTAGTGCCAATTCTCCGTATGACGAAAGCTTGGCTTTGCACATTTTGATTTTGAAAAAGTTTTGAAACATTAAGATTTTCATAAATAACCTATAAAAGATACACTTGAAGATTCTCACTTGTTACAATTAGGAGCTCCCTATATGCCAGCCAACCTTCCAGCAGAGGCAAAACACAAATGGGAAGAAGCTTCTCAGGCAAGAAACCCTCAAAAGAAAATCGAAAAACTCCGAGAATTCCTAAGTCTTGTTCCTAAACATAAAGGCACAGAAAACCTGAGAGCTCAAGTTAAGAGAAAAATTGCCATACTTCGAAGAGAAATCGCTGAGAAGAAAAGCAAGAAAGCTGGGAAAGGCGGACCAAAATTCTTTGTGGAAAAAGAAGGAAGGAGACGCCCAAATCGTTATTTTAGGACCAACCAACGTGGGACGAAGTAGCCTCCTCTCACTTCTGACCAATGCAAAAGTGGAAATTTCTGGTTACCCGTACACAACTACGGAGCCAACGCCAGGGATGTTTCAGTACATGGATTTACAGTTTCAAATAGTGGAGGCGCCGGCTTTAATGGATGGCTCCGCTGATCGAGGAACATGGGGACCACAGACTTTAACCGCGGCAAGAAACGCAGATGGACTCCTGCTCATGGTTGATTTGTCCAAAGACCCTATTGAGCAGTTTTCTATGGTCTTGCGTGAATTGGAGAAGGCAAGAATCCTTACACGAGAGCCCAAAGCCAGAGTTGAGATCGAACGGAAACATGTGGGCGCTGGATTTAGAATTGTTGTTCTTGGAAGCTTGGTTGACTGTACTCCAAAAGATGTGGAACAACTTTTCAAAAGCTATCGTATACACGATGCCACTGTCAAGATCAGAGGCGAAGCCTCCATAGATGATATTGAAGACGCCATTTTTGAAAGCACGGTGTATCGACCTGTCATTCTGATAGCCAACAAGATGGATCTTCCCAACACTGCGAAAAACGTTGAACAACTGAAAGATTTTGTTAGGGGAAAACTGAAAATCTTTCCAGTGTCTTGTAAAACCTTGTTTGGGCTTGAGGAGATTGGTTTCGAAATCTTTGAGATGCTTAACATAATTAGGGTTTATACTAAAGAGCCCAACAAAAGATTGCCCTCTCAGAAGCCTTTTACCATTAAAAAAGGTTCCACAATTTTGGATTTGGCAAAACGGATTCACAGCGACTTTTATGAGCATTTTTCTTATGCAAAAGTATGGTCAAAGCGACTGCGCTTTAGTCCTCAAAAAGTTGGGGGTTCTTTTATCCTCGAAGATGGTGACACTGTGGAGATTCACATGAAATAAACAATGCGCAAGTAGTTGTTATCGTTTTTCATTGGAGGGTAGGTTTATCGGTAGGATTGAGGACGTAATTAATGCTAGAATAATGGGTATGAAGCTTATTGGCAGATAGAATAAAGGTTGATTAAGCCCCATCAAGGTCATTGCTGTCGTCAGAGGGATGAGAAGCCAGAAGAGACCAAGGGAGATCCGTAAATCCCTATTCCTTTTGATAATTCCTACTTTGAGAAGTATGTCCCTAAAGATTTTTGACAGTGAAAAGAAGGCTGCTAAAAAGATTATCAGTCCCATCATTATTGCTGTCCCTTGAGTCAAGGCACTTTCCCCAATTAGGGCGGCAACATCACCGAAAGGTCTAATCCCGCCCATAATGAGGTAGCCAGTCGGATTCAGAAAAGTCCAAAAGGCAAGCCAAAAAAGAGGACTTGAGAAACGCCAATCCCTCACAATTCCGAGAAGTAGAGGTATTTGGAGCGCACAGGAAACAATGAGACAGACGAGTATGCCTCCTCCATCGATCCAAGGCATCTGCCAAGCCTCGAAATTGCCGTTCCAAACAATATTGGAGAGTTCATAAGGCCAGAGAAGAGAGATGTATATCCTAACAATCTTGCCGCCGAAGAGTATAACGAAGAAGCCGTGGCCCATAACCTCGTGGACAAACTCTCCAGTGATCTTCATCACAGGAGCGAGAAAGAAGAATGTCGTTAGGAATTTAACTGGAATATTCATTTGTTTTCACTGGAAAATCTTATGGAACACAATACCCGAAAAGAGGAAGAGAAATCCCAAGATCAAAAGAGGCAAAGTGTAGAGTCTCAAAGGATAGTTTATTATTTGAAGAAAACCCATAGAACTCGCCTCGTAAAAGTAGCTGAATACTGCAAACACTAGAAGAATTCCTGAGAGTAGGAAACAAACTTTAACATACCACTTCATCTCTACTCTCCTCGTTTTCAAGTAATCAATGAGGACTAAGACTATTTATTACTAGACTTTAGAACACTCAGAAGAAAGCTGGAGAAGCTCCTTAACTCCCATTTTTCTGTTGATTCTAACACTGCGCTATAAAAAGTAATAATTGTTAGATAGAGAATATTTATGTTGAGAAGCGGATAGTCATGGGTGAAGAGAAGCAGAGGGTTCCCCCGAATCAGAGAGTTACTTCGAAATTTCCAGTTTTACATGCAGGGTCTATACCGAAGTTTGACTCAAAAACATGGGATTTTGTGGTTGAAGGTTTAGTTGAGAACTCATTGAGGTTGACGTATGAAGAGTTTTTGAAGCTTCCAAAAATGGTAAGTGTAAGCGATTTTCATTGTGTGACTGGGTGGAGCAAACTAGACAACAAGTGGGAAGGAGTCGCCTTCAAAACTATTACTGACCTAGTTAAACCTTTGAAGGAAGCTAAATATGTGACAATTGTGGCTGAAGGAGATTACACCACGAGCTTACCTCTTGAAGACTTACTAGACAATGATGTACTATTAGCCTACAGATTAGATGGCAAGCCTTTGGAGCTTAAACATGGAGGACCATTACGGCTAGTAATGCCTAAGAAATACGCTTACAAAAGCGCAAAATGGGTGAGAAAGCTGAGATTTACTGAAGAACAGGAACTGGGGTACTGGGAGAAAAGAGGATACAGCAACACGGCTGATCCATGGAAAGAGGAGAGATACGCATGAGTGAGTCTTGCAACTTCTGTATAATCATTTCTGGGAAATACTAAGCAACCCATTGTCTATGCACTCGCGCATTCATCAGATGCTTCTGCCGTAGTTTGCAGCGAAATCGCCGAAATCGAACCAGTCAACGTCGCCGTCTGCGTCAAGGTCAGCTAATGGGTTGTAGTTTGGTTGTCCTATACTGCTTCCGTAAGCAGCAGCAAAATCGCCGAAATCAAACCAATCCACATCACCGTCGCCATCCAGGTCGCCAGCAATTGTCACAATTATAGTTAAAGAAGCTGTGTTCCACAAGTCATCTGCATCTTTTCTTCCATCACCATTGGCTGAGAGACTTGCCACATACACAGTGACATTTCCGTAAGTTGAAGGCGTTGTCCAATCAAATGACCAACTTGTTTGAGATGCCCCAACGCTAGTTTGTGTGACTTCTCCGCTCAGCAACAGAGTGTTTGTTGTTGAATCCGTAACGACAAGTGTGCCATTGGTAACTGAAACATCAAAGCCTGCGAGTGCTAGCGGTCCTCCAGTCACGGTGACGGTGTAAGTGTATGTTGCATTTGGTATTACGACAGTTTGCCCAGAGATGAAAACACTTACACTTGGGCTGGGGTTTGCCGAGTGGCAGGTGCATCCTGTCGTGGAGTACCCTGAGATTCCTCCGCTCTTACTCTGAACCATGGTGTAAATCGTCATAAGCGGAAGTGATACAAACAGGACTATAAACGCCAAAATGAGAACTTGAGATTTATTCAGGTTACTCCCTCCACAACCGTTTTATTTTTGAGAGTTTTATTATGTTTATTATCATTTATATAAGATTTACCAGATATTCTTCTAGAAAAAAGGTCTATTCACAAAAATAACCTTCTGTAATTTTGGCAGCAAACAAATACCAGGGCATGTAGGCGTAGAATAGAAAATAAAAAGAGGAAACTTTGCAGAAGTCATCGTCATCCATATATATTTGTGAATAAACGTTAAAGGCAGAACTCATAAACTTTAGTGGCACGAGATGATCAAAATGCCTATCGAAAAAGGAGACTTCATCCTTATAGACTACGTAGCTAAGGTCAAAGAAACCGGCGAAGTCTTCGACACCACCACTGAAGAAGTGGCGAAAAAGGAGAAACTATACAAAGAAGGTGAAATCTACGAGTCAAAACTTGTAGTTGTCGGAGAAGGATGGGTGCTGAAGACACTAGACGAAAGCTTTCCAACCTTTAAGCTGAAAAAACCAGCTTCCATAGAAATATCGCCGGAAAAAGCGTTTGGACCCCGAGACCCAGAAAAAGTGAGGCTAGTTCCCCTCAGACGACTTACTACCCGCGGAATCACTCCTAAAATAGGTATGCGCATAGAGCTTGATGGAAAACTTGCCACAGTGAGAACCATGGGGTCTGGAAGGGTTCAGCTAGACTTTAACCCTCCACTGGCAGGCAAAACTCTAACCTACGAAGTTACTGTTCAGAAAAAGCTTGAAACAAAGCTGGAGAAGGTCACCGCCCTCATTCATCGAAGGATGCCAGCAGTTGATGTTGAGAAGTTTAATTTGAAACTGAGCAAAAAGAGCGTAGTGATAAACGTGCCTGAAGAAGCTTTCTACGTAGAAGGACTGCAACTCGCGAAGAGAGGCATCGCCACCGACATACAAAAGTTCTTTCCAGAAACCACAACCGTGAAGTTTGTCGAAGTGTTTGGAAAGAAAAAACCTGACAAAGAGCAGTCGACAAAAAAGAATAAGAACTAACTTTACTCTATCACTCCAGTGGCCCTTGCGAGTTTTTCAGCCGCCTCATAACTCAACTTTCTTTCATCTAAAATGGTGTACCGTTCAGGTCGAATTGTACACGCCAGCGTTAACGCCTTTATAACATGGTCAGGCTCTACTCCCAACTCTTCTGCTGTGGTTGGGGCACCTACTCTTTCCAGCGTCTCTTTGACACGTTTCCAATGCAATCCATGAAGACGCGCCATCATTATCGTCCCCACGCCACACTGTTCACCATGCATAGCTGGCTTTGGCGATATAACATCAAGGGCGTGACTGAACAGGTGCTCCGAGCCGCTACAAGGTCGACTGCTTCCGGCAATGCTCATAGCCACACCACAACTTATTAACGCTTCCAAGAGAACCCGCACGCCCTCTTCAATCTCGGGCTGAATTATGTCTGCGTGTTCAGCAACCAGCCTTGCACCCATCAATGATAAACTTGCTGCGTATTCACCGTAATACTCGTTTTTTGCGTTGTGAGCTAATTCCCAGTCGCGAACCGCGGT
>JABAOF010006005.1_pt3 | contig 13441 bp, 9 predicted proteins | sample 7062171 | NCBI WGS metagenome assembly JABAOF01 (sample SAMN14538628, study PRJNA623070) | marine sediment metagenome | biome: marine biome [ENVO:00000428]; feature: marine pelagic biome [ENVO:01000023]; material: deep marine sediment [ENVO:00002113] | place: India: Gulf of Khambhat ...
TGCCCGCGCCGCGGGCCTGGACCCCGCAAAATTTTTTATACACGGTCAGTCATATTGCTTTGTTCAGTCATTTTGCCACATTCAGTCCATTTTTCTTGCATGTTCCCTTTTTCATATGGGTTTGAATTATAAGTGAAAGCGTGGTATAACATAGTTTTTAATACAGAAATAATGGAGGTACTAAAATGAAAAAAATGAAGCCATTGCTTTTCCTTCTTATTTTGCTTGCATTCGTATCGATAAACACGTGGGGAGACGTGAAGGTTTACCTGGACCCCGGGTACAGCACGGATGGCACGGATGTTGAATTGACCATGGATAGTCTCATGGACCCGAATTTTCCAGGACCGAAAAATAACCTGCCAGTGCTGTTTGTCCATGGACATAATTTTGCAGAAGGCAAAAACTATAAAAAAAATTGGCAGCAATCTCTAAACGGCTTGCCTTGCTTCCGTGAAACCCTGGAACTGGAAGCAAACGCCTGGCTGGGAATTGAGCCGTATTACATCGATCTGGAAGACTATATAGATGACAATGAGAAGAGAAACCGGTCCATCCAGGAAGATGCTGAAAAAATAAAAGAAGCAGTAGAATTGGTGCTTTTGCACCAGGGGGACCCGGGGGCACAATCCAAAAAAGTGGTTATTATTGCTTTCAGCCGGGGGACTATCAGCGCCCGCTATTACCTGAAGACACTATGGGAAAATCAAAGGAGACAGCTCGATTTTCACCCGGTATCCGAGTTTATTGCGATTTCTCCGCCGAACCACGGTACCAATTCTGCTGCAATTTTTATTGGTGAGAGCCTGGCACTCAAGCAGATTAATAACGGTTTTTGGAAAAATTGTGAACGTCAATTTTCTGATCCTCGTAGCCATGATTTTATCGAAAACCTCAACGGCCATGATATCGAGGACACAATGGCAGCAAATTACTGTGGACAGATATTCGAGTTTGAGGCGCCGGGGGCGCGCAGAAACAATGAGCCCCTAGAAAAAGGAATTCTTTATGTGACCCTTTACGCCAGGGAAAACCGGGATACGGTGGGGGGCGGTACGCCATCGGATGACTGCCAGGGGCGTGTGCTGGCAAAAAATCTTTCTCCCTATGCAGAGAACCGCGAAGTGCCGGGAATCGATAATGATGACGCCTACCCGGAAATTCCAGGTGGAATTAATAAATTATTGGTTCACCGGAACACGGTTCATATGCCGGAAGTGATCTGCAAAGCCCTTTATACGGCGGTGCATCACCAGGCACCGCCGGATGAGCTTCGATACAATGCGGCAGAGGAGAGTAATTGGAAGAGTCCACCGATTATCCCTGGTTTGCAAACACCACAGCAAGAGGCGGGGACGGTCCTGCTTTTTGATATGTCCGGCAGCATGTCCTGGGGCCATGACGGAACCTGGGGCGTGGAAGAAAACAAACAACGGATAAACCTGGCAAAGAGAGCGGCTGAACCTTTTATAATATTGGCAAGCCTTTATTTAAACAGGAAAGCAAACCTGGGGATTGCCGGATTTCCCCGGTTTCCCTGGAGCTTGTCTGAAGGCTGTAACGGACAGCTTATCTCTCCAATGACTTTAATCACAGCAACCAGCAGCGAAGATGCCATCAGAACTATTAACTGTTTAAAAGGGCAGGGAAATACTCCGTTATTGAATGGGATAGATACGGCCGTGCAGATGTTTGGGAATGAAGGTCGCAAGGCAATCATTTTCTTAAGCGACGGTTATCACAACTGTCCCAATATTGTTAATATTGAAGACAAAGCTGTGATAAACCGCATAAAAAAACTGGATGATAACGGCATAGTTGTTTACACCATCGGTTTTGGTGAAGAGGTAGACGTGGATCATCGACTTCTTAGAAAGCTGGCGGAAGAACGAAGAGAACCTTTGAAAGGAACTTTTATTAATGTGATAGATGCTGGCTTCGACCCGGATCAACCGGATCAATGGGACCCGGGAACCGCCCTTAAAGCAACCTATAAATCCATATTTACCGACGCGTTTGGGCTGGAAGCAGCAGTAGACCCAATGGGGGTCATTAAAGCAGGAGAAAAAATTACCCCTGAAGTGAAGGTCAATAAACACGACCGGAAGATCAGTTTTCTTTTGAGTTGGGTGACACCTCAAAAGGAAAGATTAAGTCTGACAATCAAAGCATCCGATGGAAAAGAGGTTCCCGGTGAAGAAACGGGGGTTAGCGTTCATGGTGGAGAGACGTATACAATTATTACTGTAGGTGATGGATTCCTTAAACAGCCGGGTAAGGTTGGATCAAGGGCCTGGGTAATGGAGATCGATGCTCCTGGTTTGCAGGAGGGGGAGATTGAAAATTTCCAGTACAGTGTGATCATGGATTCAGCCATGAAAATGAAAACGGGTTTTGACAGGACCGCCTATGAGACGGGTGATGTGATTACGTTAACCGCGGCAGTCACGGAAGCGGGTCATGCGAAAACGGGTTTGACGGATGTGACTGTAAGGATAACACGACCTGAAGATGGGCCTGGTAATTGGTATGCCCTCAATAAAGTCAGTGCCGGGGAATTGTCGTCCATTCCCGGGAAAATCGATGATGAAAATATAACCCGGCTTTATCGCAAACGGGTTTTTCTCAGGGAGAAACGCCAGGCAAAGTTCCCCGGGCGTACGCGGCCGGTTACACTTCACCTGTATGACGATGGCACCCACGGTGATACCAGGAGCGGTGATGGGATCTATACCAATCAATACCGGGATACAATAAAAGAAGGAACATACTGTTTTCAATTCCGTGCTGCCAGTGATAATGTCGATATGTTTGAGCGAGAAACGGCAGTGCAGAAGTATGTGACAGTCAACGCCGACCCTGGATATTCATCCCTGGATATCCAATGGATCGATATGGATTCGGGCGAAGGAAACCAGGTCCAATATTTTTATGATGTTACACTTGTTCCCGGGGACCGTCATGGAAACTATGTGGGCCCCGGTCACACAGTGGCAGCAACGGTTGTTTATGCGGATGAAGAACACAGGAATCAGTCATTCAGGCTGGAGGACAACCTGGATGGCACCTATAAAGGAAACGTCAAGATATTACGATCGGGTTTGGATGCTGGTGCCAGATTGGTGTTCTCTATTGATGGGAAACCCCTTACCGTTGTTGATAAGATTCCCAGGTTCAACAGATGGGCATTTGGCATATATGCTGGTGCTGGTATCCCCATCGATATACTCAATGTAAATTATGACCCTGGTTTCAGTTCAGGAGGGTATATCGGCTATTATTTTTCTCCCAGTTTTTCACTGGTAGGTTTACTGGGGTACAATGGGTTTAAGGCAGTCTCTGCTTCAGCAGCAGGTGATATGTATTGGTGGAATATTTCCTGTAACATCAAATCTGAAATTCTGACCAGGCCTTTCCGGTTATACGTGAATGCCGGCCCAGGTATTTACATTCCCAAAACCGGGTCTTTAGAACAAGGATTTAATGTTGGTGCAGGAGTATCTTACTCATTAGCATCCAGGTGGGCCCTGGAGTTAGGAACTGATTACCATCGTATATTTACCAAAGGTTTTGATAATACATTTTTCTTGACGCATGCCCGGCTGATTTACCGATTTTAGGCACTTACACTACTTCTCTGCTGGCTGCCTCTTGCAATGCGAACGGATTTCATTTAAAATAGAGTCATGATAGAAAATATGGTAAAACGTGAGGAACAATCCAATGGTTGGAAAGAAATCAGACGGACAACAAAAACCACTTATACTTATTGTAGATGATGTACCCCAAAATCTGCAGGTACTGGGTAATTTTTTAAGTGGAAACGATTATGACATCTCGATGGCTGCTAATGGTCAAAAGGCCCTGGAGATGGCGAATAAAATTTGGCCGGACCTTATTCTCCTGGATGTGATAATGCCTGAAATGGACGGTTTCCAGGTATGTCAAGAACTAAAAGCCAAGGCTGAAACAAAAGATATACCCGTTATCTTCTTAACTGCCAAAACCCAAATGGAAGATATCTTAAAGGGATTTGAAGTTGGGGCTGTGGACTATGTTACCAAACCCTTTAACAAAGAAGAATTATTGGCACGAGTAAGCACTCATGTGGCGTTAAAAAACGCTCAAAAAGAAATTGTTACGCTGGAACAAAAAAATGTGGTTCTGGCTTTAGCCCTGACCGCCAGTCATGAACTCAATCAACCATTAACTGTATTAAAAGGCAATCTTGAGCTTTTTCAAAATTCAATAAATAAAAATAATCTAACGGACAGACAGCAGAATTTTATAAAAAAAATGGAACAATCGATTGATAAGATCGAAACCATCTTAGAAAAGTTCACAGATTTGGATTCCTCTTCGATCCATTTTGAGGACTATCTGGGAAAAAAGAAAATGGTCATTTTTGAAAATGGAGACGGGGAATAAAAGAAACACTCTTGACAGGAAAAATTTAATCGCATACAATATGTCAAATTTTCTATTTATAGAGGATAAAATTGTTTTTTGACGTTCCATGTTTTGCCAGGACGATAAGGCTTTTGTTTTGGTTGATCTGTCTGATCTATTCATCCGGTTTGTACAGCCAGAGACCAGACCTACGATTCCAGCACTTTACCAATGAGCAGGGACTTGCTCAAAGTTCGGTTTACTGTATTTTACAAGATCAAAAGGGATTTATGTGGTTCGGTACAGAACATGGGCTGAATCGATTTGACGGCTACAACTTCGTTGTGTACAAATTCCAACATGATAATCCCAATAATTTAAATAACAGCTATATCCTTTCACTTTATCAAGATTCATCCGGTACGTTATGGATCGGGACCAATGGCGGCGGACTCAATGCGTTTGAGTCGGTAACCCACCGATTCACCCACTATTTAGTTGATCCTGAAAGCCTTGACAGCCCCAGTAATATTATTAATGCAATTTTTGAAGACCGTTCCGGGGAATTATGGATCGGCACTGGCGGCGGAGGATTAAAAAAATTTGATCGCAAAAAAAAAGCATTTATCCATTTCCCGGTAAACCCGGGAGATGCCGACAGCCTCAGCCACAATACCATAAATGCTGTTTATAAAGACAGCTCCGGCTCCCTATGGATTGGAACCGATGGCGGATTAAAACAATTTGACCGGGAAAAGAAAATCATTCGTTCTACTGGTTTGGCTGGGCCAAAAGTACTGGCTATTTATGAGAACAGTACCAAGGGACTCTGGGTGGGCACAGAGAAAGGGTTTTATAAATTTGAACAACCAACAGGTACCAGGCAATTTGTCCATTATCAAATTCCTGCCGACGAGAAGCATCTTTCCAGGGCCAACACAATCAGGAGGTTCTACCAGGACCGTTCGGGGACATTCTGGATTGGCACCGATTACGGGCTGCATATATTTGACCGCCAGGATAAAACATATCATTCGTATTATGCGGATACCAAAGACCCTCACAGCTTGAGCATCAATTCGGTTAGAGCCATTTACGAGGACGAATCAGGCGCTTTGTGGGTGGGGGTGTATGGTGGGGCGCTGAATAAATTGAACCGTACCGAGCAAACCTTCAACCATTACTATGGTAATCCTATAAATCCCGAAAGTTTGAGTAATCGAGGAGTCTTTGCGATTCATGAGGACAAGGAAGGAATACTGTGGATTGGGACGTATGATCAAGGTCTCAATGCATTTAATCGCGAAACCGACGAATTGGTAAGTTACCGAAACGAACCGGGCAATCCCAACAGCTTAAGTGATAACAAAATCTGGGCGATTTGCGAAGATCAACAGGGGACACTGTGGATCGGAACCGCCGAAGGGGGACTCAATCAATTTGATCGCAAAACCGGCACTTTTACCCGTTACCGGCACCAACCCCAAAATCCCAACTCCCTGAGTAACGACGTAATTTCCTGCATTATTGAAGATCAACAGGGGATATTGTGGATCGCAACCAACGGGGGCCTTAATAAATTTGATCCGCAGCGGAAACAATTTGTTCGCTATCAAACCAATCCCAAGAATCCAAACACGTTGGTGCACAATCTCATTTACATCCTTCATAAGGACCGCCGGGGAATGCTCTGGATTGGCACGGATAGAGGATTAAGTATATTTGATCCCAAACATGAAACCTTTACCTCGTATCGAATCAGCCCCCAGGATCCAGGTAGTTTAATTCAGCATCCAGTCTATTCGATTTGTGAGGACAGTCAGGGAGTAATATGGCTTGGGACTACCGGCGGACTATATAAATTTAACCGGGAAAGAGATACTATTTCATCCTACACTGAAAAAGACGGACTGCCCAATGATGTAATCTACGGGATATTAGAGGATGAAGAGGGCAATCTCTGGCTCAGTACCAATAAAGGATTGTCAAAATTTAATCCCCCTACAGAGAAGTTTAAAAACTACAGCGTGGTAGATGGGCTTCAGAGTTATGAGTTCTCCGGGGGGGCCTATTATAAGAGCCGCCGCGGCGAACTATTTTTTGGGGGAATTAATGGATTTAATGCCTTTTTCCCGGATGCCATCAAAGATAATCCTTATATCCCACCCGTGGTAATTACCGAGTTCAAGATTTTCAATCAGCCCGTTCCCACTGGAAAAAAGTTTGATGGACGCTTGATATTGGAAAAGTCTATCGGGGCAACAGAAGCAATTACCCTGAGTCATAGACACAATACGTTTTCCTTTGAATTTGCGGCATTGAATTATATTCACAGTGAAAAAAACGAATATGCCTATATGATGGAAGGAATTGAGAAATCCTGGAATTATGTGGGGCCAAGGCGCTTTGTTACCTATGCCAACCTGGCACCGGGAAACTACACGTTCCGGGTTAAGGCATCCAATAATCACGGTGTCTGGAACGAAGATGGAGTATCGTTAAAAATCAGGGTGCAGCCTCCCTTCTGGGTAACCTGGTGGTTTAGAGTATCGCTTTTCATTTTCGTTGTATTCCTGGCTTTGTTAACTTACAAGGTGAGAGCCAATTCAATTTCACGGCGAAAAAAGGAATTAGAAGATATTGTTGCCAGGCGCACCACTGAACTCAGGGAATCCGGGGAAAAATATCGTACCGTTGTGGAGAGAGCTCACAGCGGAATTGCCATTGTCCAGGATGATGTGATTGTTTTCAAAAACACCCCATTTGACAATCTCCTGGGATATAATGAGCAAGATATTACCGATCAGCCGCTGATTCAATTTGTCGCCCCTAAAAAACAAGCCGACGTTAACACTCTTTTGGCTCAATCAGGGAAAGAGGAAAAGTTAGCTGGAACCGTTGAAACAATATTACGCAATAAAGAGGGCGGCAATATCAACGTGGAGGTCAATTACAGGAGTATCCAATACAGGAGACAACCGGCCCTGCTGATGTTTTTTCATGATATCCGCATGCAGAAGCAGTTGGAAGAGGAGCGGTTGAAAACCGCGAGACTTGAATCTACCAGGATTCTTGCCAGGGGTATTGCCCATGATTTTAACAACCTCCTGGCAACAATACTGGGAAATATCGAACTGGCTTTAGGGGATGTCACCTCTGGCCATGGGATTCATAAAGTATTGTCAGGTGCAGAAAAATCCACTTTGAAAGCCGTGGATTTGATCCAACAATTTATTGATCTTGCTAAAGATGATGCCCCCATTAAAAAAACAGAGTTTATCCAGGACATTATCCTGGATGCTGTCCATTCCGTGCTGAAAGGTTCAGGTGTAACATGTCATTTTGATCTCCCGGAAAATCTCTGGCCAGTGGATTGCAGTGGCAGCCAGATCAAACAGGCAATAAAAAATATCGTTATTAATTCAAAACAAGCCATGCCGGATAACGGGATACTTGAATTAAAGGCTGAAAATAAAGAGTTGGCAGCGGATCAAGTCCCCAATAAAGCTCCTGGAAAGTATGTCTGTATATACATCAAAGATAATGGCACCGGCATTCCCAGTGAAGACCTTCCCAAAATATTCGATCCCTATTTCAGCACCCGTCCAGAGGTGACCCAGAAAGGGTTGGGACTTGGGCTTTCAGTGGTTCATTCAATCATAAAAAAACATAATGGAATCATCCAGGTAACATCGGAAGTTGGAATAGGTACAACCGTACGAATATGCCTGCCCGCGTCAAAGGAACCCGGCATTCAGGGGTAAACCAGCCAGGAGGCTGTATCAAAAGCTTTTGCGGGGGGATTTGGGGGGCAGTTTTCTCGAAAAGAGCCCCCCTCGTTAATTATCGGACAGACTCCTAAAACAATGTTTCAAAAATCTTTATCAGCCGGTCTATTTCTTCTCTGGTATTGTAGTGAACCATACTGACCCGCACCACTCCGTCCTGTGGAGCCAAGCCCAGGTCGGTAATCAAGCGCCGGGCATAAAAATCACCATAACGGATGCCGATTTTATGCTTATCCACTTCCGGTGGGATGGTACTGCTTTTCACATCTTTCACCACAAATGAAATAGTGGGGAAACGCACACTCCGGTCTGCTTCCTTTTTACCGATAATACGTACATTAGGTTTACTATTCAAAAAATCCAACAGCCGTGCAGACAGTGTCTCTTCATACCCGGCCAGGGTTTTATAGGTCAGGGCAGCCGCTTCTTTCACACCCTTTACCGGCTGACCATCCCCATGAACCGCTGCAAATTCGCTGAAATAATCCATTACCCCTAACAGCCCGTAACTTAATTCGTAATTCACATTACCCGGTTGAAATCGAAGCGGTAGTTCATCTTCAAGGAAAAAGTGGTTAATCCCGGGCATTTTTTCCAAGTGGGATTTTTTCCCATAAACCAGGGAATAATGGGGACCGTAAACTTTGTAAAAACTAAAGGCATAGAAATCCACATTTAATTCTTGCACATCCACCAGGGCGTGAGGTGCGTATGCCACGCCATCCACGCAAATCATGGCTCCCCGCTCATGGATAAAGGCAGCGATTTCTTTTATGGGATTAATGGTTCCCAGGATATTGGAGCCATGGGTAAGCGCAACCAGTCGTGTTTTTTCAGTCATTAACGGTTCCAGGTCTTCAAGATGAAGGTCCAGGGTTTCCGGGTTAATCCGCCATTCTTTTATGACCATGCCCTGTTTTTCCAGGCTTCTCCAGGGACCGATATTGGCTTCATGGTCGCAATTGGTCACCACGATCTCGTCGCCTGCGTTGAAGGTCTCCACCAGTGAAAGGGATATATTTTTCAACAGCATAGAGGTGGACGGTCCCAGGATGACTTCGCATTTATCCCGGGCATTGATCAATTCCGCCATGGTACGGGCGGCTTCATCCACTCGCCCGGTGGATACACGGGACACATCATATGTAGCCCCCAATTGGACATTAGAAAAAAGCAAATAATCCCGGATTCGATCCGACACGGTTTGCAGGGCTTGCGACCCCCCGGCATTATCTAAAAACACCCACTCCCCGGACAGCGCCGGAAACTGCTTCCTCACAAAATCAATATTCATATTTACTGCCATAATGCCTCCTTCAGTTTCTCAAGTACAAAACATATTCTAAAGGAAAATTTTTATTTTTTCAATGCCTCCGGCGGCCAAAACCCTTTTTGAAAAAAGGGTTCTGGACTCCCAAAAACTTTCCATATGCGGACAATCAGTGAAATTTTCTTCATACATCTAGCCAAATTGAAATCATTAATACTCTGTTAAAAAAAATCATAAACCTTTCTAAACAAAAGCTTTTGCGGGGGGTCCAGGGGGGCAGTTTTCTCGAAAAGAGCCCCCCTGGCAAGGGATTGCATTCTTCTTTGATCTGTGGTATTTAGTTATTTTAGTGGGTCATGGAAATTGGAGGATACTATGAAGAAGCACTTAAAATACCATCATCTTGCCATTCCTACCACGGTTCCCCGTGAGGGTGAAGTATACCTTGAGGAGTTCAAAGTTTACGTCGTTGGATATGATACCAATCCATACGGTGTTGAATGGATGCGTTTTGAGCTGGACAGTCCTTTGCCTGAACTGGTTAAGACCATTCCTCACATTGCTTTTGAAGTGGATGACCTTGCCGCTGAAATCGAAGGTAAAGATGTTCTCATTGAGCCGAATTCTCCCTCTGAAGGAGTAACCGTGGCTTTTATTGTCCACAATGGTTCTCCCATCGAGTTTTTGCAATATGATAAACGTCGGGAGAAAGAAGAGATGGTACTAGAGAAACTAACGGATGAAATCGTTGATTTTTATACCAATTTACCTCAGCATCCGGTCATGAAAAAGGTCACTCCCGGAGAAATTCGAAACCATTTAGCTGTGAATTATGACTTTAGTAACCCCATTCCTCTTGATCATGTAATGGATGATGTTTCTCAGATGATGCGAGAATGGATTGTACAAACCACACATCCACGATACTTTGGTTTATTCAATCCCACGTCTACGTTAGCTTCTATTACAGCGGATACCTTTGTGGCATTATACAATCCGCAGTTAGCAGCATGGTCTCATGCTCCTGCCGCCAATGAAATAGAACAATTTGTACTTAAGTATCTAATGGGATATTTTGGGTTTGAACCTTCATCCAGTCACGCTGCCTTCACCACAGGCGGTGCTGAAGCGAATTTATCGGCTGTTCTGGCTGCCCTTACTCACCGCTTCCCAAACTATGATGAACACGGGTTGGCACAAGCATTAAGCGCGCAACCGCGGATTTATCTATCCGCAGAAGCACACGATTCTTTCGTGAAAATCGCTCATATCACCGGGTTGGGACGAAAATCATTACAGGTTATTCCTGTGGATGATCAATTAAAAATGGATATGAACGCATTATCCGTTCAATATAATAAAGATAAAGCCGCAGGTTATCTACCTTTCCTGGTGGTAGGTACAGCAGGTACTACGGGAGCGGGAATAATCGATCCACTGCCTGAATTAAGGGATTTTTGTCAATCTCACGGGTTGTGGTTTCATGTCGATGCTGCATGGGGTGGTGCGGCTGTATTGTCCACACGTTTGCGAAAATATTTGCAAGGAATCGAAGGTGCCGATTCAATTACCTTTGACGCGCATAAGTGGCTCTCTGTGCCAATGGGAGCAGGCATGTTCTTTTGCAAGCATAATGAAACTGTTTTAAAAACCTTTCGGGTCAGCACCGCTTATATGCCAGGTAAAACCAGTGATACCATTGATCCCTATGTATCCACGATTCAATGGTCAAGACGGTTTATAGGCTTAAAGGTATTTATGACATTAGCTGAATTGGGAATTCATAATTTAGCCGCACGAATAGAGCATCAAACGGCAATGGGAGAACTGCTGCGGCAAAAGTTACGGGAAAGCGGTTGGAAAATATTGAATGAAACACCATTACCTTTGGTCTGTTTTACGCACCCTGAATTAAATTCACAGGAGCTATCTGCTCTGTTACAACAACTTTATAAAGAGCAAAACGTGTGGATTTCTGAAGTTTATCTTAACAAGCAAATTCATGCGCTGCGTGCTTGTATTACGAGCTTTCGTACGCAAGAGGAGGATATTGTCTTTTTAGTGAAAGCACTTAAGGGGGCGGCGTCCCATAAACTCTAACTTAATAATTAACAAAAGAAATCATTTTACATTTTTTTTCGCATGTTATAAAATATTTTCTTCCATCAACTTTATTAAATTAACAAAATATATTGGAGGTGAATGATGTATTTAAAGGAGATCAATTACTTGGCTGTTTTGATTGCCGGGATCGCCAATATGGTGGTGGGTTTCCTGTGGTACGGGATATTTTTCGGCAAAGCCTGGCTCGCCCTGGTAAACAAAACAGAAGAAGAGCTGGAAAAAATGAGAAAGAGTGCTCCAAAGGCTTATATTATCAATTTTCTTTTTTCGCTGGTAATGGCAGTGGTTATCGTCTATATTGTCCATGGTATGAAGCTTAAGGGCTTTTTAGGCGGGTTCCTGTTGGGATTTTTCCTCTGGCTTGGTGTAGCCATGGTCCTTCGCTTGAACAATGTACTTTTTGAAAAACGCCCGTTTAAACTTTTCTTGATCAATACCGGCTTTGATTTTTGCGTGTTAATTGTAATGGGGCTTATCCTGACACTCTGGAAATAAAAAGGGCACAATGGCATACGATACGACGAAAGACCCTCGAATTGTAGTGGCTAACCTGGCCTGTGCCCTGCTGAAGAAGTGTCTCAAGCAAAAACCAACGATTCCGCTCAAGATTTCCAGGGATAAGCTTTCCGGGCAGGCATCCGCCTGCGAATCGGCGGTGATGACACTGATGTATATGTACCAGGAGCCGGAAGCACTGGCCGCCTCGGAACCGGTGAAAAATCTATTGGAAGCCACGGCAGATATTGCTGAAGCTTACGAGCCATTGGTTTCCAGCAAGGATGATCACTCCTTGTTGAGGGCTAACATCCGCTGGTGTCTGAGGACGCTGCAGGGCCTGGGAGACCGGTGCGGAAATTCCGGCGCCACCCTGGCGTCAGGTGTTGACCTGGTAGTGGTCCAGGTGCGGAATGTGGCAAAAGAAGGCGCTTTTTTGAAGACGAGGGTGACTGACGGTGCTGCCGATTACACAGTTGTTACCAACCTGACTGATATGGCAACCAATTCAAGGTTGGCAGTTGCATTTCTGCCGCCCCGGGAGATTGGCGGTACGGTATCCGAGGCCATGTTTTTGGGAAGTGGGAAACGGACAGAGACCCCTGGAACGGTTCTCAGCGAGGAACAAGTGGATGCAAAAGAGGCTGCCGGCATTCTATATGAGGAAGTGGCAAAGCACTACAAATAACCTCTAAACAAAAGTTTTTCGGGGGGTCCAGGGTGCACTTACAGTGCGGTANNGGGCGGTTTTTCAAAAAAGCCCCCCTGGCCACCGGAGGTTAATCTATTATATAAGGAATCACTTTATATCTTTTATTGTATTTAATTATATCGGAATCGGAAGTGATTAAAGGCCACTGCAGCATCATTGAAGAAGCCAATATAATTTTATCATGGTTATCAATTTTTATCCTTTTGTCCTTTATCATAATAAAATTCTCAAGGACTTCCTTTTCGATTGGTTTTATTTCTATATTCGGTCGCTCACCGATCAGACTCACAATTTCAAATTTTATCTTTGCGGCCATTTCCTCGTCGTTGATATGTCTTATCTAACTCATCCCTAAGGTTTGCGAATGTCCGTCCTTCTTTCAGTTTCTTTTCAAATATCTTGGATAAAAAATATGCCAATCCTATCAGTTGATCAGACCAATTCCTGGCATTTTGAATCCATAACGCAAGGAATTCGTCATCTTCCAAATCAGTACTTTTCTCTATCTCTACGGAAATCAGCTTCTCTAATTCTTCTCTACTCAAACAAAAAGGCATATCCCTATCAATCCCCCTTTACTTTTTTCAGTAAATCCGTCGTCTCGGTTTCAGCTATACTTTTTTTAGCATTGGATTCCATAATATTTGTCTCAAGCATTTTTTC
>JABAOF010031465.1_pt3 | contig 13436 bp, 11 predicted proteins | sample 7062171 | NCBI WGS metagenome assembly JABAOF01 (sample SAMN14538628, study PRJNA623070) | marine sediment metagenome | biome: marine biome [ENVO:00000428]; feature: marine pelagic biome [ENVO:01000023]; material: deep marine sediment [ENVO:00002113] | place: India: Gulf of Khambhat ...
GCGCGCACCGAACGGGGCTTTCCGACTCGTAGAGATGGTCACCCAGCATCAGGAGGAACGGCTCTTGGCTAACCCAGTCGTGCGCACAATAAACAGCGTGGCCGAAGCCTTCCTGCGAGGACTGTGTCAGCAGCGTAACGCGCGATGAGAGTTCCCGCAGGTGATTGGCGTACTCGCGGTATTGAGGCGGGAGCTTGTTGAGTCTGTCGATGGCGTAGCGCTGAGTGAACAGTCCGCTGAAAAGCACATGGTCGCTCGGGGCGATTATGATCCCCACTTGTTCGATCCCCGACCCGACGGCCTCTTCGACGATCGTCAAGATGGCCGGCTTGGTCAGTCCGTCGCGGTCAATAACGGGGAAGAGCTCCTTCTTCATTACCGTGCTGGCCGGGTACAGTCGTGTTCCGATGCCCGCAGCGGGTATGACGGCCTTACGCGGCCGCTGCGGTGGAATGATATCCAACCCGAGACATTTGACGTCCAGATCGCGCTCGAGGATCTCCATCGACGCTTGCCGATCCTCCGCAGACTTTGCGATGAGCTGCGCGGACCCGTCCCCCTGCGAGCCGACACCCTTGCCGCCCCAGATGTGGTCTTGGATTGGCTCGTACGCAAGCACGCGGTGAAGCACGGGGGCTTCCAGCTCGCCCGGACACGCCGGGATCAAATGCTTGTCGAACTCGCGCTGTGCCTCGCACATGAGCTGGCCGATTCGCTGGGCGTCCCCTCGCTCGATGGCGTCGGCGGCTTCGTGGCTGATTCGCTTATTGATCGGGCCGAGGTAGTCCTGCACCTGCCGGGCGATGTCCGTATCGGCGAACGGGTAGCAGCGGTTCAGGTCGCTGAGTATGCGCCTGGTGTCTTTGCCGGCCCGCAGATCGACAACGATAAAATGCAGCTGTTTGGTGGGCCGAAGCTCGCGTATGGTCAGGATGTCTCGGTCAAAGGTCATCATCACCGGCCGCTGGCCGAACGCGCAAGCCTGGTCCATCCTGCCGCAACGAGAGGGCGTGGTGACCTCGCCGAAATACGCGTATTCCATTTCCCCGCGCACAGTCATGCGCAGGTCGTACACCCGGTTGAACGCCCTGGCCGTCAGGACACAAATCGCCGCGGACGAGGACAAGCCCTTCTTGTGAGGCAGGTCGGTGCGATAGTTGTCGATTACCAGGCCCTTGACGTGGTAGTTCGTAACCAGATGAAAGGCCACGCCCGCACAATAGCTGAAGAATCCGCCCCGCTCGGCTTCTTTGAGCAGAAGCTCGCGGTTCATTTCGACTTCATAGGGTCCGACGGTGCGCCCGTCGCAGAGCACGCTCCGGACGATCAGCTTCGTGGGATGCGCGCGTACCTCGGCCCAAATGCCCTGGTTTGTCCCAGCGATAATGGTATAGCCCTTTTCGAGCTGCGAGTTGGTTCTTCGGTGGCCTCCGGCCCAGTCGGAGTGCTCACCGAACAGGCAGAGTCTGCCCGGGACGAATAGTTTCATAGGCGTTCACTCGATTCGTGGCGATAGGACCACGCATCCCATGACTTCGAGTGCCTCACGCAATCGCGCGAGCATCTGCGGCGAGTCGTAGGTGCCGACGATCGTTCCTCCGGAGCCTGCAAACTTGGCGGAGGCCCCGGCTCGCCGCGCCGTTCTGATCATGTTCATGTTTTCCGAGCTGATATGGAATATCTGCGCGCGCAGATCGAAGTTCCGGCCGATCAGCTCGCCCAAGCGTTCGGGTTGGCCGTCTTGAAGGCATTGGCGGGCCTGGTCGGCGAGATCGGCGATCTGCGCTAGGGTCTCGATGACCTTCTTGTCGCCGCGGTTGTAAAGCACCCGAACGGCTGAGTGCGATCTCTCGCTGGGCCGGGCACGGCGTGGGTCGTAGGCCAGATAGAGTTCCGGCAGCAGTTTCGGATCGAGCCGCTCATATTGCCCGTAGCCTCGGCCGGTGAGCAGTTCACGAGCGAAGTCCATGTAGACGAGGCCTTCATAGACCTGGGCTACGCGATCCTGCAAGCCGGCCTCGATGCCGAGCTCGTCGGTTTCGGCCGACAGGATCAGCGAAGGGAGCACCTCGGGGGGAATGTCCACGTTGTAGAACTGCATGAGGGCGCGGAACGCCGCCGTGATGATCGCGCTGGAGCCGCCCAGGCCGACCAGCCTCGGGATCTCGCTGTGGTAGCTGATCGTGAAATTCCGTTCGCCCAGCTCGATGTCGCGCTCATGACAGTAATCGGTGAATCGCTTGATCGCTGCCTTCAGCAGTCGCACGCCTCCGTAGTACCCGTGCATGCGTACGTCTTGCACGAGGGCATCGATACTGCCGAAGCGCGAATGATCGCGGTCGTGCGGCAGGATCTCGAGCCTCGGCGACTCGTACAGGGCCACGTCGGCGGCGAAGTTCCTGACGGTAAAGGCGATGGTCTTGCCGAAGTAGCCGTCCGACGGGTTGCCGATCAGACCCGCACGCGCGTAGGCTCGCGTCCTAATGATCATGAAGACATAACCGGGGCACGCGGGCGCCGAAGAGCGCGGCTCGCGCATGCTCTAGTCCAGGAGCTGCTTGACCCGAGCCGCGATGTCTCCCACGGACAATCCCACGAAGGCCAGTACATCCTCAGCCGTCCTGCCCGATTTGGGAATGCGCCCGCACGTCATGCCGTCCACTCGTACTTGTCCGGTCTGCGCTGCCGCCTCGGCCAGCGCTGCGTGCCATCCGCCGCAGTAGCTGTCTTCGATAGTCAGAACCAGTCCTGCGGCCGCCTGGGCCGAGGCCAGGATGGGTTCGGCCATGACGGGCAAGCTGTAGGCGTCGAAGACTGAGCATTCGATGCCCTCCCGTGCGAGGCGCTCGGCTGCGGCCAGGGCAACAAAGACGGTGAATCCGCTTCCGACCAGCGTGACCGCGCTGCCCTCGCGGACCTGGCGGGCCCCGCCGATCTCGAACGTTGCATCGTGCGCATACAGCAGGGGCATATCGGGCCGGTGCGTGCGCATGTAGCACATGCCGACATGGTTGGCCATCAGTTCGGTGCAGCGGTAGGCGGCCACGGCATCGGCCGGTTGGAACACCACGCAGGCGGGCTGTCCGGTGCCGTCATCGACCTGGGTGAAGCTTCTGAAGAAGGCCACGTCCGGCAAGCCCATCTGCGACGGGCCGTCCGCCCCCAACGAAACGCCGGCGTGCGAGCCGACCAGCTTAATGTTGGCGCGCGTGATGCTGGCCATCTCTGTTTGGTCGTATGCGCGCGACAGGAACTTGGCGAAGCTGCTGAGGAACGGTATGAATCCGCCGGCGGCCAGACCGACCGCGGTGGAGACCATGTTCTGCTCGGCGATCTTGCATTCGAAGAATCGATTTGGAAACGCTTTTGCGAAGAACTGCGCGAACGTCGAATTGCTGACATCCCCGTCCAGGGCCACGATTCGCTCGTCCGCTTTGCCCAAGGCCAGCAGCGCCGCGCCGTAGGCTCGACGGGTTGCCAGCTTGCCCTTCTCCAGGGCTTCGGCGAGCTCGGCGGCTGCCACGCCATCGGCGAAGGGGGGCAGTCGGATCGGGCCGGACGGCCTCGGCGCGACGGCGTCGCTCGGTGCCGGCGGAGCCAGCTTCGCGTCGCTATCCGCTGAGATGCCCAGTTCGGCGTACATTCCATCCAGGCCCGCGATTGCCTCTTTCAGCCCGGCAGCAGGAAGCGGCTTGCCGTGGTTTGTGTGGGCCTTCAGGGCGCCTACGCCCCAGCCCTTCTCCGTGCGCGCGACGATCGCCAGGGGTCTTCCGGTCTTGCCCACGTCGGCGAGGGCCGCGGCGATTTGATCGGCGTCATGGCCGTCGATGATGCGAGCGTCCCACCCGAAGGCCGCCAACTTGTGCTGAACGACCTCGGGCGACTGCTGGGCTGAGACGTAGTCGGCCTGTCCCTGACCGTTGCAGTTGAAGATCGCACATACGTTGGTCAGGTTCTGATCGACGATGAAGTCTGCTGCCTCCCAGATCTGACCCTCCCGCGACTCCCCGTCGCCGATGAGCACGTAGATCCGCTTGTGGATCCCCCGCAACCGGGCCGACAGCGCGAGCCCGGCCCCCGCGGAAAGACCTTGGCCGAGGGAGCCGGTGGCTGCGTCAAAGAACGGGAAGCCTTCAGCCGGATTCGGATGCCCGTCAAGCACGCTGTCGATGTCACGAAGTCTGGCCAAGTCATTGACCGTCAATGCAGTCGATTCCCCGTCCGACCAGCCGACGACCCCGCCGAGGTCGGCATACGCGGCGTACACGACTGGTACGGCGTGGCCTTCGGACAAGACGAGTCGGTCGTTGCCCTCATGCCACGGGTTCAAGGGATCATAGCGCATCTGCTGGTACATCAAGACGGCCACCACGTGTCCGGCCGACAGTGCGCTGGACGGATGGCCGGAGCCTGCCTCGGTCGTCATCCGGACGATGTGCTTGCTGACTTCTATAACCTTGGCATCGATTGCTTTTCGCGACAAGACAAAACACCTCCGGTCCGCTCTTGGGCGAATCGTTCGCGGTTCCCCGCCACACTACTGATAGCCGGCCCGGGCGATTAGCTCGTTGCCAGCCCGATAACCGTAGCCGACGGCCAAGTGCCATTCAAGTGTGTTTCGCCGCTGGCTCGGCCATCGGGGCTCGTATTAGACCGGCTCGGCCGAGAGCTGTCGCCGGGCGCGGGCCGCTCTCGGGCGGTTGAACCGAGGCCGGAACCGACATAAACTGAATGGTTCGTCGGCCCGGCGGGCTGACGGAGGCACGGTATGTTCGATGCCCTGAGTGAACGATTCAGCGACGTGTTTCGCAGGATGCGCGGTCGGGGGCGCGTGAGCGAGGCTAACGTGCGCGAGGCCATGCGTGACGTGCGGACCGCGCTGCTCGAAGCTGACGTGAACATACAGGTCGTTAGCCGGTTCTGCGACGAGGTGTTGGAAAAGGCCATTGGGGCCGAGGTGATCAAGACCCTGCACCCCGAGCAAGTCATGACAAAGATCGTTCACGATGAGCTGGTCGCCCTGATGGGCCCTGTTGATTCGCGCATCCCGTTCGTCTCTCCCCCGCCGACGATCATGCTGCGGGCCGGCTTGCAGGGATCGGGCAAGACGACGCAATGCGCAAAGCTGGCCAAGTACGTGCGCGATCGAGGGAAGCGTCCATTGATGGTGGCGGCGGACCTGAAGCGCCCGGCCGCCATCGACCAGCTCGAGGTGCTGGGCCGGCAGCTCGACGTGCCTGCCTATGCCGAGCGCGATCATCAGAACGCGGTCAAGGTCTGTCGCAACGGCATCGCTCATGCACGAGCCAATGACCGGGACGTGGTCTTGCTGGACACGGCCGGTCGTCTGGCGATCGACGAGGAGATGATGAACGAGGTCGCTCAGATCGCCCGGATGACCCAACCCCATCAGATCTATCTCGTGCTCGATGCCATGACCGGCCAGGACGCGGTCAACACGGCCAAGACATTCAACGAGCGTCTCGAGCTTGACGGCGTGATCCTGACGAAGTTCGACTCGGACACGCGGGGCGGGGCGGCGCTGTCGGCCAAGGCGGTCACCGGCAAGCCCATCAAGTTCATCGGCGTGGGCGAGAAGCTGGACAAGCTCGAGGAGTTCCATCCTGACCGGATGGCCGGGCGAATCCTTGGCATGGGTGATGTGGTCACACTCGTTGAGAAAGCCCAGCGACAATACGACGCGGAAGAGGCCGCTGCGCTGCAGAAGAAGATGAAGACGGGTTTGACGCTGGCAGACTTCCTAGGCCAACTCAAGAAGATGCAGAACATGGGCTCCATGAAGGACATCCTCAAGATGATTCCGGGTGTGGGCTCAGAGATGAAGCACCTGCAGGACCAGCTCGGCGACGATGAGATCAAGCGCATGGAAGCCGTCATCCTCTCCATGACGCCCAGGGAGAGGCACAACCCCGGCATCATTGATGCTTCCCGTCGTCGGCGGATCGCGCGCGGCAGCGGCACCGAGCCGCAAGACGTCTCCGGCTTGGTCAAGAGCTTCACCCAAACGCGCGAGGCGATGCGGGCCATGGCTGACATGTCGTTCGTGGATAAGATGAAAGTGGGCACCCGCTTCGCTCAGATGTCAATGCTCGGCGGGAAGATGCCCAAGATCAAAGCTCCGTCCAGGCCGAAACGGCGCAGAGAGAGCCAGAAGGAGAAGCGTAAACGCCGCAGGCGACGATGAGGCGGCCTTGCCTCGTCGCTCGACGTGCAGGCAAAGGGAACGTTATGGCAGTGAAACTGAGACTGAAAAGAATGGGCCGGCGGAATCGTGCGTTCTATCGTCTGAACGCTATCGAGAGCCGTGACCCGCGGGATGGCAAAGTCCTCGAAGAGCTCGGGTACTACGACCCGCTCGCCGCTGAGCCTGACAAGCAGCTGAGCCTCAGGCGGGAGCGTATCGAATACTGGCTCAGCGTCGGCGCGCAGCCGAGCGAGACGGTTCGTACCTTGCTCAGGAAAGGCGGAATCGCCCTCGAGAAGTGAAGTTCCGAGGAGGCATCCGCCCGACCTGCAGGATCTGTCGGCCTGGCGACGTTACCATGCGCATCGATGTACTTACCCTTTTTCCGGAGGTTTTCGAGCCGTTTGTCTCAGCGAGCATCATCGGCCGGGCCCGTCGGGCGGGAATCGTTGAGCTGTGCTTCACGAACATACGCGATTTTGCCACCGACCGACACCGCAGCGTCGATGATAGGCCCTTTGGTGGCGGGCCGGGTATGGTTATGATGTGTCCGCCTGTCTTTGAGGCGGTCGAACACGTTGAGGGCTTGGATGAGAGGCGGGCTTTGCGGGTCCTGCTGACGCCGCAGGGCGAGAGGCTTAGCCAAGCCATGGTGGTCGAGCTGGCGGCCCTGCCGAGGCTGTTGCTGATCTGCGGCCACTACGAGGGGTTTGACGAGCGGATACGCCAGGGGCTGAAGCCGCGAGAGATCTCCATCGGCGACTACGTCCTAAGCGGGGGCGAAGCGGCCGCCATGGTGGTCATCGATGCGGCGGTACGTTTGTGCCCCGGCGGGCTCGGAGACGAGGCCTCGGCGAGGACGGAATCCTTTGGTGACGGTTTGCTGGAATACCCTCAGTACACCCGGCCGCGGGAGTTTCGCGGGATGAACGTGCCGGCAGTGTTGCTGTCCGGGGACCACGCCAGGATCGAGGAGTGGCAGCAGGGGCAACGGCTCGAGAGGACCAGACGGCGACGCGGTGACCTGGTGCAATAGACATTGGGTTGTCTGCCGTGGCGTCGGGCGAACGACCCAGGAGACTCACGATGAGCGGTTCATTGATCGACCTGGCGGAGGCCCCGTACCGCAACAAGGAGGCTCCCGAGTTCCGCATCGGTGATACGGTGACGGTGCACGTACGAATCGTCGAAGGCGGCAAGGAGCGCATTCAGCCGTTCACCGGCGTGGTGATGGCGCGGCGTGGTAGTGGGCTGAGAGAGACATTCACCGTCCGCCGGATCGTCGCCAACGAGGGTGTCGAACGAGTCTTCCCCGTCCATTCCCCGAACATCGTGCGCATGGAGGTGAAACGATCGGGCAAGGCGAGGCGGGCCAAACTCTACTTCCTACGCGACCGCGTGGGCAAGGCACGACGATTGCGTGAGCGCCGTGCGGCCTCTGGTAGCTCGGCGGCTGCTGAAGCCGAGCACGCCGACGCCGATTCCGAGCAACCAGACGCAGCTGAAGAGCCGAGCGGGCGGAATCCGGACTCATAGCCGCCGGGGCACATTCGGGAGGTCGAAGGCGGGCGGGGGCGGGTGTCGGTTCATCGCGAGCCACTGTTTGTACAGCGTGCAGCGGACGCCGAGATGCCCGACGACCGGCTCGAGCTTGGACGCACAGGCGAGAAGCTGGCAGAGCGGCTGCTCCGCAAGCTTGGGTATCGGGTACTGAGTCGAAACTATCACTGCCCCGCCGGCGAGATCGACATCGTCGCTCTTGATGCCGATACTGTCGTCTTTGCCGAGGTTAGAACCCGTCGCAGCGAAGCGTCGGACGACATCGAAGAGTTCGTGAATCCGTCCAAACAGCGCCAAGTTGCGCGGGTGGCTCGTTATTACGTTCACCAGCACCACGCGGAAGAGCATCCCTGCCGGTTCGACGTGATCCTCGTGATTGTTCCCCCGGACGGTCGGCCGTTGATCCGCCACATCCCCGATGCGTTCCAGCCGGGCCGGTGACCGTCAAGGCACTTCGGCAGGGAGCGGACGGAAACGTATTGTGTGGTCCAGCAAGTAGCTTCGCGGAAGCCCGAACATTCCTCGTGAGTCGTGCGCGCCAGTCTGGCAAGTTCAAGCGGCGCTGTCCGGCCGCCCGGGCGGGGAAGATGATCCGTCGTTCATCAGCCGGCGCCAGTGCCTCTCGTTGAATAAACATCCCGGGTCGCCGGCATCGAGGCGACCGTAGTATGCGTCCGCGCGGGCCCGGCAGCCGCCGCAGTAGTTCTTGAACGTGCAATCCTGGCAGTGGTGCAGGCGCTTCTGCCGGTCTGACAGCAGTTCCGAGAACGGGTTCTTGCGGCAAACGTCGAAGAAGCTCCGGGCGCGGACGTTGCCGAGCACGCGACGGGGCATATAGACGCACGGGGTGATATCGCCGTTCGGCTCAATAGCCACGTAGGTCCGCCCCGCGCCGCATCCGCCGAGGTATTTGGCCACAACCCGCGCCTTCCACCCGGCCCCCGATCCGGCATGCGTGCACGCGACCCTGCCGTTGTCGGTCGGGGCGTCGGCGAGGCAGACGCGCCCGAACTGCGGCGACGTACTGATGATCCCGACCTTGCCCGACTGCATCCACTCGTTGAGCACGTTCAGCAGTTGCTCACGCTGGCGTGGGGTCAGGTCCTCACCGGTCATGTGGGCCCCTCGCCCCACGGGAATGAAGTTGAAGTGGGCCACGCACGAGGCCCCGACATCGACGGCGAATCGAAGCATGTCCTCGACTTCGTCGAAGTTGCCCTGATGCACGCAGATGGCTATGCCCAGCCGCAGGCCTTCCTGTTGAACCACGTGCTTCATCCCGCGGACCGTGCGACGCCACATCCCCGGTTGTCCGCGGAACGCCTCGTGTTTTGCCGGGTGGACCGAGTCCAACGAGACCTCCACGTATCGCATTCCCGCCTCGGCCAGTTGGGCAGCCAAGTCGGCTGTCATCGTCGTTCCGTTGGTGGCCAAGCTCATGTGAATCCCGTAGCTGTGGCACCTTCGGACGACCGGCAGCAGGTCCGGCGAAATGGTGGGCTCGCCCCCGGCGAAGGCGACCATCGGCAGATAGAGACGACCGATCTGGTCGGCCAAGTCGAGTTTTTCGGCCAGCGTCAGCTCGCCATCGGGTTCGCCGCGGACCGAACTCTGGTAGCAGTGCCGGCAGCGTAGATTGCACCGGTCCGTGAAGTTCCACACAGCGAACATCGGCACGACGAACCTCTGCGGGAGCGTCAGGCCGAACTCGGCGACCGATCGGGCGGCGATTACAAGCCCGCGGATGACGTCGCGTCGCCGGCCGATCCGATCCCGAAACGTTTCCAGGCTGGCCCCGTCTCGGACGTAATCAATGAATTTGTGGAAAGGCCAGTAGCGCAGGCGTTCGAGCCACCTGGCGTCCGGGTCGGCGTACGAGTCGATGATCTCCTCGATCATCGTCTTTCCGCTCCGGCGAGGCCCGGAGATGTGACCGAGCAGCTTGCGCATCCACCACCGGCTGAGGATGGCTTCCAGCGGATGGTGGTGGTCCACGCGGCGGCAGCGCTCGCCGGACTTGAGCGGTCTGGAGACAGACGAGGCAAGTTGAGGCGTCCGTCGCTCTCGGCGGTTGCGCTCCGCGTGGGTGTGGGAATCGACGTCGGCGCTGCGATGGCGCGCCGATTGGCTCGCCTGATCGGCGAGCTGCACGCTAGCACTCTGGGCCGGGTCGTTCATGATCCGCGTCTCGACGGTTCTCTGGGTCGCCTCAGTCGCGTGCCTGGCCGGTCGGCAGCTCCGGAGCGTCCGCAGCGGCCTGCGAGGTTACGGCACTGAGCATCTTTTCGAGGAATGGCCGGTACGTCGGCCCGCCGTTGATCGTGCAGAAGGGGTAGATCCCGTCGGGGGTGGAGTACTGAATCACGCACCGCTTAACGCGCTCCACATCGTAGTTGTATCGGTCCATAAAGTGCATTCCGGCGGCCATTAATGTTCGGAATCGCTTCTTGCCCGCCTCGCCGCGTCCCTTGGCCTTGTCCGTCAGGCCCTGCAAGGCGCCGATGAAGGTCCACGGCATGACGCGGCGGTCAAGGTTCCGCCATCGGTAAGCCTTGAAGAACTCCCAGGCGAGCAGGAGCCTGTCCGCCAGGTTGCCCTTGCCTCGCCTGGTCAGGGCCTCCATCGCGATTCGGTTCATCCCGGCGAAGAGTCTCTCCACGTCGAAGAGTTTGGGCATGGGAATGGCTCGGCAGTCGGGCGTGACGAAGAAATAGGTGCCGAAGGCGCAATCGCAGTGGCAGCTCGGTCGTATCTTCGGCCTGCCGTCGAGCATTTGCTTGGCGTTCGAGATGGGCGTGATGAAGCTCAGCGGAAGGAAGTCGCGCATGAGATCGGCGCCGCTGACACGTGCGATGTCGTGAGCCAGGTCTCCCAACGTGTAGCGCATGGACTCACGCTGCTCGGGGCTGATTCGGCCGGTGAAGACCACCGGCTGATAGGCGATCCCGCAGATGGCCTCGATGTGCTCGACGGCGAAGCGGAAGATCCGGCCGACCTGGTCGTCATTGAAGCCCTTGATAACCGTTGGGACAAGAACGACCTTGATGTCCACCTGCCCGCAATTCTCGATGCACGCGACCTTCCTGTCGTACAACCGCGCGCCGCGGGTCCTCAGATACACCTCGTCGCCCACGCCGTCGAACTGAAGATATAGCGTGTGTACGCCGACCTCAGCGCTGCGCCGAGCGTAGGCAGGGTCGGCGAACTTGATCCCGTTGGTCGCGACCTGCACGTGCGTGAAGCCCAGGTCGATGGCCTTGGCGACGATCCGATGGAAGTCAGGGCGTACGGTTGGCTCGCCTCCGGTGAGCTGGATGGCCGTGGCCGGCACGGGGTGCTGCTCGCGTAGGGCCTGGAGCATCTCGACGACCAACTGGAAGCTCGGCTCGGCTACGTAGCCAGCCTTGCCGGCGTTGGCAAAGCAGATCGGACAGTTCAGGTTGCATCGGTTGGTCAGGTCGATCTGCGGCAAGCAGGACGTGGAGATGTGCTGGTTGCACAGCCCGCAGTCGGTCGGGCAGGAACGAGCGCCCGTGACCTGCGGATCACACACGCCGCGCTCATCCTGGAAAATCGAGCGGGTCGCCTTGAGGTACAGCCTGACGTCCGTGTTGATCTTGTCGCGGAAGTAGCCGTGCTCCGGGCAGGTCTTCTCGATCAACACGACGTTGTCCTGCACGTAGTAGCGGCCGAGCAGGATGCACGAGCACTCGGGACAGAGCGTTTCGACGGTCTTGGGCAGACCCCCGATCGTCTCGCGGATGGCAGTGCCGGTGAGTGTTCGTTCTGGCTGGTATGGTGTGTGGGTGCGCCGGGGCGGGCTGAACAGTGCGTCATGATGATGCTGGCGGTACGTTCCGCAGTTCGGGCAGCGCAGCTCCAGCTCGACCGCATCCTTCCGCGCCGAGTAGAGGAACGAAGCCGGCACGACAGCGTCACATCGGACGCAGTGGCTTTGGCAGTGCCAGGGAAGGCCTCTATCGGCTGGCGCGTACTTGCGCAGCGAGAGCTTGTATCGCTCGAGATCCGTTCGAGCCGAGGCTGGGGTCAGCGCGCGGCGCCGGATACGGTGGATGGGCCGACAGATGCCTTGGCCGACCGATCGACGCGGTTCGGAACGTTCGTTCCGCGCTGTCGGCTCCACTTGGGGCGTGTCAGCAATCTGGCTCATCGCTTGCTCCCCGGACTTGGCGGCGGCGAGTCGATTGGATCGCGCAGCCTGAACTCCTTTCCGTTGCCCGATCTTCGCGCGGGCGATTCCCGACATGCCCCTCGAATCAGCTCGAGAATTGGCCCCGGCTCGGCGCACATCTGGCCGCACCGCTGGTCCGGTCGGCTCCGGGCGCCGGATGTGGAAGTCTTTCTCTCCGATCCGGGCATGTCAACCAAAAACCTCAGGATAGACACGCTCGACCCTTTTGCGTTGTTTGTAGCTTCGCGCCAGCTCGAGAAAGATGTCCAGATCGCGCTCCATGTTGGATTGTGTGGTATCGAAGTAGAAGTTGCGGATGGGGATTGCGTCATGTTCGCGGCTGACGGCTGGATAGACGGCCTCGCTGGTAATGCCGTTCATGCACGAGAACGGGCTGATGTCGATGATGCCGTCGGCCCCCTTGCCGTAAAGGTAAACCGCCTTGCCGACAGAGAGGACCATCTCCCCCAGAGCTCCGAGGGGAGGAAGGTACGGCTCGGCTGCTTTGAGCACCTGATTGATGTCGTGCGGTTCTTCGTACCCGCGCAGGTCCTCGGCCACTGGCTCGAGTAGAATGCGTTCGTCGGAATGCTGGAAGTAGTTCTTAAGCAATGTTTTGAGCATGGCCCGGGACAGGACGCCGTCGGTCTTGCGGACGCGACGGATCTGCCACCAGTTCGTGTACCAGACCCACTCGGACACGTCGCTGAGCCACGCTTCGCCGCCCTGTTGCTCGATCTTCCGGCAGGCATCCTCGTTGCTGAAAGTGTGCAGCCGGCAGAAGATCTCTCCGACCACGCCGATGAGGGGTCTGTCTTTCGTATAGCGGGCGGGGATGGCGCGGAACCGGTCACGGATCGCGCGGAGCGCATCGCCCAGCTTGGCGAGTCGCACTCGGTCGGGCAGTTCGGGGGTCTCGATGATGGCTTCCAACTCGCCCAAGGACTGTTCGAATGCTGCATCGGCGTCGCCGGCATGGACCTCGTAAGGCCGCGTTCGCAGCAGAAACTTCCGCAGCACGTCGGAAGCGACGAGCCCATGCCAGGTGGCCCGGATCATCTCGGTGGCGTGCTCTCCGATGCCTTCGTAACTGTCGGCGCTTGTGGGGGAGAAGACGAGCACGTCCTGCGCTCCCAACTCGCTGAATACCTGCCGCAGGTACGGCGCGTACTGGCCGAATCGACACGGCCCATCGGCAATAGGCATGAACAGCGCCGTCTTTGAGGGCTCGAACCCCGGCGCCTCGCGCAGTTTCAAGAAGTCGCCCAGGGTAATCTTCTGCGGGTAGCACTCTTCCCCGCAACTGTAGAGACCGCCCAGTTCGAGGGTTCCCGCGTCCGATTCCGGAGCCATGGTCGCGCTGATCCCGATGGAACGAAAGACCGCGGCGAGCAGTCTCGCTCCGGCGTAGTCCATCCGGGGGATGTAGAGCGTGCGGCCGCTCAGGCTCGGCTTTCGCTTGGCTGTTGCGCTCGCCAC
>JABAOF010010226.1_pt3 | contig 13435 bp, 14 predicted proteins | sample 7062171 | NCBI WGS metagenome assembly JABAOF01 (sample SAMN14538628, study PRJNA623070) | marine sediment metagenome | biome: marine biome [ENVO:00000428]; feature: marine pelagic biome [ENVO:01000023]; material: deep marine sediment [ENVO:00002113] | place: India: Gulf of Khambhat ...
AACTTGTTAAACCGAAGGTAGGGTTACTGGGATTTGGATGGTTTGAATGGTGGAGGATGTATCCCGAGCAGAAAAAGAAGACTCTCGACTCGCTAAAGAGGATTGAGAACCAGCTTAGAGCCTGTGAAGAGTTCGAGCTGGTGTATCCGGGGATGGTGGATACCATGGATAAAGCCGATGCCGCGGGCCGTATGTTTCGGGATCAGCAGATAGATCTGCTAGTTATCGCGGAGGTGGTCTTTATTCCGGATTACTTTGTCGTTCATGCCAAACGGTATGTGGATGATGTCCATACAGTTGTGTATGCGTCACAGCGTACGAGCACTATACCCAAGGATCTCAACTACCGTGATCTCATGGGGGACAGCAGCATTATTGGCTCAGTACAGATAACAGGGGCTTTCGCAAAAATGGGATGGCCCTGCGAGGTGGTGGTTTGCCCCATTGGCGATTCGCGTTTGACCAGGCGTATCGCCCGCCGGTGTAGAGTCTTGCATACAATAAAGTGGCTCAAGCACACCAAGCTTGGTGTGTACGCTCATCCGGTCAGAGGCATGTTTGACATTGAATACGACAAGACTAAGTTACAGGCGGTGATCGGACCGGAATCAATTTATATTGAGGAGAGAAATCTTTCAGCTACACTCAAAGGGGTAAAAGATAAAACCATACACGAGCTGATGGTCCAGTCCCGTAAGCGGTTTCGTATTGATCCTGAGCTCAAAGATTCAGACCTGCGTGACGCCTGCAGGCTGGCGATCGCTCTTGAAACGATAATTATGGAATATAAGCTGGACGCTCTTTCACTGTTAGGGCAATATACACTGGAGCTTCAGGCAAATGACAACGGTGGTTTCGCGAGCTCGCTGATGCTGGAAAAGGACCATCTCGTGATCTGTGAAGGGGACAATTCAACAATTTCCATGATGCTTCTGCTCAAGCACCTCACTGGCAATCCTGTCTACTGGGGTGAATTTTCAGCCTATGATGTGGACAAAAACGCCTTTCTTTTCAACCACCATGGAGATGGTGATCTGAGACTGGCACGATCTCAGGATGAAATATATCTAACCTACTGCGCAGAAGACTGGGGTGCTGACGCACTGGCATTCGAATTTTTACTAAAACCTGGTACGTACACACTCGCATCATTCATAGATGATACGGAGGGCTTCAAGTTTCTGATTGTGCGGGGGGAAGCACTGGATATTCCTCCATACAGGATCCAGACTCCCCAGGCATTGATCCAGATAAAGCACCAGATAAACGATTTCTTTGAGACTATTATGAGCAGCGGTTTCAGGCATCATGCAGCTCTTTGCCCGGGCGATCATGTGGAAGATCTCAGCCTCATGGCTGACTTAATGGGTGCGCGGAAGTTGATCCTGGAGTGAATATTTCAGATTCATTTCGGCTACTTTTTTGAATATGAGAGGTTGAAGGAGGGAAGCCGATGATGAGATACACGTTCTGGCTTTTGGTCTTTTTATTCACCGTTGTTTATGGTTGTGCTCCGGTACAGAGGGTTATGGTTAAGAAGAGCGGGGCTCCTGAAGAAGCAATTGTTTTGGATGACACCGGTAAGCCAGCCTATAGAGAAATTCAAAGCTCATACGATTTACGCTCGATACTGCAGCCGGTCATTCAGTACAATAATCTTGTTTTAAGCTTCGACTACTACAATCAATTTGCGTGGGATAAAGACAGTATTTTTCCGGGTTATCTCCACAGGATATTCGCTGCGGAGAATAGTCCTTATACTGAGGGGGATGGCACCCGGCTCGTTGCAGGGATGGAGGGGTACGATCCGGAGTTGATCATTCAAAGAGCGCTTGTTAAGCTGAATCCTGATGGTACGCACTGGTGGCAGGTAAGGCAGAGCCTCTACGATGAATCAATCATGTACGAGGTTCTCGTCTCAGATCTCGGAACACCGATGAAAATCCGGTACGTACATCCCGAATCAGGGAAGAAGCATGAAACAATCCCCTTTATTGCAGTTAAGGTGGAAAAGGGGTTGAGTGAAATGTCCCGGGAAGAACTTCGGAGTATACTCGAGCAGGAACGCAGGGAGAATTTCGACAAGGAGTGGAGCTATGCGTTCAATGATCCCGAAATTATCGGAGAAGAGATGGTTGAGATACCTGCTGGCAGATTTCAGGCGGTTCATGTTTCAGATACTTTTGCTGAGGAGATGGAGACCAGTGTTGATTACTGGATCTCTCCGGATGTTCCCGGAATGATACTTAAGATTCTCTACAGCAGTCCCGCTAGCGAAGAGCGCTACGTGATAGAGTTGCGAGAAATTACCAAGGATAACAGACCGTTGATCACGGAAAATGAGCTGGTCGAAAATGGTATGGGTGCGGGAGACCGGATCGCTTCAGAGGGCAGTCCGGGAATTCCCATTGAAATTTATATCGATAGAGCCCATCTAGGAAAGGTGGCTCCAGAGAGTACCAGCTATTACAAAGTTACGACACGCAGGAGAGCCGATATCACCATTTCAATTTACGATTTTGAGGGCGATGCAGAGCTCTTTTATTACGGGGCAGATCCTACCTATTACAACTGGAGATCGTCTAGCAGCGGCTCTACAATGGATGTTCAAGACTACTTCGTGGAACAGGGAACAGAGCTCTATTTTACCGTTGTCAATTATGCGGATAGATCTGCGGCAAGAGGGGAAAATTATACCATAATGATAACCGACGACGTTATTCTTTCGAGCACTGGAGTCATGATGAAAGGCCAGATCTATTCGGAAGCTAGTGAACTCTCTACAGGTAGGGTCTACGATGAAACCCTTGGATTCGATGGTCTCAATTACTATAGGACAACCATAAAAGAGGGGCCGAATCTCAGGATAACTGCAACTGGTCTTTCGGAAAATACCGATATGCTCTGGTTTGATACGGCAGGTGGTTCCTATTTTGGAGCGTATTCCCGTCGTGAAGGAGGAACCCGTCATGTTGAGGTTACCGGTTTGCTACCGGGTACGGTATGCTATTTTTATGTTGTCGGGGAGAGGCCGAAGATAGATCTTGAAAACAGATTTCGTCTCAATATAGAGGAATTCTCGGAATAGCAGTCCACCTGAAAAGATGCTTCTTTTTTTCATATCTACAATTTATTCTTTATAGTAGGAAATGGAGAGAGAGAGATTACAATGGAAGAATGTAGAAAAGTATTACAGCTCATATTTGAAACGCTGCTCTTTGCAGCTGAGAAACATAAAGATCAGAGACGCAAGGATTCAGATGCCTCGCCCTATATAAACCATCCCATAGCTGTCGCTTACTATCTTTGCATGCACTGCGATGTTCTGGATGCCGATGTTCTGATAGCTGCAATTCTCCACGACACATTGGAGGATACGAATACAACCCCTGAAGAGATAGAAGAGATGTTCGGTGAAGATGTATTGAGGCTTGTTGAGGAAGTCACCGATGACAAGAGCCTATCGAATGAGGTGAGGAGAAAAATTCAGGTTGATACGGTGAGCGATAAGTCTCCTGGAGCAAAACTGATACGGTTAGCCGATAAGATCAGCAATGTGACTGACCTGCTCCATGCACCGCCATCGGGATGGGACGCACAGAAAAAGGTCGATTACCTCGCCTGGACGGAGAAGGTAGTTGACAATGTCAGGGGCATCAACACCTGTTTGGAGAAATTATATGAAGAGAGGTTGATGAAGGCACGAGAAAAGTACCTTTCTTAATTAAAACATGACCTTTCGGAAATACATTAACTTGATATTTCTCTTCCTGTTTTTTATCATGAGCGGATGTGCATATCATCTCAGATACAGCGTCTCAACTATACGGAGTGAACCAGAATCCTTTGGAGTTGGTAGTAAAACATTTGCACTGCAGACTCAACAGGGCAGGAAATACCGNNTCATTGAAGAGGAGCTGCTTTACCTTATTGAACAGAGCCTGCTCCAGAGTGGCTGGCAAAGGACATCGATAGCTAACGCCGCATACATCTTCTCAGTCGATTTCCACCCGAAGAAGAGGCTGGTTTCGGGCGAGCTGCAATTCGGCACTTTTCCTGGAAAAAAGGGCGGTGTTCACATTGGCGGTGGGGTGAATTTCGGAGGCAGTAAATATTCCGAGGTATATATCTTGATCGTCGCAGACGCTTCTGAAAGTCATGGGGCCTATACATGGTCTGCTGAATGTATAACCCGGAATACCAATCAGGAAGTAACTGCTCTTGCACGTCACATAATTCCCTTTGCGCTTGCGCAGTTTCCAGCGGAGGGTAGGTGGGAGAAAAGGGAGAGGGTTAAATTACACTGATCGGTTACTGCGCCGGTATCCTCCCTCCCCTTCAGGTGCTGCGGCATGGATGGTTATCTCTGTTTGATAAACCCAAGATTCAGAATGTTTGCACAGCAAGAAAGTGGAGGTGAATAAACAGGGGTGGATATGAGGGAAGCAGGCGAGCTCCAAAATAGAGAGAGGGAAGGTGCGCCGATCTGGAGGGTCAGTCTCCTTCAGGGATTTTTTTTCATCGCTTATGGGGCGGGAATCCCATTTTTCAGCCTTTATTTTAAGAACGTTCTTGTAAGACCGGATGGTGTTCCGGCCCACTATTTGATCGGTTCTGTTTTTTTCATTCAGGCGCTCCTGGGAATTCTCGCAACGCCGGTTGCCGGATTTATATGCGACAAGTTCAAGATCGAAAACAGGCTGCTTACGGTATTTTCCGTGTTCGTTGTATTTGCTGCAGCAATTCTTTCCATGCCAGGCTTTAAATTTTCCATGACATGGACACTGGACAGAAAGTATCTCTTTATACTGATTGGATTCATGATAAACGGTCTCTTTGTAAAGCCGATAATACCCCTACTCGATACAGAAACGCTGAACTCTCTACATAGTCGATTTCATAGTGGTATTCGATACGGACAGGTGCGCGTGTTCGGATCGCTGGGTTGGTTGATCTCTGCCTCCCTCTTTGGCTGGATACTGCAGAGAACAGGACAGCTCAATACAATTGTTTTTGGATACGGTTCTGGGTTTATCATCCTGGCCTTCGTTGCAGCTGGCGGATTTCACGTTGGTGTAAAGCCGGAGCGAATCCCGTGGGAATATTTGAAACAGGATCGAATGTATCAGCGATTTCTTGTATTCGTATTTTTTCAGGCCCTTGGTCTGCTCAGTGCTTTTATCTTTACCAGTTATTTTATGGATGATATACAGACGAGCTATCTCATCATCGGTGCTTCATTTGGGCTGGCAGCCATACCGGAAATTCCTATTATGTTCTACTCGAAGGTGATTATCGAGGCGATGGGGAATCGCTGGATGATCGTTGTGGGTACTCTTGTGGANNTTGCTCTTCGTCATAATTGCCCGAACGATGGTGCTCTGGATGCTCATTCCTGCGCAGCTTCTACACGGAATCGGCTACTCGTTGCAGTATACCGGCATGATCAACCTGGTTGATCGTCAGGCACACGTAAACCTGAGAGCGACCTATCAGAGCCTCTTTCATCTGTTCACATTGCTCGCAGGGGCCTTTGGCGGTCTGTTTGGCTCTTTTATCATCAAAAAGCAGAGCAGCAGCTGGCTCATGGGTATTGACGGAGTAATTCTTTTTCTTTCAATACTTTATTTCTTGATCGGGGTAAGGGGGCATGGTCCTTTGAGAAATGCGATTGTGTCCTAAAGGTAGAGAAACGTGAAAAGACAATTTGTGATACTCTTTATTTTTGTTTTTTTACCGGCAGCAGCCATGGGGGATGGACGATCATCGGGATACAATACTGACCTCGATTATGCCCAGGTGATCTTTGTCAGGGCCTCACAACAAACAGAGGATCACTGGAGCTTTGAAACCACGGTTCGACATAACGATGAGGGATGGGAGCACTACGCCGATGCATGGCAGGTCGTCAATCCACTCAACGATGAGGTTATTGCCGAACGGGTACTTGCACATCCACACATTGGTGAGCAGCCATTCACCAGAAGCCTTGGCAACATCGTTATTCCACCTTCGCTCGAATCCGTGGTTGTCAGGGCACGTTGCAACGTCCATGGGTTTGGAGGCCGCGAGATAGAACTCGATTTGACCGTCGATAGCGGAGAGGGTTTCAGGGTTATCAACTCACGATATTGNNGTGTTGTTATCATCGGAGTGTTCTTTTCATCCCTATCGTCGATTCTGGTACGGCTCTCGGATGCACCGTCCATGATAATTGCAACCTACCGACTGGCACTTACCGTGTTGATGCTCCTTCCATCTTTCTATTGGAAAAACAGAACCGAAAGGGGTTGGATGACAGGAAAGGGTGCGATTCTCTGTGCAGCAAGCGGGGTGTTCCTGGCCTTTCATTTCCTTGCCTGGTTTGTTTCACTACGATACACGTCGATTGCAAGTGCAACAATACTTGTAAACACCCATCCGATCATCATCGTGCTCGGTAGCTTTTTCATACTCAGAGAGAGAATTAAGAAGAAGGCCCTCTTATTCATCGGTATGACACTCGCCGGGAGCCTGATCATTTCTTTTGGAGATTACAGTCGCGGGGGAGACAGTCTATTTGGAGACTTGATGGCGCTTCTGGGAGCCCTTTCGGTATCTGGCTACATACTAATCGGTCGTGTGGTACGGCAAAAAATGCCACTGTTTCTATACACATTTACGGTATACCTGAGTAGCACCGTAGTGCTGATTTTTCTCGACCTGGTAACCGGCACACCGCTGTTTCCCTATGCCATCAGGGAGTTCATCATATTTTTTGCTCTCGCATTTTTTTGCACAATTGGGGGTCATACTGTTCTGAACTGGGCATTGCGGTGGGTTGAACCTGCATACATTTCAACGGCAATACTCGGTGAACCTGTCTTTGCGTCACTCGTCGCGCTATTTATCTTGAGAGAAGTCCCATCAATTTATACACTGCTCGGAGGTGCGGTTGTAATTTCTGGGATATACTTCTTCATACGAGTGAAGGAGAGTAGTCGATAGGGTTTGTTCGAGGGGAAATGGTGAACAAAGGGGATCCAAATACAGTTATCTTTTGTGAACTGCAGCAATTTAGAAAACGCTGGTTCTGGGCAATCCTTGTACCATTTTCTCTTTTTCTTATCATCCTATATGGAGTTGGAATAAACAGGCAAATATTTTTGGGTAAGCCTTTGGGTGACAGACCCGTTCCCGATACGGTACTCGTGTTGGTTGGAGTCCTGGTAATCCTCATCGCCATTGGTTTTCCAACCCTTTTCTACCTGATGAAGCTTATTACAATCGTAAGGACTGATGGATTGTTCATTCGGTATATACCCTTTGTCAACCGAAAGATCGAGTTAAGCGACATAACTCATTGTGAAGTCCTGACTTACAGACCGATTAGAGATTATGGAGGCTGGGGCATACGGAGAGCAAGGAAGGGGCGTGCCTACAATGTAAGTGGAAATAGAGGTGTACAACTTGAGTTGCTGGCAGGCGAGCGACTTCTTATTGGTTCCCAACGTGCAGATGAACTCGCAAAGGCAATTAAATCGATGATAAAACCCTGAGGGGGAATAACACTATGAGTGGCATAGGAAAGGAGTTTATAGAAAAGACGAAGTATCACCACCTCGGTCTCTCCGATCAGATGAGAGGTTTGCCGCAGCCACCACTGGAGCAGGGGTACGATTCGTCTATGCTTTGCATAGAGCTTTCACGGCCTGAAACCATACTGNNCGAGAGGCCATTGAGAAACGAAGGAGTATACGGAAGTACGCACAAACACCCATCACCCTTGAAGAGCTGTCATTCCTTCTCTGGTGTACCCAGGGAGTGAGACAGGTTATCCCCGGATCTGCCACGCTGCGAAATGTTCCCTCAGCAGGGGCACGGCATGCCTTTGAAACCTACCTGCTCCTGAACAGCGTTGAAAATACCGAAGCTGGACTATATCGCTATGTGGCGATTGAGCATTTACTGGTACAGAAAAATCTTATTCCAGATATCGCTAACCAGGCGGTTGAAGCATGTCTCGGTCAGGAATTCGTGAAGAGCAGCGCCGTAACTTTTTTCTGGGCAGCTGACGTATATCGGATGAAGTGGCGCTATGGTGAAAGAGGCTACCGGTACCTGTTCATCGATGCCGGACATGTGTGCCAGAACCTCTATCTGTGCTCACTCTGCATTGGCTGTGGGGTGTGTGCCATAGCTGCTTTTTCAGACGATGATGTAAACAGTCTGCTGGATCTCAATGGCCAGGAGCAGTTCGTCCTCTATATTGCAACAGTCGGAAAGATATAACCATTACCTATTTTGGCCGCAGAGAGTTATCTAGGGTCTACTGTCCTTCTCTTTTTCAACCGATAAATTCTATACCAACACTAAACTACATTAAAAGATAAATCCATGAAAAAGGTTCGATGCGCCATTGTGGGGCTTGGAAGAATAGGCAGTATGCTGGAAGAAGACAGGCTTCGTGAGAAACCGGCAAGCCATGCCGGAGCGATCACTGCAAACAGGGCATGCGTACTTGTTGGCGGGTGTGACATAAATCCCGAACGATGTAGAAACTTTAGGCTAAGGTGGGACTGTCCCACGGTGTACACGGACATCGAAAGACTCCTTCAGAACACAAGGCCGGATATACTACATATCGCAACTCCACCCAGTACACACCTGGAAATCGTCAAACGGGTACTCGGGACAAGTGTAGGCCTTATAATCTGTGAAAAGCCCCTTGCTGAAAGTAGGATCGATGCTTCGAGAATAGCGGCATACCATACCCCTGGGATATTGAAGATTATGACCAATCATGAACGGCGTTACTCCAGGGACTATCTCATGGTAAAACGACATATTGAGGAGGGAGATTTCGGAAGCCTTCTCTCGATTTACTCGAGAATATACATGGGGAGGGACAGGCCGGTTGCTCAAATGCTGCTCGATGACGGAACCCATCTAATAGATATCATCCGATATCTTACCTCTACTGAGCTTCATATTGTTCGAGTCGAACATAGCCAAAGGACTGGTGCGGAAACACTCCTTATCACAGGCAGCGCTGCGACAATTCCCGTTATAATGGAGATTGGTTCAGGAAGAAACCACATAGTTTTTGAGCTGGATCTGAGTTTCTCTTCGGGACGTATAAGAATCGGTAATGGACTGTACGAGGAGTTCAGAAGCGGTGCAAGTCCGTTCTACGAGGGAATGAATTCACTCTTTAAGACGGATCGTGAGAGACCGAAGATTACCGGCTACTTCGCGAATATGCTTGAAGATGCCGTGCGATGTGTGCGTGACAGCAGTGCTAAGCCCATTTCGACCGCGGTAGATGGTTACAGAGCGGTGGAATTCATCGATGCGGTAAAGGAGCGTCTTGAGGCAAGCAGAGACTCTGAAACAACTCATTCCTTTTCGACTATCTCACTTTAGGTTTTGAGCATATCGTATAATACATACCTTTACCAGAGAGTTCGTCTCACCCTGCATTTCGGTTGACCCGCACGGAATAGTCATGTTATTCTGTGTCACAACACCTCAAGTCCTGCTTTTCTTTTGGATAGCCAGATACAGTGGGTAGGAATTCACGTCAAAAGTCGGTTCCAACTGTTCACAGAAGCGGGATACTCGATGAACTCCTTCACGTCGAGGGTAAAGCGTATTATAGGTTTGATTCCTACAGGGAGAGTTTCCACCTATGGGCACATTGCCCTTCTCGCAGGAAACGGGAGAGCTGCAAGGCAAGTAGCCTGGGTTCTTCATTCATCATCATCGAAGGATAGGCTTCCCTGGCATAGAGTTATCAACCGAATGGGGAAGATATCATTGCCAAGGGGGTGCGGCTATGAGGAGCAGAGAGCCCTTCTTGAAGGCGAGGGGGTGTGGTTTGATGAAGAAGACCGCGTTGATCTGTGTCGTTTTGGTTGGAGTCCACGCGTCAGTCCCGGAGTCACCAAACCAGCAGAACCTAATAATGAAGATGGCCGCGAGAACGGCCATATTTGACAGGAGTCAGGCAATAGTACGTTGCGGGTCCTATTGTACGGTTGTGGAGCATTGCTCATACGCCAAGCGAGAACCCGGTGCAAAAACGGGTTGAGACTCGCGTGGATTGGTTTCAGTGAGGTTGTCTTATGGGGCTTGCCTGTCTATTCAGAAATGGCAGGATTGTGATTCAAATGCTCAAGCGTATTATGAGGAGAAATTTGAATGGACGAGAGGAAAGATATGAAAAACATCGATAGAGCGGTAAACCTTTTTGAAGAGGGATTTAGCTGCTCCCAGTCCGTTCTCGGCGCGTACAGTCAAAAATATGACCTGAACCTAAGGACCGCACTCAAAGTATCATCAGCCTTTGGCGGCGGCATGGGGCACAATGACGAGGTGTGTGGTGCAGTATCCGGAGCGCTCATGGTTATTGGACTGAAGTACGGAAGAACCGAAGCTGACGATAGTGAGGCCAAGGAGAAGACCTACTCACTTGCGATGAAATTTGTAAACAGGTTCAAATCGATCTACGGGTCCATACGCTGTACCGATCTGCTCGGCTGCAACTTGAGTACAGAAGACGGAGTAAAAAATGCCCTTGAGAGGAACCTCTTCGAAACACTCTGTGTCGGTTTTGTAAAAGACGCTGCTACGATTCTCGAAAAAATCCTGTAACAGGACAGAAGGTAAAGAGTTAATGTATATAGTGAGCATATAGACATAATGCTCCTTTGGTTTCATTGAAAAAGGAGAGATTATGAGAGTAATAGGGAACAGGAGTATTGCCGTTGTTGTTGATATTCAACAAAGGCTCTATCCTCATATGTGTGAAAGCGAGCGGCTTGCGTCGAATATTGTCACGTTGATACATGGTTTAAAGGTACTGGGCATACCGATCCTCCTAACCCAGCAGTATACGAAGGGACTCGGTGAAACGATACGTGAGGTTGATGATGCCTTAGGTGACTATTCGGTGATCGAAAAAATTTCTTTTAGCTGTTGCGACGAATCAGCATTTAATCAAGCCCTGGACGATTACAAAAAGGACATGGTTTTAATTAGCGGAATCGAGGCTCATGTCTGTGTTCTGCAAACGGTTGTAGATCTTCTTGAAAGAAATATTACACCTGTTGTTGTTGAGGATTGTATCTCCTCACGAAAACTGAATGATAAGAGAATTGCAGTCATGAGGATGCAGAGAGAAGGAGCCCTCATTACAACTTATGAATCTTTACTGTTCGAGCTCTGCAGATTCGCTGGAAATGATACATTCAGGGCAATTTCAAAATTGGTCAAATAGACACTGGATTTCGGTGAGGAGTGTGTATGGAGTTTAAACCGGGATTTGACCCATCTTCTACGCTTACAGATAAGGACCTCTGGTTTGCCTTTTGTGATGGCAATCTTCTCGTTGATCTACGGGATGGGACTGTTGGAATTCCCCATGCGGATGATCTGATATCACTTCGCGATCAGTGTGCGGGAATTCAGTACATTGGGATGCTGGATACACGTCCATGCTATGCTATGGGATTAGAATCTGACTGTTCGGCACCCGAGGGAATGGACTTTCGTGGTTTGCGAGGCTTGTTCAGTGTACTCCGAGATGAGCTCTTCTGGATAGCCGGTAGGGCTTTGCAGATAAGTACCTGGGATTTGACGAGCAGGTACTGCGGTCGGTGCGGCCATCTGACGGCTAACAGTGATATAGAAAGATCAAAGGTATGTCCAGCATGCGATTTCAAGAGTTTTCCCAGAATTTCACCTGCAGTTATAGTGGCTGTAACAAAATGTGATAGGATACTCCTGGCCCGGGCATATCGATTTCCCGTAAAAATTTATAGTGTAATTGCCGGATTTGTTGAACCCGGTGAGACCCTTGAAGAATGTATAAAAAGAGAAATAGAGGAAGAGGTGGGTTTACAGGTCAAAGATATTCGATACTTTGGAAGTCAACCGTGGCCTTTTCCGAATTCTCTCATGATAGCCTTTACCGCTGAATATGCCAGTGGTCACCTCAAGATAGATGACGAGGAGATTATGGATGCTGGTTGGTATGCGGCTGATGCGTTACCCCCCATTCCGGACAAGATAAGTATAGCACGGAGACTTATCGACTGGTTCGTCAGAAATCAAATTTGAGAAGAATCTCCCCCAGACCTTTTCACGGACTGCGTCCCTTACTATGAGGCCTTGAATTTATCCTTATGGGAGCTCTTGTCAACCGTTCTTGCTTACCCAGAACATGAGGTTTCGTTGAAAAGTTTACCGATTCATGCTAAAGTGAGTCCGTTATGCTTCAGACGGAACACCGGGTGATCGTAGCCAGTGCGCAGCACCTCGATATGCTTGAACCGGAAAGCATCCAACTCATCGTTACCTCGCCACCGTACCCGATGATTGAAATGTGGGACGGTCTGTTTAAAGAACAGAGTGAAGATATTCGGAATGCCTTCAAGAGAGAAGAACCACATATGATCTATGAGCTCATGCATAGAGAGCTTGACATGGTGTGGAGTGAACTCTACAGGATCCTGATGGATGGAGGGATCGCCTGCATCAATGTTGGAGATGCAACGAGGACCTTAAAGGACAAGTTTTACCTGTTTCCAAACCATGCGAGGGTTATCACAGGCTGTCAGAATATCGGATTTGATTCTCTACCGCTGATCCTTTGGAGAAAACAGACTAATTCGCCAACAAAATTCATGGGGTCGGGTATGTTACCGCCTGGAGGTTACGTTACTCTAGAGCACGAGTATATTCTGATTTTCCGTAAAGGTAAAAGGCGGGGCTTTGATAAGGATTCGGAAAAAAATACTCGCGCCCAGAGTGCCCTCTTCTGGGAGGAACGAAACAGGTGGTTCTCCGATGTGTGGGATTTTAAGGGAACACGGCAGCTCCTCGATCATCGAACCTCACGGGCAAGAAGTGCCGCCTATCCCTTCGAGCTTGCTTACAGGCTCATCAACATGTATTCAGTGCGGGGAGATAGGGTGCTGGACCCATTTTTTGGTACCGGTACCACTATCTTTGCTGCAATGGCATCCTGCAGGCATAGTGTCGGCGTTGAGGTTGACCATCACTTCAAAGAGTTTATCTATTCGAGGCTGGGGACGATCAAATCAGATCTAAATAGTATTATTTCCAGGAGGATTGAGAATCATCGGAGGTTTGTTCAGGAATCCCACCAGAGTGGAAGAGAGCTCAAACATCACAATGTCCACTATGGTTTTCGAGTGATGACCAAACAGGAAAGTGAGATGCTACTGCATTATATTCAGGAAATTAGTGTGTCCGATATGGGGCTGATTCAGGTCCGATACTCAGAATAACCCACCGTCTCTTCACCCTGACCAATAGGATCTTTTTTGCTCAGGATATATACATTCGGTCTACGTAACACCACATCCAGTTCTCACCGGATTCGAGAGATTTAACGATTGTGACCTGCCCCCCAAAAACTAGTCCAAAT
>JABAOF010055577.1_pt1 | contig 13431 bp, 12 predicted proteins | sample 7062171 | NCBI WGS metagenome assembly JABAOF01 (sample SAMN14538628, study PRJNA623070) | marine sediment metagenome | biome: marine biome [ENVO:00000428]; feature: marine pelagic biome [ENVO:01000023]; material: deep marine sediment [ENVO:00002113] | place: India: Gulf of Khambhat ...
AGAGATAGGTGAATTATCTGAGATGGATTATGCAGCAGTAAGTCAGATGGTAAAGCGATTTATGCTGGATTCAGAAAAAAATATCAAACTGAAATTGATGATAAAAAAATTTGAAAAAGAGGTTAGGAATAAACGAATGTTAAATGTTGAGACGCGACCCCCTAATATTTGCCGTCAATGATTTCGGTCAGGACCCCATGGGTGGCAGCCGGATGGATAAAAGCAAAATTTCTTTTGTACTCGGCAAAAAACCTGGGCTTCTGATCGATTAACCTCACCTTATTCTTCTTGAGCAGTTCGAGGGACTCCTCACAGTTGTCTACGTTATAGCTGATGAGCATGACACCTTCTCCGGCCCGTCTTATGAATTTGGCGACTTCTCCTGTGCCATCCAAATCTTCCATGATTTCAATGGCTGTTTGTCCGACCATGAAACCCGTCACCCGGATCTTTTCTGGTTCATCCACGTAGCGATAAGCCACATCCCAGCCAAAAGCATCGACATAATCCTTCTCAGCCTTTTTCACATCATTGACGGCAATACAAATATGATCCACATAATTGGCTTTTAATTTTTCTGGCATTGAGTTCCTCCTTTAGACTGATAGCTTCATCTTATCAAGCTCGATCAGCTTATCAAATTTTCGAAAAATACGGGATATTTCCTGTCTCGGCTGACCCTGGCGAGAGTTTAAACAGGATAGCCCCTTCCACCGGACAGGCCTCGAAGCATTCTCCGCACTGCTGGCACAAATCGAGGACGATCGCTGCCTTCCCCTTATGCAGNNCGTACACCTGTAAGCATCGATCCAGGGATAGAGTCCCATATGGCTCGTCCCAGAATGGGGATAAACACTCATTTTTGTTCCCGGGATGAGCGGTTTGGCACTCGGTATTTTATTGTGTATCATGAGAGACTCCTTTAAAATCGCATTCCCAGACGATATCCATCCTGGATAGCATCTATTCCCCGCCGAACCCAAACGCAATCACCGATCATGGCCACATCGCCCTTGAAAGAGCCATAGCCCAATTCTTTATTCGGGACGAGGCGGGCCAGAATCACTGTGTCGGCTGGGATGGTCTGATTCTTGAGCTCTTTTTTCTCCTTTGTTTTCCTGTCCACGATCATCCAGTCGGCCACGACTCCCTCATCGGTGATCTCTTTAACATTTCCGTAGGTCAGCTGTTGGACATTGGCTTTTTTCAGCCTCAGCCTGTACCTCCAGATGTAAGACGGGTTAACATCCAGTCCAAACCGCGGTGCCGGGTCGATCATGGCGATGTTCGCCTCCTTGACTCCTCCCTTCTCAAGCCAATCGATCACAAACAGTGTCAGGGATATCGCAGCTCCTGAACCGCCCAGGATGACCACATTCTTGTCAACCTCAGCCTTCCCAGTGAAAACATCAAACATGCTTACCACATGAGGTTTATCTGCTCCAGGAATATCGGGGACTTCAGGGATAGCTCCAGTGGCGATAACCAGGGAATCGGGTTTATCCTCTTCCAAAAGTTCTTTGGTTACGGGTGTGTTGAGAACGAATTTGACTCCGAATTTGTCGCACTGGGCCTTCATATGACTGATCCACCTCATAAACTCCTCGTCGTCCCAGTATCTCTCGGAACCTTCTCCCCAAGGATTCCGTGAGGCGTAATACCATTGACCTCCGATGTGCTCGGTTTTTTCGTAGACGGTGACCTCATGGCCTTTCTCTGCTGCAATCTTTGCCGCCTGAAGTCCGGCGATCCCTGCTCCGGCCACGATGATCTTCCTTTTCGCTACAGCTGCTGGGAAACCGTAGTAGCCCCATTCCCGCTCGCCCTCATGACCGCAGGAAGGCCTGACTGTACAGGTTACCGGAGCATCACGAAAGAGCCGGGCCAAACAGACTTGGCAGGCAATACACGGTGTAATGTCTTCCTGTTTATCCCACATGATTTTGTTGGGTAGAGCGGGATCCGCAATCTGGGGGCGGCACATCTCCCAGATATCCAGCTTTCCCTGGGCGATGGCCTTTTCTGGAATTTCGGGTACGAAAAGCCTGTACGCCATACTGACGGGAACACTGGTCGCCTTCTTCGTTCTCTCGGCAACATACAGCCATTTTCCCATCGGGATATCCCTCGAGATTACCGACCCTAAGGATTCCTGCCAACCGACCGTGACACTGATGTAATCACAGCCGGCTGCCTCGGCTATCCTGATGGACTCGAGGCTTTCTTCCTCGGTATTCCCCTCGCGGTCATCCAGCATCTCCCAACCGCAGAGCCGAATCCCGACGGCGATATCCGATCCGATCTCTTTTCGGATTCCTTCGATAATTTTTCTCATGAATGTGCTTCGGCCCTGGATATCTCCTCCGTATTCATCACTCCGCCAGTTGGTGTAGGAAGAAATAAAATTCGAAATCAGATACCCTACAATCCCAGAGATCTCAATGATGTCATATCCCGCCTCGACTGTCCTTCGAGCCCCATCGATATGCTCCTGAATGCATTCCTCAACCTCGGGGATGCTCATTTTTCGTGGCGGCCGAAATCGACGCAGTCTCTGTGGGATAAATGATGGGCCCACCGTATAATCGAGGTTGATCCCCCCGACACGGCCGCAGTGCATCAATTGCAGGCAGGCCAGAGCATCTCCCTGATGGATGATATCGGCCATCCGCTTTAAACCGGGAATAAACTTGTTATCCCAGATGCCCATCATGCCGACATACCCCTGCCCTTCACCACGAGGATCTGTGTAGGCGCCTTGGGTGGTGACGATTCCCGAACCACCGCGGGCATGAGCCTCTATGTAAGCCAGTTCTTTTTCCGAGACAAACCCGTCGCTGTAATTGTAGTTTGTCTCAGTCGAGGCATACTTAATCCTGTTCTTGGCCCACAGCTTCCCGATCTGGATCGGACTGAATATGTGTGGGTATTTCTTCTCACCCGGCAGCATTGTGTCCTCCTTCCAAAGAGCTCATAAAAATCACCTGACAATATCTAGATGTTTTGATTATCCTGGATTATTCACGAGTCGAGTTTGCCGCAGATGCGAGGCGTCGGCGTATGAAGCTGTGGTCCTTCNNGATGCGGTGAAATCGGCTCGCCTAAAAGGTAAAAAATGCCGATTTGTTTTAATAAATCTCCTTAGTAAAAAATCAACATAAATATTTACAGCGATATCAGAATAACATCCTGATATTGCTGTTATCGCTAAAGGTGTCGGCATTTTTTATGAATAATTCAGGTTATTCACTTTAGAAAGATTATATAAAAAAAATTCAATTTGCAAGAAATAGGATATTTCCATAAAATTCTTAGAAGAAAAGCAGTCGAGACAGAGAAAGGAGTAAGGGTTTTGAAACCTCGAGTGGTCCTCAGTGTGGAACAAGCCTTGACCATGACCTATGCCACGCTGCGTCTTGTCCATCTTGGCTGGCGGGTGATCAAGCTCGAACCGACGCCCGTGGCTGGACGTAAATCCAAGGGAGACCCCAACCGGTACATCGGACGACCCGTAGCCGGGGAAGACCGGCACAGCTACTTTGTTTCCCCGAACGTCGGCAAAGAAGCCATCGCCATAAACCTTAAGGAGGAAGAAGGAAAAGCCCTGCTCCAACGTATCATCAAATATCTTGAGGTGGATGTTTTCTGTACCAACACCCTGCCCGCACGCCACAACCGATTAGGCATCGACTACGACACCCTCAGCCGGGTGAAACATGACCTCATCTGGTGCTGCATCTCGGCCATGGGACTCGAGTACCCGGATGTCCCTGGCTACGACCCGGTCCTGCAGGCACTGTGCGGTTACATGGACCTCACCGGTCATGCAGACGGACCGCCCCTGCAATGCGGCCCGCCTCTTGTGGATCTCAAGGCCGGAGACGAGGCCTTTATCCAAATCATCCTGGCCTTGATGGAACGCAATGAAACCGGAAAAGGAAAGCAGATCGACATCTCGATGGCACAGACTGCCGTCTCCTGGCTTCACACATTTCTTCCGATGCTGGAAATGGGGAGTCCTCCCTCGGAGCTTAAACGTTCTGGCAACGAGCATCGCCAGTTCATCCCTGTCAATGCCTACAAGACGAGCGATGGCTTTATCTACATGGCCATCGGCAGCGATGCCCAGTGGAGTCGCCTCACAAAGACGGCCATGTTTTCTGGCTTGGGTCAAGACCGATACACAACTAACGAAGGCCGCCGTAAGAATAAAGAAGAACTTCACCGCGCCATCGAAACCATCACTCAGGCGCATTCCTCGGCTGAGGTCTCTAAAATCTTGACTGAGGCAGGAGTCCCCCACTCTCCGATTACTCCGATAGAAGACGTATTCGATTTGCCTTTTGTCGAGTCGACGGCCATGAAGACGATAACGCCCGATGGTCAGATCGTTAAACTTCCCCCACCGGCTGTCCACACGGATTATATAAAACAAATTCAAAGATCTCTTCCGTTCGCTCCTGCCTACGGAGAACACACAGACGCCGTTCTCAAGGAGAGTGGTCTTGACTCCTCAGAGATATCATCACTCAGAGAAAGAGGAATCGTGGCATGATACGCTTCCTGTACTACAAACCTCGAACGCTCGATGAGGTCTGGGATCTCAAGGAAAAGGTTCCAGACGCTCGGGTTATTGCTGGAGGTACAGACGTCATGGTGGGGATCAGGAATGGTGAAATGAAGCCTTCGGCGCTTATCTCTCTGCGCTCCATCCCCGACCTCGACACGATCGAAGTCGGCAAACCCACCCGTATAGGAGCCATGGTCACCATAAGCACCTTGATCCAAAATAAGGCATTGCAGGCTGACTTCCCGATCCTCGTTCAGGCCGCCAGGGAATTAGGATGTGTGCAGATTCGTAATGTTGCCACCATCGGGGGAAACCTGTGTAACTGCTCCCCCTCCTCAGACACAGCACCTGCTCTTCTTGTTCTTGAGGCCAAAGTGCGGCTCCAAAACCGCCAGGGAAGCCGGATCATTCCTCTCAGTGAGTTCTTCTCAGGACCTGGTCAATCCTGCCTCGGCCCGGGAGAAATTCTGACAGATATTCTGTTGGAACCACCAGAACTAGAAACAAGAACCGCGTATCTCAAGAAGGGACGGATGAAAATGGATCTCGCCATCGCCAGTCTGGCTGTGCTTTTGGAGATCAAGGGAAACACATGTCTCAAAGCCCGACTGGCTGCAGGATCTGTGGCTCCAATGCCTGTCCGACTGACAAAAGTTGAGGCACTACTCGAAGAAGCCACACTTACGAAGAACACAGAAGATCTTATCAGCCAGGCTCAAGAAGCGGCTATGGAAAGCATAGCTCCGATTACAGACATCCGATCTGGCGAGGAATACCGTCGACAGATTGTCAGGATCTACATGAAACGGGCCCTTCAGATGATCATACTGCGGAGTCAATCGTGAAAACAGAAATATCCTTCACTCTTAACGGTTCCAAGGTCAGCGTGACCGTCGAAGGGCACCACAGGCTGATCGATGTCCTCCGTGGTCCCCTGGGACTAACCGGAACTAAGGAGGGCTGCGGCAAGGGCGAATGTGGGGCTTGTACGGTTATCATCGACGGCCAGGCCGTTAATTCCTGTTTATATTCAGCTCTAGAAGTTGAGGGAAAGAGTGTCGTCACGATAGAGGGTCTCAAAGGGCCGAAAAATGAACTTTCGGTAATCCAGAGATCTTTTGTCGATCATGGAGCCATCCAGTGCGGCTTCTGTACACCTGGAATGATCATGTCAACCAAGGCTCTGCTTGATGACAATCCAGAGCCCACTGATGAGCAGATAACAGAGGTATTGTTGGGCAACCTGTGCCGTTGCACCGGTTATGTGCAAATCGTCGAGGCCGTAAAAAAGGCAGCAGCTCGACTCAGGGAAAAGACATGAAGAACCTCCGTTATATCGGCAAGGAAGCCCCTCGTCCAGAGGGCCCTGATAAGGCAGCAGGTCAGGCTCCATATATTCACGATCTGCACCGCCCAGGAATGCTCTACGGAAAAATCAAGCACAGCGATCATCCCCATGCCCGAATTAAGAACATCGACGTCTCCAAGGCGGCCAAGCTGACCGGGGTGAGGGCCGTTCTCACTGCTGAGANNCTTCGTGACAACACTGCCCTAAAAAAAGACAAGGTCCGACAGTACCGCGACGAGGTCGCGGCCGTGGCCGCCATCGACGCGGATATCGCCGAAGAAGCTGTGGAACTCATCGAAATGGAGTATGAACCGTTACCAGCACTCTTTTCACCGAGTGAGGCTACAGAAAAAGGAGCTCCTCTCATCCATGAAGTCGATGCCCGGGGCCGTCCACGAACCGACAATTTCCTGCCGTTCAAATTCCATCATGAGTCAGGCAATTTGGAAGAAGGAAAGAGGCGAACCAAATATATGGTTGAAGGCGAATACTCCACTCCGCTGGTGCAGCAATGCTGCATGGGAACCGCTGGCTGCATTGCCGAGTTCGATCTCAACTCCAACCTCACCATATGGGCAAAGACACAGATTCCGTTTCTCGCCCAGCGGGATTTCAACCGTGCTCTCGCCGATATCGGGCTTCCTGGCAAGAATACGCGAGTCATCGTCCCCACCATAGGAGGAGGCTTCGGGACTGGCCTCGACACACACGCTTATGAATACATCGCCATCCTGCTGGCCTACCAGACCGGGCGCCCGGTGAAGATTGTCTACTCGCGGGATGAGGAATTTGCCTATCTCTCCCCTAGACAATCGTCTGAAACAAAAATTATCCAGGGCTGTGATCAAGACGGGAAACTGACCTTCCGCGAGGTGGAAGTCCTTCAGGACAACGGTGCCTACACATCCTGGGGAGCCACCTATCCTTCGGTGATGATGATGCCGGCCACCTCGCTCTATCGAGTTCCCCATATTTACTTTGATGCCAAGCTGGTCTATACCAATAACACCTTCTGCCAAGCCATGCGTGGCTACGGCAATCCTGAACACACCTGGGCTCTAGAGAGCAATCTGGATGAGCTGGCCCATGAGGCAGGATTTGATCCCTATGAATTCCGGATACTGAACAGGAACGAGCCGGACGAGACAACACCTATGGGACTAAAAATCAGCACCTGTGGTCTTAAGGAATGCTTGGATACCGTGGCCGATAAATTGGATTGGAAGAGGAAATCCAAAAAGGGTAACCGCCACGGTGTGGGCATGGCTTCTCTCATCCATGTGGGTGGGGGCGGGCGAATCTATCGATCAGACGGCAGCGGTCTGATTCTAAAGCTGGATGATTACGGTAACATCAATGTCTACCACGGTGGTGTAGAAATGGGACAGGGATTGTATTCAGTCCTGACATTAGCCATCGCCGAAGCTTTGGGGGTCCGCCCGGAGAAAGTCGTCATCAATCCCTTGGATACGGGCACCTGTCCTTGGGATGTGGGCACCCACGCCAGCCGCAGCGCCTTTATGGCTNNATTTTCGAGCTGGCCGAGGAATTGTTCTCGAAGGAGGTAGAAAAAAACCTCAAAAAATTCAAAGAGAAAAATCCGGAATACACTCCTCCTGATTTTAATTTTGAGAAGGCAGCCAAGCGCGACCGTTTTGATCTTCAAGACGGATTTATCTTCATCAAGGACGGCCCTCAAGAGCCTTGGCTTCGTCTGGATTTGGGCCGGTTCCTCCGGGCCATCCATTTTCGAAATCAAGGCCAGATGCTGACTACCGAAGTCTTCTACGACCCGCCTAACGAACTCCCGGATTTCGAGAAAGGGTACGGCAACATATCTTCCACATATGCCTTCGGTGCCCAGGGTGCGGAAGTCGAGGTCGATATCGAAACCGGTGAAGTCAAAATAATCCGTATGGTTGCCGCCCACGATGTCGGCAAAATCCTGAACCCCCAGACTCTAAAAGGCCAGATTTACGGAGCCCTTGCCCAGGGAGTGGGCTATGCCCTGTATGAAAAATTGGAATCTCAGGAGGGACGCATCATGAACCCGAATTTCCGGGATTACAAAATTCCGAGAGTCCACGAGATGCAATTCCCGATCGACCTTGAGTTCATCGAGACAAACGATGGCTTCGGCCCCTTCGGAGCCAAAGGCGTGGCCGAACCTGGTCTTGTTCCCACAGCACCAGCCATAGCCAACGCAATCTACGATGCTATCGGCGTCAGGATTCGTGATCTGCCCATTACTCCAGAAAAAATCCTGACTGCATTGAAGAACCCAAAGCAATCTTCAGGTTTAAAACCTGAAAATCATAAATAAGCAAAAAGCAACCCTCTGTACATAAATCTATTCTAGAGGAGGATTACCTTGAAAATTCACCACAAACATGTGATGAGGAGAGAATTCCTAACAGCAGGTCTGACCGGTGGAATAATTGCTTTCCTTCCGTTATTAAAATTCGATTTGACTTCAGATAACTTTTCTGAAGTTCGAAGAAAATCCCCGAATGATGTCTCGACTGATTCTATCAATAAGCTGAGAGAAGTTGGTCGCAAATACGGAGGGGAGTTTGGAGAGGTGGAGGTTTGATCATGGCTGTGTTCGAGGTAGAAAGCTGGCACATCGCTCAGGGAAAAGAAGAAGAACATAACAAGGCTATGCGGCGTTGGTTAAAATGGGTAAACGACCACCGGGAGCTTTTCAGAGAATGGAAAAGCGTTCGCTATTTTGTTAAAACTGTTGCCGGGGAAGAGTCAGGCCGTCATTTTGTGATCTGGGAGTACGAAAGCCTTGCCGATTTTGAAGCCTACAAAAAGCGAAGAAAAGATTACGAGGGTCCGTATGAGGAATACAAGAAGAATGATCCCTACTACATGGATGTCTTCATCCATAGCGGTATGAAGATGGAGTTCTGGAAAGATCTGGAAAGGGACCTCTGGATTGAGTAGACGGAAACGTGCCTATTGGATTTATCAGTCCATTGGCATAATTCCAGCGTGTAACCTCCTTGGTCTTTAAAAATCATCCCACGAATCCCAGCCTCTTGGTTATCTTCAGGAGGCTGGATTATATCAACGCTTTTTTCCTGTAAATACTGGTACCATCCATCCACACCGTCAGTCACCCAGCTCAACATCACAGGTTTATCTTGAGATGATTACAAGAATCCTTTGCCTTCTTCAACGATACCGACATAAGAATGAGCCGTTGCTTGATAGATGGCTACCCAGTTCAAGGATAATGTTTGTTCGATTTCCTTAAATCCCATGATGGATTCATAAAAGTGAGCCGCATTATCCAGGTCTGAATAATAAAGAAAAACAAACTGATCCGAAAATTCAGGCCTCGGGCCACAAAAGCCAAACCTGGTACATATGAACAAAAGGAACCGCCTGCTGTCCCCTTTTATCTATTTGATATCGACTTTTAGGACGATGGCGGCAGCTGTGTCGCCAGCAGCACATCCGTCGAAGAGACCATAGCCACCGCCTTTGATAACCAGCTCTTCGATTAACTCTATGATCAGCCTGACCCCTGTGGGTCCCTGAGGGTGACCCCAGACAAGTGAACAGCCAAAGTTGTTCATGTCTTCGAATTTAATCCCCATTTCCTTACAGAAATAGACATCGTTCACAGCAAAAGGCGTATGGGTCTTTATGGCTTTAACATCCTCTATTCCTATCCCGACAATGGACAGGGCTTTTCGGGCTGCGGGGACGATGGACATAGCCATAAAACCTCTTTTGGCCCTTGCCTCGGCGTAAGATAGAATCTGAATTTCTACGTTCGGATCGCGGCTGAGCTCTCGTGCCTTTTCTTTTGTTGTGACGACTAGGCTGGCATTCCCATCAGCAGGATAAGTTTGAGTCCCGAAGGTCACTGTCCCTCCTTCGGTTACAGATCTCAATCTAGCCAATCCATCGGCCGTCGTCGGAAAAACACCTTCATCACCGGTCACTGTGGCCGTGACTTTGCGACCAGAAGGATCTTTGATATCGATCGGCACGACCATGAAGCGGTGGAGGAAGGCACTGTTGTCCTTGAGAGCGTCCTGATACTGGGCATATCTGAGGAAAGCCACCTCGTCCTGTTCTTCCTTGGTGATCCCAGCATCGGCCGCCACGTTTTCTGCAGTCTCGATCATCGCGTTCTTGGCATATGGATCATAACCAAAATTATCCCAAACCCAGTCTTCTTTCTCCCCAGTTCCTCCGACCCCCAACGGGTTTGGATAATAGATATGAGGTCCGTTGCTCGTGCGGTCACAGGTGACCACCAGAACAGTCTCGGTGTTTCCCAATTCTATCCCTTCGGACGCATGGGCCACACACTTGGCAGACGTGGCACAAGCCTGGCCAATCGTGGGCCCTGTGACGCCTTTAGCACCGATCATTCCTGCCATCCAGGGAGCTCCGTAGAAGCAGTTTTTCTGGGGTATGGTCAAGCCTAAAACTAATCCATCGAACATATCAGGCGTCATTCTCCTCGCCGGAAGGGCTCCCTTACAGATCTCGGCCGCGAATATCATCGAATGGAGATGGGCAAAGCTGCCCTGCCACCGACAAAACGGCGTGCTCCAGTATCCATCATACGGAATAAATGCTTTTTCAAAAGACATCATTACCTCCAATCTTCCGTACAGACATGGTTAGGCATGAGAGAATTCGGCATTCTTCTTCGGGCCGTGTTTAAGAAAATTCTCCATCCCGATCCGCATGTCTTTGGTGATCAGACATTTTCCTAATAATTTGGCTTCGTATTTAAGACCTTCTTCGAGAGTCATTTTTGCTCCTCCGAGGACGGCCTCCTGAAGGATCTCATCTGTCTTACGAGAGAGGTGGCCGATATCCACATCTGGAAAAGATTCTGGGATCTCCATCGGCTCTTTCTGGATGGCAGGAACACTGACTTCTCCTGAAACGAGCTTCTTGACAAAGGCCACGGCCTCAGCTCTGATATCGCCCTCCGCCTCCTCTTGGATCAAGCCAATCTTCAAGGCCTCTTCCGATGACAAGGGGTTTCCAGTTCGAAGAATCGGCCAGGCATTCGCCAGACCAATCAGGCGAGGAAGTCTCTGGCTTCCACCGAAACCGGGGATAATGCCCAATTTGGGCTCGGGCTGGCCGGCTAACATCGCCAATCCCTTCTTGGCAATCCTGGCCGTGCAGGCCATAGCCATCTCGTTTCCTCCACCGAAGGCCAGGCCGTTCAAAGCGCATACCACCGGTTTTCCCAGATTCTCGATCAGGTTTAAGGTTTCTTGTCCCCTGAGCGCAAGGGCTTCCGCTTCCTCAGGTGTTTTCAAGCGGAGGATCTCGTAGATATCAGCTCCTGAAACAAAAGCCTTGATGCCAAAACCAGTCAACACCGCTCCCTTGATTTGATCATCTTCTTTAATCTCGGAGAAAATCCTGTGGAGCTGCCCGATAATCGTTGCATTCAGGGCATTCAGCTTATTCGGCCTTCGTATGGATACGACAGCCACATCATCCACATCCTCTCGGAAGGCCATAGGAATATTCCAAGGCTTTCCTGAGGCAGCCTGGTCTTTAAGAACCTGAGGGATCGCGAAATCTGGCCATTCCCTAGCATAGGCTTCGACAAGTTCTAGGGCTCTTTTCAAACCCATTTTGTTCATCATCTGGAAGGGAGGTTTCATCACCAAGGCATTCTCGACAGCCATTTCCAAGTCGGCAACATTGGATATGCCTGAATCGAGGATTTCGCACACAAGCCCGAAATAAGCTCCTTTTATCAGATTGGAAATCCTTTCGAAGGTGCTCTCCCTATAACTCACTTCCTCACCTCTTCCTGGTGTTTCCCACCACTTTCCTGAGGCAATCTGTCTCTCGAGAATATCGGGAGAATGAAACCAGGGCATGATCTTCTCATGCATTTGGGTCACACCATGCTGAGTGATCGGGTTCCCGCCTGTCAGATTCATGGCCGTGAACGGCCCCACGCCCATCCCCAGAGCCCTCTGGACCATGGCATCCATTTCCTTGATCGAGGCCATCTGTTTTTCAACCATCAAGGCTGCAGCCAGGAAGAGCCCTTCGAATATCGGGTCTATGGCATACCCATACCGGCTTCTGACTTTAATAGGCGCCTTTCCGATCTGTTCGTAGAATTTCATCAGAAAATCTGTGACTTCTGCAGACGTTTCCTGACCAGGAACAATCTCAACGATGATGCTTCGCTCGGCCGGGAAGAAGTAATGGATTACCAAACATCTGCTTTTTATCTGAGCCTCTTCGAAGATGTACTCTGGTTCCATGTGGGATGAGTTCGAGGCCAGGATTGCTGTCTCGGAACAGACTTTTTCCAGTTCGGCGAATATTTTTCGTTTTATTCCGACATCCTCTGTCGCCGCTTCAATCACCAGGTCCGCTCCACCGAGCTCGGAATAATCCGTTGTCCACGAGATGTTGGTCAACATCGATTCGGCCTCATCTTCTTTGAAGGCTTTCGTCTTGACACCCCTGCCTATTTTTCCCTTGACACGGACTTCTCCAGACTTGAGCGCTTTCTCCGCTATATCGACAACAACAACCGGAACGTTATAGCGATGGAGTACCTTGCTGAAGTAGAGGGCGATATCAGGACCGATATTCCCGGAACCAACCACACCAACTTTATTGATTTTTTTTCCGAATACTTCCCAAGCCATAATATCCCTCCTTATTTTTTACTTCTCACGGAATTATGAATTGATTTCTCAGTAATACAGAATGAAGATTACAATTCTTTCCCAGAAAATACAAACAGAACTTCCTTAAATTAAACAGCCTAACGGCTTCGCAAAAATATTGACTTTTTAAGAAAAGCAATTTTATAATGTGCAAACGATTTTGTAAACTTTAAGACGCTCATGTTTTTCAGAAATTTAAGCAGAGGCTCATCAAAGACAGGAGACTGTCGATCAAAACTCAATTTCTTGGCTAACATAATCCCTCATAACCTCATCATCCATAATTCTCTTTCTTTATATATATAAATCTAAATAGACCGTATAAAGGGCCTCTTCTATATTTAATCCTATTAAAGGGAGGAAGTATAATGACCACAAAAAAGATTCTTCTCAAAGAAGAAGATATTCCAAGACAATGGTATAATCTCGCCGCAGATCTTCCCTCACCCCTACAGCCTCCACTTGGCCCTGACGGAAATCCTATCACGCCGGACATGTTGGCCCCTGTTTTTCCTATGAATCTAATCGAACAGGAAGTCAGCCCAGATCGCTGGATCGATATTCCAGAAGAAATCCTTGAAATTCTTTACCGCTGGAGGCCGACTCCTTTAAGACGGGCCGTCTATCTTGAAGAGTATTTAAAAACACCTGCGCGAATCTACTACAAAGATGAAAGCGGAAGTCCTCCAGGAAGCCATAAGCCGAATACGTCGGTTGCCCAGGCATGGTATAACAGGCAGTTTGGTATCGAGCGCTTAACGACAGAAACGGGCGCTGGTCAATGGGGAAGTGCCCTAGCATTTGCCGGTAAGCTTTTA
>JABAOF010015543.1_pt6 | contig 13430 bp, 11 predicted proteins | sample 7062171 | NCBI WGS metagenome assembly JABAOF01 (sample SAMN14538628, study PRJNA623070) | marine sediment metagenome | biome: marine biome [ENVO:00000428]; feature: marine pelagic biome [ENVO:01000023]; material: deep marine sediment [ENVO:00002113] | place: India: Gulf of Khambhat ...
GAACAAATCTTGTTTTTTCCAAAATCAACGCCCATTCCTTCTCAAGCCTTCTCTCGACTTCAGATCTATTAAATTCCTTTTTTATTATATTTGAGTCTAAGCCAGGGCTTTCTACAGGATCATCTTTTATCACGGGCAATGGAGCTACATCCGGTTTTTTCTGAGCCGGTTTCACAGCTTTTATTACGCTCCCCTTTCCTAGGAGAATCTGAAAAGATTTTTCTCCTTTTTTGAGGATAACTCTGTTCTCAAAGACTTGATAAAGCGTGAAGTCAAGAATTTTTTCTCCGATTTTTAATATTTTAGTCTTCCCGGTTTGTTTATCTTGTAAAGTAGCTACAGAGGACGAAGCATCTTTAGATATTACAACGCCAATTAAAATTAGAGAGGGCAGACGGACCTCCTGCTCATCTGAAGAAGGTATCTTTTGAGAGCTGAAAGAAATTGATACCAAGAATATAAATTTAAACAAAAGAAGAGAAATTATACAGAAGATTGCTCTCTTGCATAAATTCATTTTCCGGTTAACTTGACTATCTAGAACAAAATAGGGCTTCATTTTTTTTATTTTTATTAGGTAACCTTATCTAGAATTAATAACACAGGGAAAAGCCGAGGTCAAATGCCTATGATTGAAAATGGTTGTGAAAAAGAGGTCAGGCCACATTTTGTAAGAAACCCCATATCCTCAAGTTGAGGGCAAAATAACAGAAAAAGGGCCTGACCCCTTTCTATGACCCCTTTCTATGGTCCCATTCTGCAAAGACGGAACCTGGCCCCCGGTTATAAAGAAAATTCTAAACGGAAGGGAGAAAAGATGAAAAAAATGTGATATTTAATATTTCTGTTTCTTTTCGTGTGAGAATTTGGATACTATAGCTATGATGATATTCTTGCATAATTACATTTATAGATATAGATTGCCTAGTAAAACAAAGAAAGGGAAGAGATGAAGGCAGACTTTATGAGGTTAGTTGATCGCAGGTTGGGAGTTCCTGTCTGCCTTGCTCTCTCTTGTGTTCATGGATTAAGAAAGATATTCAGCAAACCGAGATTCATAAAGAAACCGAATAAGTTCCTGTTCATAGAGCTTTCTGAAATGGGAAGTATACTCCTGGCTTATTCTCTTTTTAAAAAAACAAAAGAATTTTTTCCAGGGGCAGAGCTTTATTTCCTAACTTTTAAGGAAAACAGATACGCTGTAGATATCATGGGTGTTATTCCAGAAAAGAATGTCATGACTATCAACAGCAATAATTTCTTTAGTTTGCTGGGTACAACCATCGGTACTTTGTGGAAATTGAGAAGGAAAAAAATAAGCGTAGCAGTAGACATGGAGCTCTTTGCCAGATTCACAGCTATCCTAAGCTACCTGAGTCGAGCAAAAAACAGGGTAGGGTACTTCAGGTATCACAACGAAGGATTATACAGAGGAAATTTTCTGACACACAAAGTATCATTTAATCCGCATCTTCACATGGCTCATAACCTGCTCAACCTGATTTATGCAGTAAGCTTTTCCCCTGAAGATGTGCCTTTATCAAAGAAACAGGTCAAAGAGGAAGATATTGTTTTTTTTAAAAGAAGCACAGCGGAAAATGCTAGGAAGGCGCTTTTAAAAAAATTAAAAGAAGAGAACGAGACCATAATTAAGGCAAAGAAGATCGTGCTGCTTAATCCAAACGCCAGTGATATAGTCCCTTTGAGAAGATGGCCTTTAGAGAATTATAAGGAGCTTGCACAGCTGCTTCTCCAACACGAAGGGGTATACATCATCATCACCGGGGTAGAATCCGAGAAAAAAGACGCTGATATCATCTGTGATGCTGTAAACCATGAAAGATGCATAAATTTTGCAGGAAAGACTACCTTTTATGAGCTTATAGATCTTTACAATGTAGCAGATGTCCTTATTACAAATGATAGTGGTCCTGTTCACTTTTCTTCCATGACAGATATAAAGACTTTTGCCCTTTTTGGTCCTGAAACACCCAAGTTATACGGGCCCCTTGAGAAGAATTGTCGCGTTTTTTACTCGAATTATGCCTGCAGTCCCTGTATATCCGCATTTAATCATCGGAAATCCCCCTGCAACAATAATATGTGTTTAAAAGAAATTTCAGCTGCGGATGTCTATAACGAAGTGAAACAAGTATTGGCCTAGCTAACTGTAAAAACTATGCATCCGAAAAAAAAGAATTTTCTTCTTATTCTGCTTGCCTTCATCGTCTTGCTCTCCCTTTTTCTTCTCAAAGTCAGAGAACACATGATTGACTTTGAGGTGAACTATAAAGCTGGGAAAAGACTTAGAGCGAGCGAATCCCTGTATCAGGTTGATGACAGGCATTTCATGTTCAAATATCCACCTTCCGCTGCTCTGTTATACCTTCCTTTATCTTTTCTTCCTCTTGATGCAGCCAAAGCCTTCTGGTACTTTCTGGTTGTTCTATGCCTTTGTTTCCTTGTTTATGCCTCAAATAAGGCTCTTCCTTTGGAGGAGAAAAAATCCATATATTTGCTTATTCTTCCCCCGTTGATATTAGCCAAATTTTTCTTAAGGGAGCTCCATCTGGGACAAATCAATGCGCTCGTCACAGCGATCTTACTTTTTATGATCTGGTTTTTGATTCAAGCAAAGAAAGCATTGCCTTCACATACAGAAACATACGCTGGGCTTCTTTGGGGCTTGGCAACCTGCTTGAAACCCTATGCCCTGATTTTTTTGCCTTATTTTTTATTAAAGAAAAAATGGAAGTCCTTATTGAGCGGACTGGGCTTTCTTTTCCTCGCTCTTTTTATTCCTTCTGTTTTTTATGGTTTTCGTGGAAACATGATATTACTGAAGGAATGGATATCAACTCTTTCTCGGTCGACGCCCGCTCTTCTCAATTCGCAGGATAATATCTCTATCATAGCTTTTTTCATGAAATGGACGGGAAATCAAAATATTTCTCTCTTGCTCTCTGGACTTGTTATATCACTTCTTGCCTTTCTGGTTTTGACTGTTATTTTGATAGGAAGAAAAATAGACAGGGCATCGGTACTTGAGTGCTCAATCCTTCTTATTCTTATTCCCTTAATATCTCCCCTGGGATGGGATTATACTCTTTTGATGTCAGTTTTAGGGATAACGATAATCATTCATAATTTCTTTGAATATTCAAAGTTTTGGAGAGGTGTTCTTGTTTTTAATTTCTTTATCATTACTTTTTCCTTGTATGATGTTATGGGGAGAGATTTGTATGCGAGGTTTATGTCCTGGTCTGTTATCACCATAAATTTCATGATACTTATCGGATATCTTGCGCATCTTAGGTTTAGGAAGATTTGTTGAGGATGGAGAGTTAAGCAGACTTACCCGGATAAAATAAGCGAATAAAGCTCGATTAATACTTTATGCTTTTGTTGAAATGAGAAGGTAGAACTTGTGGACCTTGCTTGGGGCTTTAGAACTTATAGATATACAAAGCACGAATAGCAGGTTTTGCCCCGGTAAAATACCTTTCCTGAAGTGATGCATGCCTTAGGTAATAATCATATCCAAAGCTTATCTGTGATTTATCTGAAAGGTCGTATTTGATATTAAGAGACAGAATGGCCAGGAATTCGTCTGCATCAGTATATATGGAATGCACCCAATACTGGGAGAAGCCAGTCTCAATACTACCAAAGTTTTTCTTTCCAAACTCAAGCTTAACTTTTCCCAGCATTCCAGGTCCACTGTAGTATGGATCATCTACTTTTGTCCCAAAATGTCCGCCTTCTGAGTCGATCGAAGGGCTGGAGCCACCATAGATAAGAGAGAGGACTCCAGAACTGTTAAAGAACAAGTCTGAATCACTAACATAAATAGTAACCAGGCCAGGCCCTATACCAATAGCGGATAACCTGTTGGCAAAATCGGATTCTATATAATCAAAAACTCCGAAAAGACCAGCAAGGCCATTCTTAATTCTTTTCCCGGCTATTATTCCAGTTGAGAAGATTTCACCATGGCGGATACTGTTGTCTTGAATCCCTAACCTGAAATCAAACGAGAACCAGTCATAAGGTCTTACTCCTGAAATATCTTTCCTGAGAAAGTCTTTATATTCAAGGTCTGCTGCGATAAGAAAGCCTGGCTTATTAGAGTCTGCGCTATAAGCTCCAAACGGCAAGCTAAGGTCATAATAGTGCTTATCTTGCTGATTTCTGGCATCGGAAGATTTACCAGCTAAGGCTTTAACTCCGTAAGCAGGATTGAGGATGTAGGCTAAAGATTTTCGAATTGTTCTTTCAAGTCCGGTTGAATCCTCATCCAGGAGAATATCTCCGATTTTAAATAAAACCTCACCCAGAGTTATGCCTCCCAGGGTATTAAGAATAAGATCATTTGAAGAAGGCTTAATCGATTCTAAAAAAACTTCCCAGGTATAGCTCCCAAAAGTGGAGCACATCGTGGATTCCCAGAAATTTAATCCATTTGCCCTTCCCATGGAATAATGAATTGCTCCATGATAAGGGTGCGCTAACTTGTTCATTCTGTAAGTATCGGTATCAAATTCAAAACCAGACGTGAGATTTCTTAGCATGGTTTTCAAAGAAATTTTTGACCATGGTCTTGGATCTATATACCTACTAAAAGCCCATAATGTTACGTTAAGGGAAGTGATTTCAAAGGCTGCCCTTGAGTAGCTCTTCTTGTTTCTGTTGATTGAGATTAAGTCGGGAGCTATCTTGAAGGAAAACGTATTCGGGTCTTTTGCTGCCAGGCTAAACCAGGCTATTGAATCTCTTGATTGTTGGGTGTAATTCTCTGCGGAGAAAGGATCATTATCGTTGGGCTCTAATCTATCTTTCGATTTCTTTAGATCGTAAGTAAAGGGCAAAGAAAGGGTGTTGATTTTATGATCAAACGAGAGCTTTAGGTATTTTGGAGTTAGAATGAGAGTATCTTCTGATTCTGCTGCAAACAAGTTTGCATAATTTATCAAACTTATAACCAGGATTATGGTTATAGCTGTTTTTTTCATTTTTTCTTGTTTTGTTCTAGTGAAATGGACTTTAATTATTTGATGAAGCTCTTCTAAAACGCTTCTCGCTAATCACACTTACCAATAAAAAGATAAAGCATTAACCGATTTTTGTCAATAGCAGGGATAAGGTCCTGATATTGGAAATTCGGGTCATGCATAGAGCAGGCTGCATAAAAAAGAAAATGCCCAGCGTAAAAAATACGTTTGACTTATAACCTAAATAAATTTACTTTTATATTCGCGCATAAAGCCATAAAAAACTGAGTCATATTAATGATTGACCTTAAACAACCTCTTTCTGACGATGACCCCGCTGAGGGTCATCCGGATGTTAGGACAAAGCTCAAGGATGCATCCTATTTTTTTCTCGGCAATGGACACATTCAAGCTGCTGTTCAAATTGCACCGGCTGGGGAGGGGACACCAGTGGGACTCCTGATCTGGAATCCAGAGCATCTGTGTAAGAAACGGGAGGCCTTAACTTTTGATCCAGTTTCTGGACTGGAAAACACCATGATCCGCCCCCTCTCTGCCCCGGCAGCTGAAACTACAGGAAGCGGGGCTCTTGAAGCTGGCTGGCTTGAAGGGTATGAATTCCCTGTCACCCATATCCTATGGCACACCGGCAATTTCCGGATAGCTGAATTTTTTTACTGTCCGGACCTGTCTCATCCTGTGATTATGCGCGAAGTCCGCCTTGAAAACCAAGCAAATTACATAATTCAGGCACGCCTAAAGACAGGAGTTCTCGATAAGACAATTGATGAGGGATTCTCTTTGGAACCAAAAGGAGTAAAAAAGATATTCCTCCGCTATACCTTAGGTAGCTCAGGAAAAGATGTTATTCTTGATTTAGTTCCGGAAGCGGGAATAAATAGTAAAGCCCTTCAGTATTGGAAAGAAAAAGCTTATGCGTCATTTGGCTCGCCCATCCTAGACAATTATCTTAACGCGTCACGGTTTCAGTTGCCGGCTGTTATTTCAAAGTCGGGAAAAGTGGATAGCAGTATCTGGCAGCATAATCGAGAGCGTGTGAGGGATCAGGCGATGATGGCCGTGGGTTTGACATTATCAGGTCACGATAAGATTGCATATAGAATACTCAACAGACTGTTTGAAAAATTTGTGACTGAAAAAGGTGATATCATAGATTCCAGCGAAGAGCGAGGTTCAGATGAGGTTGAATTGGACCAGAATGGAGTGCTTCTCTTTGCCTTGAAAAATTATGTCCTCTGGACCGACTCTCAAGAATTAGTTACAAAACACTGGGACAAAATTGCAGCTGCTGCCGAGTTTCCTTTGTCCGATGTTTTTCGCCAAAACCGCTCTGTTCTATTAGCCAACAGAAAAGAATACTGGGGACGGCGCCAGGTTCATGGGATCGTAAAAGGGATGGAGTTGGCCCATCAATTGTTTGCTGCTATAGGGCTTTCAGCAGCTTCTTCTCTAGCTTTCATGGTCTCCCGTAAAAGAGAAGCCTCGCGCTGGGAGAAAGAATCAAGACGGATAAAGAATGCCATGTTAGACGACACTCGATACGGCCTGGTTGACAGCCGTGGATTCATAAAAAGACGCGGTGCAGATGGAGTAATTCAGGAAATAATCAAACCGTTGCCAAAAGCCCAGCTGCAAGAAGGAGTGCCTTTGTCTTCAAGCATGGAGCATCATCTTAATCCTGATGCTTCATCTGTTTTGCCCATCGCCATGGGCTTCATATCCCCAGATTCACCCCTGGCTTCCTTAACCTTGGAGAGTGTTGAAGAGCTCTGGAATCAAGCCTGGGAGGATGGAGGCTACGGGCGCTATCACGTAAGCTCAGAACCTGATTCTCCTGGCTCCTGGCCTCTTCCTTCTTTATTTATTGCCCGTTCTTATGTTGAAACAGAAGATTTTGATAAAATGATGCGGGTCCTGAAGTGGCTTAATAAAGTGCCTGGTGCCTTGTCTGGTTCATGGTTTGAATTTTATGGGCAGAGCTCAGAAATGCATTTTCCTCAAGTGGGTATAACACCCTGGACTTGGGCTGAAATGCTCATTCTGCTGATTCACCATATCATTGGGATTCAGCCCGAAATAGACCACCTCCGTATGCGACCAAAGTTAATACCGGGAGTGGAAAAAATCCGAGCATCTTTCCCCCTGAGGAATAGAAAGATAGACATCGAAATTAAAAGCGGACGCAAAAAGAAATCTTACGGGTTTCGTTCGAACGGAAAGATTATTCAATCATCAGAAAAGGAAGCCCATATTTCCTATTCAAAAGAAGATCTTTGGATTGAAGCATCTTTACCATAAACTGAGGTCAGACCTTAGCCTAAGGAAAAGATATTGGAATGCTTTTTGTCCTTTGGGGTCAGGCCTTGCCCTTGGAGAAGATATTTTCTAGCATTTTTTCCTCATGGCATTACGTTGGATAAGGCCCGACCCTGATGGATAAGGCCGGCTCCAATATTTTTGACATCAAATTTTCCCTATGCTATAGCACTAGAAGAAATTTATTCATGGCTCAAGAAAAGGAGAATGTGGAATGTATAAAAGAATAACTCTTATCATCGCCATCATAAGTGTTATATGGGCCCAATGTGCCTGCGTCGAGCAAGAGGAGGATATTCGTTGGGTCACGATAAAGGATATTGCCAGGAGTTTGGAGAATCAACCGCCGATGAATGTTGGATTCGATGTTGATGATACTGTGTTGTTTTCTAGCCCTGGTTATTACTACGGACAGCAGAAGTATTCCCCGGGAAATAAAGGTTTTGTAATTATGGAAGAATTTTGGAATGAAATGAATAACGGGCTTGATCAATTCAGCATCCCTAAGGAATGCGCCCGAAAGCTGATTGAATTGCATAAAAAAAGGGGAGATTCAATTTATTTCATTACGGCGAGAACAAAAACAGAGACTGAATCAGTCACAGAACTTCTAGTAAAAACATTCGATTTAGAAAATCAGCAAGAAGTGATTTTTACTGGTGTAAAGCTGGGGCAAAACTTAAAAATTAAGCCGATTAAAGAGAATAAAATTCAGATTTTTTATGGAGATGCAGATTCCGATATAGAAGCAGCTTATGAAGCAGGTATTCGTGCCATCAGAATTATGCGTGCTCGAAATTCCACTAATAAACCTTTGCCCCAGAACGGGAACTTCGGGGAAGAGGTCCTGGTGGATTCAGAGTATTGAGGGCCTTATTTTAATCCTAGAATGCGAGCAGCATTCTCGTACAGGATCTTTCTTATAGATTCTTCAGCTATGGGAAGTTTTTTTATAGCTTCAATGTTGCTGCTGATCGTCTTTATTCCAGGCCAATCTGATCCGTAGACAAATTTATCGATGTCTTTCTCCATATCGGGAAAATAATTCAGCAGGTTTTTAGGGGGTAGCCCTGAGATTTCAAGATAAAGATTCGAATGGATCCTGGAGAGAAAAAATGCTTTCTCATACCATAGGCCCCGCCCGGAATGAGCCATCAGCAGGGAGAGATCAGAAAAGTCTGAAGCCACATCATCCAGATAGATAGGGTCAGCATACTTAATTTTTGAACCTTTGAATACAGAGGAACCTGTATGGATGAGGACTGGAAGCCCGCGCTCTTGCGCTATAGCATAAAGAGAATAGATGCTGTTTTCATTGGGATAGAAGTGGTTGTAAGAGGGGTAGAGTTTTATACCTTTTGCTCCCATTTTAATATATTTTCTAAATTCTTGGGCAGGCTGGCTGACTAGAGAAGGATTGATAGTGCAGAAAGGAAGGAAAATATCACTTCCCTGGCAAAAATCAAAAACATATTCATTGGAGACAACACCGGTAGTAATAGGGCTTATTTCAGGCAGGATTACTGCCCTTTCTATTTGATGGCTTTTGAGGTAATCAGCAAACTTCTTCGGGTCAATCATTTCATCATAGCGTTCATAATACTCTGAATGAGCTTCCAGTTGGTAAGCATGGATCCATTCATGCCAGTGCTCTTTGAGGCCAATGTGGACATGAAAATCGATAATTTTTATATCATCTAGTTTTTTCATTTTCATCAGATGGCTAAAAACATAGACTCATCTATTTCTAGAACCTACTGGAATGTTAAATGTTTTTGAGAAAAGAAAAGGGGGGAGTAGCATTTGTTACGGGATTAGAAAAGATTGAAGTACGACAGATGTTAGTAGATTTTGGTTTCTGAATTTCTTTTATGTTTGCTCTTCTATTTTGCCGCTTTTTTCTTCGTCTTTAGCCTTTAATTTTTCTTCGAGTTCTTTTACCTTTAGGATGAGTGTTTCTTTTTCTTTTTTCTTCATCCTTCTAAGAATCCTAACCACCACTCCCACAATACAAGCCATAATTAAAACGTTGATAATAGCAGAGACTGAGTACGGGGACTTCATTTGCATTGTGAAAAGGATATCCAATTGCGCTAAGAAGGATAGAATTACCAAAACAAGCAGTATCAAAACCCACCAGAGCATTTGGCACTCTCCTTCAGGGTAATGAAAATTCCCTTCTCGAGTTTAAATGCAAGAATTTCTCGTATAGCTTATAGCAAAGGAAAACTTGAAGTCAAGTGAGCATTAAGGTCAATGAGGCAATTCTAATTTGTCATAGACATACTTTATTTTAAATTTTTTTAGGGTCACTCCCTCGTTTGCCCTTGAATAAAGAAAGTCGTCATCGTCGATATAAATACAGTGGCTCGAATCCGGCAATGTAATAGTGGTCAAGTGTCTACCTTCAGAGTTGAGAACATAAACATCACAGCTTGGATTTTCGGAAAAGCCGCCGCCCAGGATGAATAAATTGCCTGATTTGTCCAGAGCAATATCCTTGTAGATTAATTTTGTAGGTAGCGTGAATTGCCCAACTTTTTCTCTTTTGATTTCTTTAATTTTTAACAGCTTCTTAGACCATATTCTTCTTCCTGCAGGATCAAGTTTTTCAATCTTATCCTGGTAATTGTAAACAAGGTAAAGGTTGCCTCGAGGATCAAAGTCAAAGTTCACCATATCCATCAGGAGAGGTGACTTTTTATCAGAGTACTGGAGCTCGCGCTTAATCTTTCCTTTTGAGTCAAAGATAAAGATTCTTCCTGTTTTGACCATGGAGATGGTGGCAACAGCAATCTCATCATTAGAGAGAACTTCTAAATCAGAAACAGGGATTGAAATCGGCACGCTGTGGCTATAGTTTAAATTTTTATCAAAAACCTGAATTTCAAGTTTAGATTGGTCTGTGACATAAAGAAGCTCGTTTGAGATATCCAAATACCTTGGAGCTAAAAATTCCCCAGGGCCTTGTCCTTTCCGTCCTGTTTTCTTTAAGAGATATCCCTTTTTATCGAATTTTTTCAGGGAATAATCTATGTTATCAGTAACATAAATGCAGCGGTTGGAATCAGAGACAATTCCCACCCACTGGAATAAAGCGTCGTCATCTAAACTTCCTATAGAAAGAACTTCTTCAATGATTATTCTCTGGACGTCTTTTCCCCTTAAGAAAGGAAGATGCAAATGAAGAATCATCATCGAGAAAGAAATAAGAAATAGTAGTTTTTTCAAATCCATAATCGCTTCCTATGGGACGCGAGATAGCCTACGCTGTTAATTTTTTAGAAGCTCTTCATTCAGCTACATCTTGTTCTTCAAGATATTTTTGACAAAAGATCCAGCCATTAAAACAGTAAGCCATGTCTGAATATACCTTTGAGAAAAAGGGGAAGTACAATAATGAGTCAAGTAAACAATTCGCAAGAGCCCTCTCACACCTTCCCGCTTCCAGCTGAGATACATTTGCGCTCAAGAAAACTGTGAAAATGATCAAGATTAGAGATGTTTTTTTCATATGTTTTTTAATTTGTAAAATCATATTTTTTCTCCTTTCATCCTTAATTTCTTTTGTGCTTTATGGTGGGCAACAAGCCGATCTTATCACTCTTCGTGATCTCCATAATCATCAATATAGCGCTTACAGAAGTCGAAACCGGCAAGACACATTGTTGCATAGGATCCGCCTGCAGCAGCCGCGCCAAAAAGCGAGCCAATAAAGTTGCCTGAAAAAGAGCCTGCGATCGCCCCCATAATTGTGGCAATTCCGGCATCGATAATGCACCTCTTTAACGCTCTTTCGCATTCTCCTGCAGATAGTTGATGGGGAGCCGCAATCATCATGAAAAGAAATAAGGACAGCGCTCCGGCAATTAACTTTTTTGCCTTTTTTCCTTTTAAATTGTTCATACTCATACCTCCTTTTTAATAATATTATGGCTGGTTAAAATTACTTGAAATAATGATATTGAAAGAAATTTCATTCATATTTTTTACCAATTGTCTTCTCTTTTTTTTGACGGAAATTTGATAGGAAAATCTCACTTTTTTGCATTCTCATCTTATCTGAATAGACTATGTACAAGTTTTGTGCCAAAACGGTCACTAAACACTAACTCGCTGATATACAAAGAAATAGACATCAAAAGTTAAGAGTTTGAAAATTACAGATTTAAATCAAATGTCACAGTTTTCCTCGGCATCTAGCCTAATTGGTTAAATAACAACAAGTTATAGAGGTGTGACATGGCACACTATGTGACGTTGAAAGCTTTTTGAAATTGGGCTCAGACCTTTCAAACTTTTATAATTTTTGTGACATCGGGGACAGAATTTGACATGGGTTAACATTGGGATCAGACTCGCAAAAGTTGAATAATTAGATGATATAAAGGCGGAGAATGAGGCCTTCTAATATGAAGGGAGTCGGGACTGAGTCAGATCTTTAAGACTTCTATAACTTGTACATCCAAGTACAATCAAACAGAAACGGAGAGAGAAGCGCTGTCAGCATTTTTTTTGCTCTGCTGCTATCTTTTTTGCTTCGTTCACATGCAGTCCTGAATAATAGGGCTTTTGAGCTGCAAATGCCTTAGCTTGTTCGAGGATTGCTTCTTCGACATACTTGGGAGTGTAACGCCACGTTATGTAATCAAAGGTCACAGAGCGTGTGAAATACAGGGGCTTTAAGGCTTCTACAATATCTTTTTTGGTTTTTGGTGAACCGTTCCTATAAGAAAAGAGCAGTTGATAGACAAGCTGGGTCCACATGAGAATGTCAATGTTGTAGATGTCGTGGTCAAACATTTTTGCCAGACTCGAACTGGCGTAGTCACTTAGAACTCTTTTGAGAAGTTTTTCTCGTGGATAGTATTCTTCCCTCAATTTCTCTTTTAGTTTTCTCATGTCGATCTTCAGTTCCTGCGGCAGACCGAGCTTTTGAAGGCCAAATCTTTTTTTAGGTATAGGCTTCGTCACTGGAATACTCATCCAGGAAGACTCTCGGGAGAGAAGCAGATCAAATAATGTTGTAATAACTTGAGTAAACATGGGTCCGAGTTTTGGCGCACTTGCTTTGTGTATTTTTGCCCCAAGACCTGTTTCACAAATCTTGAAGTTACCGAAAATGGCGTGGAGCGTCATAAAGACATCGATACCATACTGCTTTGCCTGAGGGTCCCATTTTTGCTTTAACCAGTGATTCATAAGTGCAGGTGAAAAGCCAAGTTCGCCACCTATAGGCTGCCGCAAATCCTCACCTAATAATCCATAAAACAGCGGATAGCATATATGATTGGTTATTGTGCCATCGAATTGATGCCGAGAATACAGCGGTAACGCGTAATCATAACCCTCAAGAATTGGCTCACCCAAGTATTTTACCCACTCAGGAGTAATCGAACGCAAATCAGCGTCAACAGTTAAAGCTGCCTTTAGAGTAGCTGCATGGCTTTTAGCAAACTTTAAAAAATTAAGGAGATTGTTTCCTTTGCCTTTCACTCCTTTGGGAGTGGTAATGTAGTGCTTTGGGATTTTGGTTTTCGTGGAAAGAAATGTTCCCTTTGTATCATCTTCGCTGTTGTTGTCAACGTTTAGAATAACCGACCTTAGATTGCCAAAGTATTTTCTGATCCCGAGATCAACCTGCTTAGTTACATAAGAGATAGTATCCGCTTCCATGTAGGAAGGAATGGCCACTATGAATTCAATACCAGACCTTAAGCCTTTCATCTAAAAAGATCCTCCTCTTCCTCTTTTCTGTTTTGTTTATAACAAAGCAAATTAAAGAAATTATCAAGCAACATGGTTTCTTTAAAAAATTCGATATATGTTAAAATACATCTCCGCTGGCAAGATGCTCATTATAGGGAGATTTAAAATTTTTGTCCATAATTAAAAGCATTCTTCTTGATGTTTTCTCTTCTGTCTGGCCTAAATCAGCTATAAGTATAATTAATTAATAATCTTTGTCAAAATAACTGATAGTGTTGTGTGCAACCCTTCATACAGGCCTAAAATGACAGAAAATAAACGAAAGAGGAGTTTAAAAGCACAAATAAAAGGTCATTTTTTCCTTGAATAAATTTTATTTTTAATTTATAAATT
>JABAOF010021815.1_pt6 | contig 13427 bp, 9 predicted proteins | sample 7062171 | NCBI WGS metagenome assembly JABAOF01 (sample SAMN14538628, study PRJNA623070) | marine sediment metagenome | biome: marine biome [ENVO:00000428]; feature: marine pelagic biome [ENVO:01000023]; material: deep marine sediment [ENVO:00002113] | place: India: Gulf of Khambhat ...
CGGCTCATGTACAACCCCGGGTTCACTCTATAGTCTTCTGCCAACATTTCCAGCGCAGTTTTCTCATTTGTTTCGGAGATGACTTTGGCTTTAGTCGCTGAGATAGGTATTCCAAGTTTCGCGTGGATGTATCTCTGGGGTATCTTCAAATCTCCTGCCATGGCTCTGGTTCCCTGTCTGTAAAGGACCATTCTCATGACTTCGCTGGTTCCCGCACCTATCTGGTTGACCCGTGCGTCGCGGATGAAAGTTTCCAAGGGATAGAACCGAGTCCAGCCGTCTCCACCCATTACTTGTTGAGCATCGATTAACAGTCTTTCGTAGGCTTCTGAAGCGTAGAGTTTAGCCAGGGTTGCTTCCATTACGCATTCCATTTTCTTATCCATCAAATAGGCGGCGTAATAGGTGAGCAGTCGAGCGGTTCGCAGCCTCGCAAACATGTCTGCAATCTTAAACTGGTTCACTTCAAACTCGATTGTGGGTTGACCAAACTGTAAACGTCTTTGAGCATGTCCAACCGCATATTTGATTGCTTCTCGCATGGGGCCAAGCATTCCTGCAGCGAAGAGATTTCGCTCAAAATTTAGCCCATCAACGAGAATTTTCCAGCCGTCGCCTTCCTCTCCCAACCGATTCACCACGGGAACTCGAGCGTCGTCGAAGTCAAGGTATCCGTTTGGAAGGCCTACCCATCCGCCTAATTCGTTAATCCGCTCCACTGAAAAGCCGGGCGTCTCTTTCTCGACGATGAAGGCGCTTAGATGCTTGTATTTGGCTTTATCCTCTGGGCGGTCGCTTGTCTTGGCGTATAAACAGTATATGTCGGCTACGCCTGCGTTAGTTATGAACCTCTTTTTCCCGTTGAGAAGGTACTCATCGCCTTTTCGAGTCGCGGTGGTCTCGATGCTTGCGGCGTCTGAGCCCGCGCCAGGTTCTGTTATGCAGATTCCTCCCAACATCCCTTTCGCGATCTTTGGGAGCCACTTCTTTCTTTGGGCTTCATTACCAAATTTCATAAGCTGTTCTACACCGCCAAACATTGTTACGCTGTAGGAATGCGCAAATCCAGAGCACACACGACTGAGTTCTTCCGCAACGATACAGCATCCGGTGATACCGATGCCCATGCCTCCATACGTCTCTGGAATGGGGGCTCCAAACCATCCTCGCTTACCGACTGCTGCTAGAAGGTCGGATGGAAACTCGCTTGTCCACATGATCTCTTCTCCTCTCGGTATACTTTCATCAGCAAATTTCCTGGCTTCGTCGGCGAGTCTCTTCTGCTTCTCGTTCCACCAAGGATATTTTTCCATCATCTCTTCACCTGCGACCTACCAGATAGATTCATGAGAAACTTAAAACTTGCTAGGCTCAGCCTCTGATGAAGCTTGTTTTATATTCCTAGCTTGCAAGAATACCTAGAAGGAGATGAAAGGAACATGATAACTGGCTTGGATCACATCGGTATCGCCGTAAATAGCCTCGACGAGGCGTTAGAAATCTACGAGAAGATTCTCGGTCTGAAAGTCGGAAAAATCCGTGTGGTTGAGGACCAACAAACCAAGGTTGCCCAGCTCTTTGCGGGGGCAACCAAAATCGAGTTGCTTGAACCTACAGATGAGGCGAGTCCGGTGGCAAAGTTCATGAAAAAGAGAGGCGAAGGGGTGCATCACATAGCCTTAGAAGTGACCAACATCAACGAATCTCTCCGTAGAGCAAAAGAGCAAGGACTCGTGCTCGTAGACGAAAAGCCGAGAATTGGCGTTGACGGGTTCAAAATCGCTTTTTTGCACCCAAAAAGCACCAAGAATGTCTTGCTAGAGCTATGTGAAAAGTGAGAACATCTCGGTTCAAAGGCGTCATAGTATGCACAAAGATGGAATCATAGTGCCTAAGAGAGTTCAGGATGGGTTACGTACAGACTTCATTGGAAAAGAGATCCATCATTTCACAGAGGTAACCTCAACCAACGATATTGCAAAGGAACTGGCCGCTGAAGGAGCTGAAGAAGGAACTATAGTGATCGCTGAAACTCAAACACAAGGCAGAGGAAGGTTCGGTAGAAGGTGGGCGTCACCAAAGAGAGGAATCTGGTTTTCCACCATCTTGCGGCCCGAAGTGAGTCCTAAAGACGCTCTGAAACTGACGTTAATGACTGCTGTTGTCGTAGCGAGAGTCATCAAGAGAACGCTGAGGTTGGACGTTCAAATCAAGTGGCCCAATGACGTTTTGATCAAAGGAAAGAAAGTATGCGGCATTTTGACAGAGATGAACACGACGGGCAAAGTTGTAAACTCCGTTATCATCGGCGTGGGAATAAACGCAAACCTCGATATCGACTCTTTTCCTGAAGACTTGAGAGACTCTACAACATCCCTAAAAAAGGAACTGAACGAAGAAGTGGCCCGAGAAAGATTCTTGCGGATTCTACTCGAGGAGTTAGAGCATTACTATAAGACGTTTACGCGAAGGGAATTTCATCCCATTCTGGAGGAGTGGAAGAGTTTTGCGGACTTCCTTGGTTCACCCGTGGAAATTGTGAGCTACGATGAAAAAATAACAGGCCTAGCCATTGGTGTGGACCAGAGCGGGGCCTTATTGATCAAAACCCAGAAAGGGATCATGAGAAGAGTGATGTCTGGCGATGTAACCTTGCAGAAATAATAAGATGCCTTCATCCAATGTTCACCAAACACTTACCTTTTTAACTGAACTAAATATCAGTTAAGACCGTAATCTGAAAATCGTTAGGGGAAGATTATGAATGGTATCTCGGGAACCCACCGTTAAAGAAAAAATAAGGAAATCTAGAAAACTGAAGGAAGAATCCAAGCTTGGTGGTGGGAAGGAAAGAATAGAAGCACAGCACAAAAGAGGAAAATTGACTGCCCGCGAAAGGATAGACCTGCTCCTTGATCCCGGGAGCTTTGTAGAACTCGATCCCTTCGTGACTCACAGATGCACCGACTTTGGCATGGACAAGAAAATAACACTAGGCGACGGAGTCGTCACAGGATACGGCACAATCGACAGCCGACCAATTTTCGTGTTTTCCCACGACTTCACCGTATTCGGAGGATCACTCGGCGAAATGTTCGCAAAGAAAGTATGCAAAGTTATGGATCTGGCCATGAAAGCAGGCGCACCAATTATCGGCTTAAATGATTGCGGTGGGGCGAGAATACAAGAGGGGGTTGCAAGTCTCGCTGGTTACGGCGACATCTTCTTCAAAAATGTATTAACCTCGGGGGTAATTCCCCAGATCTCTGCCATTATGGGACCTTGCGCTGGCGGAGCAGTCTACTCACCTGCACTGACAGATTTCGTCGTAATGGTTGCAGAGACCAGCCACATGTTCATAACCGGTCCCGAGGTCATCAAGGCAGTGATAGGTCAGGAGGTCTCTTTTGAAGATCTCGGAGGAGCGTTCGTTCACAGTCAAACAAGCGGGGTAGCTCATTTCACAGCGTCGAATGAAGAGGAGTGTATCGAAATCATTAAGAAACTGCTGAGTTTTCTGCCCTCAAACAACATGGAAGATCCTCCAGTAGCTGAAACCGGTGACGACCCTAACCGCACTGACGAAAACTTGGCAGAGATAATCCCTGACGATCCTGACAAACCATACGACATGAAAGAAATCATTCTGAGCGTAGTAGATAACGGCGATTTCTTTGACGTTCAACCTCTCTGGGCGCCAAACATAATCGTCGGCTTTGCAAGACTCAACGGGCGCACTGTCGGTATCGTTGCGAATCAACCCAAGTTCTTCGCCGGAGCCCTGGACATAAACTCCTCGGTCAAAGCGGCCCGCTTCATTCGATTCTGTGACGCTTTCAACGTTCCTGTCATTACATTCGTGGATGTCCCTGGCTTCCTCCCCGGAGTCGATCAAGAGCATGGTGGGATAATACGGCATGGCTCAAAACTGCTCTACGCCTACTGTGAAGCGACCGTTCCGAAGATCACGGTTATCGTCCGCAAAGCCTATGGCGGAGCCTACGACGTCTTAGGCAGCAAACATTCCGGAGGAGACATCAACTACGCATGGCCCACAGCGGAGATTGCAGTCATGGGCCCCCAAGGAGCGATAAACATCATCTTTCGAAGGGAGATAGCAAAGGCAGCGGACCCTGAGAAGAAAAGGAAAGAGCTAACCGCTGAATATCGTGCGAAATTCGCGAACCCCTACATAACGGCCCAGCGGGCCTACATTGACGATGTTATCGAACCGGCAGAAACTCGGCCAAAACTGATCACTGCTTTAGAGATGCTCGTAACAAAAAGGGAGAGACGGCCTCCAAAAAAACACGCAAATATACCTCTTTAAGTCGCGTCTTCAGTGATGAGACCATGTTCAACACCATCCTTATCGCCAACCGTGGAGAAATCGCGATCAGGGTTATGCGGGCTTGCAGAGAGCTGGCGATAAGGTCTGTAGCGGTTTATTCCGAAGCAGATCGAGAATCTTTGCATGTTAGATACGCGGACGAAAGCTACTGCATAGGGCCTCCCCACCCAGCTCAGAGCTACCTGAACATTGACAAAATAATTGAGGTCGCTGAAGGCTCAGGAGCAGAGGCAATCCACCCAGGATACGGGTTTCTGGCGCAGATTCCAGCGTTTGCTAAAGCATGCGAAACCAAGGGCATAGAGTTTATCGGACCCTCAAGTACCGTGCTTCAGACAATGGGTGACAAGGTGATGGCTAGGAAGACCATGACAAAGGCTGACGTCCCGGTGATTCCTGGAAGCATGAACCATGTTGAGGACGAGAATGAAGTCAAAGCGAGGGCGGAAAAGCTGGGTTATCCCATTCTCATTAAGGCGATGTTTGGAGGAGGAGGCAAAGGACTGCGTGTTGCCAATAGTAAACGCGACGTGCCGAAAGCGATGGAACTAGTTCGCCTAGAAGCAGAGACATCGTTCGGAAGCTCAAAGGTTTACGTTGAAAAGCTCTTAACAAAGCCAAGGCACATCGAGTTTCAGTTACTTGCTGACAAGAAGGGGAATGTAATTCACCTAGGCGAACGAGAATGCTCGATCCAAAGAAGATACCAAAAGCTAATTGAAGAGACCCCGTCGCCGGTGATGACCAAAGAGCTAAGAGGGGTGATGGGAGAGACTGCCATACGAGCAGCAAAGGCGATAGACTACACCAGTGCAGGCACAATAGAGTTTCTGATCGACACCGAAGGAGACTTCTACTTCTTGGAGATGAACACCCGCTTACAAGTTGAACACCTCATCACTGAGCTAGTAACGGGCGTTGACTTAGTCAAAGAACAGATCAAGATAGCAACAGGGAACGAACTCCAGTATAAACAAGATGACATAACACTACGAGGCCACGCCTTAAACTGCAGAATCAACTCAGAGGACCCCTACAGAGACTTTGTGCCCTGCCCAGGCACCGTAACAAGATATCGCCCTCCAGGAGGTCCCGGTGTCAGAGTTGACTGCGCGCTATACAGCGGATACACCATCCCGATTTTTTACGATTCCTTGATTGCCAAGCTTGCCGTCTGGGGCATAACCCGCGATGAAACCATATCGCGCATGAAAAATGCATTACGTGAATGCGTTATAGAAGGTGTCGAAACCACAATCCCCTTCCATGAAAAGATTTTGGACGATGAATATTTCAGAAAGGGCGAAATCCACACAAACTTCACCCAGGAAAGAATTGGCAGCCTCGCGATAAAGGAGAAGTTTGAAGGTGAAGATGTCGCCGCTTTGTCAGTCGCCCTCGCAGCCTATTTGATGAATAGGCGACAAGGTCTAGCTGTGATCCCAAGCCGAAGAGCCGAGGAAGCGTCCGCGTGGAGAATGGCTGGAAGACGAGGGTGGAGGAGATCTAGAGTAGCCACGTGAGTGCCTGACTTGAGACAGCATAACATCTTAATTGATGGCAAACCGCACAAGGTCAAGCTGCGCGCGCTTAAAGTGGACAAGGAATCTCCTTTCTTAGTTGAAGTTAACGACAAATCATACGAAGTGAGGCTTGCAACAGAGCTCGGCTATGGAACTTCGATCTCCATAAATGTGAGCGGCAGACCGTACCGAGTTGAACTCGAAAAGCCAAGCCAAAACACTCCGTTTTCTGTAAAGGTCAATGGCAAATCGTACAGAGTACAATACGATACAATTAGCAAGGCCTATCCACGAACTCTAGAACCAACATTGCCAAAACCTCTCAGAACACCTGTTCGAAAAGCGATCTCAGAAAAGGGCGTAGTTACCGCTGCTTTGCCGGGTAGGGTTGTTTCACTGAAGGTTAAGGCAGGAGATTCAGTGAAAGTTGGAGACGCCCTCTGCGTTTTAGAAGCGATGAAAATGGAGAACGAGATTACAGCTCCAGTGAGGGGGGTTGTTGAGGAGATTATGGTTTCAGAGGGAGCCATCGTCAATAAGGGACAATCATTAGTCCTGATAAAGTAACTTGCATTTCAAGTAGATTAAAATATGGGCTAGGGATTGACTTCTAGTCTACAATGAATTAGATTAGATCAGGCGAATTCTAGTGAAGAGGCCAGTTAAGATAACGGATACTACCTTTCGGGACGCCCACCAGTCACTGATGGCAACGAGAATGAGAACCGAGTCCATGCTACCAATCGCGGAGAAGATGGATCAGGTTGGATTCTTCTCCTTCGAAGTCTGGGGGGGAGCAACCTTTGACGTATGCATAAGATACCTAACTGAAGACCCTTGGGAGAGAATCCGCTCACTGAAGAAGCACATACGGAAGACTCCNNGTGATCAAGTTCGTTGAAAAGGCCGCTGAAAATGGAATCGACATATTCCGCATCTTTGACGCCGTCAACGATGTCAGAAACATGAAAACTGCCATTGAAATTGTTAAGAAGGTTGGGGCTCACGCGCAAGGTAGTGTCTGTTACACCATAAGCCCTGTCCATACTGTGGAATATTACATGGAGACTGCCAAGTCTTTGGCTGATTTGGGTTGCAACTCGATTTGCATCAAGGACATGGCTGGGATGCTTTCGCCACTTATGGCCTACAAACTCGTGTCGGCTCTCAAGAAGGCGGTAGGGCTGCCTGTACACTTGCATTGTCACTCGACGAGTGGTATGGCTTTGATGGCGTACCTCCGAGCTTGCGATGCTGGAGTTGACATCTTGGACACAGCCTTCTCTCCTATGTCTTTTGGCACATCTCAACCACCCGTTGAAACCATGGTGGCGGCTTTGAAAGATACGCCGTATGATACGGGATTGGACATGAAGCTTCTCCTCGAGATAGCTAAATATTTTGGGGAGTTGCGAGAGAAGTACTATGATCCGATTCACCTTATTGATCCCATGGCTGAAAGAGTTGACGCATCCATTTTGGTTCATCAAATTCCGGGGGGCATGTTTTCGAACCTCATCTCTCAACTGAAAGAGCAAAACGCCATCCACAGGCTTAAAGAAGTCTTAGAGGAGGTGCCGAGGGTTCGAAAAGACTTGGGTTATCCCCCCTTGGTAACGCCCACCAGTCAGTTAGTTGGCACCCAAGCAGTCTTGAACGTCGTTTCTGGCAACCGATATAGTATCGTGCCAAAGGAAGTGAAGGATTACGTTAAGGGATTTTATGGTAGACCTCCGTCGCCCATAGGTGAAAAAATCCGAAAGAAGATTATCGGCGACGAAAACGTCATAACCTGCCGGCCTGGAGACTTGCTCAAGCCGGAATTCGGAAAGGTCTCAGAAGAAGTGAAGCCGTTTATAGAGAGTGACGAAGACCTCCTGACGTACGCTCTCTTCCCCAATACAGCACTAGAATTCTTCAAGAAGCGAGCCCTCAAGCGCCAAGAGAAGACACCTACTCCACTCACGCTCGAAAGGCGAGAATTAGAGGAGGTTGCTGCCGTTTCAACCGCCATAGTAGCCCATTTGACTAGCACTCGCGAAACCCTAGCCGTAATTCCCGTGAAAAGGCTAAAGAGATCCTCTCCTTGGAGCATCGCGGGTAGGCAAGAACTGATGAGATGGGGAGACTAAACGAGGTAGTCTATTGAAAAAATACAACATCGTCATCGACGGTAGACCGTACAAAGTGGACCTCATCAAGCATAGTGAAGGAGTTCCTTTTTTGGTCAGGATAAACGACGACCCGCGCGAAGTGGAGCTTCTGAACGAATTTAATCCCAATGTCCCGTTTCCAGTTAAGATGCAAGAAAAAATCTATAACGTAAAGCTGAAGAGACTCGATAAGAAAGCGCCTTTTTCAGTGACCGTCAATGACATGGCTTTTAGAGTTGAACTTCAGACACCACTTAGGAAGGTCGCCCGAGCTATTGGGCCATCCTCGTCCTCGATGGTTGCCAGGAAACCTGTGCTGAGAACTGTCGAAGAAGGAGAGGTGATTTCTCCTATGGCTGGCAAGATAGTTTCAGTGAAGGTGAAGAAAGGAGATTCTGTGAAGGTGGACACTGTGGTATGTGTTTTAGAGGCGATGAAGATGGAGAATGAGATAACGGCAACGAAGACGGGATCTGTTCAAGAGGTCAGGGTTTCAGAGGGCATGGCTGTAAACGAAGGAGAAGTCCTTGTCGTCATAAAATGATTTACTCAGTTTTTCTTTTCAGGTTTGGTGCATGGCGCAACTAGATCAATTTGAGCTTCTTGCCGCCTTCTTCGAATGCTGCGACAGCCTTGTCCAAATGCTCTTCAGTATGCTTAGTGCACAACTGGCAACGAATCCTTGCCTTATCACGGGCCACCATGGGATAAACGATCGGCAACGCGAAGATGCCCTTCTTCCAGATGAAATCTGCGAGGTCCTTCGCTGCCTTGCTTTCGCCACACATCACTGGTACAATCGGAGTCTCGCTGTTCCCGGTGTCAAAGCCAAGGTCTTTCATCGCCTTTATGAAATACTCACGGTTTTCCCACACCTTCTTCACATGTTGTGACTCAGACTCCAAAACGTCAATTGCAGCAATACACGCAGCGGCTACTCCCGGGGGCACTCCTCCGCTGAGTAGCCAGGTCCTAGATTTGTTGTAGGCAAAATTCCGCAGGTCTTTTCCACCAGTGATGTGGCCGCCTATTACTCCGAAGGCTTTTGAGAATGTACCCATTTCAGCGTGTACCTCGTCACGACTTAGGTTGAAATGACTGACAATACCGCGACCGCCTTCTCCAAGCACTCCTTCGCCGTGGGCGTCATCCACGTACACGCCTGCCCCATGCTCCTTGGCGATCTTGGCGATTCCAGGGAGCGGAGCCAGGTCACCGTCCATACTGAACACACCGTCTGTGAGAATCCAAATGTGGTTGTACGGCGGTTTGTGTTTTTCTGTTTCATTCATAACACGTGAAAGGTCTTCAACGTCCTTGTGTTTAAAGATAGCCCGATCGGCGTGACTCAGCCGCACGCCGTCGATGATGGAGCCGTGATTTAGCTCATCTGATACGAAGAGGTCTCCTCTTCCACAGAGTTGAGGGACGAGGCCCTCGTTAGCCATGAAGCCAGTCTGGTAGGTTAGAGAGGCGGGGGCCCTCTTAAAGCTTGCAAGGCGTCTGTCTAGCTCTTCGTGAAGCGCCATGTTGCCTGAGATGGAGCGGTCGCTGCCAGCGCCTGCGCCGTATTTTTCGGTTGCCTCAATCATGGCCTTAACGACTTTTGGATGTGTGGCCAAGTTGAGGTAATTGTTGGCACAGAGCAGTATGACCTGCCTCCCGTCAACTGTGCAGACGGGTTCACTGGCGGTTTGGAGTTCTCTGAGTTCCCAGTTCAGGCTTTCCTGGACTAAGCGTTGATATTCTTCGCCTAGGTATTTTGTTGGATGCCTTTCAACTGTCATGTGATCCACCTTAAAGAGTATTTGCACTTCTGCTTTTTAATCTAATCACTCATTTAGTTGAGCGCGTAATCCTGATGCTGGATGACCAACATGAATTGATCCGCGGAAATTATGCTTTTTGTGTTCCGTCTATTCCACAATAAATATGTACGCACATCGATGTTCGGCAGTTGACGCCTTTCATCAAGTTCAGCAACATGTCCGCAGAAGCTGAGCGTGAACAAAAGGTTTTTATATCTCCAAACTATGAGCTTGAAGAAGGCTCAAATCTCACCTAGAAAAGACCTGAGAAAAGTTCTCGTTCTGGGTTCTGGAGCAATAAAAATCGGGGAAGCTGGTGAGTTTGATTATTCTGGCTCTCAAGCACTCAAAGCCTCGAGAGAAGAAGGCATAGAAACTGTCTTAGTGAACCCAAACATAGCTACAACTCAAACAGACGAAAAATTCTCTGACAGAGTTTACCTATTGCCTATCAACGCTGATTTTGTTGAGAAGATCATCAACAGGGAAAGACCAGACGGAATCATGCTCAGCTTCGGCGGCCAAACAGCCTTAAACTGCGGATCAGAGCTCGCCATCAGAGGAATCTTGGACAAGTATGGCGTAGAAGTTTTAGGAACGTCGATTGAAGGCATACAGAATACGGAAGACAGAGAGTTGTTCAGAAAAACTATGGAAGACGCTGATGTAAAGGTGTGCAAGAGCAAAGCAGCCTCATCTTTGAGAGAAGCCTTGCACATAGCAGAAACGATAGGGTATCCAGTCATCGTTCGACCTGGCTATACTCTAGGGGGTCTAGGAAGCGGAATTGCACGAAATGAAACAGAATTGATGACTATCGCCCGAAGGGGACTGGCCCAGAGCCGAATCAACCAAATTTTGATAGAAGAATGCGTGATCGGATGGAGAGAGATCGAATATGAGGTTGTCAGAGATCATTCAGACAACTGTCTCATTGTGTGTGACATGGAGAACTTCGACCCTATGGGGGTCCACACTGGGGACAGCATAGTAGTCGCTCCAGCTCAAACATTGTCCTCGTCTGAGTCAAGTAGACTAAGAGAAATCGCAATCAGAGTAGTCAGAGCAGTAGACGTCATCGGAGAATGCAACATCCAGTTTGCTTTGAGCACAAAGGGAGATTACAGAGTAATTGAAGTCAATTCGAGATTATCCCGATCTTCTGCACTAGCATCGAAGGCCACAGGCTATCCTCTGGCGTACATGGCAGCAAAAATAGCAATGGGGTATGATCTGCCGAATCTAGAAAAGACAATTCCGAGAGCTTTTGTTGAACCCTACCTGAGCTATGTCGTGGTCAAGATACCAAGATGGGATCTGCAAAAGTTCAGAAGAGTGAACAAGAGAATCGGAACCCAGATGAAGTCTGTTGGGGAAGTAATGGGTATTGGGAAAACGTTGGAAGAGGCTCTTCAAAAGGCAGTCAGAATGTTAGACATTGGCAAAGCCGGGTTAGAAACACACTCAAACATAACGAAAAGTGGGCTCATCGAGACCTTGAAGAACCCTACGGATAAGAGGCTATTCCACATATACTTAGCCTTCGAAAAGGGGTTCAGTCTGAGAAGAGTGAATGAACTAACCCACGTTGACTCTTTCTTTCTGAAAAGAATAAGAAACATTGTTGAGTTCGAAAAGAATTTGAGAAAACGTCAGTTAACAAAGGAGACCCTCCTTGAAGCGAAAAAACTGGGATTTTCCGACAAACAAATAGCAGAGGCTAAGAGAAAACAGGAAAGAGCAATCAGAAAACTGAGAGAAAGCCTTGGAATATTACCAAAAGTAGAGAGAATAAACGCCTTAGTAAGCGAGGGACTTTCTGCTAACTATTTGTACCTGACCTATAACTCTGATAAGGAGGCTGCACTTCACAGCAAAGAAAAGAAGATCATCGTCCTCGGCTCGGGGCCCTACAGGATTGGATCTTCCGTAGAGTTTGATTGGAGTGCCGTCAACACGGTTCTAACCCTGCGAAAAAACGCATACGAAGCCATAATGATAAACTGTAATCCAGAGACCGTTTCCACCGATTACGATGTTTCAGACAAGCTGTACTTCGAAGAATTGACTTGTGAAAGGATCTTAGATATCTATGAAAAAGAAAATCCGGTAGGTATTATTGTTTCAGTCGGCGGCCAGATTCCAAATGATCTGGCTCTAAGATTGCACAGGTATGGAGTGCGCATTCTCGGAACCAGTCCAAAGCAAATTGACAAAGCAGAAGACAGAGCCAAGTTCAGCGGATTCTTAGACAAATTAGGGATAAAACAACCCCGATGGGACAGATTCACCAATCTAGAAGATGCACGGAAGTTTTGTGAACATATCGGATATCCCGTTCTTATTAGACCGAGTTATGTCCTATCAGGAGCCGCGATGAGGGTTGCCAACAACGAAAACGAGTTAGAGCACTATCTGAAACTGGCCACCGAAGTCTCGAAGGAACATCCTGTTGTAATTTCAAAGTTCTTACAGAACGCCAAGGAAGTTGAGGTGGATGGAGTATCTGATTCAGAGAACGTTCTGATTGGAGCAGTGATAGAGCATATAGAAAATGCTGGAGTTCATTCTGGCGATGCGACCATGATTATCCCGCCTGTAACGCTTCCCAAAGACATAATTGCGAGGATCAGGGAGAGCTCTACTCGAATAGCACGATCGTTGAAGATCAAAGGCCCTTTCAACATTCAATTTATTTACAAAGACGGTCAGTTGTACGTGATAGAGTGCAATCTGAGGGCCTCTCGAAGCATTCCCTTCTCGAGCAAAACACACAATCTGAACTTGATCGAACTGGCCACGGAGGCTATCCTCGGTAGACCACTCAAGACCGCCGCGCCCACAAAGATTAATCATTTCGGGGTCAAGGTTCCCCAATTTTCGTTTATGAGACTGGATGGAGCAGACCCTACATTGAGCGTTGAAATGGTCTCCACCGGGGAAGTAGCATGTTTGGGCGAGCACCCCTCAGATGCTCTTCTAAAATCGTTGATCTCTTCCGAGTTGCGCGTTCCTACACAGAATTCTTCGGTCCTAATTACGGTCTGTGACGAAGTTAAGCCTAGGATTTTAGAAACCGCGGAAAAACTGAACAAAATGGGTTATACAATATTTGCAACTCCAGGAACAGCAAGTTTTCTGCGTGATAAGGGAATTAACACCGTAATCTTGTTCAAAGTGTTTGATAACAAGAAACCAAACATCCTAGATTACCTGAGGAATACGAAGATAGATATGGTTTTCACGATCCCTCCAATGGAAAATGATGAGATCGCCAGAGAAGACAATTACTTGATCCGCAGGACATCTATCGAATTCGGTATTCCCGTAATGATGAATCTAGAGCTAGCCGAAGCCTTGACACAGGCCATTGAACATCAGAGAGGAAAGGTTTTTCAAATCAAATCATGGAACGAGTATTTCAGTCAGACGAATACAGATTTCCATTGAATCAAGTCTTTCTATCATCCGGTTGTTCTTGCCAACCACTTGGCCTTTGACTACCCGCAGCACTGAACAATATCCACTCTCTATTTGACTATTCCCACTGTGGCTCAAGGATCACCTTTCCAGCCTGTTTGTTATGGATGGC
>JABAOF010048609.1_pt1 | contig 13422 bp, 13 predicted proteins | sample 7062171 | NCBI WGS metagenome assembly JABAOF01 (sample SAMN14538628, study PRJNA623070) | marine sediment metagenome | biome: marine biome [ENVO:00000428]; feature: marine pelagic biome [ENVO:01000023]; material: deep marine sediment [ENVO:00002113] | place: India: Gulf of Khambhat ...
GTTGGTGCGGAGGTCCGCCTGGGCGACGCTCATGAGGGGTATCGGCAGCGTACGCCTGGACGAAATAGATGGATCCGCGTGCGCGGCCGACTGGAAGATGATCCCGTCGGCCGCCACCCCGGTCATGTGCCCCGGGAGACCCTCAGTCGCGAGCTGCGCCGTGGATATGCTGGGGTAGCGCGCCGCCTGCGCGAGCCCCCTGGCCACGTCCGGCAGCCGGTCCAGCTCTAGGGACTCGAGCCACCACGCAGTGCCGGGCCGACTCTGCCCCGGGCTGCTCAGCCCGTAGCCGCCTTCGCGGAACCGCTCCACCCCCGGCTCCTCGATGGGCGGGGCCATTGCGTCCAGGCGGATCTGTACCGTGGACTGCCGGCCCGGCCGCACGGCGACACCCTCTACCCTCACGGGCCGGTACCACAGCCGCTCGGCGAAAACGTCATAGGTCCCCGGGGGCAGGAGGAGAAAATCGAAGCCACCACTGCGCCCAGTCTGAGCGACCCGCTCGAACCCCGACTCCGGATCGTGCAGCAGCACACGCACCTGGGAAAGGGGCTGCCCCGCCTCGTCACGCACCACGCCCGAGATCGCGCCCGCAGTAATGCTCTGAGCAGGGAGAGGCGGCCCGGCAGTGACGAGGGCGAGCGTCGCGATTATGATGGGCCGAATGATGGCCTCCGGGTCTGGCTCGACCGTTCTGGCTGGTTCAGCGGCCGCACAGTGGCGTGCTGTTGTGCCTGCGGTCGTCAACGCAAGGTTGGCGCCCCTGCCAAGTGGTGCCCGAACCACCCCCGTCCACCGTGCTAACCCCCTTGCACCGAAGCTGTTAGCGGCCCCCGCACCCCGCTTAGGGGACACTCCTGCCAGCGACTGTTGCACTCACGCAACACGACGCGGAGAGCTGACGCGGTGAGACTTCCCTCACTCCGCGCCGGGCTCCCGGTCGCCATCGGTCTGATTCTGCTCGCCACCCTCTATCCTGGCGAGGCCGCCTGGGAGCCCGAGATCGCGTGTATCGTGTGCGGCGGGCGGGGCCTCGCCGACGCGCTGGGGAACATCCTGCTCTTCGTGCCGCTCGGTTTGGGCCTCGGGCTGACCGGCCTGGGGCTGCGCCGCGCGCTGCTGATTGGCGCGCTGCTCTCGTGCGCGATCGAGGGCGCGCAGCTCCTCGTGCCCGGTCGCGACCCGAGCATCGGCGACGTGCTGTCTAACACGCTAGGAACGGGAGCGGGAGTCGGCCTCGTACGCAGCGCGCGCTTCTGGCTGGCGCCCGACGACCGAGTGGCCGCGCGACTGGCCGCGGCTGCGGCTCTTGTGGTGGGAACGGTATTCCTGACGACCGGCTTGCTGCTGTCCCCCTCGTTCCCCCGCTCCAGCTACTGGGGACAATGGACCGCCAATCTCGGGCATCTCGAGTGGTACCGCGGGCGAGTCCTGAGTGCGACTGTGGGCTCGGTGCCGGTCCCCTCCGGGCAGTTGAAAGATTCGGATGCGGTGCGGCGTCTGCTGATTCGCGGGGACTCGATCGCGGTTCGTGCACTCGCGGGTCCACCGATCTCCGCATTGGGACCGCTGTTCAGCATCTACGATGGAGAGCAGCGCGAGATCATCCTGCTCGGGCCGGACCGGGACGACCTGGTGTTTCGCTACCGCACGCGCGCCACCGCGCTGCGACTCGATCAGCTCGACCTGCGGCTGCGGGACGGCATGCGCGACATCTTGGAGGGGGACACGATCGCCGTGCGGGCGGACGTCTCGGCGAGAGGCACGTGCCTGGCCATCAACGCCGCGCGCCGCTGCGGGTTGGGTTACTCGATCGGGCGGGGCTGGGGGCTGCTGTACTACGCCGAAGCACTCCCGGCCTGGCTGAAGGGGGCCCTCGACCTGGCGTGGCTGGCAGTTCTGGTGCTCCCGGTAGGATTCTGGATGCGGCGCACCTGGGAATCCGCGGTCGCGACGGCCGTGGTGGCACTCGCGCTACTCCTCGTTCCGCGGACCACGGTCCTGCTGCCGTCTTCCTTCGTCGAGCTACTGGGCGTCGCGACCGGTTGGGGTGCCGGTATGTACCTGGGTCTTCGGGTCCGCCGCTCGGCTCGGAGCGCCGATAGTACCTAGTCCGCGACTTCGAACGCCAGGTCTGCGAGCCGGCGGACACAGCGATCAATGCGTGCATACGTCGCCTGGAACACCGACTGCCGCTGGTTCAACGGATCCTGGATGTGACGCGTCTCGATGGCCTCCGGGTCCAAATCGCCCAGGACGAGTACGCGCTCAACCCGCCCACCGAAGCGACGCCGCAACTCTACGGCTTGGCCTGGGTCCATGACCACCACGAGCTCAGCAGGCGCTAGCAGCTCAGACGTGACCACTCGCGAGCGGTGGCGTGTGAGGTCCACACCCCGGTCTGCTGCCGCCCGCACCGCTTCAGGAGGGGACGTGCGATCGGGCCCAAAGTACCCGGCCGAGGAGACGTGGACCCTCCGTTGCAGCTCCGTAGGGAGCGTCGCCTCGAGAGCCGCAGCAGCATAGGGACTGCGGCAGATGTTGCCATAACACAGGAAGAGCACGCTCTGCGGATGGCGTCCCGCGCGCAGCCGGGCTGCGGCTCGCCGTCGTCGCAGAGGATGCATCATGCGGTCCGCGAATCTCCTCACCCACATGCCACGCTCGCCTCGTTCAACCTCAGACCAGTCTCGCTCGTCTGGCTGCGCCCGTCCGGCTGTATGCTGCCCTGGCGGATCGCGCCACTATGCTTAGCTTGGGCCTGAATCCCTCGCCCGAGGTCGCCATGGAACTCGACCGGCTCAACAGCATTGTGGCACGGACTTTCTTCTTCGGCGCATTCCTGCTGCTCGCCATCGCCGTCATCGAGAAGCTGTTGAACGTACTTGATGCCTCGATACCCGGCGTGACTGTCGCGCCGTCGAAGCTGCTGGAATGGGCAGTCATTCTCCTAGTGTTCGTGATCGCGCTGCTGCTGCGACAGATCAGGGAAGCACAGAAGACAAAGCACGTGTAGGAAGTTGGCGTACGAGGTGGAGGCGGGACAAGGCCCGCTCACTGGGAGACCCTCGTCGCCCCCCCACCCACACAACACACTCCCCGCCGTTCACATTGAGCATCTCTCCGTTGATGCTCGCGGCGAGCTCCGAGCAGAGAAACACGATCGGCCCGGCGATCTCTTCCGGCGTGGCCACCCGACCCACAGGGATCGTCGCCTCGATCCGCTTCTTGCCCTCCAAACCATCGGCCTCGTACGTGATGGCGGACATCTCGGTGTCCACCCAGCCCGGCGCCACCGAATCCACCGTGATGCCGCGGCGGCCCGCTTCGACGCACAGCGAGATCAACCAGTGACACGGAGGGCATCTTCCCCGAATCCGAGATGGTTCCGGCTTCTCAATAACCACGTGCGCGGCGGCGCGGTCGCACCACCGCCTCAGGCTCCGAGCACACGCTTCAGCCGCGCCACGAGACCGTCCCTGAACCGGATCGGCGGCACCTCAGCCAACTCCCTATCCTCCACGATCGCCCGGGGATTCTCGACCGTCAGCCGGCGGATCACGATGTCGGCCACAGCCGGGTCCGCATGCTCGTGGAGGTATCGTGCCCCGAAGCGCAGCGTCCGCGCATCTCCATGATTGTCGGAGGCCAGGGCATCGGCGAGCCCGTCCCCGAGCAGCGCCCGGGCCCGCCGCCCGTGCAGGCCGGGCCGCGTGAGCGCCGTGCAGTTTACCAGCATCCTGGCCCCGACGGCCCGCCAGGCACGAACGACCTCCACGCTGCACGCATCGTAGCGTTCCGGGTGTGCCACGATCGGGATCCCGCCCGCCGCCGCGATCTGTTCCAGCACCGGCGTGGCATGGCCGGCGACCACGCCCAGATGGAACTCGACCAAGTAGTATCGGGAACCCGCGAGCGAGAACTGGCGATCGCCCAGCGCGACGGACGGTAGCGGCTCATCGAGCATGATCTCGAAGCCGAGGTATAGTCGCGGTTCGGGGAGCGCACGGCCTGCCAGCTCTTCGAGCGCCGCTTCCCGCCGCCGCAGATGCACCTTGCCCTCGGACGCGATCTCGCTCGCCCGGATGTGAGGAGTCAACACGACCCCTTTCACACCGTCCGCCCGGAAGTCGCGCAGCACCTCGACCGACTGCACGACGGAGCGGGAGCCGTCGTCGATGTTGGCGAGGAGATGGGTGTGGATATCGATCACGGCGGCCCCTGCCCTGCCCCCGCCCACGTGCAGCGTGCAGCGTGCAACCTGCGGCGTACTGCCGCCACAGCGGCCAACCCTGGCGCGTCCTTCACACGCATGTTGGTGTCATGAGCATTCCGGGTTTCCTGGTCAACACGCCAGTCTAACTGGGACGTCCCCACATCGCCAATCGTACACTGACGGCCCGTCTGGGGCCTCGAGAGTCCGCCAATTCCCAAGAAGCTGCTCACGGGGTTTCAACCACCCCTTGGTCTCACGATGTTTTCTTGCCTGGGGGGCGGCAAGGGTGTTGTTGCTCGCTTTCGTACGGGGGTGAGGAATTCCTATCCCAAGGAGTGCGGAGAAGCTGGTGGCATTCGTGAGGTGAGGCTGGCAGGGAACGAGATTCCACTGTAGCGAGAGCGCCCGGCCGGAGGCCGGGCGCTCTCGCCTGGCGATCAGTTTGGGATCACATCTCACCCTTGCGCAGGAGCGCGATGGTAAACTCCGTCGCCATGATCGACTCCTCCCACCTCGTGCCTAGCTCAACCGCGGCTTCGCCCTCTTGCTGGGCCAGGGCCGCAATGAACTTTTCGAAGTTCGGGTCGATCTCCCACTCCATCTCGGACGGCCCTTCGGGCATCGGGACGACGAGTGTGACGTCCCACTGGCCGCCGGTCATGTGCTCGAGGAAGACCATGCCCTGCCACGCACCAGCTGCCTTGGCTGCGGGCGCGAACTTGTCGTGCCACATCGCCACGGCGGCCTCCCGTTGTGCCGGTCTGAACTTGATGGTGAGCACGCCGTACCACTCGACGTTGGTCCACTTCCTGGCTGTGGGCATTTCCTGAGCCCGGACACCCAGCGGGAGCAACAGGCACAGGGCAAGGGCTGCGAATACGGTTCGGCGCATCGTGACCTCCTGACTTCCTGAAGTTGTCCCAGCGCAGCCGCGCAAGTATCTGGGCGCGCCGTACCCCGCAACAGCTCGCAGCTCACCGCTCACTCGTCAGCTCAGTGTGGCTTCAGATGCGTGGAGTCCCACGCCGGCCTAGGGCCACTGCGCAGCAGCGGGGGATCTCTTCCGGGTGCGCGGTGTTATGGCTGTGGGTAGGTGGTATTCCGATAGAAACATTAGAACAAGTGATGGCCATTGATGAAGTAGCGGAGTTGTCCCGCTTTCACAGAGAGATTAGTGCTTGCGGCTTACGCAGCCGATTGATGCAAATCGGCGGGTTCCAGGAGTGCTTCCATGAGACCATTGAGAAACGTGACCCTGTCATCGCTTGGCTTGATTACGGTGTGTGCTTGCTCGGGTGCCCCGCGTACGAGCGAAGCCGTTCTACAGCGCATCGAGCGTGTCGAGAACGGAGTGCTGCCGGCCGTGGTGGTGCGCGGTGAGCAGCTGCCTCGGACCACAATACGGGAGGTGATGGAGCGGTACCACGTTCCCGGCGTCAGTGTGGCCGTGATCAACGATGGCAGACTGGAGTGGGCAAAGGGATACGGCGTAAGACAGGTCGGGCGGGACCCTGTGGACACGGAAACGTTGTTTCTTGCGGGCCACATCGGGCAGGGCGTCGCGGCTATCGCGGCATTGAAGCTGGTGGAGGACGGACTCATCGATTTCGACCAGAACGTGAACGACCGCCTCGCCTCATGGCACGTGCCGGACAACGATCTCACCACAACAGAGAAAGTGACCCTGCGTCGGATACTGAGCCACACCTCCGGTCTCTCGGTCCCCACAATGCGCGGATACCCAACTGGAGAAGTGCTCCCCACCATGGAGCAGATACTCGACGGCATCCCCCCCGCAACAAACCAGCCAATTCGAGTGCTCCACACACCCGGATCACGGCAGCGCTACTCCCTCGGGGGGTACGTCGTTCTACAGCAGCTCGTGGAAGACATCACGCAGTCACCGTATGCCGACTTCGTGCACAACACGGTGCTCTCGCCGCTCGGCATGCGTCGGAGCTTCCACTCCCAACCTCTGACAGAAGCGCTCGCGGCAAACGCCGCTTCCGGCTACGAATCGACGAACGAGCCGGTCCCGGGTCGGTGGCGCGTCTATCCCCAGCTCGCGGCACTGGGCATGTGGACCACGCCGTCCGACCTCGCCCGGCTGGCCCTCGAGCTGCAACGATCGTTTTCCGGCGAATCCAACAGGGTCATTTCACAGGCTTCAGTCGAGGAGATGCTGTCGCAGCAGTTCGAGAACCGCGGGCTCGGTTTTGAGGTCGGCGGCGAAGGAGAGTGGCGCTTCTTCAGACTAGAGGGCCACGGCAACAACTACCTGTCTGAACTATTTGCCTATGTGTCGCAGGACATGGGGGCAGTGGTAATGACCAATTCCTCCCACGGAGAAGGCGCGAAGGCTCAGATCCTGCGTGCCATTGCGGTGGAGTACGGATGGCCCGATTTGCAGCCGGAGGAAGTTGAGGTGGCTCAACTCTCCAACGATATCCTCGAGGAGTTGGAGGGGCGCTATTCGTTTCGCGGGAGGGACCGGTTCTTGGTGGTAGAACAAGGGCGGATTCTCCAGCGCTCCGAAGGTGATCGGGAAGAAGAGCTACTGCCCCTGTCGCAAGACCTGCTGGTGTCGGTTTCGTTCGGATATCGCTACGCGGTTGACAGGAATGCGGTGGGGTCCATCACGGGACTGACCCTCATCCTGCAGGGGACGAGGCTGTTCACATACGAGAGAGTCGACTGACTGGCACGCCCGGCGAAGAAACCCAGGCTGTTTCGGGGACCCTCAACGGTTGAGCCGCACACTGCTGCGAAGGGACGACCGGAATACCTAGCCCGTCTCGATCCTCGCCCGAATCACGTATGGGACATCCAGCTCATCGAGTATCACGGCGTACATCATGTTTCCGCGGATGATAGGTGGCGAGTACGTCTCCAGTCTGAACGGAAGACGGACCCGGCCGAGGTAGCGTCCGGCCGCATCGAAGACATCGAGGACCCGATCCTTATCTTCGGGTGCGGTCACCGGCAGCACCCACACGCGCCCGCCGTCATCGACGAAGAATGTCTCGAGTGCGGGCTTGACGCCGGGGAACTTCGAGCGATCGATCTTGCCGCCCATGCGTGTGAACCACTCCATCCCAGCAATGGCACTGTCGATGTCGGCGTCCGCGACCGGAATCGGATCGAACTCGCGAACGATGATCCGGCTGGTGTCACCGCCGGCGTCACACTGAATCAGCCGATACTCGCCAGTGAGTGCCGACCAGATCTCGCCTGTCCGCGTCAGACGCCACTCGAGGTCGGGGCTGAAGGGGACTGGCGTCCGCATGTACGCGTTCTCGTTCTGAAGCAGGAAGAACTCCCGCTCCCCAGCGTACTGCGGCATCTCGATCGTGTCGTGCGGCACCAGCATCGTGTCGTATCGCACGAGCACGAGCTCGCGGCCGATCTCATTGTCACTCGGTCGTGGCGCGTAGTGGTACAGCCAGCCGCCATCGTCGAAGCCGCCCGGCCAGGGAATGCTCATGATGCCACCGATGCTCGGCTTGCTGCCGAGAAACGTGCCGCTCGTATCGATGATGGAGAACCGATTGTTGCGGGGATCGAGCACCCACAGGGTGCCGTCAGGGGCCCAATCCATCCCGATGGCCATCCTGAACTCGCCGGGCCCACTTCCTTCACGCCCGATGGTCCTGAGGTGCGCCCCCGACGGGTCGAACACGCGGAGTTCTTGAGCTTGGGATTCGAACACGTAGAACCGGCCGGCTGGGTCGATCCGTAGGAGTTGAATGTCCCCGAACGTCTCCGGCCCGGTGCCTTCGGTGGCACCAATGCGGACCTCCTCAACGATCCGCCACTCATTGCCCGGTTGCCAGATGCCCTGTGACGGGTTGGAGACGATTGCGATGCCGGAGGGAAGGGTGTCGATGGTGCCGGCCCATCGCCCAGCAGGTGACGAACCCTGACACGCCAACGCTCCGCAGACGGCCAGCAGCAGTGTCTTGGAGTTCATTGCGGTCTCACCTTGTGCGCTGTACTTAGGATGCCTGTCGGCGTGCGATGGTTGCATGCGATCACGACTCGCCGCCAGGAACCTGGGATCGAGCCCAGGTGTGCCGCCCCCGGGGGCTGCGTCGGGCGTAAGTAGCCGCGGAGCGGTGCGAGGTCTCTCCAGCAGGGACCTCCCAGCCACTGCGCCACAGCGGGGGATCTCTTCCGGGTATGTGGACGCCCCGAACACTTGCGGTATAGGCGATAGAGATTCCTATCGCGACTGGGCGTTCCGCTGGGACTTCGACATCCCGGGCTCCAGCTACTCCCCATTGCTACTCGCGCTCATCCCACTCACGATGGCACCGGTGGCAACGAAGCAGAGCGCCGCGTAAGTCGACCCACGAGGCCTCTTGACGACGGATGCCTCGAGCCGAGCAGCTACGCGAAGCGGTTCGCCGTGGGTACCGGCTACCGATCGACGTTCCCCATCCGCCCGTCAGGCTGTTCGCGAGCCCTCGGCCGCGACTCCTCGATGAGCTACTGAAAGCGAGGATCGCCCCGCACAGGATCGAACTCCGGCAGCCGCAGCGAGAACGAGAACTCCGACGATCGATGGGGCGCGAGCTCCAGGACCTCCAGTGCCGCCTCGCTGTCACCCAGCCCGAGATGGGCCATGGCCAGCCCCTGTTGTGCAGTTCCATGAGGCCGTCGTATTCCAGGTAGAGGAGTTGTGCCAGCGACCGGGCCGACTCGGGCAGCTTCAAAAGCCACTCGTCGCGTCCGGTGCTGCAGAAGACCTCGGGCCAGAGGATCGCGACGCCGCGCGACCGCACCAGGGCCCGGCGGTAGCCGGTGGTGCCTCATGGATGAGCGTGGCCTCGCCGCCGGACACGGTAGCCACGCCGCACGAGGGCAGATGTCGTCCTCGCCACCAGGTCGCCACAGGCGGAGCATTATGTGTGGAGGTCGGTCATGGCACCCATGAAGCTATCTCTGGTGTGGCCGCCCGCCCCATGACCTCCGTTGCCAAATCTCAATTCACCCCAGGATCAGCACAAACAACCGCACCCCAAGGACCACCGACACCAGCAGCAGCAGCGACAGCACTGCGGCAACCACTCCGGCCTCGGTCCATCCCCGAACCGGGTCGCGCAATGCACGCCGTGGCGGAAAATCCGGGAGGTCGAACAGGGCCTCATCTCCGGGATAGTACCGTAATCGGACCTCTTTCATGGTGCATGGCGTCTTCATGTCCCTGCGGGGCCACCACGACGGTGGCTGGTCACCTACTGCGCACTCGGCACGGATTTGCCGTGTGAACTCGCGGTCGTCGAAACGGAGGGGAACCATGCCCAGGAAGGCCTCGCTGACGTCGTGTTGAACGTGCAAGCGCTTTGCAGTTCCGGTGGGACCGTTGAAGTCGAATTCCCAGTGGTCGACGTAGGTCAATCCGCGATCGGTCTCGACAGTCTCGCGTCGATGCGTGACGGCGGCTTCGACAACGACTCCATGCCGTACGAGCAACTCCGGAGTCTCGTCGATCGTGGAGACCAGTATGCCCGACCCGGTCGCCACCCAGCGGAGTGTCCATCCGAACGTGGCGAGCAGGAGAGTGGTCCAGAATAGTGTGCGGGCGAGGGGTGGGATACTGAAACCGGCCACCGACTTACGCGGATTGGGTATACAGTGCTTCGGATCCTTTATCGCAGCGCGAACCGGTCGAATCGGTTGCAGCCCATCTAGGCCGAGGTGAAGTGTGTGTCGGGCATCCAAGCTGCGCCAATAGTCGGCATGGCCGAAGGTTCGGCGCCCGGTCCAGCCGGTTGTGAGGTCGCGCCCCTCAAACGGCTTCAGGCCGAGATCGGCGCCCATGTAGTCCCCGGGGCGGCGGACGTTGATCCACCGAAACTCATCGAGGCGCCCCACGATCGAACCGATCAAGTCTTCCATAAACTCGGGGAAGAGGGTGCGTGGATATAGGCGCAGGAAGTATCGGCGCAGCGGCGAGGCCATCGTCACCAGCAGAACGCGATCGGTATCCCTCCACTCGCGCGAGTGCAACATGGAATCGAGTGCGATCACCGCACCCATTCCTTGCCCGGCCAGAACGAACTCCCGGTCCTCGCCGACGCGCTTTCGAGACTGCACAATGGCCTTGTCAAGCGCTTGTTGAATTCCTCGGCGGTAACCCGGCTCGCCCAGATATCGAAACACGCCGAGCATGGCCTTGATCGGCTCTCCGATGGATCGGCGCCCCCAGGATGAGCGCAGCGCCAGGAATGCACCCAACGTCACGCCCCAAGGCACGAGAGCACCTGTGCTGGAAACGAGAAACGCCAGCAATCCGAGCACCCCGAAGAACGTCCACAACAGGACCGAGTCTACGGCGAGCACAGCGATCGTCACGATCATTACAGGCTGCAGGAACAGGAGGACGATACTGCGTAAGGTGACAATGGGGGGACGTGGCGACAGGGTGAGGAGCAATCGCAAACCGCTGAGTACCACGAGCACGGTCACTCCGGCGGCGATTCCGACCTCCAACCATCCAGCGGCTGCGGCGAGCCACTGCATCGGAGTGAAGGCGACCGTAGGGAGACCGTACCAGGCAGCCGGCCTCAACACCACGAACCCGGCGACCCATCTGACAACCAGCAAAGCCAGGATGCCAGACACCATCGATTGCAGCAGCCGATGCAGACGGAGCTGCAGTGCACCCACTGCCGCATCCAATGTGTGGATCCCGAACTCCAAACCTGTGCGCGACGCCGCACCGATATTGGCGGCGTTCCGCTTCAGATACCGGTACAGATTCCGCAGTCCCCTGTGATCAAGTCGAGGAACCGTGCGGTTCCAGTCGAACCCCAGGGTCACCACTCGATCATAGTGTGACGAGTCCGCGAAATTGGCGTTCATCGCCCGCGCGATGTCCACGCTTCGACCGGATTCGTGAATTGCGATGGCTGGTACCGGCACAACCACTCCATGCCGGCCAACGGTCCGGCGTTTGGAAGGTGGGGAAACGTCCTAGCTGGTATCCATGAAAGATTGGCACTTGGGGGCGTGGCGGTCGTGATGTCTATCACCCTCGGGCGACGGAAAACCAGATCCGGGCTTGCCATGAGAACCTGCTCGCCTTCTCCCGCAAGTGCCGCTACTTCTGTCCCCGCTGCCACTCGAAACGGCTGGCGCTGTGGGGCGTGTGGCTGGAAGAGACCCTTCTCGCCCCAGCGCCCCACCGGCAGGTGGTGCTCACCGTACTCAAGCGGCTGCGGCCGTACTTCCTGTATCAGCGGGCGCTACTGGGGGAGCTGGCACGGGTGGCCGCACGTACCATCACGGCGTTCGTCCGCGCCACCGTGGGCGAGGGTGACCTGTCGGTCAGCCTTGTCGCATCCATACAGACCCACGGCTCGTTGGCCAACTGGCAGCCGCATTTGCATCTGCTGGTTACCGACGGGCGATGATCGGGATCAAGATTGCGCCCGATGCCCGCCAGAGTGAGAGGGGAAGTGTGCTTCGACGTTGACTGTTAACCCGGCAAGGGGGGAGCAGGGCTAGGAAATGAGGCGGGCTCCACGTCACCCGCAGCTCAGTGCCGCTCCCCCCTGGGGAGCGCGTCCAGGTTCCCGTCCGCCGCCTTCCCCCTGGTGAGCACGCGCTCTGCGAACTCGACCCGTTCGAACAGCTCGACGAATTCCTCGCGCAGCACGCGGACCTCGTCGCGCAGGCGCGCCATGTCTTCGGTGAGACGCTCCACGTCCTCCTGCCCAACCTGGCTGTGGCGAGTGTGCCGCAGGTGGGTATACCGCATCTTCATGCCGATCAGGATCATGCTCCCGACGCCAAGGATCGCGACAACCGGCCCGATGGCATCCGCAACAGATGGATCCATGTGTGTCCTCCTCCGCCAGCCGTAAGCAGCCGCACGCCACCACACCTGGCCCTACGGATCGAGCGTGCTCTGGGTTTTGCAGCCTGGGAACGACGGCCTCACTCAAAGATGCACGGGCGCCCACGGTGGCGCAGGTGGCCCCGCCTCAGCATTCCGATCCCCTGGGGGTTCGGCCGGCCACGTCACAACCCAGCACGTCTCGCGGCTACCCCCTGATCTCCACCTAAGCCCAGGGTGTCGAAAGGGGAGGGTCGGACTCGGTATTCAACCCGGCCATGCAGCAAGAGGGAGCAAGACGCTGCACCAGGCGCCAACCCCGGGCCCGCAGTGCGATTGCGCTGGACCGAGCCCGGCGCAGGTCTGATTCAGCCCAACGAATGTCCCAAAAACGGCACCCCATGCCCCCGATGTGGCCTAGCGGGTGGTCGAAAACGGGGGATTATGGAGCGAGGTGTTGTGGCGCGTGCGGGGCAGCATAATGCCGTGGGAGGCTCCGGGTTATCCTCTACTCCTCTGCGGTTCCGTGGTCTCAGGGCGCGGCATAATACTAGTTAGACTGCGGTAGCTCTTTCGCGGAGACATCAATGCTCCGACGCTTCTTGACGACGTGCTCGGCAATCACGCTCCTGCCTACCGCGGGCTTCTCCCAAGTTCCAGCCCCGGCAGAGGTCCCGGCCGTCATTGCAGCGGTAGCAACCGGGGAAGTGCATCTCCCGCCAGAGTATGCGATCCTCTATATCACGGTCGAGGCGCGGGAAGACAGGGCGGAGGCCGCGGCCGCCCGCATGCAGCGTGATCTCGCGGTGGTGTTGGACACGCTGACCGCGCTCGGGCTGCCGCGCGATTCCATCGCGACGACGAGCTACGGTGTCCGGCAGGACTGGGATTTCGAGCGGAACCAGAGTCGCGGCTACCACGTCAGTTCGCTGGTGCGGGTGACCGTGCAGGACCTGCGGCAACTCGGCCCAGTGCTTGACGGCGTCATCGCGGCCGGTGCCAGCCGGACATCGCCGCTTGAGTACGGGGTCACCTCACCACGCGAAGGGCGGGATGAGGCTCTACGGCGCGCGGTGGCTGGTGTACGGCGAGACGCCGAGGTGATGGCCGCAGCGGTAGGGGGCAAGCTCGGTCCACTCCTAGAGCTCCGAACGGGCCAGCTGCAGACGCGGGCGCCTCGCGTGATGCTCGAGGCCTTAACGGTGACGTCTGCTCCGACCATTACACCACAGGATGTTGTGATCACCGTGGAGGTGTCAGGTACTTGGGAACTGATCCGCCAGTCTCCCTTTTGATGGGGGACCGCAGTCTAACCAGCGCATGGACCTTCCACGAGAAGGAATGTGTGTCAAGGCCAACGTGG
>JABAOF010002170.1_pt1 | contig 13408 bp, 14 predicted proteins | sample 7062171 | NCBI WGS metagenome assembly JABAOF01 (sample SAMN14538628, study PRJNA623070) | marine sediment metagenome | biome: marine biome [ENVO:00000428]; feature: marine pelagic biome [ENVO:01000023]; material: deep marine sediment [ENVO:00002113] | place: India: Gulf of Khambhat ...
AGTTCCCGTCCAATTCCTCTCCGCCTAAATGTGGGAACCACGCCCAAGTGTGCTACATACGCCTTTTTCTCTTTGCGTTGTCTGTCGACATGTGCCTGAACACTGCCAACAGCTTCACCATTCCACTCCGCAATGAGCATTCCCCCGGGGTCGAAGCCAGGGGCTTTCTCTCGGATCATCATATCCTCCATGGTGGCAGGTCTGAAGTCTTCGTAGTCCTTGAAGGACTCATTCCTGATGTCTATCCAAACCTCCTCGTCTCTGCCCTTTACGAATTCCCGGATTGTCAACAGGTGCGCACGCGCAGACTGTTTGCCATTCGTTACGTAGCGTTCTCTCTCACGATCATACCTATCTTTTAACACGGTCTAATCCTCCTTTTCGGAACTTGTATTGATTGAAACGTCATGTCTCTTGCTCCGCGTTGAGTCAACTATTTGGGGTTCTAACTCAGTTACGCCGATCTCGAAATCATTGATTAACTTGTCCAATATAGATTGCCGAGCAAAGTCTGCCATGCTGGAGAAGTAGCCCTTTCTCACCAGTTGATCGATGATTTCGAAAGCTCTTTTTGGAATCCGTGTCTTGACATCAACGAGACTGTCTTGGGTCATATTCGCTCACACATGGGACTTGTGTGTACTATCCATGTACTATGTGTAGGTGGTATTTGAATATTGTGCGCGCTGAGTGAGTATGTGTGAGTGAAAGAGAGTAAGAGTGAGCAAATGTGTGTGTGGGGTCCAATTTTCACCTTGGCTCTCTCACACAAGCGTTTCTTCGGCGATGAAGAGGGTTCTTGTTCGTCCTAGCAATTGCTCTCCATTGCGAATAGGATTCAACTATTCGTTCGCGGGTACAAGCCTTATGCATTTGATGTATTGGTGTATTGGTGTAGGACGGGGACGCAAAAAGATTTATTAAGTATTGCGATAACCGATATTTCAATCGTAGATTCGAATTCTGAATACAGAGGGAAAATTCATGCCCCGGAAGACGCGGAAGAAAAAACGAGGTCCAGAAGTTGACACGGAAGCTGTAAGAATCTTGAGGCCATTGAAGGAAGAAGAAGGCTTTCACTTCTACACAGCAGTTGATGAACCAACCGGAGAAAACGCTGAAAGCCTTTCCGACTTCTCCGAAAAGATAAAATCTGTCAATTTGGAAAGCTTAGCATTTCATCTTCAAAGAAAAGATTTCCAGAAATGGGTTAAGAACACTCTTGAAGACTCAAAACTTGCCGGAAGAATCGGAAGAATACGTCCTTCACACAATAAGAAGCTCAGAGGAAAGATATGCACAACTATTGAAAACCGCCTCAAAGAGTTGCAGGGATAATCACGAGATATACAGGTACAATGTTTGATTTCGCCTGCCTCAAGAAGCTACAGCCTCTATGATCATGTACGGTTAGCGCACGCTAGTCAAGTCTTGAGTTGGTTTGCTATTCTCTGTCCGAACTCTGAGCACTTAGAAAGCTCTCCATCTGCTACCGGTCCCTTCGTTCCATCCACTCTGATTGAGAGACCAGGAGCCATCTGTTTCAAACCAGGGACTCTTTCGTTTGTACTTCTCTCCATTCTCTTCACTGCTTTCTCGAAGAAGCCCTTTCCAAGGTATGTGTCAAAAAAGACAACAAACTTTCCATCTAGGCTGAGTTGCCCCAACTCGTCAATAAACTCCCTAATACCCTTCGTCGGTCCACCGTAGTGATTTGGTGACCCTATCAATATTGCATCATAATCAGTCACATTTTCAGGATTAGCTTCCCCAACATTAACTACGACCGTCTCAATTTCCCTGACTTCTTTCATTCCCTCCACGATCTTCTCTGCTACAAGCTTTGTGTTGCCATACTTCGTGTCATAAACAACAAAGACTTTCACCATTTCATCCACTACTTACCCTGTCTTCTCCCTAAGTTTTATGACTTATGGTCGAAGCTCCAATTTGAAATCCAGGCTCATACCAGAATCAAGACATCACCGGCAACCTATAATCTTGCTTGAGAGAATTCATAATGCAGAAAGGTAATAACACTTCATAGACAATAGTACCAAATATGAGAAGCGTTCAGTTATGAAGAGTCTTCAGATGATGAAGCAACATAAGGACTTCCAGCAGAAACGTAATCCGTGGCTAAGGGTGTATATTTCGTTATTTATTGGCATTGTGATAAAAACCGTGTTCATTCTTATTGCATGGTTTATGGTTACCTCAGAGACAATCTTCTCACCATTCAACCCTTTTTCCTTGATATACTTCACTTTGGCACTTGTTCTTGGATCACTTCTTTCAGGTCTGGTGGTCGGTTTTCTAGCTAGAGAACCGCGTCGAGGCGCATTACTAAGTTTCTTGGGGGCGATTCTGGCAACTATTTTCGTTTCAACACCGCTTAGTATACGTCTCTTTCCTTTAGGGATTCTTCTCTTTGGTGAAAGTCTGATGTTCGACATTATGGCCTTAGTTGGGGGTGCAATCGGGGCATCGATAGGGTCCAAGTCTTTGAAACTGGCTGTTCTAGTAGTGCTTGTGGCTTTCACTTTGGTCCCTGTGCATGCCTTCATTTCCGCACCCACTACACATATTGGCGATTTGATTATCGGAGATAACCAGGTTTTCAGTATCGAGAACAGTGTTTACTATCAAGCTGGAAGCATAATTGTCAAGGATAATGCAACATTTATCATCAGAAACGCTAAGCTGATTATTGACCAAAGGCAAGAGGAACACCAAATAACCATTAAAGACATGGCACATATGGTAGCAGAAAACTCGAGATTTACCGTGATAACTAGAAATAGAGTACAACGCGCGAGGGCCACCAGTTGGATCTATGTTGAAAATTTCGCAAGTCTTCTGCTGAATAAATCTTCATCACCTGCGATCGAAATAATAGCGCGACAAGCCAGCGATATTACAATAACAAATTCCAAATGGAGCCATCCAATTAGTACATATGACCAATCGCAAATGAACGCCATAGATTCTTCTTTGTACATCTTAAATAGCCATGATTCATCCGATATAAGATGCTGCAACTCAAGTTCAGCATGGATTACATGCTATGACGACTCAGAAATACTGATCGTAAATACTCGCAGAATCGCTGACATAGTTCATACATATGGTTATGTTCATTGTCACAATCACTCATTTGTAGAGATCAGGAGTTCAACTATTGATGGTCTGTTTGCTCACGCCTTTCAAAACACCGTATGTTTCAATAACACAGTGCTAGATGAGAAAATTTCCATAGATAGTTTGAGTAGCCTTTACATTTATGGTAATGTTACCGTAAATGGTCAAATTGACGAATTTGAAGGAAAACTAGTCCGCAACTATCTTGTGTTAACAAATCCTGACATACTACTTAACGTAACAAACAAAGAATCAGGAACCATATTATGGACCGGCAAATCGAGCAATTTTGGGAGTGCTCGTTTCAATATGACCTTTACCTTCGAAAACTATACTCAGAATCTTCAGCTAAATAATAGAGACTTCAATATGACCTCTTCAACACCACTGAAGGTGGGTTTGTAGAAGAAAGACTCTTTTGCTCCAATAATATTCGCTCCAGAAATAACATTGAGAGAGAACGTTGAAACAAACCTCTATCAGTTTAAGGATAACTCGATCGTGTGCACAATAGAACATCGCATTCATGTCATTTTTTCTTCATCAATGAATTTCCCTATTTCTTTGTCAATCAACGCCATTAACATCGGTGCCGTGGATATTAACTCCAACAATTGTGTTACGGTCGTGTAGGTCTTCTGGTATCCTCTGAGGTCTTTCATTTCTTCTGCGTAAGTGTCCAGCGTGTCTTTCATTTCCTTAAGCTCTTCTTCCATTTCTGTGAGGAGTTTTTCCGTTCTCAAGAAGTAACGTGCTGATGTGAAGGGCAGCTTCTCCATTCTGTAAATGTGTCTATGCGTGCCCGGAATTGTTTCTCTCGTTATAACATTCATATCAACAAGCTGGCGAACAGTCTTCGAGATAGTTCCGGCGGAAAAGCCCGTCAAGCTTTGCAGATCTCGTTGGGTCAGACTTCTTCTGATGTCAAAAAATGTTAAGACCTCGGCGACTATAGGGTGGCGACCAGTGAATTGCGGGGATTTTTCCGCAAAGAATTCCACAATATTCTGCTCTATTTGCAGTATCTCCGGATCGAATCCATGAGGGTCTTGGGGAACTGAACTAGCGATCATTCATTACCCATCTAGCCTTGGTTTAACACCCGAAACATAAGTCTGAAATTTCTGGAATATTTGCTCGTAAGCTGGGATGAGTACATTCATTTCGTCGAGAAATCGTCGAATGTTTTCGTACCCTTTCTTCTTGGAAAGGTAGGGAGCGCTTAGTTTTGCTTCAATCTCTTTGAAGAACCCTTTTAGCTGGGATAAATACTGTTGAGCGCCGGCCAATGATCGAAACCCTATTTGTGAGATAGTTCCGTCGAGTTCATAATGGTATTCGCGTGTGTCTGGATGGGAATGTTTGCGGACGAGGCCTTGCTTCTCGAGAGCTTGAAGAGCTGTTGAAACTGATCCCATAGAGTAACCCGTGAGTTTCCGGAGAGTTTTTTGAGTGGCTTCTTGGTGGATATATATGTGTGCTGTGATCTTGGAATCTTTTCGTGAACGCCCCTTCAGGTAACCCATACTTGTCATGATATCTACAAGTCTTTTTTCAAGCGTTCTCAGCTTCTTTTCAATGGGACGAGGTTCACCGTCTTCCATCTTGATGAAGCATATAAGAAATGAAGGATATAAATATTTTCAAAATTTATGAAATTTGAAAAGCCTTAAATACTCGATTTCCCCTAGTATCTACAGGTGAGTTTCAAGTTTCATGAAATTTAAAGTAGGTGAACCAAAATGGCTGAGGAAAAAGTGATAGAGATAGAGAATCTGACAAAGATGTATGGAAACCATGTAGGTGTCAAAGACCTGAATCTTGCTGTTCGTAAAGGCGAAATAATGGGATTCCTCGGACCTAACGGAGCAGGCAAGACAACCACTCTGCGGAGTTGTCTAGCATTACTTGCCAAAACAGCAGGCAAGATAACCATATTCGGACTGGATTCACACAAAGATGCAGTTGCAATACGGAAAAAGACAGGATATCTGCCAGGCGATTTCGGTCTAATCTCATCGGTTAAAGTCAGTTCCTATCTTACTTATCTGCTCTCATTAAGAGGCAGCAAATCAACAGAGAAGATGGAGTCTCTTGCAAAGCGACTTGAACTCGATCTTAGCCGGAAAACGAATGAACTTTCAAAAGGCAACAAACTGAAAGTGGGAATCATACAGTCATTAATGGCAGATCCAGATCTAGTCATTATGGATGAACCAACTTCGGGGCTTGACCCGCTCATGAAACAGGAGTTCTACCGTATTCTACGCGAAGAAAAGAAAGGGAAGAAGACTGTCTTCATGTCTTCGCATATTCTGGCAGATGTAGAGAGAGTCTGCGACAGGGTGGCAATTATCAGAAAGGGCCAAGTAAAAGTGGTCGAGGAAATACAGGCCTTGCAGAGAAAGACGGGAAAGGTGCTTGAGGTCGAATTCGGTGATCCGTTCACAATCGACGAGTTCAAACTTGAAGGCGTAAGCGACTTGCAACAGGAAAATGACAGAATAATACTGACTATACATGAGAACCTTGACGGCGTGATTGCAGCTGTGTCAAAACATCGAATACTAAACATGAATCTGAGGACCTACAGCTTGGAACAGCTATTCCTGAAATACTATGTAGAAGGAGGCAATCCATGATGGCTGGCAGAATAGTATACATGGAACTCAGAACTGGATGGAAAGGGCTCCTCATATTTGGCTTGCTCATCCTTGTCGTTTCCGCAGGTATGGTGCAGATCTTTCCAACCTTTCGGGATTCGCTGACTGAAGAATTGGAAGGAGCAAACAAGGTCAGTTTGGAGCTTCCAGACGAGCAGGGAGGCAACATTACTCTTTCATGGGAGTCGCTGGAGAATGCGACCAGTTACATGGTTTTGGAGGACAGTCGAGTAAGTATGGTAACAGCGAGAATCAAATATGTCGGTGAAGAGACAAGCATTACTTTTGAAAAGGATTTTGAGGAAAAACGGTATTATGCGGTTATGGCTGAGCTGAACAAAACGTCTGACTCAGTGTTAATCGGTATCGCTTCAACAGAAGAAGGTGAAAATCCTTTCGAAGAATTGATGCAGAATCCAATCTACAAAAGCTTCACAGGCGGAAGAAACATCAACATGCTTGAAGTAAAAGGGTTCATAACGTTGGAGTTTTTCAGCTGGTGGTGGATGCTCGCAGGACTATTCATCGCCTACCTTTCAGTGTCTGTCATAGCAAGTGACTTGGAGAACAAGCACATGGACGTGTTGCTATCCACGCCTGTTTCACGAAGACACTACCTAGTAGAGAAGTTTGGTGCGATGACTGTTGTCGCACTTTTGACAATTCTTATCGCCACTGTCGGGCTTATCGGGGGGCTGATTAGCATTAGTGCGCTCAACGAATTCTCTGCTGATGCCGTTTTTCTGTCGTTGATAAGTTGTCTGCCCTTCCTGATGGTGATCGTTGCAGTNNATTGATAGGCTGTTTGCCTTTCCTTATGGTGATAGTTGCGGTTGGCATGTTCACGGCTGTGTTCTCCCAGAAAGTAAGGACTGGCATGGGCGTAACGTTTGCTTTTGTCTTTGCAGAGTTTTTCCTGTACGCCTTTGGAGGCTTCTCCAAAAGCCTTGAATGGATGAAAACGGTCAGCATCTTCAATTACTGGGATTACTCCTCTGTTATCATTGACGGGCTTTTCAAATCGGTGGATTTCTTTTTGCTGACGATATCGGCGATTGTGCTTCTAATGATCGCCACCTGGGTCTTTGAAAAGAAGGACATACCAGCGTGAAGGTGTAGGAATCCTACAGAGAAGAAAAGATGGTAGATGGTGATGTCTCCACTGATATCCTAAAGCACGCGTCTATAATCTGGTGGAAGAAGGGCAGTCTTATTCGCCAGAAACGAAAAACAGGCGCAAATATGTGGTCAGGCGATCTTTTCGAGCATATCTATGAATTCTTTGGCTTGGTCCATCCCTTTCTGCCAAAATGCTTCCTGCGTGATGTCGAAGCCCAGTTCGGCGGCGATGTCATAGGGAGCCTTGCTGGAGCCTGCGGCCAGTATTCCCTTCAGTTTTGGGATGAAAGTGTTTCCGTGCTCTTTGTAGAGTCGGTACAGGGCGAATACGAACAACTGGGCGTACACGTAGGGATAATTGTAGAAGCGAAAGTTGGCCAGATAATAATGTGGCTTCATAGTCCATTCCCACTTCATCACATCCAGCCAATCTACGGAGTTTCCGTATACCTTGTTCCTTGCGGAGACCCAAAGGTCGGCCACAGTTTCGCCGTCGAGAAATTCGCCTTGCGATATGGCGTCATACAAGCTTTGTTCAAAGAAGACGCGTGCTGAGACTTGGAACGCGGACATTCCGAAGTCATCCAGAACGTGGGCTAGGATTGCTTGCTTCTCCTCTTTGGTGGTGGCTTTCTTGAGGAGTCGATCTGTTAGGAGAAGTTCGCCGAATACACTTCCTGTTTCGGCGATGCACATTCCAAGATCAAAGTTGCTAGGCTTCTGATTCCGTGAACCTAAGTATGCGTGAACTGCGTGCCCTAACTCGTGGACCAGCGTGTAGACGTCGCCCAACCTCTCGTTGAAGCTCTGCAGGATGTAGGCGCTCTTTCCAGCAAGCCACGATGCACACCAAGCCCCAGATTCCTTGCCTTTTCGGACCTTGCCGTCAATGCGGCGCTTTTCAAACATCTCTGAGACCCATCTTCCTAGCTCCTGGTCGAATTCATAGTAGGAGTCTGTTGCTTCCTTACGGGATTCTTTCCAGTGGTATTTTGTGTCAGGAGCTTGGGGAAGGGGCGCCACCACATCATAGTTGGCCAGTTTGTCCATGCCCATAAGTTTTGCCTTAAGCTTCAAGTATCGTTGGTATAAGCCAACGTTCTTCTCAATAGTCTTCATTAGGCTGGAAACCGTCTGCAGATCGACGTCGTTGTCAATCAAACTTTGGGTCATCGCAGTCGGGTATTTGCGCAATTTGCACATCTGCGTATGATCGTCGCACACAGCGCGGATAGCGCTCGCCCAGACAATTTCATCCTTGCCGAGATTCTCATATACTGTCTGATTGGCCTGTTTTCGTAGATCTCGATTCGGGCTTTCATAGAGGCCGATTATCTCACCATAAGGAAGGGTCTTAGTCTCGCCTTCAATCTCGATATCGAATGTTCTTGTTGAGAGCCAGTCACTCTGAAGCAGCTGCCAAGCATTGACACCATTCTTGTCTTTTGTGATCACCAGTTGCTCCTCTGCTTCAGAAAGCATGTGAGGCGCCTTTCGTGCCAGCTTCTCGAGAAGGTGCTTGTACTCCGAAAGGATAGGGTCGCGAATCAGCGAAGGTTTACTCTCAAGAAGCTTCGCCAACTCGATATCGATGAAGGCTAGGGCCTGATTGCGCCTCATCTGAGCGTATCGGACAGCTTCGAGAAGCCCTTTGGCCACTTCTTTAGTAGAATCCGCTGAATACAGGAGAAAGCAATACTTGATTTGCCCCTCACACCTTAGCCAATTGGCATCCCGCTCCTCCAGAAATTGCAAGAGACCTTTAGCATCGAGGAGTGTGACTTTGCCACGGTATCTATCTCGGAACTCCTCCGCTTCAGCGACCATTGATTTCAAATCGCTCTTCACTGCGCTCGGGTCGGTGTTCTTGACCAGTGGTGAAAGGTCCCACACCATTTCAACTTCAGCCACAAACAATTACTCCAGCTTTTTCTCTATCTGAGTGTGCGTGCCTTCTATTAAAGCGTACGCGAAGAATAAATGCGCACAAAGCCCAGAACGATAACAAGTTCATTTAATGTATCTCAAAGAAGGGTGAAAACTTTCCGAGTATATGGGTGACATCTGCATTTTTCTCGGTGAGAAGCGCGCATGTATAGGATTTTCAGGTTTTCGCTTCATAAGGACAGGATGAATTCAGAACGCATTCGCTGCACTTTGGGTTCTTTGCTTTGCATGTGTTTTTGGCGAGGAGCCAGAGCAGACCTGCTGTTCTGTCCCGCTTCTGTTTGGGAATAAAAGAAATCAAAGCTTTCTGGATCTCGTTATACTTTGCATTCTCTTCCACAAGTCCCAACCGTTTGGCAAGTCTGTCATAATGAGTGTCTATTGGTATTACCTCTCTGTACGTGTAGCGATCTGTTAGGAGTACATCTGCAGTTTTGTCTCCTACCCCGGGCAGCTCCATCAATTTCTCCTTGGCAATGTTCTTGGGAAGAGAAAGAATTGATGTAATGTCTCCACCAAACCTATCCAACACGACTTTGGACAATTCTCTGATTCTTCTGGACTTCACGTTGTAAAGGCCGCCGCTCCTTATCGCGTCTTTTATTTCGTCCTGATCTGCTCTTGCTAGAACCTCAGGGACTATCTCAAATTTTGAGGCTAATCCCTTATACGCCCTGATGCAATTCACTTCGGTCGTGTTCTGGGAGAGAATTGTTAGTATTATGTGTCTGAAAGGATCTGACGATGTATCTTCTGGATACATGTCTTCAGGCCACCATAGTGAACCGTATCTCTCTTCCAATGCAGGTATTAGCTTTCGGTCTAAAGCCTTCAAGTTATCGTCCTGCTATCAATGTGAGCAAGCGAGCTAATTAGGCTACAACTCGACTTGCTTATATCTATTTGACCAGTAGAGTACACGCGCACTATCAGAGCTTGATAAAACTGCTTAAGTATACGGTCATCTTCTAACAAAGATGTCATAGCACATTTGCCTAGGAGTCAGTACGTGATGAATGTTCTCAATCTGTACTTTTCCTCTACGGGTAACACCGAGAAAGTGGCTTTGAAGATACAAGATACCGTTAGGATGCTAGGTCATGATGTGGAGACGGTAAAGGTAACTAGTGGGGACATGGATGTGGATATACTCAAATTCGATTTCATATTTGTAGGATCTGGAGTATACGGGCAGCTGCCTGGTGAGCCCATGATCGCGTTGCACAGAAGCCTTCTGCAGAAATATAGCGAGAAGGGTGAGGTGAAACCTGCTTCCCCAAAAAGGTCTTCGGCAAACGTTGTGGTTTATTGTACCTATGGTGGGGTGCACACGGGTATCAATGAGGCTATTCCGGCAGTGAAGTTTATGGGCCAGTTGTATGATCACCTAGGTTACACGATAGTTGCCGAATGGTATGTAGTGGGAGAATACAAGACGACTGGACATCTTGACCGTTCAGTCAGTGGGCGATTGGGTGACATACGGGGAAGACCAAACACGGAAGACCTGAAAGAAGTGGCCGAAAAGGTGAAGGGAATCTTCAAGCATTCCCGTTCTAACACACAGTAAACACGCACGAAGATGTCTCACCTACATGTTGATTCAATTTCTTTTCTCGGCTCCTGGAAATACGTCCAACGATCTAATTCTACGTCATAAGAACTAAGCAAAGCTTACCAAAACCTGGGATAGAAGATGAAAAAGGTGATTCGAGCAACCCCTCTCTATGGATTCCTAAGATACTGCAACGATAGTTCACTTGATAAGACAGTTTTGGACTGTGGCGCTGGTGGTGATGATCCTCCACTAAGGCTGTTTCTGGAATCTGGATACAAAGCTGTCGGAATCGAAATTTCTGATCACTCTTTAGGCAAGACAAAGGAGTTCTGTAGGGAGCACAATCTAAGGCTCAACATATTAAAAGGAGACATGAGGAGGCTACCCTTCAAACATGAAGCATTCAGTTTTGTATACTCCTACAATACACTGCCATTGATGTCGAAAAAGGATGTCGAAATCGCTATGGGACAAATAGAACGAGTGATAAAGCCAGATGGACTTTGCTTCGTGAATTTTGTCTCAGTGGATGATGACGGCCCTGCAGATTCCTACTATGAAGACAACGAACCAGACCAATACTTTGCCAATTTCTCAATTCTTCACAAGTAGAAGAGGATAATACTCATAGGGAAAGAGCAGAAGCAAGCATACATAGACTACATTGTTCAGAGAAAATAGGAACCTTCCCACATAGAAGAATATTGAAAAGAACATCTGTCTACGACGCCCTTTGAAAGCCGTTTGGTGTTTATGCTGTGTGTGAAGTGCTTGGTGTTAACGCGTACATGTTTCTCTCACTATTCGATTCTGCAAAGTTTTCTTTGTCCGAGATAAAGAAGTACAGCTCCAATAAAGAATACCATGCCAGTCTGCAATAGATGGTCGAACAGTAGACTTGTGAATGGATTTAGGTTTGGAAGCATCTTCTGGAATCGGAAACCCAGCCGATCAAAACCGACCTCGAATCCAATAGTGATGAAGAGAATTGCTTGAAGATTTATCATAGCACCCAATGCGCGTTCTCTTGATCCTTCTGCAAAGACCGGTATTAGGAGAGCAAGGCCAAGTAGAAAAGCTACGATGCTCATAGTTCTCAACGATCCCCACATTACGTTCATCAGCAGAGAAAACAGTGTGATTTCGGGAACCAGAATTGTGGACACGGTCATGATTGCCGCGGCGATTGGAACTGCTACAAACCAACCTTGCAGCAACCTTGCCTTCAGAAATCTTCGAATACCATTCGGTGATTTTCTGTATAAGAAAAGTGTACCCTTTCCACGGCTTACCGTCCCGACTACAAACCCTGTGAGGAGCGGAATCGCCAGCAAGCTGAGGATAACCAATGGGTCTTCTGGGCTTGAATATGGGTCTGACAGGAATATGCTTATCATGGCAATCAAACCTACCGTGTAAGCGATCCATGACAGATTTTCAAGTCGTCTGCCATAATCCTTGAAGATAGATTTGAGAAGAGTGCCAGAGGACCCACCGCCTCCTAGAAATCCAACGCTCTTGTAGAAGAAGCCATCCGGTTTAACCTTGGGCGCAGTGAATGTTGTTGATTCAAGGCTGTAAGCGCGATTGGCGACTTTGGTCCCTACATACAGGACAGCTATAAAAAAGAGAGCGAGACCTCCAATCCGCATCAGAGTCTCGAGGCCAACTGCCCCTATATTGCCTGGATTGGAGGCGAAGCCAACGAAAATTTCTGCGCCCCATGAGCTAGGCAACAAACCAAAGATTGTCCTAACCGTCCCGCCGGTTGTGGGTTCCATTAGCACTTCTATCAGTCCTCCTCCAATAATCGAATACATTACAGCGATCATGGGTAGGGCAATGATTACTGAAAGGGCTCTTCCAATATCTTTCCCGCGAGCTGTCTTTCCAAGCTTTGTTCGCAGCGTTGCAGCGATTACCGTGCCGATCCATGTGGCTGAAAGAAATGTGATAATGAATACTAGGATGATTGTGACATTTTGGAGTATGTCCAATCCTAGCGGAATCAGAAGGGCTGTGAAAGTGCCGGTAATCACTGTGATGGCTATGGCGTAGAAAGGCATTTTGCCCAGAAAGTCGCCTAGTAGAACATCGCTCGGTTTTATGGGGGCTGCAAGAAAAACCTCTAGTTTTTCAGTCTTGATCTCCCTCAACGTATCACTGATTGGAAACAGTAGAAAGTAGAAGAAAAACATGAACAGTATGATCTGTACCAGAGGCACTGCAGCGACAGATATTATGAATACGAGGAAATCATCAATGAAAAGACTGACAGCTGCTGGTGCGATGAACAGCACATAAATTCCCAGCAACACTACTACAAGATATGGAAAATATCTTCTAATGCTCCTTATGCTGCTCGTAGAGATGCGGTATTCGTTTTGGGCGATCAGTAGCCATTTAGGTTTTTGCACTTTTCTGTTCTCTCCATGCTAGGAGTTCTTTCTCTTCGACGCCGCCGGTTATAGCTATGAACGATCCTTCCAACGTCTTCGCTTCTGTCTGGGTGATGATCTCTTTGACGGTGCCCTGTGCAATCAGTCTGCCCTGGTTGATTATGCCTATGCGGTCGCATAACTCCTCTACAATTGGCAGGATGTGGCTGCAGATGAATATATGCTGGACCATTTTTTTCCGCCCCCAAGACAATGAGCAAAATGCTAATCAAGAATCTTTTCTGCATATGCTCGTGTAACCAGGAGACAGCATACTTAAGATTTATGCAGGACAAAAATGCGCCGCGTAACAATTAGAATTTAATCCACACTGAGTCCTTCCACTTTTCTAAGTTTTTGATACAGAAAAAAAGGGCGTGGTCCAAACAGACAGACTTGTCGGTAATACGGAAAGGCTTTCAAGTATCTGGAAGTGTCCAGTCCTATTTGCTAATCAAAGTCATGAAGTCAGCCTTTAATATTCACGTCTCGCAGAATTCTAGGTTTGGAGAGTGATAGAATGGATGTAGCATCTATTTCAG
>JABAOF010016391.1_pt1 | contig 13407 bp, 8 predicted proteins | sample 7062171 | NCBI WGS metagenome assembly JABAOF01 (sample SAMN14538628, study PRJNA623070) | marine sediment metagenome | biome: marine biome [ENVO:00000428]; feature: marine pelagic biome [ENVO:01000023]; material: deep marine sediment [ENVO:00002113] | place: India: Gulf of Khambhat ...
ATTTTTAGCACATGGCAAGGCACACAAAACCCAGACACAAGGCCAACCTTGCCAAGAGCTAAAAATGCTAACACACTGCCTACCCACCCCAGCTGACGAATATCTATCATCAGTAGCAATGCACTTCAGCAATATATCTTTATTCAATACACCAAGCCTACCCACCACCCAACTGGCAGACAATTAATAATTTGCCTTTGACAATGACAGCAAACAGGTTATAAAAACTTAACTTAGCGACAAAACATTTAAGTGGACACAGCATATAGTGATATGAACGATACCAAACAAGTAAAAACAAAAAAGCGGGTTGCAGACCATGGAGAAGTGTTTACAAGTGACCGTGAAGTAAACGCAATGCTTGACTTGGTAAAGCAAGAAACAGAACGCACGACCATTGACTGGACAATTAAAGAAAGCGTGCAATCAGCATTAAGACGAAACATCCGAAGGATTTTACGCTTACGCGGTTATCCGCCAGACTTGCAAGAGAAAGCTGTTGAGACAGTAATCACACAGGCAAAGATGCTTGCTGAAGATTTATTAAATGGTGATAAAGAAAATTAGCAGACGCACCAAGTCAGGCACATTATACATCATTAGTAAAGTTTAGGTGTGGTAACTCAAACTTAGCTAATATGGGCGGTTCTTAGGAACTGCCCTTTTTTATTTGTAATTTAGTCGGACAATAGTGTAAAAAAATGATAAATGAATAGTTTCTTCCTACTCTTTCATCATTACATCGCAAATGCTGGGATAATGGTCAGATAAATGCAGGGGGAATGTTTGGTGTTGAATGGGGATGATGGGTTTGCGAAGCAACATCACATCAATACGCAGGGTAGGTGAAATACTATCGTACGTATTGCCTAAGCCAAATCCGGTTTTTAGAAAGGCATCTTGTAATCCTTTACTGAGCTGGTGGTATACATAAGAAGAAGGCACTGCATTTAAATCGCCACAAAACACAAAGGGTAGCCCCGTTGTATCCATCACTGCACGAATACGGACTGCCTGAGCTACATGCACCTTATCAAAATAACGCAGTTTTGCAAAGGTAGATTTTTGTAAAAAAAGTGTAGTATCAGGTTTATAGAACTGCGATTCAACCGGCATGGCCTGACTGCTGTGCAAATTCATGGAACGCAAATGGGCATTGATGATACGGAACCTTTGTTGCCCATATTGAATGGTAACCCATTGAAAATCTTCTTTAAAATGCTCGGGATTGGGCAATGGAATGACGGCAGAATCAACAATCGGTAAACGCGAAAAAATGACAATACCATTTTGCTGTAGGTTATTCCCATCAATGCCAAATGAAAAATTATTGACAAAAGCTGTGTAGGGATAATGCAAAGAATCGCGGATATAAGGCAAGGTGGAACGAAATTTTTTCCCCGTAGCGGTTGCAAAGTCCTGAAAGCAAAGAATATCGGCATTCGATTGTTGAATAAAGGCAAGCATTTGCCGACGGGGATTGCCGGGTATATCATTTGCAATGGAAGCATTTAAAAATTCGTTCACATTCCATGATACAATACGAATGCTGCCTGCAGATTTTTCCATTGTAAAGGGTTTTCCGGGATGAAACCCCCAAACCGAACGAATATTGGTATATCCGCAAGCCAATACTAAGAAAAACAACCAACTGTATTTTTTAAATAGCAGAAATGATATCAGGCAAACCCCAATCATCCCTGCCAACAGCAATGGGAAAGCCAGCGATAGAAAAGTCATAGGCCAAAAATGAATCGGGTTTACAAAGGGTGTAAGTACCGATAGCGCATACACACCACTATAGCCTATGCAAACAATTCCTGTAAATTTTTTGAAAACAGCTATTGCAAAAAAAGCCATAATGGGTTATAAATCTTTACTGGCCTTTTTTAAAAATTCTTTTTCTTCCTCACTCAGCATGTGGTAGCCATGCTGGTTAATTTTATCCAAAATATCATCTAAACGCTGTTGGGTAATATTCGGTGTTTTTTGAAAGGGCTTTGTATTGCTCTGGTAAAACAGTTTTTCTTTGATAGTTGCAGTTTTGTTTTTCTTTTCCGGATTAAATAGATCATCTACCCATTGTACCGTACGGTGCATCCAGTTGCCCCAGTCTTTGCCTCTTTTTAATTGGCGTATGTATAAGAAACCCACCATGCCGCCTGTTAAATGAGCAATGGCATTACCGCCGTTTTGGCTGGCAATGGTTGCGTAATCAATGGCTACAAAAATTAAGGTTAGTACCCAAATGGGAATACCTCCGTTAATAAGTGGAAAAATTCTATAATCGGGGGCTAAGGTGGTAGTTGCCACGGCAATACCCATTACCGCTGCACCTCCGCCCATTAATGCAGGAGTAAATGCAATGTTTTGGTATAATGCAGGAATTAAGTTAACACTCAACACAAATGCAATACCGCCAAAAAAGCCTCCATACAAGTAAATGGGCATAATATTTTTATTGCCGGCTAAATCTTGTAAAATATAACCAAAAGCCCATATCCATAAAACGGTGCTGATAATACCCCAAACGCTGTAGGTGGTGAACATATAGGTAAGAATGGTCCATATTCTGGGGAAGAAAATTGCTGTATCGGCGGGTAGTGTCAGCCAGTTTACAATTTGTTTTTGAAAAAACAGGCCTGCGGTTGCATTGCTATCGTAAGAAAGGAAGTAAACAATTTTGATGAAAGTAAGCGATACAAAAAAAAGTGCATTCAGAATAATCAAAAAAACCAGTGCATTATTGTTTTCACCTAATAAAGGTCTTCTGCGGGTATTATGCATTTCGCTCAGGTTCATACATTAAAATTGCAAAAAATTACGCAATTAGAAGGTTAAATTGCTTTAATAAAACGAACTTCTGTTGTTTTTGTTCCAGAAATACACCAAAATAATACCTACCAAAGCACCGCCTAAGTGGGCAAAATGGGCCACATCATCGCCGGCTGAGTTTTTAATGCCTAAGTACAACTCAAATGCGGCATACATGATTACAAACCATTTGGCTTTAATGGGTACAAAGAAGTATAAGTAAATTTTTGTATTGGGAAACAAATAGCCAAAGGCAGCCAAACAGCCAAAAACGGCTCCCGATGCACCAATGGTAGCTTCATTAAGACGGTCTAAGAAATTAACTTTGTACAGTTGTTGGGTGGTGGGGTCTAAACTATTAAAAGCATCAATTAAGTGCTGGGTTTGAAAGTACAACACAATTAAGTGGCTAAAAGCGGCACCCAAACCACAAATAATATAAAAGGTTAAAAAACGTTTGGGCCCCCAAAGGTTTTCTAATACAGAGCCAAACATCCATAAAGCAAACATATTGAAGAAAATATGTTCAAATCCGCCATGCATAAACATGTGCGTAATCAATTGCCAGGGTTTGAACAATGGGCTTTGAAAGGTGTGCAGGGCAAACAAATCATCCATATTAATGAAACCTTGCCTGCCAATCGTTATTTGTGCCAGAAATACCAAACCATTAATAATGATCAGGTTTTTAATCACCAATGGTAAAATCTGAAATCGTCCGGGCCTGAATTCTGTCATGCTACAATATTATGGGTTTATAAATGCTTCTTTTAACCGAAGCTGCACAATGTTTTCAATATGGAAGGTATGCGGAAACATATCTACCGGCTGCACCTTTGTAACGGTGTATTTTTCATCCAGCAAAGCCAAATCTCTTGCCTGTGTGGCCGGATTACAGCTTACATATACCACCAAAGGGGCAGCAATATCCAATAATTTCCGTGTTAATTTTTCGTTCATGCCTGCCCTTGGCGGATCGGTAATAATCACATCAGGACGGCCATTTTGTTCAAAAAAATCATCGGTACAAACTTTGTTCACATCCCCGGCAAAGAAGGCGGCATCCTGAATGCCGTTTATGGCAGCATTTTCTTTGGCATCTTCAATGGCTTCGGGAACCGTTTCCACCCCAACAATTTTTTTGGCCTGTTTGCTTACAAAAATACCAATACTTCCGGTTCCGCAATATAAATCATACACGGTTTGCGTGCCATTTAATTCGGCCAATTCGCGAATGAGGCGGTACAGTTGTTCACCCTGTGCAGTATTGGTTTGAAAGAATGATTTAGGCCCAATTTTAAATTGAAAATCTTCCAGGGTTTCAATAATAAAACCTGGCCCTTTCCAGGTATGCACGGGCAAATCATAAATGCTGTCGTTAAATTTTGGATTGATGGTATACAGCAGGGTGGTAATTTCAGGAAATTGGCGGTCAATGTTTTGCAGCAGAGCTTCGCGCAGCGGTTTGTCTTCATAGCCCATTACAATATTCACCATCAGTTCGCCCGAACGGGCCAAACGAATCATAACATTCCGCAGCCATCCGGTATGCAGGCGTGCATCATAAAAGGGAATGTTTTGTTGCCGGCCAAAAGCCACAATGGCCTTCCTGATGGCATTGGCCGGTTCGTTTTGCAGGTAACAGGTATCTATTTCCACCACCTTATCAAAAACTCCTTTGGCATGAAAACCACCATAGCCGGCTACTTCGTTCCCGGCAATTTCATGGGCCGGCAGTTGTTTAAAATCGGCTTTGGGAATGTATTTTTTATTGGAAAAAGTAAACTCTAATTTGTTGCGGTAGCCCTTGGTTTCGGCAGCGCCCACAATGGGATCAAACGGTGGAAGGTTAATTTTGGCAATACGGATAAGATGGTCGCTAACCTGTTTTGCCTTGTATTGTAATTGCAAGGCATAAGGCAGCATTTGCCAGGAACATCCGCCACAGGTACCAAAATGACTGCAAAAAGGTTGTTCGCGTTGAGGCGATAATTGTGTAAAGGCAATCGCTTCACCCTCCGCCCAATCTTTCTTGTTTCTGTGCAATAATACATTTACCACATCACCGGGTACTGCTTTTTCAATAAACAGCACTTTCCCGTTTATACGAGCAATGGATTTGCCTTCGGCAGCATAATCTTCTACCAAAATATTTTCCAGAATAATTCTTTCCTTCTTTTTTCTCACAGGCGCAAAAATAACATCCTAAGCCTTTGATTGCGTATTTACAACTATTAAAAAAGGTTTTTATGGAAGGATTAACGCAACCTTTACTACCATTCCTTACATTTACAATATCTATTTTTACAGTATGAAGAACCTCCGCCTCGTTTTTTGCATCGCATTGTTGTTACCCTTTTGTGTCATAGCACAACAAAAAAAAACACCCGTTCACACTACTTCTGCAACCGGGCATAACATACATATACAATTAAAACCATTTAAAAACACCACTATTTATTTGGGTACCTATTATGGCAAGGGTAAAACATTAGCCGATTCTGCCGTGCTAAACAGCAATAGCGAAGGTGCTTTTAAAGGCAGTAAGTCCTTAACGGAAGGGATTTATTTTGTGGTATCGCCCCAATACACCATACAATTTGAAGTGTTGATTGGTAAAGAACAGCATTTTAACATTGTGGCCGATTCAGCTAATAAATTGCATCCCTTAATTACCGGCTCACCCGATAATACTTTGTTTTTGCAATATTCTCAAGAAAGTTACCGGTTGGGTAGTGATATAGATGCCCTGCAAAAATCATTGGCCTTGCAACATACCCGTGCTGATTCTTTAAAGATAGAAGCACAATTAAAAAGCCTTTCTGAAAAATTACACCAGAGCCGCGAAAATATTATTCATCAACACCCTAACTCATTACTCGCTTTTTTATTACAAGCCATGCAGCGCCCCGAAATACCTGCTATACCGGTAGTAAACGGCAAGCCCGATTCGTTGTATCCTTTCAGATATGTAAAAGAACATTATTGGGATGATGTGTTGTTTAATGATGACCGCTTGCTGCATACACCCTTCTTCGAACCAAAATTAGATGATTATTTTAAGTATTATGTATCACCAGCGCCCGATTCTATTATCAATGAAGTAAATTATATGTTACTCTCTGCCCGTACCGGTAAAGAAATATATCCGTATTTGCTTACCAAATTCACCAACAAATACCTCAATCCCGAATACATGGGGCAGGATAAAGTTTTTCTTTTTTTATATGAAAACTTTTATGCCAAAGGCGATACCGTTATTCTGAATGCCGAATCTAAAAAAATGATTACGGACAGGGCTTATAGTATGATGGCCAATCAAATTGGTGCACAGGCACCCGAACTGAATTTAACCGATACAGTAGGTAAAAATATTTCCTTATACAGTTTAAAGGCGCCATTTACCGTAGTAGTATTCTGGGATCCCACCTGTGGTCACTGCAAAGAAGAATTGCCCCGTATTGATTCTATATACAAAGCACGCTGGAAGGCGATGGGGGTAAAATTATACAGCGTAAATGTAAATGAAGCAAGAATGGATGATATGAAGCAGTTTGTTCAGGAGCATCATTTTAGTCCCGATTGGTTGATTACCTATCAAACCAAAGAAGCCCGGTTAGCTGAACAAAAAGCCAATGAACCCAATTACCGGCAATTGTATGATGTGTTTAAAACACCTACTTTGTATTTGTTAGATGATGAAAAGCACATCATTGCCAAACAATTAACCATTGAGCAGATAAATAATTTGATGCAGGTTAAACGCACTCAAAAACAATAAAAGCATTTTTTCTTTCCTAATGTAAACAGCTTGATGTATTTTACTGGTTCAAACATTGCGGCTATTCCTTTTAAATAGGCAGGCTGCTTAAAACAGACGATATGCAATACATCAAAGCTTTATTCCTACTGCTTTTAATATCTACTTCCGCTGAAATGGTAATGGCACAAAGTGCAGTCACTTCTCCGTTTGATACCACCATGTATGGTCGAAATGAAAAAGCCGGACACTATGTGCATACAAGAGGTATCAATATGTACTATGAAACCTATGGCAACGGTGCCCCCTTGCTGATTATACATGGCAATGGCGGTTCCATCAATAATTTTCTATATCAAATACCTTATTTCTCAAAAGAATATCGGGTAATATTAGCCGATAGCCGGGCACAGGGCAAAACAACCGATACCGGCGATTCATTAAGTTATGAAATGATGACTGATGATTTAAATGCCCTGCTCGATACCCTGCAAGTAGACTCCTGCTATGTAATTGGCTGGAGCGATGGCGGCATTAACGGTTTGTTGCTGGCTATTCGCCACCCTGATAAAGTAAAAAAATTAGCCGTAACCGGCGCCAATTTATGGCCCGATACAACCGCCATTGACCCTTGGGTACGCCAATGGGCACTACATTTAAACGATACTTTGGCCAAAATGCCCGCCACCCCGGCGGTAAAAAGAGAACGCAAGTTGGCACATTTGCTATCGTACGAACCGCATATTACCCTGGCACAACTGCATACCATACAATGTCCCACATTGGTGATTGGTGGCGATCATGATGTGATACGCCCCATTCAAACCCTGCTGATAGCAGAAAACATTCCCCAATCGTATTTATGGATTTTACCCAATTCCGGCCATTCCACCCCCATTGTGTATAAAGACGATTTTAACCGGCAGGTCGATTTGTTTTTTAAAACACCCTACCGCAACATTGAAAAAGAGGCGCGGTTTGAATAACCCATCGGTTAAAAATTACCCGGCCGGTAGCACCCCTCTTCGATACTGCTTCAAAACAACAGCGTTGCGCAACGCTGTAACTCCGTAATTGCCTGCCGGAATGATGGGCGATTGCTTAATTTAAATGTCATTAACAATCTTGATCTGATATACTTGCCCAAAAAACTAAAATGACTTTTGGATAGGTTCAATTGAAATGAAGTTTGGATGCAGCTAAAGCACTACAAAATTTACAAATCATTTCATAGAAATAAAACTGAGTGTAAGTTTACTATCTGATTGAAATGATTTTAATTTTCAATATTCAGTTTCCTATCAGTTAAGATATTTTTTAACTTCTTTACGTTAAATTGATATATATAAAAAAGAATATTTTATTAGGGGGAATAAATCATTACAGCATAGTGCAGGACAGTTGGTAAAATAACATTTTTTATTTTTAGGTAATTAAAATAATTTATCGCTATTGATTTTTATCTGACTAATGCTACTAATTATTAGTTATATAGCGTAATATTTTTATTTTAATGTTTAATAATTAATCTAAAACTGATTGCTATGCTAAAAAAACTACTTCTGTTTTTAAAACAGAAAAGAGGCTCAATGATTGTTTTCTTTCTGTTTTTCTCATCATTTTCAATTGCCCAGCAAAAAATTACAGTAAATGGAACTGTTGTGGGAGAAAATGATGTTCCATTGTCAGGTGTGTCTGTGCACGTAGCAGGAACTACAACCGGCATCACTACGGATGCGCAAGGAAAGTTTACGTTGCAAGTTAATAAAGGTGCTACGCTTGTTTTGTCGTTTGTGGGTTACGAAGAAAAGCAAGTAAAAGTAAATAATGGAGGAAGTGTTGGAAATATTCAGATGGTTTCAACAGCTTCTGCTGCATTAGGGGAAGTGGTGGTAGTGGGTTATGGTAAACAGAAAAAAGTAAGTGTAATTGGTGCAATTTCCTCTATTTCTGCTAAAGAAATATTACAAAGTCCTTCGTCTAGTCTAGCGACGACATTAGCTGGTCGATTACCAGGACTAATTTCGATTCAAAGAGATGGAGATCCTGGTAGACCTAACTTAGATATATTTATTCGTGGAAGAAGCACCCTTAATAACCAAACTCCCTTGATATTGGTTGATGGAATAGAAAGAGACTTTAACCTTTTAGATCCTAATGATATTGCAACTGTTTCAATTTTAAAAGATGCATCAGCAACGGCAGTATATGGCGTGCGTGGGGCTAATGGAGTAATCTTAGTAACCAGTCGCCGTGGTAAGGCTGAAAAGACGGAAATAAGTTTTTCTATGGATCAGGCAGGAAATTCTTTTACAAGATATCCAAAAACTGTTAACGCATATGACTATGCGACATTGTTAAATCAAGCTTTAATTAATGATGGTGGCCAAGCTAAATATACACAATCAGATTTGAATCATTATAAGAATCATGATGAACCGGCCCTTTATCCGGATAATAATTGGTCAAAAATATTTATTAGAAATGAAGCTCCACAAAGCAGATATAACCTGAACATTTCTGGAGGAAATACACAATTCAAATATTTTGTTTCAGCTGGATATTATTCAGAACAAGGTGTATATAGGACAGTTTATAATTCTGCATTTAATTACAATCCTGCATTTTTTAATAAAAGATATAATTTTCGATCAAATATTGATGCCAATATTTCTAAAAGCCTAGTATTGACGTTAAATACTTCGGGTTATTTGTCAAAAATAAATTCCCCTGGTTACAGTAAGAATGTTTCTTCAATTGTAGGAGATAACATACATATTACACCAGCAAATGCGTATAATTTATTGGACCCTCAAGGACATGTACTTTCTTATCCATCTGCAGTAAATGGGCCTACCTATGGCTTTCTCAATAGAAGTGGATTTATTCAGGAAGATTTAAATAATATAAATTCAACTTTTGCGCTTGAACAGAAGTTGTCTTCTATTGTAACTGGTTTATCTGTGAAAGTTCAATACTCATTCGATGGGGTTACTCAAAATACTCAACAAAGATCTCAATCATTTGCGCAATATTATGCAAATAAAGTCCAAGCACAAAATGGTACTGATAGTGTTACTTATGTTCCAAGGTCTTCTCAACTTCAAGACGCGCCATTAACCTCTGCACAGTTATTTTCTTATTCTTCGCATACTAACCTGCAGGCATCAATAAATTATGCCAATAACTTTGGAAAGCACGCAATTACGGGACTTATCTTATATAATCAGGATAAAAAAATTATAAATATTGATCTGCCTTATAATTTAATTGGTATTGCAGGTAGGGCAACCTACAATTACGATGAAAAGTATTTCGGCGAAGTTAACTTTGGATATAATGGATCAGAACAATTCGCAAAAGGTAAACGATTTGGTTTTTTCCCCTCTTTCTCTGCTGGATGGTTAATTTCCAAAGAGGATTTTTTTAAGAATATAAAGTTTGTAAACTCCTTTAAGATTAGAGCAACTTATGGATTGGTTGGCAATGATAGATTTAATGCTGCAAGATTTTTGTATCTTGATGATTACCAAATTACAGGGTCTGCATGGCCATCTTTAGGGTCAAGTGTGGTTGAGAATTTAATTGGAAATCCAAATGTTACTTGGGAGACATCTAAGAAAGCTAACATAGGCATTGATGCTGTTTTATTTAATAATTTAACTTTGACTGCAGATTATTTTACTGAAAAAAGAGATAATATATTATACCAGAGAGGCACAGTACCAATCTTATTTGGATCAACCGCTCTTCCCCCCGTAAATTTAGGAAAAGTCGACAATCATGGTTTTGAGATTGATATTAATTATAATAACCGGGTATCAGATAATTTTTCCTATTTTATAAAAGGAAATTTATCTTATGCAAGAAATAAGATAATTTATTTGGATGAACCTAAGTTGCCGTCAAATTATGCCGTGCTCACAAGGGCAACAGGCTTTCAGATTGGCCAGTACTTTGGCTACAAAGTTGCCGGATATTTCAAGGATCAGAACGATGTTAATAATTCTCCAAGTCAAACAAGCCTTGGAGGAACTCCTCAACCTGGCGATTTTAAATATGTTGATGTGAATCATGATGGTAAGATTAATAATGCAGATATTGTCCCAATAGGAAACAGTACAGTTCCAAATTACACTACAGGTTTTGCCCTTGGATTTAATTATAAAGCATTTGATTTCAGTGTTTTATTTCAAGGTGCATTTCAAGTTTCACAATATGTTTCAGGGCAAGGCCTATATGAAACCTATAATTTCTTCACACAACATTTATATGCCTGGACCCCTGAACGGGCTACACAAGGGTTAAAAATAGATTATCCAAGACTTTCATTAGTAAATCAAAATAATAAGCAAACAAATGATTTCTTTCTTGACAACGGGGCATTTATACGCTTGAAAAATGCAGAAATTGGTTACACTTTAACAAATCGTTTCACAAAAAAAATATTCGCAAAAAAAATAAGATTTTATGCAAATGGATTCAATATTGCTATTCTATGGGATGCCACGCGATATAAAAACTATGATCCTGAATATGCTTCAGGTGTAGGAAGCACAACTCCAATTTCAAGAGTGCTAAACTTTGGAGTGAACATAATCTTTTAGAAATCTTCAGATAAATAATAATAGCAATTTAAACTTAAATAATATGAAATCGAATAAATTCTCAATAATCATTTTACTTATTTTTCTAATTATTTTTAATAGTTGTAAAAAAAATATTTTAGATGTAACTCCAAGCGGCAGAATAGATGTAAGTATTGTTTTTAATGATGAAGCTACAGCAAAAAATTACTTAGCAACTGTTTATACCCAATTACCCCATTACCTAAATAATTACTGGTGGTTTTCAATGTTAGCACCGAAAAGCGATGAAGCTGCTGACGGTGATTATGGTGTAAATGCATTATCTACTTCACAATGGAATTCGGGTCAGTTATCTCCTAGTTATAATCCACTCGGAATCAATCAGACTCCCTCAACAAATTATTGGGATGTTGATTGGAAAGGTATTAGAAATGCAAATATTTATTTAGAAAACGTTGATAAAGTTCCAAACATGTCGGAAAGTGAAAAAGTTGAAACTAAAGCCGAAGCTAGGGGATTAAGAGCCTATTTTTATTTTGAGCTTTTGAGGAATTATGGTTCGGTTCCAATTATTACTAATTCATTGCCTGTTAATTACGATTTTACGAAAATAAAAAGAAGTACTAATGATTCATGTGCTCATTTTATAGCTTCAGAATGTGAACAGGTTTATAATTCTCTAAGTACTACTTATATCAAAAGAAATAGTTCGGAAGTTAATCGTATAAGTGGAGCATTTGCGTTAGCATTAAAATCAAGGGCTTTATTATATAATGCAAGCCCACTCAATAATCCTACAAACGATAAATCAAAATGGCAAGAAGCTGCCAATGCCGCAAAAGCAGTTCTCAACCTGGCTGATCAGGGCTATTTTTCTTTATATGCTAATTATGCTTCAATTTTTACGAAAAAAGATCAAGGCAGTGATGATCCTTCATTTCAGGAAATTATCTATCAAACTGATAATAATAATACTGGAAACCAATTTTTCTCTGCTGTAAATGGAATTCCATCTGCAAGTGCGGTTAAAGCAGGAACATGTCCCTCTCAAGAACTGGTAGATTCTTATGAAATGGTTGATGGAACACAACCGATTCTCGGATATAGTGACAACACACATTTAAATCCTATTTATAATCCAAATTCAAGTTATGACCCTAATAATCCATATAAAAATAGAGATCCAAGACTTGCAGCAAGTATATTTTGTAACGGAAATATATGGGGAAATATTAATGGGGTCTCTCATACTGTAGCCTCCTATGTTGGAGGGGCCGATGGCTTAATTGAGCAGGGTAGCAGAACACATACCCGCACCGGATATTATATTGCTAAGTGGATTGATACCAGGTTAGGAAACGGAAATGCACAGGTCGCCCAAAATTCAACTGACCTTCATTGGACAATTTTCAGACTCGCAGAATTTTATTTAAATTATGCAGAGGCGATGAATGAGGTTTCTGGACCGACTCAGGAGGTTTATAATGCTGTAAACAAAATTCGTTCAAGAGCTGGCATTGCAAATTTACCAGGTGGATTGTCACAAGATCAAATGAGAAACAGAATTCATAATGAACGTAGAGTGGAGTTAGCGTTTGAGGAACATCGGTTTTATGATGTTAGGAGATGGAAAATCTTAGATCAAACTGACCGATTGGTAACTGGTATGAAAATTACTCCTAGTAGTACCGGAAATAGTTTTTCTACAAATTTATATAACCCAAGTAGCGGTCATAGCCCTCTCCATATTGATGCAGGCACATCTGTCGCAGTGCAGTTCTCAGCGAACCAGCCTTTTAATTATGTGGGAGCAACTTGTCCTGGTTACGGAACTAATACAGGAGGGTTGACATTTACTTTGTATAATTGGGATACGGATTTTTCTACTACTATTGCTGGAATACCAATAGGGTCAATAGATTTCACAAATTTTGCAGATAATTCTACCTTAATTTACACAAGTAGTACAATATTGCCTGTTGGGAATTATTTATTACTCATTCATAACCCAGTTAATAATGTAGGAGTTTGGCAACATCCTGATTCTGGGGGAACTGGAGTTAATATTTTCGTAAATGGAAACCCGGCGACTGGAAGTTTTGAGTCTCTTTATGGATATAAATCGATGTCAGCGGCTTTTAACTATCAAAGAATTTTAGTAGAAAATCGCAGTGCATATGATAGTAGATTTCTTGTATTTCCTTATCCAATTGGAGAAATAACCAAAATGCCTAACGTAACACA
>JABAOF010005410.1_pt1 | contig 13401 bp, 12 predicted proteins | sample 7062171 | NCBI WGS metagenome assembly JABAOF01 (sample SAMN14538628, study PRJNA623070) | marine sediment metagenome | biome: marine biome [ENVO:00000428]; feature: marine pelagic biome [ENVO:01000023]; material: deep marine sediment [ENVO:00002113] | place: India: Gulf of Khambhat ...
CGAACCGCCGCGGATCTCGGCTTGCATTGCATGTCCCAGTATTTTTTTTGGGCTTGCATTGCATGTCCCAGTATTTCAGTACCAGTATTTCAGTATTTTTGGTTGTTTTGCTCCTGCTATATTGGTCTGAGTTCGCAGCGGGCGAGTTGGCCAGATTGGTAGTCAGGGGCAGGTTGCCAGGGGGTAGTCCCAGGTCATGTTTTTCAGCTTTGATGGAATCGACGGGGCAGGCAAATCGACTCAGATCGCCTTGCTGGTCCAGCATCTCAAAGATGCCGGCCACAAGGTGGTCACGTGTCGCGACCCGGGCAGCACTGAGCTGGGTGAGTCGATTCGCGGCTTGTTGTTGGGTGATCACCAGACACCGATCAGTCCGATCAGCGAGCTGCTGTTGTACATGGCGGCTCGAGCGCAGTTGGTTTGCGAGGTCATCCAGCCGGCGCTGGAGGCCGGGCAGGTGGTCGTCAGCGACCGTTTTCTGTTATCCAATGTGGTCTACCAGGGCCATGCGGGCGGAGTCGGAGTCGAGGCGGCGTGGCAGATTGGCCAGGTGGCCACCGGTGGCATCTCGCCCGATTTGACGTTCGTGTTGGATCTATCCCCCGGTGCAGCGGCCGGCCGGATGGATCGGAAGCTGGATCGGATGGAGCAGCGGGGGGACGAATACCGCCGCAAGCTGCGACAGGGCTTTCTGGAAGAAGCCGACCGGCATCCTGAGCGGATCGTTGTGATCGATGCCGACGGTACGGTCGAGCAGGTGCAGGCAGCCGTCCGCGCGGCCGCCGCGCGGTTCCTCCCCGTCGGGGGGCAATCGTCCGATTAAAGACCGCGGCTGGCCGGCCTTTGCCTGGTTCGCAAAAAGCTGCGTCAGAAAAACCTGGTTCAGAGAGGCATTCAGCCAAATACAGGTTCAAAAAGGTGTCCGGTCCCAGCAGCGTAGAATGGACCGTGTGCCGCAAGAGCCCCTTGGGGGGTGGTGAGCAGCATCAGAACGTAGGGGCCGGCTGAGCGGATTCGATCAAGCGTCGCTCAGACTGCCCGCCCCACCGCTACCAATTCCAGCGCTTGTCGCGGCGGCGTTGGATTCCGGTCTGGCAAGCGGATGGCTTGTTTTTCGACTTCCGCTGGTTCTTCCGCAAGGCCCGCACCCTGTTGTTTTTCCGAGAAGGCATGTTGCTGGGCCGTGGTGCCGGGTGAGGCCTCTGGGAATTCGAGCTACTGCGATAGTCGAACCTGGCCTCGTCGTCCCGCTCGAAAGATTCTCGTCTGTAGTCGCCTCCAGGACTCATTTTATCATCCCCCCGATTAGCTCCGCCCTAAGGTGAAAAATCCGTACGCGGACGCGAGTAACGCTTGCAACGATTGTGCCGCAGGGGGCGGTTGGGAGGGGGCGGGGATTGGCAGGCCCGCGGCCCGATTGTGTAACTGGCATCAAGCAAACAGCTTACGTGGCAAATGCTCTTTTCCGCCGACGGGGGCGGTCTGTTCAGAGGGGGGGTCGGGCCGAGCAGCTCTACCAAAATGGCTATGCCAAAATGGTAGAGCTGACGGGTAATCTCTACCATTTTAGATAGTCAATTTGGGGGGGTAGTGTATCTCCCCAGAAGGGTCATGTGGGGTGTTTTGGTCGCTGGAGTGCGTGTGGCTGAGGGGCTACATTGCGGGTGTGCGGCGTCAGCTGGGTCGGCTAGTTGGGCCGGTGGCGGCTGACCGGTGGGGATGCGACCGAGGGGGAGTTCGAGCGATTCGATGACTTGGCAGGGGATTGAGGGTCAGGACGAGGTTGTTGAGCGTTTCCGTCGAGCGGTGGAGCGGGGTCGGGTGGCCAGCAGTTACCTGTTGGTGGGGCCGCCGGGGGTGGGTAAGCGTCTGTTTGCGGAAAAGTTAGGGCAGACGCTACTGTGTCGGTCGAGCGATGGGAGGGCCTTCCGCCCTTGCGGATCCTGTCGCAGTTGCCAGCTGATGCAGGCGGGGAATCATCCCGACTGGGACTACATTGGCCTGCCGGAGGGCAGAACCACGATCCCCGTGGAACTTTTCATTGGGGACCGGCANNTGGGCGGACGCCGGATCGGCGTGATTGACGATGCGGATCATCTGAGCGAGGAGGATGCGAATTGTCTGCTGAAGACCTTGGAAGAACCGCCACCCGGTTCGGTCTTGATGTTGTTGGGCACCAGCCCGGACCGGCAATTACCCACGATTCGCTCGCGCTGCCAGCTGATGCGGTTTCGGCCGTTGAGCGACCGGATGGTAGCCGATTGGCTGATGGCGTCGGGCAAGGTGGAGGATCGAGCGTTGGCCGATCGGCTGTCCCGCTGCAGCGGAGGCAGCCTTGAGAGGGCGGCGAAGTTCAGCGAGCCGGATGTGTGGCAATTTCGCGAAGATTTCCTGGCGGGCCTGGCCCAGCGGCCGCTGGAGACCATTCGGTTGACCAAGGCCATCGCCGTTTTTTACGAGGGGGCGGGTAAAGAGGCGGCGGGCAAGCGGCAGAGGGCGATGATGGCTGTCGTGTGGACGATCGAATTGTTGAACGTCCTGTTGCGCGTCTGTGTGGGAGATCGGCAGGCGGCAGATCTGGCGGACGAATCGCTCTGGAAGGCAACGAGTATCCTGTCCGAAAACCAGTCGCTGAACCAAGAGGCGATTCTCGCCGCCAGCGATCGTTGTTACGCCGCCCTGGATCACATCCAACGCAACGCTCACCTGGCCATCGTCACCGAAAGCTGGCTGGACGAACTGGCGGTGTGGGCCGCGCCGCATTGACGGCCGTCACGAGTCGCGCTGGCCGAAAACGGTCAAGATCAGCTTGCGGACCTGCCCACGATCGCGGTGTTCGCACAAGTAAATGCCTTGCCAGGTTCCCAGGCAAAGACGGCCGTTGGCAATGGGGATGGTCAGGGCACAGCCCAGCAGGGCTGACTTGACATGCGCCGGCATGTCATCGCGACCTTCAGAGGTGTGTCGGTAAGGGAACGTTTCGGGCGCGATGGCGCTCAACGCATCTTCCAGGTCCCGGGGTACGTCCGGATCCGCGTTCTCGTTCAGCGACAGGGACGCGGATGTGTGTTGGAGAAACAGGTGCAACAGTCCGACGCGGAACCGGCTGAGCTGGGGCAACGCGGCGGTCACCTCCTGCGTCACCAGGTGGAAGCCGCGTGAGCGCCGGGGTAGCTGTACACGGGTCTGCAGCCAATCGTCAGCCATGTTCGGCCACTTCCTCCTCGCCGCTTTAAGGGATCAGCAATCCTGTTCCAGTTTGCCCAATTTAAAATCCGTCTGGCGGCGGCAATTTTTTTCGGTCGTCAAAGGGATGCCGATTCGGGCGAAAAAGGCCTGTGGGGGGCCTTTGGACGTCGGCCGGAGGTACCCTGGGGTCCGGGAAATGAGACCGGCATCAGGGAATCACGCATGTACATGGTATCACTATTTTTGCGGGGCCAGATTTTTGGCGTGTAATGCTTGACTTCGCTGTCGAGGCGGGAATAATGAGGGGGTCATTGGAAGCAAGATGACTCGCCGCAACGCAGCCGGTCGCACCTACCTGAAATCTGCAGCGGAATGCCTGTCCACGGTTGGAACGGCTTAATTTTTTTACAGGTGTTTGCCGAGGCCTTGTGGGATGTTGTTGTTTGGTAAATCGTTAGTAGCTAACCAGTAAGCAGGTGAAGTAGATGCGGAACGTGTTTGAGGCCATTTCCACGTTTGGCCACGACGAAGACTTTGCTCCCCTGGAGACCGATGAATTCGAACCAACCGAGGCCCCTGCCGGCTCGCGTGAAAAACTGGATGTGCTCGCCACTCGCGTCCAGCAGGGGTTGCCGCTGTGGCACGGTAATGACCGGCCTGACTACAGCGGTTTGACGGGTGTTGTCCGTCCCCGCGACTGAATTCTCGCGACTTGATCGCAGCTTGCCACACCTGCTATCTAGTAATCCGTCCCGCCCTTGGGGTCCGGCTGGGATGGGGACGCCGCCGGGATGTGGGTGGCGGTCCCTCCCTGCGGACGGCAAGTCCCTGTTTTTCTGACCCTGCATGGCCCTGCGGATGGGTGAGATCCGGTGCCCTGCCGGTAAATATTGGGTAGTGTGAGCGCCTGTCTCTTTCTGTGCTAGGCGTGTTGTGGATCCAGGTCCGCCGCTGCTGGTTCGCTTGGGGACAGTTCGTCACGCAAGATCAGCACGTCGGTTGGGGCCTCGATGCCCAAATCGACGCGGTCGCGTCCCGTGCGGACGACCGTGACCACGATCGATTCTCCGACCCGGATTCTCTGGCTTTCTTTTCTGGACAAAACAAGCATATTTGATCCTTCCTTGGCCCCAGAAAATTCGCTGGAGGAATTTCTTGGTTTGTTTTTCGGTGGAAAACTTTTCTCCGTCGATGGCTACCGGGTAGCTCGTTGGCGACGGCCCCACGGGGGCTTTGGTTCAGGCGACAAGTTCCATCAGCTTGGGCGCCTCGGTGAGCCGGGTTCGAAAAAACCGTTCGCCGGAAGCGCCGTAAAACAGGATCGTGTTGCTGTCGGTCTCCCAGATGGCGGTCATTTTGACTTGTCGAGGGCCGTGTACGCAAAAATAAATCCCGCAAGGCCGTTCGCCCCGCACCAGGATGCGTTCGGTCATTTGAAACGCGCCGATCTCCAGTTGTTCATGATTGCAAATGGTTTGGTTGACGTACTCCCGCAGGCTGTCGAGTGATTGCAGATGATTGCAACGGGCCAACATAGGCTTGCATGCTCTCCTTGCTGGGTACGCCGACTGGACAAAATGCGAGGCAGCGTACGGATCAGGGAAGATGGGGTGATTGCCAATAGGCTTAGCTATCGGCAATTTGGGGGAGATACATTCGGGGCTGTCGAGACCTGATTTGCGGCCGAATGTTGGCTGAAGAGAATCTTGCGAGACGCAACGCCCGATGTTTCCAATGGTTTGCGCTGAATCGCGGTTGGTAGCTGCAGAAAAAAACTTTTTCGGTTAAAGCACGGGCTGTAAAAAACGGTCGGAGTTTGCGGTTTGTGCGAACTGTTTTTGCGCCGTTTCGAGCGGTATGGGAGGGTGAATTGGCAAAAACGGCGCAGATCGCACACCGCGCTTGGTTCAGCGTCTGGCGGTGCGGGGTGCCTGGCGGTATTCGGTCAGCGGGATGGGTTTCAGCGTGACCAGTAAGCCGCCAGCCTGATCGATCCGCTGCAGATCCTCGCTCGACAGTTCGGCTCGCAGGGTATGTTCTGTCCTCCAGCGGACCGGTTTGCCGCCAAATCGCTGTTGGGGTGCCAGGGTCAGCTGGACCTGCGTGGGGACCAGCTGGCGGCGGGCCAGATGATTGTTCAACAGCAGGCGGGGGAAGGGGAGTTGGCTACCGGGATGGACGGCACTATTGAGCCGGGCGTACCAGTCGCAGAACTCGCGGTACTGTCTGACAATTTCCGGTGCGGGTGAACTGCCCACGACCTGGTACGTCAGGAGATCGGCAGTCAGTTTCAGCTGATGGTCGCCGTCATCCACGACATCAAAATTCGGGTTCGCATAGAACTGCAAGAGGAGGTCGCTTTTGCCAGCGGCCCACTCCCGGATGTGCTGGGTATAACGCAAGATCTGGTCGGTGGTTAGTTCCGTTTTGACCTGACGGGCCTTGTCCATCAGTACCAAGCGCCCGCGTGATTTGTCCAGCAGCGTGACCTCGTCGCTGCCGTTTACAAAGTCGTACACGAGACCTTCGTGGAACAGCGTGGTATTGGTGGCGAAGGGTTTTTTGTGGGAACCGTCGAACGCCCGGCTCTCCATCGCAAAATCGGCAGCCGGTACGTTTGCGGTGAGCCCCAGGGAGAATTCCAGGGCGAGGACCAGGGCGGCCAGGGGGGCCAGGGCCGGGCGAGAGCGGGATGCCAGCGGCAGGAAAAATCGGTTGCGCATGGAAAACGAACCCGGCAGGATGGTCCAAAAGACAGACGATCAGCGATCGGGTGGGGGGGGGTGCAAAGCGTAGCCGCTAGGGTCGCGTCGTGTAAACGTCAGTTGCCGCCGTGGGTCCGGGCATCGAGGGTCGCCGCGGTGGCAGGGGCAGGGGCGAGGGCGCGGGGGCGGGGGCGGTTTCTGGCCGAAATGGCCGGCCGCTGGCGGACTTTTCGCGGCAGGCCGGCCGATCGGGCCGTCCGCCGGCGACCGACCCGGCCAGGCAACCTGCCCTTTGCCGTTGGCCGGAGCCTGGGTGGGGGGACGCGGGTCTTCCCCCCAGAGCATCCCCCCGTAGATCGGCGGGGGGGCCTGGCGGCCGGGGCTGCCGCCTGGCGGCTGTTTAGTCTGCCGCTGGGATCTGGAGCAGGCTGAGCGGTATTGCTATCATGGGACTCAAGGGGGCGGGCAACTGACGCCGGATCGGTCGACACGATGCCGCCAGGTGCGTGGAAAGTTGGTCGATCCGGCCCCGCCAGCATACGAGTTAGCGCGCGGCAAAAAGGTTTTCGCCTGGCCCATTCGACAGATGGTCGGACGACCGGATCTGCGATTGGCCCAGGCAAGTTTGTTTTTTTTACATGGAGAGGATTGGTACCGCTATGAAGCAGTTTGGAATGTTCTGGATGTTGTTCGCCTCCGCGCTCCTGGTGGCCGGGTGTCAGCGAGCCGCCGAAGAGACCGGTGGCGTTGTCGATCAGGTTCAGGAAGCGGCCGGCGAAGTGGCCGAAGAAGCTCAGGAGGCGGCCGGCGAAGTGGCCGACGAGGCCCAGGAAGCGGCCGACGATGTGAAGGAGGCCGCGGACGAGGCGGCGGACGAAGCGAAGGACGCGGCCGCGGACGTGGTGGAAGGTGCGAAAGCCACCTTGCCAGCGGTCGAGTAACCCAGCCGGTTGGCACGATTCGAATCGGTGAAGGGGAGGGACTTTGGTTCCTCCCCTTTTTTTGCGCGCAGCGCGTCCTGCTGATTATCCAGGTTGCAACAGGGAAGAGGCCCCTGGCGACGTGCCAATTGTGACGATTAATAGCGTGGGAATTCGAGGAGATTTGGCCGTTATTTGCCCTTCCAACCAGGCCGATACCAAAAAGGTTGGATGCTCGTTGTGATGCGCGGAGTTATGGCTTTGCGGCAGCGAAACTTTTTCCACAGGCATACCAGAAACCATCAACACGAACGACCATGCGCAGCATCCTGACTTTCTGCATCTTGCTGACACCATGGGCCGTTCACGCCGATCCGATTTTGCCGTTGTCCAACGACGCTTTGCCACCGCGTTTGAAAAGTATCTACAGCGAGCTGCATTCGCTGGACGAGCTGGCGGATCCGGGAAGGCCGGCGACGGTGTGGATCTTTTTGGGGATCGATTGCCCGGTCGCTCAACAATACGCTCCCACGCTGAAGAACCTGTACGACAAGTATCGAAAACAGGGCGTGCAATTTTATGGCGTCTATCCCAACGCGCGGGTTGACCTCCTCAAGATGGCTCGACATGCCCACGACCACGAGCTGCCGTTTCCGGTGTTTTTGGACGCTGAGCACCGCCTGGCGGACTTGTTAAGTGTGGAGGTCACACCCGAAGTGGTGGTGCTCGACGCCGCTTGGGAAAAGCGCTACCAGGGGGCGATTGACAACCAGTTCCGCAAACGGGGTCGTCTTCGCGAGGCCAGCCAGAATTATCTGGCCGACGCCCTGGACCGGCTCTTGGCGGGCGAGCCGGTGGGGCAGCCCTACCGGGCTCCGTCAGGCTGTCCCCTGGAAAGACGGCCGCCGCCACCTCCCCGACAGAACCTGACGTTCCACCGGGACGTCGCGGTCTTGATCCAACAGAACTGCGAAGTCTGCCATCGGGAAGGCGGGGTCGCGCCGTTTGAATTGGTGACGTTTGATGATGTTTACTACAGTGCCGAGCGGGTGCGGGAAACGGTGGAGGAGCGGCGGATGCCCCCCTGGCACGGGTTTCTGAACCCACGCTATGGCGAGCTGGTCAACGACAAGAGCCTGTCGGAAGAGCAGATCCGCACGATTGTCGACTGGGTGCGTCAGGGCGCGCCGGAGGGCAATCCGGCCGAAGCGCCCCCGCCGGTAGATTGGCCCGACCCCCAGGCGTGGGAGATTGGCGAACCCGATTTTGTCTACAAGACGCCGCCGTTTACGGTGCCCAAGCACGGGGTGCTGGACTACCAATTCTTTCGCGTCCCGTTGAACCTGGACCGGGACCGCTGGTTCCGCGGTGTCGAGGTCAAGCCGGGCGATGTGGAGGTGGTGCATCACGTCGGCTTGCACGTGGTCCCGGCCAGCGACAAGAAGTTTACCGGCTTTTTGGGGATGGCGGAACTCTATGGTTTTAATACCGAGGGTGCGATCCTGATCAACGACTACGTCCCCGGCGACACGTACAACGCGAAAGTCTATCCGCCCGACCAGGCGGTCAAAATTCCCGCCGGCAGCGACCTGGTTTTTGAGCTGCACTATACGCCCAACAATCGGGAACCACGTGTCGACCAGTCCATGGTGGCGTTCCAGTGGGCTGCCACCGTGCCGGACGATGAGGTCCTGACGAAGGTGTTCCGCAAGCCGGTCGGCCGCTTTCGGATTCCGCCCCACGAGCACCACTATCGGATGGTGGACAATTATTATTTCGAGCATGACGTTTGGATCGACGCGATTCGTCCCCATTTCCACCTGCGAGCCAAATCTTTCCGCCTTGAGATCGTGCACCGGGACGAGGACACCGACGAGGTGGTAAGCCGGGAAACGCTGTTGAGCGTCCCGATCTGGGATCCCGACTGGCAGCGGACCTACGAATTGAAAACGCCCTTACGGCTCCTGGCCGGAACCGAGCTGGTGGCGACGGGTATCTTCGACAATACCGCGTTGAATCCCAACAATCCGGATCCGAATGTCATGGTCTTTTGGGGTCAGCAGACCGCCGACGAAATGTTCAGCGTCCGGTTCAAGTACCGGGTTGTGAAACCGTGATCGGCGTATCGGCCTGGCGGCCCGGCGATCCTTGCTGACGAGAACCTTGACGATGTCCCGCCCTCGAACCTGCTTGTCGCTGCTGACGATCGCCTGCATGGTGGCTAGCGTGCGGGCCGAGCTGCCTCCCCAGGCGGGAAAATCTTACTGGGAGGCGTTGCAAGCGGTCCAATACGAGCCGAACCGGGAAGATCTGCTGGGCCACAAGAAGGCCCAGATCGATCAGGCCCTGCAAGGTCTGGAGGCCTTTTTGCGACCAGGCGGCCAACAGGTCGTGGCCGGCTGGAAGGAGTATCTCGCGTGGCAGGCCCTCCAAGCGGAACTCGCCTTGCCTCGGCCGGACCCGGCCCTGCTGGCCGGTGCCTTGCTGAACCTCCGCTGCAACCAGGCGGGGCTCGAACATGGCCCCTTCATCGCCGTACGGGACAGCCTGCAGGAGTATCTGGCAACCGTCCAGTTCCGCTGCCCACGGGACCCCCAAGCCGCCTTGGATGAAGCGGTTCGGCGTCTGCAGGAGCTGTTGGTTCGTTACGAGCAGGCACCGACGCGGGCGGACGCCCGCGCCATCGCCTCCCTGCTGGCCTGCCTGCAACGTTCCGGCCCGTCGGCTCGACAAGCCGCCGCTGCCATCCGGGCCGAGTACGATCGACCGAACGCCTTGGTCCGCGTCTCGCAGCGGTTCCTGGCCCACATGATGCCGCGCGAAATTGACGAGCGGCAGACGGCGATCCAGGAGACCCATTCCCGTGTATCGACGCGCGGATTTGCCGTGACCCGGCTCGAGGCCAAGGGGCAGCTGGTACCGGACGATCAGCAAGGCACGGTGGACATCCAGATCCACGCGATCACGCGGGCCCCGCGGACCATTTCCACCGCCGGCCCCGTCACCGTGTATGGCTCCTTTGTCGCCAGGACCGACGTGCGCAAGCGGCTGTCGATCGAAGAAGAGGGCCTCTCGTTTCGGCCGGCGCGGGCCAACGGTTCCGCCTCGGTCGCCATTCAGGACGTCGTTGCCGACCGTCGCATCATCGAATGGATTGCTGAGCGTCGAGCCAACCGGCGGTTGCCCGAAGCGGAAGATGATATCTCCCAAAGCTCAGCTCGGCAGGTCCGCGAAACGATCGACCACGAAGTCGAACGGGTGCTGGTCAACGCCAACCGGGTATATTACAACGACTTTCGTAACCCAATGCTCCGCTACGGAGCATTTCCTGAGAAATTCAGTCTCTCCAGTTCAAGTGATTTCCTCCAGCTGGTCATCAAAGTCGCCAAGTCCGCTCAACTCGGAGCGCCCACGGCGCTTCCCGAGCTCGATCCGGAACATGACCTGGGTTTTGCGATGCACGCATCGTTCTTTGAGAACTTTGCCGAGTTGAGCCTGGCGGGCAAATCGATCGCGGACAACCAATGGCTGAACTTCATGGGGACCCTGACGGGCGATGAGCCGCGCCCTTTGTGGGTCCATGACCGCAGCAAGCCGTGGTCCTTCACGTTTGCCGATCGGTATCCGATCTTGGTCCGCCTGGATAACGACCAGTTCACGGTGACTGCCTGTGGTCAGCGGGTGACGCGTGGAGAGACGCAGATCACGCGGAGGATCGAGGTGGCGGCGACTTATCGAGCGATCCACACGCCGGACGGTGTCGCCTTTATCCGTCAGGGTAACCTGCAAGCTGGCTGGTCCGATGGCAGCGATTCGCAAAATGCCCAGCATCAGGAGATGCTGGGCTTTGTGGGACGAAAGTTCCAGGGCATCCTGCAGCCGGCCATCTACTTCGACGCTTTTGTGCCGCCTGCCGGTAGCCAATTCGCCAAGCTGCGCGACTTCCAGGTCGCCGAATTCGCCTTCCAGGACGACTGGGTGACGATTGGTTTCCAGCTGGCAAAGTCCCAGCGCGACGAGCTTGTCGAGTCGCAGACGCATTAACCCGGATTTCTTACCAGCGGTCGCTGGCCGCCAGGCCTGGGTGAAATGCCGCGAAAGGGTGCCGGCCCCCGACCCTTCTTGAGCCTGCGAACCGTCCGACCGTCGTTTGGCATTCCCGCACCCCACCGGCCGAATCGGAAGCTGGGGGCTGGTACGCCCCCGGCAGTTTTTCGCCCGTAACCTGGCGGCTAAATTGTGTAGAATAGTCGTATGAAAGAAGATCTCAAGATGGGCGAGGAGGCGGAATCTGCGCTGCCGAGCGAATTGATCGATCGGGACTTGAGCTGGCTGGAGTTCAATCGTCGCGTGCTGCACGAGGCGCTGGACGATCGCACGCCGTTGTTGGAACGATTGATGTTCCTGACGATCTTCACCACGAATTTGGACGAGTTCGTAATGAAGCGGCTGGGGGTTTTGCGGCGTACGTTCAGTGAAAAAGAGTCCGCGCGAGATGCCGACAGCGAACCGCTGGGCCGCCGACTGCTGAACATTCGCGAAGCGATCCTGCCGATGTTGGACCAGCGTGCGGCTTGCTTTGGCGAACACCTGCGCCCTCAGCTGGCGGCGCAAGGGATTCACTTGCTGGAGTGGGAGGATTTGAGCGAGGTCGAGCGGCAGGGGGCGAACGCGTATTTTTTCAACGACGTGTTCCCGATACTCACTCCGCAGGCGGTGGATCCCAGCCATCCGTTCCCCTTCATGTCCAATCTGTCGATCTCGCTGGCGGTGGCTTTGCGGAACCCCGAAACCGGCGAAAAAATGTTTGCTCGTGTGAAGGTCCCCAAGCTGTTAACCCAGTGGCTGGAAGTGGGACAGGAGGAATCGCCGGGTCAGCGGCGATTTATCAGTCTGCGGGAGATCATCCTGCACAACCTGGAGCTCCTGTTTCCCGGCATGACAATCTTGAATGTGATGACCTTGCGCGTCACGCGCAACGCGGAGATCGACTACGAGGAAGAGGAGGAAGGACAGGACTTGCTGGAGCTGGTTTCCGAGGAGGTGCGTCAGCGACGCTTGCAGGATGTGGTCCGCTTGGAGCACGGCCCGACCGAAGACCGCTGGCTGCTGGATATCGTGACGAAACAATTGGATCTGGTGCCGGACCAGGTCTACGAGATGCCTGACAACATGGACTACACCGACTTCCGCCAAATCGCGTCGCTCGATTTTCCCGCCTTGAAATATTCCCGCTGGACGCCTTCCATTCCCCAGGCGCTGGCGGAAGAAGACAGCGACATGTTCTCCCTGATCCGTTCGGGAGACGTGATGGTGCACCACCCTTACGAAAGTTTTGACGCGTCGGTCGCTCGCTTTGTGCGGACCGCCGTGAATGACGAAAATGTGCTGGCCATCAAAATGACCGTCTATCGCACCAGCGATGACAGTCCTTTTGTGCCGCTGCTGATCCAGGCGGCTGAGCAGGGCAAGCAGGTGGCGTGCGTCGTCGAATTAAAAGCGAGGTTCGACGAACATCGAAATATCCGTTGGGCGAATGCCCTGGAAGATGCGGGCGTGCACGTTGTCTACGGTGTGATCGGCGTCAAGACGCACACCAAGATCACAATTGTGGTCCGCCGCGAACCGGACGGACTGCGCAGCTATGTGCATATTGGCAGCGGCAACTACAACCCCCACACGGCCAAGGTTTATACCGACCTGGGACTCTTCACTTGCCGGCCGGAAATCAGCCAGGACGTTGTCCAACTGTTTCACGCCCTGACCGGTCGATCGATCCGACAGGATTACAAAAAACTGCTGGTCGCTCCCGTCAATATGAAACAGCGGTTTCTGGACATGATCGATGCCGAACGGATTGCTTGCCAGGAAGGCCGGCCAGCCCATATCGTCGGAAAAATGAACCAGGTGCAAGACCCGGATATCATTCGAGCGCTGTACCGCGCGTCCCAGGCGGGCGTGCCGGTCGATCTGGTGGTCCGCGGCTTCTGTGTCCTCCGTCCGGGAGTGCCCGAGTTCAGCCCCACGATCCGCGTGGTCTCGGTCGTGGGCCGCTTCCTGGAACATTCCCGTATCTTCTATTTCCGAGACGGTGCCGAGGATCCGGTCGACGGCAAGTTTTTTATCGGATCGGCCGATTGGATGGTCCGGAACCTGGAACATCGTGTCGAGGCCGTCGCTCCCATCCAAGACCGGGGGTTCCGTCAGCGGTGCTGGGAAATCCTGCAGCTCACGCTGGCCGACCGGCGCCAAGCGTGGGACATGCAACCGGACGGCTCGTACGTCCAACGCCAACCGACCGGCGATCCCCAGGATCCGTCCGTCCTGGGGACCCAAAAGGTATTGATGCAGTGGACCCGCCAACGGAATGAAGCCAGCTAGCAACCGCCCGCATGCGGGCCGCCCCCTTCCCCAAACTCGTTCCCTTTGTCAGGCCTGAATGTTGGGCGTTGACAGACCCAGGGGCCCTGGATCCAATACGGTTGCAGCGTTTGTCGTCGCCTGGCGATTTGATTTTCCCCCGGGCAGCTCGGGCCCGGCGCGTAAGGTTGTGGCCTATGGGTGCATTACACGGATTGTAATTGTTT
>JABAOF010012928.1_pt4 | contig 13400 bp, 18 predicted proteins | sample 7062171 | NCBI WGS metagenome assembly JABAOF01 (sample SAMN14538628, study PRJNA623070) | marine sediment metagenome | biome: marine biome [ENVO:00000428]; feature: marine pelagic biome [ENVO:01000023]; material: deep marine sediment [ENVO:00002113] | place: India: Gulf of Khambhat ...
TCATGATTACTTAAATAAATCATTGGCTTATCCAATTCAAATGAGGTTTATATTTCCATTACGTTGTGGCAGTGAATTTCAAGAATGAAAAGAAAATCAGTAGCGCTCTCAGCGGCTTTGCTAAGTACCTTAGTGATTATCGGATGGCTATTTCTAAACAACCTGTCACAGATTCCACCAGAAGGATTTGGAATCTTTTCTTTGGAGAATAATGAACTCCTTATATCAGATGTAGATATTGTATCATATAATAAAAGCTCTCATGAAATCAAACTCACTGATGAAGGAGTCGAAAAAATTAAGGCGCTACAAGTACCCGTACGTGGAAAACCCTTTGTTGTAATGTTAAATGGTAGGGAAATGTATAATGGATCATTTTGGACTCCTATTTCTTCTATATCCTATTCAGGGATAGTAATAGAAACTCTCGTCCACAACAACACCATAAAAATAGAAATGGGTTACCCTACTTCAAAGTTCTTTGAAAACAAAGACCCAAGAGACCAATCTGAAATATTTGGCCATTTTCAAAAAGTTGGCAAGTTAGTTCAGTGAACAAGACTATATCTTTCCTCTTTAAACCCTTTCATAGATAATTGCAACTATGATACATAGCAATACAATCTCTATGTAGCCTGTGATGAGGCTTGTAATCACCAAAGGCAATGGGATATTATACATTACTATACTGGAAAAAGATGTCATTACAACTCTGAAAAGACCGACAATTATCCCATAGTTAAATCCTTTCCTCCATCCCAATCCCGGTATTCCGTTATAAATGATCATATAAACTGCTACGAGAACAAAGCCGTTAATTAGATCAAAAATGATTCCAGCTGAAATATTTGGTGGCGTTTTCCAGATTGGCAGATCAGAGAAGGAAGAAAAAATTGGGCTTGTTGATAGTGAAATAAGCAAGTCGAATACGATGAATAAAATACCTATCCATATGCCTAGGGTAAATAATTTCGTAATTATCATTGTTTATAGAAAAGATTTACACTTTAAAAAGAGAGCCTTCTATTACGAATAAAATCAAATCGAATCTTTACAAAAATCTCCTGGAAGAAAAATCTTATAAAATAGCTTGTCTTACCTTTAACAAGGAAATTTAAGACAGGCTAAAATAAATTCTCCTCTTCGTGATGAAAGATCTTAATAATAACGTATAATCATACTTTTTGATCTACTATGATAAAGCTATCGGCTTATACGAAGTTAGACAGGAAAGAAATCATAAATAAGGCGATCGAATACTTCTCAAAAAAAGAAGGCTTGAAAATCATAGAACAAGCAGATTGCTGTCTCGTGTTGGAGGGCACTGCTCCTGGATATGTCAGAGTGGACTTAGTGGAAAATGAGAAAACAGAAGTTATAATCGAGAGCAGAGAATATGAATACCAAGCAAAGAAATTCGCTGAACAACTCTAACACAATCAATATAGAAATTTGCTAACTCGCTTCACCACTTTACTATTATTCAACGCCTGCCAAAGCCATGTCTTCTCATCGACTTCCCATCTCTGTAAGTAGCCATAATACGATGAAACTACTCGCAACAACCCTGTCGATGTGGCTATAACATGCTGGAATCTAACGAGCGTCATGGAAGTTTTGGTGAATGCAGAGGAAACCTGTATAAGAGCCCTGTTATCATCTACCTTTTTTATTTAGTTGTACATCTACTTTGAAAGGTAGATAATTAATGAAGAAAGAGGAGATCAAAACCGAGGAAGATGTGATCGGTTTCTTAGGCAATAAAACAGAATTCGAAAAGGAAGTCTTGGCTACTACATTCAAGATTCCGAAGGGAAAAGTGAGTACATACAAGAAGATAGCTGAAAAGATTGGTAGACCACGTGCCTATAGGGCTGTTGGCAATGCTTTGCATAAGAATCCGCTTGCACCGATAGTTCCATGCCACCGTATCATTAGATCCGATGGAGGATTCGGCGGAGATAAAACGGAAGCAGAATCAAGAAGGAAGCTTTTGGAGAAAGAGGGAATACCCATCTATGAGAGAAGGGTTAAGATAAGTGCAGAGATCTTGTTTTAACTAAATCAAATCTTGAAAAATGATAAATCTCACTATTACACTAGCAACATTTGCTCTTGTTTTTTTGGCTGAGTTGGGAGATAAAACGCAGATAGCTGTCATCTCATTGTCGGCACAACACAAAGCTTCCAAACTTATTTTTTTGGGCTCTGCTTCAGCCCTTATAGCAGTTAACATAATAAGTGTATTGATAGGTACCTCATTCTCTCTCGTTTTACCATTGGATATTATAGAAAAGATTGCAGGATTGATATTCATTTCCTTTGGTATTTTGAAGACCATCAAGAAAGAAGATACTTCGATTATAGAAGATCGTAAGCACAGCCAGGCAAATGCCTTTTGGAGAACCTTCTTATTGATCAGCATTGCCGAGCTAGGTGACAAAACTCAGCTGGCAACCATCGCTCTAGCCGCTCAGTATAATGAACCTACTTCTGTATTGATTGGAATATCTTTGTCATTCATTTTAATTACTGGGATCGGAGTATTTATCGGCGACAAAATAGCGAAATTAATGCCTTCTAAATTGATACAAAGATGTTCTGGGATTGTGTTTATCATCATTGGTGTTTGGATATTTCTAGGTCTCTAAAGTGATATTCCAGAGATGCGGCTCGGTATCGGCAGTCTCTTTTCTCTTCATGGCTCTACATAAAGTAGATGAAACCTAAAAAGAGGACCAAGAGTTGATAAAGATTATGCGATCAGATAATTTCATAATTCCATGTATCCATTCTGGAGGGATGCGAGATGAATAAGATGAGGTTACCTGTAGAGACTGTGTTCACCATGGCGACGACTCCAATCAAATTCGGGCCAGGAGCAACAAGCGAAGTTGGATATGACCTGAAGCGGTTAGGTGTCAAGAAGGTTCTCATAGTAACGGATCGAAACTTGAGAGAGAAGGGGCTGGCCGGTGAGATAAAAGCGGTGATAGAGAAAGAGAACATTAAATCCGATATCTATGATGGAACTCACATCGAGCCGACGGATGAATCGATCAAGGAAGCCGTGAGCTTCGCCGGCAGCGAAGATTATAACGGTTTCGTGGCCTTAGGTGGAGGAAGCCCCATAGATACGGCCAAAGCTATTAACCTACTCACCACTCACCCCGCACCCATTATGGACTATGTAAATAGGCCTATCGGCAAGGCCCACCCCATCCCTGGGCAGTTGAAGCCTCTAATAGCAATACCTACCACAGCAGGAACTGGTAGCGAAAGTACACCTGTCATCGTCCTCGATATTCTGGATCTGAAGCTGAAGACCGGGATATCTCACCCCTACATAAGACCGACATTGGCGCTTATAGACCCTCTGAACACCGTGACGATGCCTCCTGAAGTCACCGCCTCGTCGGGCATGGATGTATTGACTCACGCCATTGAGTCCTACACAAACAGACCCTACAACACAAGACCTAAGCCGACCACCCCGGCGGATAGACCTTCCTACGTCGGATCCAACCCTATAAGTGATCTCTGGTCTGAGAAGGCAATCGAGTTTGCAAGCAAGTATCTGAGAAGAGCTGTTATGAACGGCCACGACTTGGAAGCTAAAACCTATATGATGCTTGCATGCACCTGCGCCGGCATCGGCTACGGCAACGTGGGAGTGCATATACCTCACGCTATGGGCTATCCTATAGCCGGAATGGTTCGAGACTATATTCCACCCGGTTACAAAATTGACTACCCTCTCATACCCCACGGAATCTCGGTTACGATCGGCGCTCCCGCCGCCTTCAAGTTCACAGCCCCATCTTGTCCAGAGAGGCATGCCAGAGCCGCCGAGTTATTAGGCATAAAAACAGAAGGGTTATCAGTGCTGGAAGGGGCGGCAGCCCTGTCAGATGCTCTTGTAGCGCTGATGAAGGATATCGTCTTTCCCAATGGGATAACAGCCCTGGGGTACACCGAAAAGGATGTACCCGCCTTGGCGGAAGGGACGCTTAAGCAGCAGAGACTTTTAGCAGGGTCCCCTCGGTCTGTGGGGCGGAAGGAGATAGAAAAGATATTCACAAACTCTATGAAGTATTGGTGAACGACACGCTGTTTTCAATCCGTCAATAACTACACATTAGAAAATAATTCCTTATATTCACATCCTATTAACGTGGCTTTTATCGGTGAAGGGCAATAACATTACAAATTTCTTGAATATCTATTGCGAAGCTTTAGTGCTGTGGGCTTCTCTTTGTCTCACGAAGTTTATCTGTAGGTCTGCAAGCAGGTTCCTAAGCCTCCCTTTCTCTCTTTCTTCTAAATGGGGTTCGAGCTTGTTAATAAGGAAGGCTACACAGTCTACGGCCACGCCTGCCCTATCAAAGTCCACTTTGATTTCGCCAGTGCCGGGTACGGTTCTCAGACCCATGTGTTGCCAAGCCTGAGCACTTAAGATATTGATGAACAGTCCGAGTAGAGAATAGGTGTCCACAGAGGTAAGATCGACCATTGTCGGCTCTTCGTTTCCCTCCTCCTTCTCAACCTCTCCCATCTATTTCCACCCCTAATACTGATTTTCACAAGACTTTTAAAACATCAGGTTAGGGACTATAAAATTTTAAAACGATCTCACCAACTTCTTCAAGAAACTAAAAAAAGGGGGACTAGTCAGCACTACCACTCGGTTTCCCCAGTAGCCCTGATTGATATATGGCTGAAGGACTCGTCTTCAACGGCTCCATGCCAGTGTTTCTCCCCCGGTGGTATGAAGGCCACGTAGCCTGGGGTGACGGTGTGTTCCTTGCTCTCGTTGGCAATTATCCCCTTTCCGCTTAGGATGTAAAGAACCTGCTCTTTGGTGTGGATGTGGACCTTTGTCCTGCCTCCCGGTGGGAAAGTGATGATGGCAATGCGGAGGTCATCAGCACCTGTAGCCTCGTCTATGAGGACCTTCGCTTTCACAGGGCTTGGACTATCAAAGATGCCGCCCACACGTTCCTCGATCTTTAAATCTTCGATCTTTACCACCTTCAACTTTATGATCACTCCTCTTTCCAATTTGCCTGATGAGGCAACCTAGAAACTCATAAAGTATTCGACGCAGGGATATAAATGTCGTCAGAACCATATATTGAGGCTGTTCAACCTCTATTAGCCATCTCATCGGATATCTGTATAGAGGCGCAGGGATAGACAGCTACTCTGGCGTTATCGCCATTAGCTGCCTGGAGAATCTCTAAAGCTTCACCCCACGTCTTGACCCATGTCGAGCCGACCCCGTAGTACCACTCATCCTTCAGCTGGTGGTGGGGGGTAACAACGGTGATGCTCCTCATCTTCCAAGGCCTTTTCAAGAAGTAATCTGGACGCCAAGCCCTCCCACCATGGTTTTTGCCGAATTTCCCCAAGTAATTATGGTTCACGCAACCCTCCGGAGAATAAACAAGGATCACCACATCTCCCTCCTTTCTCACCGACTCAATAGATATATTGAAGGCCTTATAGCCCTCATTCTCCAGAGGATAACCATTCCCCACTGCAACATCGGCTTTTGACATGATCTTGGTGGCGTAGTGTCTCCTAGCGGTCTTTACACCCTCTCTATGTGCCTCCACCAAGTCTCCGCAGAATACATCGACGCAGTCCCGGTTGGCGTTTATGATGAGGTTCACGATGAAGTCTAGACCCGCCATCCTTGCACATTCCTCGGCATCGAGCCGCGGCTGGCTTCTTTCCACTATCCCAAGTCCTCTTCCCTCGGTTATTTTGTGGTTGTGTTCGATGGTATCGATGGAGGCTACGCCAGGACAAACGATCTTAGCGCCGCCGCCGAACCCCATCACTGGATGCGGCACGATCAAACCCACAGCAACCTTCAGGTCGCAACTCATAACCTCTTTATTGACGTAGACAGGGGTTCCCCTAGATGTCACACCCAGGTATTCATTGTTCTCATAGATGTTGTGGTTGAAGACTTCGAATCGGCTCGGGATATCTTCACCGAGCTTCTTCAAATAGTCGGAGAGCCGCCGTCCCATATGGGCGCCGTGGGCCATGACGAAGCTGATGTGTTCATCACAGATCCCGCCTTTGCGGATCTCATCCAAGATCGCGGGCAGAACTTGGGATGCCTTTGTAGGCCGTGTCAGATCGTCCACCAGGATCACGCAACTCCTTTTTCCCTTCGCCAGCTCACGTAGCGGCTCGGTGCCTATAGGGTGGCTCAATTTCTCTTGAATACTTTCTTCACTGAGTTGTGGCTCGTCGTGTCCGCTCATCTTGCATACTTTTATGCTCCACCCAGATGGGAAATGGAGTTCGTTTTCTTTGTCGCCGTACCAGGCGTAGGTAGGTACTTTAACCCGCTTTTCCTTCATTTTATCATCCCGCTATTGAATATCCCAAAGCTGATGCATAAACTAGCTTCCTTATTTTTAAAATATTTTTTATGTACATTCCTGAAATAAGATATCATCTGAAGACTGCATTTTTATTACTGGGGAGAACGTCATCATCATGAGATGAAGGTGCTTCCCTCCAGCCTGTTTCCAATGCTAGAGGAAAGGTACTGTAAGTACTGGTGGAATGAGGAGCAGGAGCGTGCCTTCAAAGAGGTCTTCAAAGAACCCTTCAAGAATCTTATCTTCACCATACTCTCTCAAAACACCTCAAGCGAGAACACACGTAGAGCCTATCTCTCTCGCCTCTAGGTTCTCGGTGGAGCCCCACGTCTTGGCCAAAGCAGAGGAAAACGAAATAAGTGAGGCTATAAAGCCTGGTGGAATTCATAAGGTGAAGGCTTATGATAAAAGAAGTCTCTAAATATGTCATCAAGAGGTTTGACGCAGACCTCACCACCGTCTTGTCCCTTCCCATGAAGGAAGCTAGAGATATACTCAAACAAATACCTGGCGTGGGTGACAAGACTTCTGATGTTCTCTTATCCAGCGTTCATGGCCGAAGTGAGACCTTTGTGGTAGACACTCATATGAACCGGATCGCCAAGAGACTTGGCTTGGTGAATAAAAACGCCAAATACGAGGACATACAGAGGAGTCTCAAGGAATTTATCCCGTGGGAAGAGATCCCACAGAAGAGGTGGAACCGCGTCACCGGACTTTTATGGCGGCTTGCAAAACACACCTGCAGGGCACAGAGGCCAAAATGTGAAGAGTGTCTACTAGAAGACATTTGTGAAAAGAGGATTGTAGGTTAAATCCATACCTAAACCATCATATTAATCAACGTAAGGATTAACTCTTAAGCTTCTGCATCTCATACCCGAAGTGAACGAGATCGCTGGCGCCGCGGCCTTTCTTGACTATGCTTCAGATACTGACGTGGCGTTCTTCATCTGATAAACTGGAGAAGACCTACCTTCTAGATTCTATGCATGAAAGTCTAGTTCATCATTTTTAAAACCTCTCACCTTTATCTTTGAGTCAGGAGGGCTGCCTAACTTGTCTGCGAATCATCTAAAAGAGAACATAAGAACCCTACTATTGGACTATGATAACACTCTACATGACTCTGACTCTCTCTTCACAACTCGGCTCAACGGCCTCTTCGGCCTAGATGGCAGGGAGCTCTGGGATTTCTACCTCTTCAAAATACATCGAGGAATCGTACACAAGAGGTTTCCGGCGAGGCACGACGACCCCGAGTTCCACTGTAAGTTGGTCTTTGAGCACTTGGGACGACCCTATGACGAAGTCACTGCTAAGACGTTCATTGAGAGATACTTGGAGGCCGAGGAAGCCACGTGGAGCGATCCCAACTTCTTCCCAGACACTTTCCACTTTCTAAACCACATCAGCGAAAGGCCCTATAACCTATGTCTCTCTACCGGGGTACACGCTAAGGAGAAGGCAGCGGCCTTGGACAAGTACGGATCCAGAAGATATTTCAACCACGTTTTTGGAGAAGACTCCATAGGATACATCAAGTTAAATCCCGAGTACTACAAAGAGGTTCTACGGCTCTCAGCGTCTAGGCCTGAGGAGACAGCTAGCATAGGGGACACACTGACCACCGACATTGCTCCAGCGAAGGCCCTGGGAATCACGACAATATGGATCAACAAGAGGGGCAGTGAACCCCCCAACGACCCCAGACTGAGACCCGACCACGAGGTCAAGAACCTATCAGAAATTTTAATCCATCTCTGAACCCTTAGTTCAATTGAGCAAACGACGAAAGCCAAACCCACAGCTACTTGCCACTGTTCTTAAAAGAGTTAAAGCAGTTGATAACACTGTCCTTATTATAACTTAGAAAGAACGATGTCTTCACCGAAATGCAAAAACTAAAGAGACTATTTTTCAATGAATAATCAAGATGTCGTAAAGAAAGCTACTTACATCGCCTCACAAAATGAATACTTTTAGCCTGGCAGATTCTAGTAAAGAATAGGTGATTCGATGAAAAAATACTTCGAAGATTTTAACGTAGGGGATAAGTACATAACGCGGTCAAGGTTCATTACTGAGACAGATGTTGACGCCTTCTCCTCCCTAACCGGGGACCTCATGCCCATCTTCATAAATGAGAGCCACGCCAAGAGCCTGGGATTCAAGACACGGCTGACGCCAGGGCTTCTGGTGCTGGGAATGGCACTAGGGTTAATGTTCCAAACGGGTTTCTATGACTCGGTTATTGCCTGGATGGGGCTGAACAACGCAAAGTTCATCAACCCTACCTATCCCCAAGACGCGATGAGGTGTGAAGTGGAGATCCTCGCCAAGAAGAAGACCAAGAGGAGCGACAGGGGAATCATGACATATAAGCTGACCATTAAAAATCAAAAGGATGAAACCGCCTTTGAAGGCGAATTCACCTGCATGTTCCAGAGAAGACCAAGTGAAGAAAAATAAAATTATTCACCGAGTACCCAAAATCTTACAGAAAAACGAGGAACACGTGAAAGGAGACCTAACCAAGTAAGAATCCATAACCCCTCTTAACGCTTCATCGTTCTCAGAACGGTTTCATCCTAAGTATTCGAAGTGTTTCATACCACAGTATGACTGATCCAATAACCCCAAATACGACCGCCACAACGTAGTGAATGTTCAAGACTTGAGGATATCTTAATAGGTAGACCAAAAGCATGGTGGTAAAGAAGACGGCATAGAAGAAGTGCCTCGGCAACATAAGCCTTCCCAGCAAAACGAAGTTGCTTAAGGCGCCTACCTTCACTTCCCGCTTCAAGAAGTAGTCTCCATATTTCTTCTCCACCAGACCCAAGTCGCTAAGTTTCTCAAGGTGGTAGGAAGCCACGCTGGGGCTCGAGAACTTTAGGGCTCTCTGAATCTCTCTAACTCCAACCGAGTCTCCCCTCTCCTTAATCAAATACCAGTAGACCAGTAAGGTCTTGCCTTTGAGTTCTGACTCAAACTTTCCTATATCCTTCTCCGCCAACCTTAACACACCATGTAAGACCTGGAAAATAGCGGTATAATCTCGATTTACTACAAGCTTCTTCTGAGTGCAATCTCAATTATTTACCATATACTTCTAAGTAACTAATTAAATCTTGGTTTACGTCATCCATTCATCTGCTTTTAGTTCGAGGACGATGGACTGCGAACCAGATTCTTGATTTGTCTGCAAGAAGACGAATAGGTAGGTCCCCGGATTCTCGACCGAGACCGTACCTTCGACCTGATTGGAAATGGTATTTTCATATGTGATTACATGACTATAAACCTCTTTTTCTTTCTTGAATGTAGCAGCATCGGTCTGCATTAAATACCAAGTGAGGTTAGCGTCATCCTTTTCTGCGTTAACTTTGAAGAAGACCTTGCTGGGATGCTCAGGGTCGACTGATAGCTGAAATTCCGTATAGTAAGCCTTGTTGGGCTCACAATCAAAGGGGACATGGCTATAGATCATCCTTGTCTTATATCCTGTTACTGCGGTAGGCATCTCTCTGGGGAGTAGGACACTGACCACGCCCAGAAGGAAAAGGGCAACCACGAAGAGGGAGATAATNNACAACTTGCTTACCGAATATAGAACAAAGCCCGGCTTATTATATCATTTATAGCGAAAGGTTCCAGCTAGATAAACCGCATTATGCTTATTTTGACACATTAGATTATGTGTGTTGGTGAATGGTGGTCATGATCGTAGTGAGATTTGACGAGCCCCAGGAGTACCATGCACCTGGGCAGCCACTGAGACGATCCAAGGTCTTCACTGATGAGGAGAAAATCGGGATGCGGGACGTGGTGGTGGGTATGTCCATCTACGGACCCGGCGAGGCTGCAACTTCCCACGCCCACAGAGGATCGGAGACCATGTTCATAGTTCACGGAAGAGGCAAATTCGGGAGCCCAGAAGGAGTTGTGGAGGTTGGTCCAGGAGATGTCCTCTATTTCCGGCCTGGAGAGGAGCACTACCTCGAGAACACTGGGAGCCAAACCCTTGAGTTCGTATATGTCTACGCTGACCCAGATGATGGGAAAGCCCTTACAGAGAACTGGTTGCCCCTAGAGTAATGAAGTGAGACTCTCGTGGTTCATAGGTAGCTCTACTTTTTTTGTGAATTAGTCCTATTCGTCATCTCTGAACAGTAACACTTTTGAGAACAGATCCCCTAACCTTCTTAATCCAAATCTTACTTCAACAAACGCTGATAAAAATTTAAGAGCCGAGACCAAAAGGATTTTATACAACTCCATTACATGATCGAGGGAGATGGGAATGCCGGTGTTCAAAGCTGAGCAACTGAAGGAGATCGGTTTAAAGATCTTCAGGGCTGCGGGGGCGTCGAGTAAAGAGGCGGAGATCGTCTCGAACCACCTGGTAAAAGCCAATCTTAGAGGACACGACTCTCACGGTGTGCTTCGCATACCCTGGTACTACGAGCTGATCCAGAAAGGTTATATAAAGCTAGGAACTGAAGTCGAGATCCTGAAGGATACGGCCATTACGGCCCTCTTAGACGGCAACTGGGGATTTGGACAAGTGGTAGCTAGGGTAGCCATGGACATCGCCATCGAGAGAGCGAAGACCTACGGTTTGGGGATGGTGGCCTTTTTCAACACTTACCACATAGGCATGCTCGGCGAATATTCAGAGATGGCAGCTGAACAGAACCTGATAGGGGTCACTCTATGCAATGGCTCCCCAAACGTGGCGCCCTACGGGGGCAAAACACCCTTGCTTAGTACAAACCCTCTATCCGTAGCCATACCCGCGGCCTCTGGGAGACCTGTCCTCCTCGACATGGCCACGAGCGCGGTCGCTGCCGGGAAAGTATCTCTCGCTTTCCAACGCGAAGTGGAGGTGCCTTTGGGCTGGATCATAGACAAGGATGGTCGACCCACCACCAACCCTGCCGACCTACGTCCACCCCTCGCAGAGATGCCTATCCCCCAAGGCCGAGTTGAAAGAGGATCTTTGTTGCCACTAGGGGGGTCTCTAAGTGGATATAAAGGGTACGGCCTCAGCTTGATCATAGAGATCCTAGGTGGGATCCTGGCAGGATCGGGCGCGAGCGACGAAAACAGGGGAAACGGCGTCGTAACGATGGCCATAAACATAGAGATGTTCAGACCCCTCAATGAGTTCAAGGAGAAGGTAAGCAGGCTCATCGAGGACGTTAAGGCCTCCCCCAAGGCATCCGGATTCAGTGAAATCCTCGTTGCTGGTGAGCCAGAATACCGGGAAGAGGAACACCGACTCCGAGAGGGCATCTACGTGGAGGAGGCCACGTGGAAGAAACTAAAACAGATCGCCAGCGAACTGGACACTCCCCTAGAAAAAACCTTGAATTAATAAGTAGACCCAAGAGATTTCAGCGGAAAAAAGAAGCTCAATTCTCAGGCTCTGATTCTCCTCTGACTCTCAAGATAGACGACTATGGCTACTGCCAAGGGTAGCAATATAACTAACACGAGAGGAAAGAGGTCTAGGGGCGGCCTCTTGGCTTCCTCCGTGGGTCCCATCTCCTTAGATGTCTCTTCAACGTCTCTAGCCAAGGGTTTTGGTGGTACTGCTTCGGGCACTCCGGCGTATCTTTCTTCGCGAACTGCCAACTGCTGGGTCTTAAACAGCATCTCGGGCAGGAAAGAAACCACTAGGACGCCCAGCACCACCGCGAGTGACGCCACAGCCAGATATCGACGAGTTTCTCCACTCATCTCTATCTCTCCATCATATTTACCATTGCCAACTAAAAAGTAGGGTGAAGCTCCACTGTATCTCAGGATAACAGTGGGTGGCTTCGTCTCCTTGATCTCGGTCCATCACGTGGATCCGCTACTCGAAGAGGTATATGACCTGTATGGTGGCCACCATGTCCACATCGCCCTCGAAGATCGGTGTGGGGGCCGCGTCGATGGCCGCCTCCCTCAGATAGCTGTAGGGCTGATAGGGTTGATAGAAAGAGCTCTCAGTTACGTGGACAACGCCCTTGATCGTGAGGCTGAGGGCTCCTCCGATCAGGTCAGCCTTAGTGTTGGCGTTTCCCACTGCTTCTAGTAAGGCTTGATCCCTCATTTCACTTGCCTTCGTATCCGATAGTGTGAAGGTAACTCCACGTATCTGGTTGGCTCCAGACTCACCCGCTAGATCGATGAGCTCTCCCACCTTGTCCAGTTGAGCGGTTTCTATCCTCACCTCATTAGTCACACGATAGCCGATAATGGTCGGTGTCTCCATTTTGTGCTGATAGAGGGGGTGTACTCCATAGTTGGTTGTCTCGATAGCCTCTTCGGGTATGCCGGCCTGTATCAGGGCCTTTACTACGCTGGTCATCTTCTCGGCGTTCTCTTTCATGGCTTCAACAGCGGTGTCAGCTTGAGTCACCACGCCGAAGGTTATGATAGCTAGGTCTGGGCTTCCACTGACCTTTCCAGTTCCACTTACTGTAATGGTGTTTGTGAGTTCGTTGACGTTGACTGAAAAGTCTTCAAGCACCACGTTTTCAGGTAGCTTCAAGCCGCTTCTGTCAGCCAAGACGCCCAAAAAAGCTCCTCCAAGGATGAGTAGAGCGATGGCTAGTGATCCGATGGCTCCGTAGGTCCATTTCCTTTTCAATTCCAACTTCTTTTTTCACCTCCGATACGTTGTGCTCGACGCACAACCTCCACTAAGATAACGGTGCTTGTGGTACATTATCCTATGGTTTAGAACAGACTGTTCTAAGATTGGAACACCTGTTCTAATAGTTGTCAATTTGGGAGAATGCCATTTTCGTCTGAAAAATATAAATTCTCATCTACTGTATTCTATGGTTGACCCAGCTAGCCAGGATGGAACTCATTTAGACAGTAATTGGGGTCGTGGGCTAGCATGGAATGCTGCCAGGCTTGGGCGCCTTAGGTCAAGATCCCTGGTGATCGTGGGTTCAAATCCCACCGACCCCACCATATCATCATAATCAATAA
>JABAOF010025210.1_pt1 | contig 13395 bp, 6 predicted proteins | sample 7062171 | NCBI WGS metagenome assembly JABAOF01 (sample SAMN14538628, study PRJNA623070) | marine sediment metagenome | biome: marine biome [ENVO:00000428]; feature: marine pelagic biome [ENVO:01000023]; material: deep marine sediment [ENVO:00002113] | place: India: Gulf of Khambhat ...
AAAGAAGTGATCCTGGAAGAAAAATGCCATATTCTCAATTTTGAAATGGGGAATGTTTCCAGGATTGCCCATGCCGTTCCCCGTGCCTTGCCCTCACACCGGGGCAAAATCCCCCTGGATGTAATCGAAGAAAATATCCATGTGGCACTCCGAGAACATATGACCCAAACCAAAGCCATTACCATTGAAAATACCCATAATATCTGGGGCGGAGCGCTCCTGGGATTGGATTATATAAAAGATGTGGCAGCCCTTGCTAAAAAATATAACCTATACCTGCACCTGGACGGCGCACGGGTGTTTAATGCATCAATAGCCCTGAACATAGATGTCAGGGAAATTACCAAATATTTCGATTCCGTGATGTTTTGTTTGTCCAAAGGTCTTTCTGCACCGGTGGGTTCTATCCTGGCCGGCACAAAAGAATTCATCAAAGAAGCCCGTTATACCCGGAAATTCCTGGGCGGCGGCATGCGCCAGGCAGGTGTAATCGCAGCCGCCGGGATCGTAGCAATTGAAAAAATGATCGACCGCCTGGCTGACGACCATCGACGCGCCAAACAACTGGCAGAACAAATCGCAGATTTACCCGGCATCGAGGTCAACCCCGATGAAGTAGAAACCAATATTATAATGGTGAAATTAACCACTATGAATTCGGATACGTTTTTGAAAAAATTAGCAGAACGAAACGTATGGGCCCTGCCATTTAACGACGAAACCGTACGAATCGTCACCCATAAAGATATCGATGATAACGATATCGAACAAGCCATAAATGCCATCCGTATGATTGGGTAGGGTATTTCCAGGGGGCTCTTTTTATAAAAACCGCCCCCTGGACCCCCACAAAAATTTTTTATTCACGGTCAACCATTGTACTTTGTTTCTTAATATCGTGCCCCATTATGATCGTTGTAATTCGCTTCTTATTAATTTTTGTAATTTTTTGGTCATTGTAATTTGGAATTTGTTTGTAATTTGGGATTTGTAATTTGTAATTTTCATACCTTCTTCTCTTCGTGCTCCTTCGTGTACCTTCGTGGCTAAATTTACTTCGATAACAGAGCACATGTTTCTATTAAGCGGATGAATTCCGCGCGATAGCCTTCGGTGTCTTTGCCTTTTGAATTCTTTGCCAGATCAATAATTGCTTCGTAAGTCATATCTCCTTTGAACTTGGAATCCCGCAAAAGCATTCCAAACCCGGCCACCGCAGCAGAAAAACGGAAATTTTCAGACGCCCTTTCAAGGGAAATGTCTCTATCAATCACCGGATGTTCAATCAGTTTGCTCTTTTCTTCTTTTGGGGGTTTGTAACGAAGTTTAACCGTCATGATCTCTTCACTTTCAGCAGCCGCGGTCTTTACCCGCGTCTCCTGGTACTTCAATTCATCGGTTTTTTTCACCTCTTCAGCAGAACCCGCAGGGATAATTTCGTACAGGGCTGTTACCGTATGACCGGCCCCTAATTCACCCGCATCCTTCTTATCATCGTTAAAATCCTCATTCGCCATTACCCGGTTTTCATAACCTACCAGACGATAGGCTTTTACCTTTACAGGATTAAACTCTACCTGGATTTTAACATCTTTGGCAATAGTGAATAAATTTGCCCGCATTTCTTTTACAAATACCTTTTTAGCTTCGTGAATATTATCGATATAGAAATAATTTCCATTACCCGCATTACTGATTTGTTCCATGCGGTTGTCTTTGTAATTCCCCATGCCGAAACCGCAAATAGTAAGGTAAATATCCTTTTTTCTCTTTTCTTCAATCATCCGTACCAGGTCGCCGGTAGAGGAAACACCTACATTAAAATCACCATCAGTACAAAGGATGACCCGGTTGTTGCCATCCCTTATTAAACTCTCTTCCGCCACTTTGTAAGCCAGTTCAATCCCTGCGCCCCCTGCGGTAGAACCCCCGGCATGCAGCCGCTCCAGGGCATTGATGATCCGGTCTTTCCGGGAAGCCGGGGTAGGGGACAGTACCAGGCCCGCTGACCCTGCGTACGCTGCGATAGAAATTTTATCCCTGTCATCCAGTACATCCACCAGCAATTTTAGTGATTGTTTCAGCAGCGGCAGTTTGTTGGCAGAAGACATCGAACCGGACGAATCTACCAGGAACACCAGGTTGCAGGGTTTCAAATCATCGTAATTCAAACTCTTCCCCTGTAAACCGATGTGAATCAATTGATGTTCCTTGTTCCAGGGACACGTGGAAACTTCGGTATTTATAGAAAACGGATAATTGCCCTCCGGCTGCGGATAATCATAAGTGAAATAATTGATCATCTCTTCAATCCTCACCGCATCTTTGGGAGGCATCTGGTTTCCGGTAATAAATCGTCTAATATTGGAGTAAGACGCATTGTCCACATCAATGGAAAACGTGGAAAGGGGATTCTGTTTGGCATCTTTAAATTCATTTTCGTAAATCCGGCCGTATTCTTCGGTACTAAAATCCGCATCCCTCTCTTCTGCTTCCCTGGTCATGCCCATGGGAGGTAGGGAGGTGGATTTAAGTTCATCCATTGCCCTGGGTCCCCTTTTTTCTGCAAGGACGGCTTCTTGTTTTACCATCCCTTTATCCTTACTCTCTTCCTTAATTGCCTTATGTTTCTGACAGGCAGCAAGGTTCGCCAAAATAATCAATAACACAAATAACAATCTAAAAAACAAGGAAACACTTGCTTTCATTTTTAACCTCCTTTTTACATTTATTGTTCGTTGTTTCAATTGTCTCAGATATCTCCGTATGTCGGACAATACGTTAGAATTCTCCCTACATTGAAAAAGCACGCGCTCGAAACAGGAAAAAAAAAAGAAAAAGAAATAAAAAAAATTGATCAGTAGCCTGCGGCAACACCGTTAAGCATCAAGGGCACACCACCTTTGAGCTTCCCGGTTTTGGGATCGATTTTGATGCCGATCCATCCACCCGGTTGAAGCCACTGCTTATCTTTGGGAAGGACCTTTATTTCCTGGCCCATGGTGCGCACTGCTTCGAGAATTTCTTTTGAAAATTGCCCCTCTCCAACCGTCTGTTTGTTATATTCGGCAGGGCGCAATGCCGGGGTCATAAAGTAAGGCATTTCTACTGCTGTTTGTGGGTCCATATTGAAGTCAAGGACATTGATGACACACTGCAGCGTGGCTTCACGCAGTCCACCACCGATGCAGCTGGTGGCTAAAAAGGGTTTTCCATTTTTTAAAACAATAACCTGGTTGGTGGATTCGGGAAGCCGCCCTCCCGGTCCCACCTCAGCCATAGACTCTTGCATAAATGAACCGGCATTGGCAACCGATACCCCATCCACCATGAGCCCAAACCCAAAATACGGACTGTTAATCGAATGCACAATAGCTGCCATATTGCCCTCTTCATCTACCGCCACCACACAATCGGAATGACCGGACTTTCCCCGGGCTGAGACTTTCTTTTCTCTTGTCTTCTCTGTCTCCTTGATGAATTCTTCATCAATGGATGAGCTTTCCTTCAGGGCCAGGTAAACGTCCTGCTTGAGTTCATTCCAGGAAGGCCCCTGCATTTTTTTCCAGATCAACCGGGCTGTTTGCTTACTCATCAAGGATTCTCGTGAAAAATCCTCCAGGGGAATGTATTTGCTCACAATCTCGCGGAGACCTTTGCGTCCCAATCCCAGGGAAGAATATAAGCCACTAAACCGGCTAACCTGGATGAATTGATATAATGCTTTGGCAGACCGGGTGTAATGGCCGTATCTTTCTAGGTCAGCCAGCTCCAACAGATTAAATGCCCCAATAATAGAAGTACCGTCAAAGCTGGGTGGTCCCAGGGAAAAAATCTCATATTCCCGGTAAGTAGTATGAGCGGGTTCTGACCACATAACCTTGTAGTCTTCAAGGTCTTTCAGGGTTATCTTGCCACCCTCTTTACGCACCCCCTGGACAAACTTTTTTGCCCATTCTCCCCGGTACATATAATCTGCCCCCTCTTTGGCCACTCGCCTCAGTGTCTGGGCCAGTTGGGGTTGTTTTAAGAGGTCTCCTTCCTTATAGAGTTCTCCATTCTCCCTGGTTAAGATTTTCTTGGTTACAGGAAACCGTGCGATCTCGTCAACACGGCTTTTTATCCTCACCTCCAACGCTTTATCAACGAGAAAGCCTTTTTCTGCAAAGTAGATGGCAGGTTCGAAAAGAGCAGCGAAAGAGAGTTTGCCGAACCGTTGGTGTGCAGCCTGAACTCCAGCCATAAACCCCGGCACCAGGACCTGCCTGCCGCTGGGGGTCCCCATACCCGGGAGAGACAGCGGGTCTGTCTCTTCTTTGACCGTGTTCCAGCTTGCATGCAGCGAATGGGTTTTACCGGTTTCGGCATCATAGTACACCATGAACATGACACCCGCGAAGCTGACATTGGAACCTGCCAGCAGGCAGACCTGGGTAAGAGACGTCGTCAAGGCGGCATCCGCTGCACTCCCTCCTTTCTTGAGCGCCTCTACTCCAGCCCGGATGGCCAACGGGCCGCAGCCTCCCACGACCATTCCTTTACCGGCTTCTACAATAGGTTTGGGAACACCACTCACCAGGCTCAACTGCGAATATTTTTCAAGTTCACCCTCAGGCCAACCAGCGGGAGAGAGGTCCGGGTAACCTGCTGATTTCTTAGAGCATCCCCAGTGTAGAAATACGACAGAAATCATTATTACCAAAAAAAGGAAAGCTTTTTTCTTCATCAGGAACCTCCTTCAGAGATATGTATGCTATTATTTCTGAAATTCCATTATATCATAGTTATTCCGGGCTGTCTCCTTTTTCTCTTGCTTTTAAGCCGGGGATGAGGTACAATTATGTTCGGGAACATAATGAAGGAGAACATAATGTTTGTGAACAGGGAAAGTGAGTTAGCGGTGTTGCAGCGGGAATATGCAAGGGAGGGGGCTTCTTTTACCGTAATATATGGCAGGAGGAGAGTAGGGAAGACGGCATTGATCGGGGAGTATATTAAGGATAAGCCAGCCGTATATTTCTACGTGACGGAACGTAATCTAAAGGAGCAATTGAAGCAAATCACCCGGCAGATCGTGGAATATACCGGCAAAGATTACCTGAAAAATGTTGAGTTTTCAGATTTCGAGCAGCTTTTCGAATTTCTCTCAGAACATATCAGGGAACGGAAATTGGCATTTGTGCTTGACGAGTACCAGAACTTTGCGGAATTGGATAAATCGTTTTCCAGTATGCTGATGAAGGTGTGGGACCTTAAGCTTAAATTCCAAAATATTCATTTAATACTCTGCGGCTCTGTTATTTCCATGATGTACAGTGAAACATTGTCTTATTCTTCTCCCCTTTACGGGAGGAGGACATCCAACATTCACTTAAAACCCCTGTCATTTCACCATATCGAGGATTTTGTAAAGAACGCCTCGAAAATCCACCGGATGAATATCTACGCCTCTTTCGGTACCGTTCCCAAATACCTTGAACTTTACGACAACGGGAAAGCTTTCCTGGAAAATATTCGGGACAATATCCTGGATAAGAATTCATATCTCTACCAGGAAGTCAAGTTCCTCTTAAAAGAAGAGATCAGCGAACCCACCACCTATTTTAACATACTGGAAGCAATTTCCGATGGGGAGACAAAAATTGGAAAAATCGGGAGCAGGCTCAATGTTCATTCTTCTTATCTGACCAGATATATGCGGAAGCTGGCGGACCTGGATATCGTTGCCAAAGAAGTTCCTATCACTGAGAAAGCCCCCTCCAAAAGTAAATTAGGAAAATACAAAATCAAAGATCAATTCATCAAATTCTGGTTCTATTATGTCTACCGGAACTACTCCTACCTGGAAATCGGCAATGTCGATTATGTTCTGGATGAAATAAAAAGGACCTTCAACGAGAATTTTGTGTCATCCGCCTTCGAGGATTATGTCAAAGAGCTTCTTACCCACAACCCCCTGGAATTCCTTGGATTCAGACCTCGTAAAATCGGCCGCTGGTGGAACAATTCCGAAGAAATTGACCTGGTAGCAATCGGTGACAACAGCGCCGCCTTTATCGAATGCAAATGGCAAAACCAAAAAGTGGGTTATACGGTATACAACAACCTGACCCGTAAAGCCGATATCGTGAACTTACCCCCTAGCTTGAAAAAAGTATACGTCATTTTTTCCAAAAGCGGGTTTAAAGACAACCTTGAAAAAGCAGAAGGAAGATTTTATACCTATTGACATCCGACATCCGCCAAAATTGGGCTGTCTCCTTTTTCCCTCGGAAACAGTCTCTCAAAAATATTATAATATTAGGCACCGTCCCCCTATGCCTTAGAGTCGATCTTCAATGCAACAAAGGTCATGTCGTCGTCCTGGGCCTTTTTGTTTCTCCATCTCTCCGCTTCAGCACTTAAATGACTAACGATCTCATCAGGCGTTCCCAAAGCAGCATCTTTGAAAATACGTTTTACACTGGTATAGCCCATCATCTCATCGTTCTCATTGAACAGCTCCGGGAGACCGTCCGACATCAACAGTACGGTATCTCCTGGCATGAGTTCCGTCTCTTTCTTACGATAAGAGAAATTAGAGAATCCCCCCAGCGGTGGACTTTTGAGCATTATCTCTTCTACCCGTTGATCCGCTTTCCTGTAAATTAAGACCGGCGGCATACCCGCCGACGATACCGTTAACTTATTTCCCTTTATCCTCACTAGGGCCAGCGCCATATACAAATTCCCCATTTGCATCTGTTTGATGCTGGCATTGCATTGGTTGAGAAAAGATAAGATGTCTGTTTGCGCTGCATTGGTAATGAATAACGTCTTAATGACAGAAACCATTATTCCCGCTTTCATGCCGTGCCCAGTAGCATCACCGATAGCAATGGTTAATGTTCCGTCATCCCCCTGATGATAATCATAATAATCTCCACCCACCTCTGCGGCTGTTTCCATATGAAAACAAACATCGATCCCAGGAATATCATGAATACATTGGGGCAGCATGGACAGTTGCAATTGGCGTGCCTCTTCCAATTCCCGGGTTTTGCGGGTATTGTCCTCTTCCAGCAGACGCTGTTGGACCTCTTGTTCCCTGGCCTGGCGTTCCTGTTGGAGCAATTGCTCACTGGTCCTGGCATAATTTCGAGCCAGGTACACCGACATGGTAACCACAAAGCCAAATGTACCAATCGCATAGGGATTCTCCATCTGCTGGAAGAGTGTGGGAACACCTAAATCCATTAATGTATCAAAGATTGAAAAGAAGAAGAATATAGAAAATCCCACTGCTGCGATCCAGGCTCCATCCCTTTTTTTATGAATCGCAGTGCCAATCACCCGGGATATCTCAATTATAAAAAGAATCATGGCAATATAAAAAAATATGCCGTGTTCTCCCTTGATAAAGACCACATCCAATACGCCGGAGATCAGGAAAATGACCAAAAAGAGGCGGAATTGTCGGGGCAATTTCTTATAAAACAGGGAATAAACAAATCGCAAGGCAAAAATAGAGTAAATGGGTATCATTGCCCGGTGAATACGAATGTAATTCATGGTTTGTTCCATCTCTTCGAACATGATGTGCTGGTAGTCGAAAAAAATCGATGCACCGTAAAAGAATAAGAAAAATGCAAAATAAAGATTCTCTTTTGCTCGTTTAAAGAAAATAAATAGAATAAAATGAAGAATCCCAAATGCTGCGGGAAGGGTGGTGAACACCATCTGGTATGTTGTCAAGCTTCGCATTCTATCCCTTTGATTTATTTATGCTCTTCATTTTCAACGTTCTTCTGGCAAAGGATCTGATAATCCACCCACATTGTAGGAGAAAAAAGAATAAAAGTCAACTGCCCTACGCTTCCATATAGGAAATGATATTACGGGCCACTTCTACAGTATCTTCATGTTGTACCAGTTCTTTGAAAATAGACTCCAATGACGGGAGTGCCATCAGGTGTCGCAAATGGCTCACCGAGTCATCAGCCACGATCTTTCCTTTATTGATAATAATGACACGGGTGCAGATTTTTTCCACCACCTCCAGGATATGGGAGGAGTAGATAATAATTTTTCCCATTTCTGCTAACCGTTTCAGGATATCCTTAAATACCAGCGTCGTGGAGATGTCAAGACCGGCAAGCGGCTCATCCAGCAGCAGGATATCCGGGTTATGCAATAACGTGGCGGCAATCAGTATCTTTTGCTTCATCCCCCTGGAATACGAAGACATGGGAAGATGCATGTCCACCGAAAGTCCCAACTGGGCCATTAATCCATTGATCTTTCCATTTAGCAATATTTCGGGAATCCCACGAAGCCGGCCTACCAGTTGCAGGTATTCGCAGCCGCTGAGATGGGGATAAATCTCACTCTGTTCCGGCAGGTATCCCAGCCGTTTTTTGTATCCTACTATTCCTGTATCCACCTTTTGACCCTCCAGGTAAATCCTGCCGCTGGTGGACTCTACAAGCCCTGCCAGTATTTTAACCGTGGTGGTTTTACCCGCACCATTGGGCCCAAGATAACCCAAAATTTCACCAGGGGCCACGCTGAAACTCACGTTATTCACCACGGGTACGTTGTTGTACTTTTTGGTGATGTTACTTAATTCTAACATCAGCAGCCTCCTCTTTCTAAGTTTAACTATTACTGTCATATAGTTATAGTTAACAATTTTCACTTAACACTTAACACTTAACCTGGTTGCACAATTAAAAATTAATATAACCCAATAAATTATACGGCCCAAAACATGATTTCGGACATATTTGCAAGTGTAAATGGTTGGCTGCAAAAAGACAAAAAAATAGAAAATTTTAAATGGATGGGTTTATTTTTTATTTCTGTTTATGTTAAAATCCCTGTGAAAGTTAAAAGAGGATTCATTAATAATTAGGTATCAAGTACGGATGTGGGATACGGTATGAAGTGTATTTATGAGCGATTCATCAGGCGGTTCGCCTTTTTATTTTTAATGGCTCTTCTCTTTTTCATATTCATATCCACAACGTTTACCTTCCCGCAGAGTTATCTTGTGAAGACCTATTCGGAGAATGAAGGGCTGCCCAGTGCTACTGTACACGATATAGCGCAGGATCATTGGGGCAGGATATGGTTTGCTACCCGGGCCGGGATTGCTGTTTATGATGGCGTTTCCTGGAGAACCTATACGGTATCGGACGGTCTGCCGCTATTGTCTTTTCTGAAAATAAAAGTTGACCGGAAGGGAAGAATCTGGGCGTTGTCTGATTCCCGCCAGGCTGAAATCTATGTGGTTTACCATGACGGTCATGAGGATATGCAGTGGACTCAACTAAAAGAGATAAACGTCTCCTCTACTCATTTTACTGAACTGACGGCTTTCCAATTGGTGGAGCAAAAGCAAACGGATATACCTGTTATTGCCGTGGGAACAGCAAAACGCGGCGTGTTTTTATGGAATCAGGGAAACTGGGAAAACCTCACCAAAACCAATGGCCTGAGGAGTAATACCATTAATGGAATCGCTGCCTTAAACGGGAAATTTTATGTGGCCACGGATCAGGGAATGTCTATCATTAAGATTATCAACGGCAACGTTACCATTAATAATCAATTGAATCAATCACTGGAACTGCCTTCAAGAGACATAAAAGGAATCTGTATCGAGTACAAAGATAAATTCCCTGATGCTCCTTTAATACACTCCCGCATCTGGCTGTTTGGGCATGATTGGGTGGGGTATTTTTCGGAAAACACGTTAAAAATGACCGTTTACCCGATGGAGATTTTTTTTGCTGAAAAAAATGAGACCGTCACGTTATCCCCGGATTATCGTGGTGGTTTGTATATAGGGAAGCTCTATAGAGCGCTTTATTTCGATATTAAAACCCGTTCATGGGAATTCATTGGCGCGGTCAACGGTCTCATCAGCGAAGGTGCCAATTCAATCTTCATTGATTTTGAAAAGAATATATGGATTGTCTGTGATCGAGGAGTCAGTCGGATTTCAAGCCGGCGGTTCAGCAATTTTCAAATGATACACGGGTTGTTGGAAGATGAGGTCACCGCCGTGGTGGAGTATGAACCGGGAAAGTTTGTCCTGGGGCATAATATTGGGATCACCATTTCTGATGGGAGAGAATTCTTAAGAATACCCTTCCACCGTTCCAAAGGATCCAGTTCCCCGCTGTTCCGGGTATTGGATATACAATTGGATTCAAAGAAGAATGTCTGGCTCGCAGCGGCCCGGGCCGGACTGGGGAAAATCGATCTCCATTATCCATACCGGATGACATGGTATGGTAGAGAAAATGGTTTGCTGGGTAATATTGTAAGCCTGTGGATTGATAAAAAAACGGATAATATATGGGTGGGAACAGACCTGGGAATTTATTTTCGCACCAAAACCGGAAAATTTGTGTTACTGAATCTGGGAAAATTCCCTTCATTCGGTGTCAGGAAAATTTTTGGCGACTCTGGGAAATTGCATTATCTTCTCAGCGGCAAGTTTGGGGTGTTTGTGTATGTGGATAAGGAAAAACTGTGGAAGAACTACCAGGTTCCCGGGAATAAAAAAGCCAACGATGTGTATGCATTAAAAAGAGACAGTCAGGGGCGGCTTTTAATCGGATCACTGGCTGGAGCATTTATCCTGGAGAACCACAGGCTCAAGAAATTTAAAGACAATAATTTCCAGGTGGACAGACCAGTTTATTTTATCACAGAAGATCATAAACATCGCCTCTGGTTTGGAACCGACAATGGAGTCGTGCGCTGGGATGGGAAAAGGAAACGGGTCTATTCGGTGGGTGAAGGGCTTATCGGGCAAGAGACCAACCGGGCAGCCGGAATCGTGGACACCAGGGGAAGAGTTTGGATCGGCACCAATCGGGGTGTATCCATTTATGACGAAAGCTTTGATTGTAGTGAACATTCTTGTGCGGAGCCAAAAGTTCAATTGTTGTATATGGACGTCTCCGGTAATAAAATTCCACTAAAGGGTACAAAACCTGCTGAACTACACTACAATGACAACACCATTACTCTTCATTACCGGGGGATATCTTTCCAGGATGAGACCGCTGTTTGTTTTAAAAGTAAACTGGAGGGGTTTGATAAGGAATGGCTCACTGAAAGTTATCCCTACAAACAAATGAGAAAATATACCAATTTGCCTGCGGGCGTCTACCGGTTTCATTTAAAAGCCAGCAATGCATTGGGTATGTGGAGCAATGTGGTTACATCACGGGAGATCATCATTCTCAAACCCTTTTATAAACAATGGTGGTTTTTTCTAGTGGCCTTTTTACTGGCGACTGTTATACTTTTCAGTATTGTTCAATTTATTTCGGAAAAGCGTTATGCGGCTCTCCTGGAAAAACAAGTAGAGGAGAGGTCCAATCAGCTCCAGGCACTGGAAAAAAGATACCGCACTCTGTTTATAGAGTCTAAAGATGCGGTTTTTATTTCCACACCTGAAGGAAGATTAATTGATATTAATCCTGCAGGAGTTGAGTTATTTGGTTTTCATTCCAGGGATGAGGCTTTAACCATGAGTTCCGGTCTTGAGATTTACAACACGCTGGAGGATCGAGCCGCTTTCCGGGAAGAAATTGAAAAAAAAGGATATGTCAAGGATTATGAATTGGTTTATAAACGAAAGGATGGCTATCTTATCACCGCGCTGGTAACTGCTACGCTGGTGCGTGATAAAGAAGGTAATATAACCGCATATCGGGGGATCATCAGGGATATTACAGAACAAAAAAGGCTCGAACAGCAGTTGGCCCAGGCGCAGAAGATGGAAGCCATTGGCACATTGGCCGGGGGGATTGCCCATGATTTCAATAACCTCCTGGGAGTGATTTTGGGCAACGCTGAACTACTCACGGACGACATTCCCGAGGGAAAGCTGGGACGTCAGAATCTTCAAAATATCTTGAATGCTTCGGAGCGGGCAGCAGAGCTGGTTAAGCAAATCCTGGCCTTCAGCCGCCAAAGTGAACGAAAACGAAGCCCCATCAATCTCAGTGCCACCCTGAAAGGAATCCTTAGATTGCTGCGTTCATCACTGCCTTCCACCATTGAGATTCATCAGGATATCCGCATCGGTACTGGTATTGTTCTGGCGAATCCCACTCAGATTCACCAGATCATGATGAATTTGGCTGCCAATGCAGCCCATGCCATGCGAGAGAAGGGCGGAGTACTGGAAGTGAACCTGGATGAAGTCTACATGGATACGGAAACCACCAAAAGCTATGATAATATCAAAACCGGTTACTACCTGAGACTGGCAGTTATAGATACTGGCCGTGGGATGTCGCCGGAGGTGATGAAACGCATTTTTGATCCTTATTTTACCACCAAAGAAGTAGGCGAAGGTTCAGGCATGGGTTTAGCTGTGGTTCATGGCATTGTGAAAAGCTGCGGCGGTTACATTTCCGTCTACAGCGAACCTGGAAAAGGAACAACCTTTCATGTTTTTCTGCCCAAAGTAGAAGGTGAAACAGAGCAAAAAACTCCAGTAACAGAGGATGGTCCCGGAGGCACTGAGCGGATCATGTTGGTGGATGATGAAAGCGAACTGATAGATGTGGGAATGCAAGTGCTGGAGCGAATGGGATATAAGGTGATAGGGACAACCGACCCAATGGAAGCATTGGCGGTTTTCCGCAAAGAGCCGGATCAATTTGACCTGGTTATCAGTGATCTTACCATGCCGCGATTGACAGGTATTCAATTAATTGAAGAAATAAGGCGTCTCAGACCTGATATTCCCATCATTCTTTGCTCGGGATTCAGTTCTGCAGCCACTGTGGAGCAAATCAGGGCGCTTGGTATCGATGATTTTATCTTGAAACCTATTATTAAAAGTGACCTGGCACGCAAGGTACGCAGCGCTTTAGATAAAAGATAAATAGTCCTTGATTCTTACTGGTTTTTTTATTAAAATATGATAACTCCATATGTGATATGATAAAACATGAGAATTAAGAGAGCATGGCTGAAAAATTGATTATTCTTGGCATCGATATCGGGTCCGTGACCATATCTATCGTGGAAATGTCAATGGAAGGTGAAATCATTAACACCCACTATGACTTCCATCACGGGGATATTCCCGAAACCCTCCGCACCATGCTCTCAAAAGTAAACTACCAATTGATTAAAGGAATCGCTTCTACCTCTGCATCGTCTTATTTCTTGAAGGGCGTCCGTTCCTATGACTCCAGGATTGCCTGTATTACCGCCGCCAAAAAAACGCATCCCCACATTCGTACCATCCTGGCTGTGGGCGGAGAAAAATTCAGCCTGATTACCTTTGACCTGGAAGGAAACTATCAGAATCTAAAAACCAATACCTCCTGCGCCGCCGGCACAGGAAGCTTCCTGGATCAACAAGCCAGGAGATTG
>JABAOF010013113.1_pt1 | contig 13391 bp, 17 predicted proteins | sample 7062171 | NCBI WGS metagenome assembly JABAOF01 (sample SAMN14538628, study PRJNA623070) | marine sediment metagenome | biome: marine biome [ENVO:00000428]; feature: marine pelagic biome [ENVO:01000023]; material: deep marine sediment [ENVO:00002113] | place: India: Gulf of Khambhat ...
GTAAGAACAGAATATACCGACATAATGATGAACAATATGAGAGATAAAATGAGGCTTGCAAGATTTGTGCTAAGTTTGTAAGGGTTTAAACGATGTTAAATGAAATTTTTTTCGAGAAAATATACAACAAGGCAGGATTATCTGCCATTTCTGGATACGCAGACATAGATTTCTGCAAAAAAGTAGCAGAAAAAGGAGCGGGATGGGTAACCTTAGGCGGGTTCAACATAGATAAAAAGTCTCGTGAAGCGGGTATTTTGATTTCAAAAAGGCGCAAGGAATTTATTTTATCTCAAAATCTATATAATTATTTAGATGAAGGTATAAAAATACTAAAAAAGTTTGACGTTCCTATATTCATAAACGTTAGAGGTATTGACTTAGATAAACTCATAAAATTATCCAAATTTTTGATGGAAAGAGGCGCTTACTTAGAACTAAATGCCCATTGTAGGCAAGTAGAATACACAAAACTAGGTCTGGGACAGGAACTATTAAAAAAGCCCCAATTATTAGAAAAAATATTTGATCGCATGAAGAAAAAGACAAAAATGCCAGCGATATTAAAGGCTAGATCTTATGTTATCCCATCCAAAGATTTATGTAATGTATCAAAATTATGTGATGTACTACATCTAGATGCGATGCTGCCAGGGAAGGATAGGGCAGACTTGAGAATAATATCAGAAATAAAGTCTGATAACTCTGATACATTTCTAATTGGGAATAACTCAATAACGAATCTAGATAGAGCGATTGAAATGAGAAAAGCAGGAGCGGACGCAGTATCCATTGCGAGAGCCGCCCTTAAAAATCCATCGGTAGTTGGTGAGATTTCAATGGGCTTGTCGGATGGGATATGATGGGTTGGGATGATGCGCCTCAACATATATGCAGGGGGGGAGATATCAGGGGACTTGCATTTTGTTGTCCGCCAATAAAGATGTGTCCCACGCACAAGGCAATAATAGAGGCTGGACTATCTCATGAAGAATACGTTAGGATAAAGACGGATTTTGCGAGGAAAACTAAATTAGGAGAGGGGCAAGGAACCTGTTTTGGCAGTTTAGTATGGTGTTGTAAGGTTACAAAGTTCTGCCCAAATCGCGAGGTCGCGATGGCGAGGGTTAACATAACAAATGACGAATACATGGAACTAAAAAAACAATTGGCTTATGAGATAACTAAGAAAAAGATGAACGCATTAGAAAAAAAAGAACACATTCTAACGGTAAACGCATTATCTGCTGCCTTCGGCATATCTTCTAGTGAGGTAGAGGAGATACTTGAACAGGCAAATGGCGATGTAAAAAAGGCAATGAAAATCCTAAAGATAAAGCATCTGGAGTCTTAAGATGTCTCCAAAGGAGATAGGTCTAATCTCACAACTTGCATCTATTTTGGAGGTGAGTTCCTATCCAAAACCTGGAAATGTCCATAGATTTTACAATTTTGAGGACGTTTGCTATGAGCATTTCTTAGCCAGTGGCATTGCAATAGGCCCTGTGATGGAAGAATTGGCTAGAGTTTCTCTTAAGAGTTTTCCAGACGTAAATTTAGGTAAATTTATACATAATGCAGTAGAAGAGACCGCCAGATGGCAAGGAGGCGGAAACACAAACCTTGGAATAATATTATTATTCTCCCCCCTATGTTCTTCAGGATCAGTTTCTTCTTCTTTAAAAGAACTTAGAGCAAATTTAAAAAAAGTTGTAAGATCCACCACTTCTGAAGATTCCAAAAAGGTCTATCAAGCAATAAAATTGATCGGAGCAAACGTTGGTAAATTGGAGGGTGAATTCTCGTTGTATGACGTATATTCAGTTGAACAAGATCTTCCTCCACTATGGAAATTGATGGAGATTTCGTCGGAGTGGGATAACATATCGAGTGAATGGACATACGGTTATGAAATCACCTTTAATGTTGGGTTTAAAAAGCTAAGGGAGTTATGGGAAAAAGATATTAATTACGCGATTGTCGAAGCATTCATGACGATCCTCTCCAAATACCCGGATTCTTTAATAAGCAGGAAGGCGGGAAGAGAAAAAGCCTTTTATGCATCTAGAAGAGCCAAAGAAATTTTAAAAAAGGGTGGGACGTTTTCCTCAATCGGTAGAAAAGAGATTTTAAAATTTGATAGAGAATTACAAAAAGAAGATAACATTTTAAATCCAGGTACTACAGCTGATCTTGTGGCTAGTTCAATTTGGTTAGCGTTGTGGTGTGGTTATAGACCATGATAGGAAAATTGGAAAAAATTGGCATCGTAGAAGAAAGAATAAGCGAAGTTATTGTCTCAACCTTCAATGCTGATAGAAGTTTAAATACGGCTCCAATGGGTTGTTTTCTTGAAAAAGATATAATTGTTCTCCGCGTCCATGAGGGTTCGCATACGTTTCAAAATATCATAAGAGAAGGATGCTGCGTAATGAATATCACGGACGACCCCCTACCCTTCGTATACGGTACAATTAAAGATCCAAACTACCCTTACGAGAAATCTGAAAACCTAAATGCACCTATCCTGGATTTGGCAAAGGCTTACGTAGAATTATCCTTGAATGACTATAAACTCGAAGATCACGAGGATTACATGGGTAAGATAAGAAAGGGTATATTCAGGTTTAATATAGGAGAAATAGTCACAAGAGAGTCAGTTATTGCGATAAACAGGGGAAAAATGGCTTTAATTGAAGCAGCAATATGTCTGAGTAGATCTCACGACGAAAGGTATAGAACAAGATTCAATTATTTTATTGATGTTGCGAGACGTACTGACAAGAGATACGCCGACGTAATAAAGGAACTGGAAAATTCGATGGAGAGAGTTAGATGAGGTTGGCGTGGTGTATAACAGGAGCGGGCCATTTTCTAAAAGATACCTTTGAAGAGTTTTCAATTATTAAAAAATCTATCTCTTCCATCACCATTTTTATAAGTAATGCAGGAGAAGAAGTCATTAGGATATATGGATTGGAAAATAGATTGAGAGACATTTCTGACGGTTCTTACATGAATGAAATATTTAGAGAGAGTGAAGAAGGTGCTAGTTCGCCAATAACTGGAAGATTCTCCTTAAATAGGTATGATGCAGTAGTTGTATCTCCTACCACATCCAACACGGTAGCAAAGGTGGCTAATGGAATTGCTGATACACTGGTAACAAACGTTATATCGCAAGCAGGAAAGAGTAGGGTTCCTGTACTCGTAGTTCCAGTTGATACTGAAAAAAGCGTAAAGACGACGTTACCCTACAGGATTGAAAGAGAACTCTGCAATAACTGTGAAGTATGTGAAATAGAGCTAATTTGCGAGAGCGGCGCTATAAAAAATAGAAGAATTGATCTAAATCGGTGTATAGGTTGTGGAAAGTGTCTCGTATGCCCCAATAACGCGGTAAGGGTAAATGAAACCGTAGAACTTTATATAAGAAAGGTAGATGCAGAAAACTTGAAGAAGTTAAGAACCATGGAGGATATCTACATATTAGAATCTCCGTCGATTATAAAAACCGCCCTGAATAACGTGGTATGATATGTTCATAGTTTTTGAGGGTATTGATGGATGTGGTAAGGCAACTCAAGCAAGTCTATTAGAAAAATGGCTTAGAGAAGAAAAGGGATTACATGCGTTCCTTACAAAAGAACCCACAGAAGGTAACATTGGTAAGATGATTAAAGAGAATTTAAGGCGTGAAAATTTAGATCCTACTACTTTGACCCTATTATTTGCAGCGGATAGACGCGAACATATGAAAGTTATTAAAAAAAACCTTGAAGAAGGTAGAATCGTACTCTCAGAAAGGTATGTTTATTCTTCCATGGCGTACCAATCCGCTTCAGGGGTGAGTATTGATTGGATTGAAACGATAAACAACTTTGTAATAATCCCTGATATTATAATACTACTCGATATACCAGCAGAAATAGGATTGAAGAGAATACAATCGAGAAAAAGCATAGAATGTTTCGAAAAAGTAGATTTTCTCAAGAAAGTAAGAAGCATATACCTCGAAATGTTAAAAAAGTATCAAAATATGATTAAGATTGATGCAAATAGATCTATTGATGATATTCATCACTCAATCGTCGGAATCATTAACGACAAACTATTTAATACTAAGGGCAAGACAATTGGAAAGAGGTTAGATGAGTATCTTGATGAGTAAAAAAAACAAAAGATTTTTAAGCCTAAAATGCACTATTTTAAACGACAAATCAATTTGAGAGGTCTAAAATTGAGGAATATCATATCAGATGCAATGAAGCGGTACGAAAGAGAGATGAGGAGTAAAAATGAGGAGGGGTATAAGGAAAAAGAGGCATCAGACAGTGAATTGAGAGAAATCTTAAAAGCCGCGAATCCAAGGAAAAAGATTTCCAATGTTGACAGAGGAGTGGCCAAAGAAACATTAGACAAAGAACTTGAAGAACTTTTAACCGCTGCAAAGGCTAATATTCTTGTTGTGGGTACTGGAGGTGCAGGTTGCAACACCATAACCCGTTTACTTGAAATGGGTATTGAGGGTGCTCTCACTATATCGGTGAACACCGATGCTCAAGACTTGTTATACTCTATGGCCATGAAAAAAATGCTTATAGGCAGAACCGTGACAGGTGGCTTGGGAGCAGGAAGCGACCCTAAGATAGGAGAAGAATCCGCATTAGAAAGTGAAAGAGAGATCAAAGAGGCTTTAGAAGGAGCAGACATGGTATTTGTGACTTGTGGATTAGGAGGAGGAACAGGAACTGGTTCTGCACCTATAATTGCAAACATAGCTCAGAAAACTGGTGCCCTTACCGTCGCTGTCGTAACTTTACCTTTCTCCGTGGAAGGAGGGGTAAGACTAAATAACGCTTATTATGGACTTGAGAAGTTGATTAATGTCGTAGATACAGTAATTGTCATTCCAAACGATAAATTGCTCACCTTTGTACCTAATCTTCCCTTAAATGCTGCCTTCAAGGTAGCAGACGAAATACTCGCAAGAGCGGTAAAGGGCATAACAGAATTAATAACTAAACCTGGATTGATAAATCTAGATTTCGCAGACGTGAGAACAGTCATGGAAGGCGGAGGAGTGGCGATGATAGGCTTAGGGGAGACAGACATACAGAGCGGTGCATCTAACGCTGTCCAAAAAGCAATTGAGAGCCCGTTACTTGATGTAGACATCACAGGTGCCAGGGGTGCTTTAATAAACATAGTAGGCGGTCCGAAATTAACCATGAAAGAGGCAGAGACCGTAATAGATACGGTTGTATCTAAACTAGATTCTCAGGCTCAGGTCATATGGGGGGCCCAGATCATTGACGATATGGCGGATCTAATGAGAGTAATGCTTATAGTGGTAGGAGTAGAGTCTCCCCAGATCCTTGGACCTGGTAAGGAATACATACCACCAGTAGAAAGACCTTCCATTGAAAGGTATCTTGACTTAGACTTCATTTAACCTATCTTCCTTTTTTTTACACTGTAAAAAGGTCCCTTATACCAAGAATTAACGAGGAGAGCAATATGTATAAAGTAGGGATAGTTGGGGCTTCCGGATATACCGGTGGTGAACTGCTGAGGATACTGCTTATTCACAAAGAAGTTGAGGTAACTACCGCAACTTCTCGGCAATTCGAAGGTAAGCCTATACACAAAGTTCATCCACACCTGAAGAAACTTTCTGACATATCCTTCACCTCTTCTTTTAATTCTGATTACGATATCGTCTTTACTGCAACTCCACATGGTACTTCCATGAATGTTGTGCCAGATCTTATCAAAGATGGATTAAGAGTCATTGATCTTAGCGGTGATTTCAGATTCGAGGATTTTAAGGTCTATGAAAAGTATTATGGCATTGAACATAAGGCAAAGGATCTAAAAGGCATATACGGACTTCCAGAATTGTACAGGGATGAGATAAGAGATACCAACTTAGTAGCTAACCCTGGATGTTTTCCTGCGGGCGCGATTTTGGGAATTTTTCCATTGGTAAAAAAAAGACTAATAGAGGAGAAAATTATAATAGATTCGAAGACGGGGACCTCTGGTGCAGGAGTGGTCCCTTCTAAGAGGACACATCATCCTGAGTGCGGGGAGGATGTGATACCTTACAACATCACTCATCACAGACACATGCCGGAGATAGAGAAAGAACTGAGGAAATTCGGTAGTGCTAAAGTTCATTTTACTCCTCACTTAGTTCCTATCATAAGGGGGATACTAACTACCATCCACGTATTTCCTAAAAAAGACGTTGATCCTGAAGATGTTAGAGAAATCTATATGAGATTCTATGAGAGGGAGAGATTCGTTAGAATACTAGAATGCGGGGAGATTCCTAAACTCTCAGCAGTAAGGGGTTCGAATTACATTGATATAGGCGGTTTTTCACTTGATGAAAACAATAGATTAGTTATATTCACATCCATAGACAATTTGGTCAAGGGAGGATCTGGAAACGCTGTACAAAACATGAACCTGATGTTAGATATTGAAGAGGACACTGGATTAGGCTCTATTGGTTTACATCCGTGAATATAACTTAGCAGTAAGGATAACCTTCTTGAAGATCTAACATAACCTTTTTTGGTAACCTCCTCTTCATAGAACTATTTACAGACAAAAATGTGATGTGCCTAGAACAATGTAGCGTGAGGGTTAATATGCTGGATCTCAAGATTCCCAAAGGTTTTAGTTATGCAGGAATAAAAGAAGGTAAAATTGGAGTTGGAATTATAAAAACCGCCTCTCCCTGTCCTGCCGCAGGAGTTTTTACAACAAACAGAGTCAAGTCCATTCCTATTCTACTTTCAAAGAAGAATATAGAAAACAAAATAGGCGCTATCGTAGCCAACAGCGGAAATGCAAATGTATATACCGGAAAAAAAGGAATAAAAGCAGGAAAAAGGATGATTAATGTTACTTCTGATCTGTTAGGGCTTAAGGAAGAAGAAATACTGGTGGCATCGACAGGTGTCATAGGGAGAGAATTTCCAATAAAGGAAGTAGAAGAATTGATAAAAAAAGTCTGTGGATTAATTCCAGAAAAAGATATTTTAGGTTTTGCAAGATCGATTATGACCACTGATACCTTCCCAAAGATAATATCATCTCATGGCAAAATAAAAGGCAATACTTTTAAAGTAACTGGAATATCAAAAGGTGCGTGCTGGCATGATTAGTCCGAGTATGGGAACCATGCTATCCTTTATAATGACTGATATAGAGGCGCCCCCCAAACAACTCAGCAATGCATTAAAAAAGGGTGTTTCAAAGAGTTTTAACATGATAGTAGTGGACGGAGATCAAAGTCCGAGTGATTGCGTTTTTATTCTTGCGAATGGAGAATCTAAATGTAAATTCGATAAGAATACCTTTCAAAGAGTATTAGATTATGTTTTAATAGATCTAGCAAGGCAGATCGCAAAGGACGGAGAAGGAGCATCAAAATTTATTGAAGTAAGAGTAAAAGGTGCAAGTTCTTCGAAAGAGGCCGAAATAGCAGCAAAGAGTATATTAAGGTCTCCTCTTGTAAAAACTGCTATTTATGGTTCTGATCCAAATTGGGGACGAATAGCGGTTGCTGTTGGATACTCTGGTGTATATTTCGATCCTGAAAATCTTTCAATAGGATTTAAATCCAAGGATAGAGGGGTCTTGCTACTCGACAAGGGGGGGCCAATACTCGAGGAAAAAATCCTTGAAGAAGCAAAAGTTATATTGAGCGAAAAAGAGATAATCATCGAAGTAGATCTAGGAGAGAAAGATAAAACGGCGATTGCGTGGGGTTGCGATCTAACAGAAGATTATATTAAAATAAACTCTGAATATACAACTTAAGGTGAGAAAATGAAAGAAGTAGACATCTTAATCGAGGCTTTACCGTATATAAAGGCTTTCAAGGATCAGAAAATCGTAATAAAGTATGGCGGTCACGCAATGCTAGACAAGAATGCCAAAGAATGGACTGCTCAAGATGTAATTTTATTGAACTACGTCGGGATGAATCCTATAATCATTCATGGCGGAGGGCCTGAGATAACCGATGCAATGAAAAAAATCGGGAAAGAGCCAACCTTTGTGAGAGGTCTGAGAGTTACCGACGAAGAGACTTTAGAGATCGTAAAGATGGTAATGGTTGGGAAGATAAATACCGACATAGTGTCTAATATAAGCAAACATGGTGTAAGAGCAATAGGAATATCCGGAAAGGACGGACAATTATTAATAGCAAAGAAAAAGGCTCCTCAATGGTTAGTTGATTCAAAAACTGGAGAGAAATTTGAGGTTGATCTTGGATTGGTTGGAGAAGCAGAAAAGATAAACCCTGAGATAATTGATATACTCGTTAGCAAAGGTTATATTCCTGTTATCTCTCCTATAGGCATAGATATCCATGGAAAATCTTTGAATTTAAACGCCGATACTGTAGCAGGGGAAATCGCAGCCTCTTTAAAAGCTAAAAAATTGATAATATTAACTGATACTAAAGGAGTTTTAAAGGATCCCAATGATCCCGATACTATAATAAAAGAGATGACCTCGGATGAGGCAAAAAATATGATTGAGAGAGGATTAGTAACAGAAGGCATGATCCCCAAATTAGAGGCTTGCATCCTTGCAACAGAATCTGGCGTTGAAAAAGCCCACATAATAGACGGAAGAATCCCCCACTCCCTGCTTTTAGAGATATTTACAGATGAAGGTATTGGGACAATGGTTACCAGGTGAAATTATGGATGTTAGAGCCCATGTTTTTATATCAGGAAGAGTTCAAGGAGTCTTTTTCAGGAGTTATACGAGAAAAACTGCAATTGAATTAGGAATTAGAGGATGGGTAAGAAACCTTAGAGACGGGAGGGTAGAGGCAGTTTTCGAAGGAGAAAGAGACAAAGTAAATAAAATGATCAGTTGGTGTAATAAAGGCCCTCCCCCTGCAAAGGTAACTTCTGTGGATTTAAAGTGGGAAGAGTACAAGGGAGAATTCGATGGTTTTGATGTGAGATACTAGAGTATTTCTCGTATCCAATAAACAATATGAGGGATATAATTGTTCCAATCAAGAGAGAAAAACTTTCTATGGATCGCGAGCATGATATTCTTTGCAGGATTCTTCATTGGTTATACACTAAGATTTTTAGACGTGATACATGGACCGGCGTTTGGCTTTGAACCGATTTATCCGATACACAGAGAGACGGTTTATGCGATGAAATCCTTCGAAGGATATGCCTACGAAGCAATGGGATACGATTTAGAGTTAGAGATTTTAGATGTTTTGAGGTCGAATATCGTTCCTGCAGTAGCAATTATAGGATGCGGCGTTTTACTTGCGATACCTTCCGCAACCTTGCTTTTTGTGATAGGGATAGCCTCAGGATCTTCCTTAGCAGAAATACTGGAGTTTACGCCTTTGATGATGAATATAAAGGTTTTGATCTGCCTCTCAGTGTTTGCTGGAGCGGTAATATTCTCTACCGGAGCAGGATTTCACGTAGGCTCTTCAGTGATGAACCTAATAAGAAAAAAGCAGCTAAAGATAGAAAAAACCTTTTACGATTACCTGTTCATAGCCTCTGGTTTGGTAATTCTTGGAATAGTTTTGCAGTATTTCCTGTTGGTGATATGATGAGAAGAATTATCATGGTAATATCTATCTTGTTAGTTTCTCAGGCAATTGCTCAACCAATTAGAGAAGTTGTTTTACCGGAGCCACCTTACCAAATAATTGAAAGAGGGTTTGCAGTCCCTGTTAAAATCTTGATAAACGGGTCTATGGGTATCGAAAACACCACCCTTGATTATGAACATCATCTTGAAAATCCTTCTAACTATTCCATTAATCTTGTGTTCATGTATTATTTTGGTAAAAAACCAAGATTCTTAGAAGTTCTTGTTGATGGAGAGAAAGGAAAGTTAGAAACGGTCTCAGAAGACAAATATCGAGCAGAATATCGTTTAGTCATACCACTCAGGAAAAATGGCAGTTTAGACGTCTCTTCGAAAATGAGTTATACTACCATGCCGGGATTATATATGCTCGGACTCTGGGGGAATCGTTACTCCTTTAATTCTCCCATTAGCGTGAATATAGAGCATCCAGATTCGAGAGTATCGAAATATCTTTATGGTTATACCAAAGGAAAAATTCAACTTCCATATAATGTGAAGGATGTTAACACCCACAATTGCAGGTACTATGAAGATGAGGGGTTTATCAAGATAGATCTAACGGAAAGAACTTATCCTTCATTTTCTTTCGATTTCAAGACGAGAAGAACTCCTGTTAAGGCAGGATTGTTCTATGTTTTGATGCTTGCTTTGATCTTCGGGTTCGCGATAAGAGAAAGAATGAAGGGATGAAAAAGTTTTAAAAAGATATCTTAGATATTGCATCCTTTAGTCAAAATGGAGGTGTGACCATCAACAGGAGTAAAGTCTCAACTTTTTTGGTAGTAGCGTGTGTTTTAACCCTGTTCCAATATGTTGGGATCTTCATACGTATCCCAATCGTTCCTCTATTTGCAAAATCTATTGGCGCCACAACGGTCGAAGTAGGACTGATTGCCTCTCTATTCATGGTGATAGCATCTATATTAGCAATTCCTTACGGTCATCTCTCAGATAGATTTGGTAGAAGGCTTCTAATACTAGCGGGTCTTGGAATTAGTTCCATTACCTCTTTCCTTCTCTTCCTTGTGCACACGCCAAAACAGTTAATTATGGTCTATACACTCGCAGGATTTGGAGCATCAGCCTTTGCCCCCGCCATCGCTTCTTTTGTGGGGGATATCACTCCGGGGGGACGCATGGGAAGAGCCTTTGGTTGGTACACGTCATCCATGCAGATAGGAATGGCGTCAGGACCCGCTTTAGGAGGATTAATAGCGGGTCTCACCAATTTAAATTTTCCTTTTTTAATTTCTGGAATAATTATCTCGGTAGCCTTCATCCTAGCATTTATAGGACTACCTAGTTTTGAAGAACACAGTTCTGTTCAACCCAATATCCGTGAAACGCTTTTTGATCTAAAGAAAAATAATATAGTTTTAGGCTGTTGGACTGCTACGTTCTGTATAGCCTTTACTTGGGGAATTTTCGCGCCTTTTTTCCCTCTCTACGCCGTTAGCATTGGACTAAGCGTCATTGCAATCGGTCTGATTTTCACCACCCAATCTTTTTTTAATGCAATTGCGAGGATTCCCGCAGGATATGTCTCAGACAAACTAAAAAGAAGAAATCCTTTTATCATTACAGGGATGCTTTTTTTGTCATTTTCCATTGTCTTGTTTGTATCTACCAAGAACTGGTACGTATTACTGGCAATTTCCGCCTTTTTGGGATTAAACATGGGAATCGCTTTCATGGCGTTAAGTACATCCGTTGCAGAGGCTGTATCTCAAGATAAAAGGGGTGTAGCCATGGGAGGGTATAGTACTTTTCTTTACGGAGGCTTTGCAATTAGTGCAGGAATAGGGGGTAAAATAATATCTATTTACGATTACTGGCTTGGTTTTTTTGTCGCTGCCCTAGCATCTTTTTTCGGATCAATTCTTTTCTATTTGATTATCAAAAATAAGGGGTGATTAAAATTGGAAAACCAGAGGAGTTGGAAGTAGCGATTTACGCCGCAAGAGAGGCTGGTAAGTTATTGATGAATTACTATGGCAAAGTACATAGAAGTTTCAAGGCTGATGCAAGCACAATTACTGAGGCAGATATTGAAGCTGAGAAGATTATAAAATCCATATTAGAGGGAGAATTCTCCGATTATTCCTTTTTAGGTGAAGAATCAGGGATCGATAAAAAAGATTCTGACTATATGTGGGTGGTTGATCCTTTGGACGGCACCACAAACTTCAGCATGAGGAATCCCTTCTTCAATACCTCCATAGCCTTAACGTATAAAGGCGAGCCAATATTGGGAGTTGTCTACTATCCTTATGAAGATGAAATTTTCCATGCGAAAAAAGGTGAAGGTGCCTTTTTAAACAGAGATAGAATAAAAGTCTCGGAAGAGAATGAAATAGAGAATTCTATAATAGCCTTCTGTCATGGTAGTGACGAAAAGTCAACAAAAAACTTGATCGACATCTTCGGGAAACTAAAATTAATTAATCGAAAAATAAGACAAATCGGTGCATCTGCATTAGAACTTAGCTTTGTCGCGTGCGGTAGAGTGGAGGCTTTCTTCTATCCAGGATTAAACCCTTGGGATGTTGCAGCTGGAGCACTGATGGTTAGCGAAGCAAACGGCAAAGTTACGGATTTCGAAGGAAATCCCTTCAATTTAGGCTCGAGTGATCTACTGGCTTCAAATGGAAAGATACATGATAAGTTAATTGAAATAATAGATATCCGGTGAATACAGAACAATACAGTATGATTATACGGTAAAAAGGATAAAGTAAATGCATAAAATATTTAATGTTCTCGTAAGCTTATTTTCTCATGTCAGTTTTCACACTCAACAAAGAAGACTTCTTAGAGTGCGGAAATTTAGACGATTTGCTCAAAAAATATAAGGAAAGAGATATTGAATTCGTTGATACAGATGAATTGTACAAAAAAGCCAAGAAAGACTGGTTTCTTATACATAGGGAAATCGAGGAAGATTTGAATGAGTTGCCCGGAACGAAGGTTGTGGAGAAAGGAATAAAGTTCTATGTACACGGATTAATTCACGGTGTTAGAGGAGTTAAGGAGCCATCTGAGTCAGTAAAGAGGTATATAAATTCAAAGATCGAAAATTTTGAATTTTGCTTGTACGAAGAAGGTTTTAAGGAAGTATTTGATCTTCAAAGAGGAGTAAATATGGAAGATGGGAAGATTGCTCCAAGATCTGAGTATAAAACTATAATTTCTTCACCATTTTATTTTCCATCGGAAGAAGACCCTCTTAGAAAGGGGAGGGAAGAAATGTTACACAAATCTCTGGAAGATGAGAGTTACTTTAGAAAGGCCAGGCCGGTATTCTTGGGCGACAATATTCCGGGGAGATTCAAATTAGATTACCTTAAAAAACAAACTATTTTGAACAAAGCGAAAGTGAGGTCTATCACTGAGATGCGTCTTGACAGGTCAAAATACATGGCAGAATACATGAGAATGTTCGCAGAAAAGAGAATTCAAGGAGAAATTCATTCTCTTGTAGGATTAAACCATGAGAATGACGTTGTCTACTTTTTGAAAAATGAAAATAAAACCAGAGAAATGAAAAAATTGGTTAAAGAGCATCTTTAAACTTTTAAAAAAAATTCAATGCAGCGTGGCTCGCTATGGAACGTGGCTCGTTCCATCCGCAATTTTATCAAAAATTATTTTATAACTGACACAAGAGGGCTGTTTTCTACTCTAAATTCTATATGGGGGTTTAGAAAGGGGGTGATAAG
>JABAOF010001825.1_pt3 | contig 13387 bp, 18 predicted proteins | sample 7062171 | NCBI WGS metagenome assembly JABAOF01 (sample SAMN14538628, study PRJNA623070) | marine sediment metagenome | biome: marine biome [ENVO:00000428]; feature: marine pelagic biome [ENVO:01000023]; material: deep marine sediment [ENVO:00002113] | place: India: Gulf of Khambhat ...
TCGATATTCTGGGGAGGCTCAGGGGACACCGCACTCGACACCGGGGACGGAGGAGGTTTCTCCCCTCCCCCTTCTTTCTCTACAAAGAGGCTATCTATCGCCTCGTCAATCTCTTCCTCGAGTTCTTGTTCCGTCCCTTTGGAATCCTGCTCTTTCATGAATAATCTCCCGGGTCTGGGTCATATTCCTCCAGCCCCTGTGAAGGACTTTCCCTTCCCGTCATTCAGGAGAATCTTCTTGCTCACATCCTTCACAACGAGCTTGCTGATCTCCCTGAGCGTTTCGAAAACCCCCGCCCCCTCAAGTGCACTTGCAAGGAAATGGGGGGCCTTCAGCATCGAATTGAGATCCTTCTCTAAAACCGAGACCGGCAGGATCTCAGCACCTTCTGCTTCAAGATCTCTTTTGTTGTATTGCATGACTAAGGGTACGGTCCGAATGCTCAATCTCTTTTCGGCTAGGTTCTTTGCAAGATTTATTAGACTCTCAATGTTTTTTTCTCGCTGCGTCTTCAAAGAGTCGGCGACAAAGACGACGCCGTCGACGCCTTTCAATACCAGTTTTCTCGTCGCATCGTAATGTACTTGACCCGGTACGGTGTAAAGCTGAACGCGGATATCAAAGCCTCGAATCTTCCCGAGGTTGAGGGAGAGGAAGTCGAAAAAAATCGTTCGATCTCCATCAGTATCGATAGAAACCATCTTACCCCGGACATCTTCCATGGTCTTCTTAAAGATGTGCAGAAGATTTGTCGTCTTTCCACAGAAACCGCATCCGTAGTAAACGATTTTGCATTGGATTTCATCCTTGCTGAAGTTTATAAACGGCATAAACCGACCTACTCCTTTTTTCCGTAAATGGGAGATAGAATCTTCAGGAGATCTTCCATGATCATGTCGATACTGAGTCGGACCAACCCGACTGTGGTCCTGTCATCAAAAACGATAACAATAATCATATCTTCTCCCACAACCGCAAAATAGACGTTCTCATTTTGGCCCTTGTGAAAAAGGAGATTGAATTCCTCTTCGCCGAGTAGCTTTGCAATTTCTGATGTTGCCCCAAAATTCGCCGCTGTCAATGCTGAAAAGGCCGAAACATCAAGCGTTGAGGGACTTCCGCAATTTGCAACCAACTGACCGGAACGATCAATCAGATAGGCACTGAGGGCTGCGGATTTGTTCAGCATCTTGTTCAAGCACGAATCTAGCCGCTTGATGTCCTCTTCTGAGAGAATAATGTCCATGATCTCCGGATCCCTAAGCCGAGGCCACAAAATCGACCATGTGGACTGTGCCTTTCTATTCCCGGGCTTTTTTTCCGATCTCGTTACATCATGAGAATATACCTGCACCCATAATCTTGACTCTGATCGTCAGCTCCAATACCCTATCATTTCTCGAAGGCTCTCCAAGGTCTTCCGGATGGACGGACTCAAATCATCAAACCGAACCCCCTCTTTGAGATGAACTCCAAAATAGTAGGGTCTATTCCTTAGAATCACCTTCATTTTTTTCTGTCCAAGAAGAATCCTGTGAAGTTCTCCAGCCTCCAAGATCCGACTCAATCTGTGGGACAGCACCCCAAGGAAGGCGACCAGAGCACCTTCTTTGACCGTGTTCTTGATGGCATCATGGGCGAGAACAGCACCGTCCTCTGAAACAACCATCGTCCCTTCACACCCCGCAAGTCGAGCAATCGACCTAACAGCCTCCTCCATGGGCTCCTCTTCTGGTTTTTCGCCATCACGAGGCGACTTCTGGAGTTTTTCTTCGGGCCTCGAAAGTTGTGAAGGAGTTGACGATTGCCCGCCCCCAAAGGTGGGAACGACACCTTCATCTGTCTTTCGCATGCCTTCAACCAGCAAGTGTTCCCAATTCTGAGAGATAGTCTGCTCAGGAGGGTTGACACCTCTCTCGTGATCGAATCTCCCCTCGCGCCACTTCAGAATCGTAAATAGGGCGTCCTTACCAAATCGCCCATCGCATTCTGCGTGGACTATTTCTCCATCGCTGAAGTAGATGACCCCCGCCTCCTGTCCTTTGGTAATTCTTAAAGCTGCAGTAACTCGTCCGAGACAGTTCAACTGGATAACATCGGTGAGTTGAAGATCAAAGACTTTGCCCTCGAATCCGCTCTTTTTCCATAGAATGTCGAGGATCAGTTTTCGAATATCGGCAATCTCAAAAGGTTTCTCGATATAGTATAGAGATCCTCGCTTGTTGGCCTCTCTTTGAATATCCGACGAGCCATAGGCTGTCATAATGATGACCTTGGTCCCCGGGTAATTGTTCTTAATGGCAGTGAGGAGATCGAGGCCGTTGATGTCAGGCATACGAATATCTGTTATGGCAAGATCGATAGCCTGGTTTTTCAAGAGTTCCAACGCCTCATTGCCAGTGTTTGCAATCAAAACGGTATACTTTTCTCGGTCCCTGGAAAGGCTCTTGGCCATGCTCCAGGTGAGCGTCTCTTCATCATCGACGATCAAGACCTTCTTCACAGGTTCTGCCATTGCCTCGTGGTTCCTCGATTACAGCTCACGCCTTTTTCTCTTTAACCGCACGATCGCCGCTCTCAGACTCTCTTGCATCCGACTGAAAGATTCGGCCAGAAGGCCCACCTCATCGCGGGACTTGATCTGCACGGTCGTATCCAAATCACCCATGCTGATCCTATTGGCCACCTGGGTCAACTGAGTGATGGGACGAATGATCGTCCTTGAAAACCAGAAGGTGAGAATGATGATCAACCCCAGAGAAAAGGCAACCACGATCACGAAAATATTCAGTGTTCTCTGGGAGGTCCTTCTGAATCTTTCATAGGTCCTGCCAGCCGACGCCAAAAGCTTCTTTTCAGTCCTATCATGGATCTCGGCCAGTTTCTTTTCTATCTGTCGGGCTGGCCGGGAGAACTCATCGATGTATGTTGTCGCAGCTACCCTGAGTTTTGTGCCTTCCACCGGGGCGATAAACATGTATTTTGGCCGAACTACGCCGTCGGCATCCTCCCAATCGTAGTATCCCACAGCATCCCCCGTTAGGCTGGCTTCGAGTATCTTCCAGAATTCTGGAAACCGATTTGCCAAGGTCCGAAGGTTCATCCCAACTATTTTGGGGTTTGTGTGGAAATGGTTTATGGCCTTGTCGTCATGAACCGCCGTATATCCCGTCTCTCCGACAGGTTGGACTGCGATTTTTTTCAGCTCTTCGTCTTCGCGGAGAACTGAGATTCTTGAACCGGGACGCATCTTCATATAGATTTCAATCTCCCGGGCCACGTCTTTTGCCTTTTCCCGAATCATCCGCTCACCCAGTTCATTGAGAGTCCGAACCCCTTCACGGGTGCCAACTGAACTCATCACTTCCATTTCGTCCACCACCGCAGTGTTCATACTCTCCATCTCTGCCATTGTGGAAGAGACCATCTCCTTCATATGAAAAAAATAGATATACGCGATTACCCCGAAGGAAATCAGAACCGGAATCAGGATTGCCCCCATGAGTTTCGGCAAAAGACCAATGCCTATGGACTGTCTATCTGCCATCTTGCAACCCCATCATTAGATTTTCTTAAGCACCTCCAACATCAACTTCTGGTAACCGACCCTCTTACGCTCGTCAGAGATTTCCGAACTGATTCGTTCAACCAATTCGGCCGCCCTGTCCCTCGGAAAAGCAGAAACCTTCTCCTCCATGTCGTTCACGTTATCTTCAATGACAACCGGGGCTATAGGCCCCATGATCTGAGTGAGCTCTTCCTGTACCTTATCGAAGAAAGCTTTTTCGACGGTTCTTTTGGCCGGGTGGAGAGGCCTCTCCGCGACCTCCACCAGTTTCTCTCTCAAGAGTCGATAGAGTTTCTTTGCCGTCTCTATTTCAGTCACCCCTAATTCACGAGACAAGTCACTCACGGTCTTGAGACCATCGATCCGGATGAGAAGGTTCCACTCTCCAGCCTTCAAAACGACGTCATCCGTCCCTTTTCGGGTCAAGAGTTTGAATGCAATATCTGTCGAAGGGATTGTCTTTCGTATTTCCTCCCACTCTTGGACCCTGTGAACACCCTCTGAAAGAATCTCCTCCGTCGGCGTCTTGACGGTTTTCGAATCTGGCGAAACATCGGGTGTGTAACTGAATTGACCAATCATCCAGGTCATCATGAGATAGACAGCTTCCTCTCCGTTATAAGACTCAGCACCCCCGTGGATGATGTCCCCATTTTCCACGAAAATCTCCCCGATCGTATTGCCTTTTTTCAGTGTGACTTTCCCTGTCTTCTTTTCATGAATGAGCAGGTTCAGGATGTCGAGAAGCCTTATTTGGGAAAGGTCACCCGCGAAGACCGCTACCATTAATGGATCTCTCTTCCCTGATGCGTCAGTCCTTTCATCTTAGCGGCGTTTTGGATTGTCAAAAAACTTTGAGAATTCAGCGGACTGGCTTATTGTTCTGGGGGCTTTAGTCTATTGATAATCTGACGGTAGGACTCATCGAGTCCCTCACTTGCTAGAAGTCCCCTTTTCACCTTAGAGGTTTTTTGCATATGTTTCTTGAATTTTCCGTTCCGACGGATCTCCGCTAGAGCGACATTTGTTTTCAATCGAAGCATAGAGATGTCGATCATAGGATCGCAAAAGACAATAAGAGAGAAATCCGGAAGCCCATTGACCAGAATTCGTCCATCTGAAAAGAGGAAATCGAGAACGTCCGTCTCCTCTCCCAAAACTTGCAAGAGAGAGATGACTTGAACGAGCTCCCGCCCGATGTCTCCAACCTCTCTCCCATATATTTCTGGCATAACGCTTGATATGACAGTGCCATTACCGTCGCATAAAAAAGATCCCCTCACACCGGGAAGCTCATTTATGTCGTTAAGGATGTCTTTCATCGTCGAACCTGGGAATTTAATCCCCCGTCCAAGCAAATTAGGTGCCAATTCGGGGGTTATCTCCGTCCACTTTACGTTCTGGTGGTCGAAAGTCATGCTGAAACTCGGTAATTTTAGTCTTATCTTTCTCTATTTTTTGGCCGATAAGCTTATTAGCGGACGATCGCTCCAGCCTTGTGTACGATATTCGTCCAGTTTAAGGACATACCAGAAATTGGCAAAAATTGAAATACTGCGTTCACAGACTCTCATTATTTCGTCCTCTTCAGCGACCCTGTGGCCAATGCCTCCTGCCCATTGGATCTTAATACCGGTCGACACAGGACGTATTAGAAAATCTGGACGAATAGCACGTGATAAGAAACCGGCCACTGGCCGTTCTATGACCATTAAAGAGACGCCGTTTCGAATCGCTCCAAGCTCCTCTTTTTATTAAGTTTTCTAAATCTCTCCCTTGACTTTTTGGGACCTTTTGGTTAGTTTCTTTTCCTAAGACCCTTCGAGTCGAGAGGTGCACATTGGGCTTCGATAGAGGAAAGGCTCTGCAAAACGCTCAGAAGTTTCTCATGAAGGGTCAGATCCGCAAGGCCATTCAAGAGTATGAGAGGCTCGTATCCGATGACCCGAGAAACATCCGACTCCGAACTAAACTGGCCGATCTCTATGCCAGGAACAACGGTGTCGACAGGGCTGTGGAAGAGTATGTACAGCTGGCCAAGCAGTATGAAGATGAAGATTTGAACTATCGGGCCATCTCCATGTATAAAAAGGTTCTGACAGTCAGGCCAAAGATGATCGATGTTCACTACTGGTTGGCAGACCTTTACAAAAAAGAATCCCTCTTTGGAAATGCCAAGGTCCTGTACCAGAATATCATCAAGCTTAACCCCGAGGATCAGCTCGCTCGCAATGCTATCAAGGACATCAATCAGGCCATGGCCGTGGCGAATCCTGTACCAGGAGAGAATGACACCCTTTCCTCCAGTCTATCGGCCACAGACCATCAGCCAATGGTTGAGGAGCCTCTGGACCTCGACGATTTACTCGACATCGAGGAGCCTTCTTCTGAACAGATTGTGCACGGGGAGGAAATCCTCGACCTGGAAGACCCCGTAGAGCTACCTCCCGATGATACTGTGCGGAATGAAGGTGCTCAACAAAGCAGTGGGAATGGGCCACACCTTACCCATCAAAAGGTCGATATTGGCCAGAATCTGTCACCCGAAAAGGATCTGGAATCCCACTATCACTTAGGGATCGCTTATATGGAAATGGATCTGATCGATAAGGCCATTGCAGAGTTTGAAGCGGCTGTGGAATATGCGCCGAAACAGGTAGACTGCCTCGTCATGCTCGGGCGATGTTATACAGAGAAGGGTCTCTTTGACCGATCTATCTTCTACCTGGAAAAAGCCTTGCAGTCGAACGATCTCAAAAAGGAGGAGCACATCACGATCAACAGGCAGCTCGCACAGGCTTACGAAGCCTGTGGGATGAAGGACAAAGCGGGGGAGGCGTTTAAAAGGGCCGGCTTGTCGGGTAATTTGGATACGGTAAAGGGATAACTTGGTCCATCTACTTCGGTGAAATCAGGCAAAACTCCTCTTCCAGGTTCGTCGCGTTGAGCGTTACCGATCTGGCCCTGTAGTAGTTGCCCTTGAAATACTGAGCACTAATTCCCTTTCCTTTTGGGGGGTTTCCCTCGAGAATTTTTCTCACCTTTGTATTTGTCACGTTCAGCCCCAAGTTAACAAATGGGGTGTTGTCAAGACCCAAGGCTGCGAGGTCTGTGCTAACGTTACGCTCTGAACCCACCGTGGATGGAAAACAGAAATTGTCGAGAAAATAGGATTTTACCAGTTCCAGCCCGCCATCGGCGACGAAGAAGTCTTCTGTATACAACCGTTGATTTCCTGAGATTGCAACCTCTGTCGTAGCGGTAAAATTAGCTGCAACGGCAACAACAGTCGCCGTGACCATTACCAAGAGGGCTATCACCAGGGCCGTTCCTCTCTGATTCGTGAATCGACTAAATCGATGGGACATGGTGCATCTCCTCCGTTTCCTTCTCTTACAGACTCAGATTTCTCGCTTTGATCGTTGACGTGAGTGTTCTCGTTCGAAATCCCCCTGGAAAGTCGGGATCGCTGGTCCTGGTCGTCACTGCCATCACGATCTGATACCTGCCAAACGTGTCGGGGACTGCCGGATTGTATTGATCGGTGATTTGAAAGTTCGTCACGCTTGTTGCGAGAACATTCCCGTCTCGAGTCAAGGTCGTCCCGTTCAATGCATAGGTAATCGTCTCCACCTTATACACCTGGGCAGTCGCCCGCAGAGTCATGTCCAGGGTTTCTCGGGTGCCCGGTGTGTCTCCCTCGGAGTCGATATCGATCGTGTTGGTTGCCGCCGCATCATTCCAAACGACAACCGTTCTGTACCTCAAGGGCGCTGCGATGGTGTCCGGTTCGAAAACGAGCAGGTTGTCCCCAGCAGTGAGGTCCACATTTTGGTCAAGTATGAGCTGATCCATGCCCATGGTCGAGTCGTTCTGCAATGCAGCGATAGGAGGGCCAAATACGCCGACGACGGTGACCTGGTTCGATGGGTTTCCCGGCAGATTCACCGATTCGGCGAATCCGCCGACAGCCCACGATGGCCTTCCAAAGCCGGCCACGCGGATATCTCGGGCGATCAGATCCATGACCGACCTGACATTTTGCTGCGCCTCGGCGACTTGCTCTTGAATCACAAAATTCTTCTGTTGCACTGCAAAGCTCCGGTAGACTCCAGCAATGACAATCGCTGCGATTCCTAAGGCAATCAGCATCTCTATGAGGCTCAATCCCCTTTGCATTCTCCCTAAGATTCTCACAACTCTCCCCCTAGAATTGGCTTATCACTGAGTTTACACTGACCGTGTGGGGGACATCCTGAGTCCACGAGACCGACACAGTTATATTGGCTCGGGTTGCTCCCGTAAGGTCGTCGGGAGTAATGTCCCATTGGACGTTGTAACCTACGCCGGTTGCTCCTGTGACATTGTTGGCGCCGTCGGTCAGGGTGCTAAAGGGTGTCGTTATCAGCTGCTCCAGCTGGTCTTGCGCCAAAGTCGTCGCCTCGGTGAGCTGGCTGGCCAAACTGTTGCCCTGAAGTGAAATAATTTGAAGGCCTGCAAGGCCCAAAAGCGCGACAGCGAGAATAACCATAGCGACGACCACCTCGAGGAGAGTGAACCCTTTGGGCCCACTCAAGAAAAACATCGTTTTCCAGTGCTTAGTTCTTGTACCTCTCATAGCGTATGTTCCCCACTGGGGTAACCTCCACCCAGTACCCCTCTCCGCGGTTGTTCTCCACAAAAACCCTCTCGCCGTTCTGTACACCGGGTGTTCCAATCGGATTACCGTCTTCCTCGTTTGGAATACCGCGGGTATTGAAGGTGACGCTGATTATTCCATCAGCCGGCTGGTCTATGAAATCAATCCCATTCCCCCCGCCCCGAGTGGCGTCGAATTGGGCTTTGTAGTCACTAAAGGTTACGATTCGGGCGGCAGTCCCTCCTCCATCGAGAACCCTGACTGTTCCCGCAGCCGAATTGATTTCAACCGTGCTTGCCTGGTTTCTCTGAACTGCCAACATCTGAGCCATGCGGAAGCAGGAGGCGATATCTCGAGCCGCGCTCTTGATTCGGTTATGGGACAGCCATCTCCCGAGACTGGGCATCATGGCTGCAACGAGAACCCCGATGATAGCCAGGGTGATCGCCAGCTCGACCATGGTCAACCCCTGCCTTCTCTTAAGACAGACAATCATCGCCGACCTCATTCTAGTCGAGGGGGACCGAAGCAAAATGTATACCAAGAAAAACCTCATGGGTCCCCACATCATCAATCCTTAATTCATTTTAAAAATCAAAATGTTATAAATAGAATGACCGATCCCCCTCTATCAAAAGAACGTCCCCCCCCTGCGACCTTTTTTCACATCCTATGAAAAAGTTACAGGTCTACCCTGAATAATTGTTGAAGTTCGATTGACTTCATGAACTATCCGCCCTTCGGGTTTTGGCTACAGCCGTCTCAGACTCTCGGGCAGGGTGTTTAGCCGTTAGCTCAGGAAAAGCTGTTGCCAGTGATCAGTCATCGGTCTCACGTTTCAGGGAAAAGGGTGAAAATGCGGGGAGAGCACCTGGTCCAAAAAAGGAGAGTTAAATCAGGATTTGTGACCGGCCCCTAAGGTGCTGACGTGGATCTTGCGAGGGGTATGTCACAAGGGGTGATGAAAAGAGCCTGTAAGAGGAGATCTTTTTGACGAACCCTGTACGAGAATGGCGAATGGACTACTTGACCTTGTAAGTGACGCCGACCACTTGCTCAGTCTCTCTGACTCCTTGCGGGACGTTAGGACCCCGGTATTGCTCGAGACCTTTCGACACGATTCGATAGTAGAAGGTTTTGTACCTGCCTGGATCATTCCCCGGAGGGGGTGCCTTAGAAACCTCCATGTCTGTGATCGCTAACTCGCACCGGTATTCATTCGATAGCTTCTGGGTATGAGGAACACCCCATGGAGAGCGTGTTGGGGGGGAAGTGATTGGTGGACGAACTGCTCCCCAGGGCGGGGCATCGGCAAAGAAGGCCTTGATTCCATCGTCTATTCCGGCCTCGGCTACATCGAAGAGCTGCTCCTGGGACTTCTGGTTCCCGGAAATCATCATTTCGAGATCGGAATTTGTCATGGCGGCTATCGCGACGACCGTGCCGGCCACAATCAGCAGTAGGGCCAAGACGAGTACAACGCCCCGCTCATGATAACGACATGCCTTTGGTCTCATGCTACCTCCGATCTAGAAGTTTCTAGGAGTGACCGTAAAGCGGTATGTCCGGCTTAGGCGTCTTCCTGAATCATCAGGGATGTCTGTTCTGGCCGTCAACACGATTTGATAGGTCGGGTTATTGGCCACCTGGGGAGAAATAGTCAGGGTCTGGATGTTTTCGGCAAGAGGTTGTTTTCCTCCACCAGAGAGATCCTCTCTGGTAATTGTGCCGTCAGCCTCGAGATCGTATCGCAAGGCCTGAGTCCGATAAACAGGTATGGGGTTCACGAGCGTGTTTTTTTGATAGTCGGTCTTCAGGGGGTCGTTGAATGGCGTGGTGGGATTCGTATCGAAGTCGATCGTGTTGGGTGTCATTCCCGTGACGTAGAGTAGCTCATCCCCAAGCCTAAGAATATCCCCTGTCTGAATGTCAGTGGTCCCGTCTACGGTGATTCTGGTTGCACCGGGACCAACCATTGCGGTCAGAAAGGTTGTGGGATATCGCTTTCTCAAACCCTGTTTGAGAGTCAGCTGTGTGCCCTGGATTTTGTCAATCACGCCCTTATCGTACCCACCGATGAAGACGTATCCACGGTCGCCATTATTGAATTTGGCAGCTTGATTGCTATCGACAAGATAAATATCTGTGGCTCCGATTCCCGCCGATTTCGATAAATACCCCTCCGGTGCCCCAAAGCAACCAAGCAGCGTCATCCCGCCCCCATCCGCATCGACGGCGACAGCGTTATCATAATTTTGTCCCCCGATGGTTACCGTCGAAACCGGTCGGCCGTGGCCTGCCATTCTCAAATCCCTCGCGATCAAGTTCATTGCCACTCGGGCATTCTGCTGGATGTCGGCCAACTGATCTTGAACAGCGTAGGTCTTCTGCTGAACGAGAAAAATACCATAGGCCGCGGCCATGAGGATGCCTGCCACAGTCATGGCTAAGACAAGCTCGATTAGGGTCAGCCCTCTTTGCAGAGGCCGGCGAGACTCGATAGCTGTCATTGTCGATTGGCAATCAGGGTATCCATGGTTGTCTGGTGAGGACGGCCATCTTGGTTCCACGAAACCGTGACCGAAACGGTCCTCATCCGGCCGGACGGTTCGGTTTGGATCAACCACCGACGAGTGAACACCCTCCGAGTAGCGCCGGTGTTGGGATTCGTATCTCTAAGGATTTCAGAGAATGTACCGTCAGCGACGCTGTTCCAATCAGCAGCACTTGCGGCTCTCAACGTCTCGATCTGGTTGCGGGCAAAGCATGAGGCCACCGTCAGACCGTTGCTGAAGCTGTTGCTACGGATTGCTCGAATCTGAAGGGCTACAAGAGCAAGGAGGCCTATCGCAAGGAGCAGCATGGCCACGACAACTTCGAGAAGCGTGAACGCCCGATGCCCTGACACCCTTTTTTTTAAAACCAGTTCTCTCCCCATTTACTTCACCCTTTGTGCGATGATCTTACCTGTAGCGGTTGTGAGGGCAATATGATATTTCTCGCCATCTGGTATTGTTAGATCCACGCTCCCACCGGGGCCGGCTGTACCATGGGGGTTGAATTGAACCGAACTCGTTGGAAAAGTGACATTCATTCTGATTTTTTGGGGGAGACTGATTCTCCGACTCACTCGGGTCCATTTCCATGAGGAACTCGAACGGTTTCCACGCTCCAGATAGAATGTTCTGGTAGCCGCTTCGAAAACAACTCGATACTCTAGGTTGTTCTTCAGTGCCCTGATTTTGGCAAGCTCCATATTGGAGACAATCTCTCGGACCGCTGCCTTGATCCGATAGTGCCGAATCCAGCTTCCAAGGTTTGGCACCAATAGGACAGCCAGAACCGCCACAATGGCGATAGTCACGACCAACTCGGTCAGCGTAATACCACGTTGCCTGGACACCCTTCCCCGTCCCCCTGGATATGACCAATTATAGCAGAATATTCTGAAAAAGAAAGCCGCTTCCTCAATGTCCCAGAGGAGGGTTTCTAGGGGACACGACTCGATGAAGGTGAAATCAATCGGTGCTGAACAAACTCAGGATTACCCTCTGCCAAGCGGTACGAGAAACCCCCATGTTTCCCAAAGGGATGATCTAATCCGATGTTGGCGCCTCCTCACGAATCTTGTATTCCTTGATCTTGTACAGGAGTGTCCGATGGCTTATTTCCAAGAGCCTCGACGCGTGTGTGTGATTGCCAGCGGTCTTACGAAGGGCTTTTCGGATCAGTTCAGTCTCGAGGATCCGAGTGGCTTTCTTGATTGAATATTCATCTAACTGAGAAAAGGCCGAACTCTCGCCGGACCGGTAGACTTCAGGGGGAAGGTTCTCAACACCAACGGCATCTGTCTCACTCAGCACTAAGCCTCGCTCTATGATATTTTCAAGTTCCCTCACGTTGCCAGGCCAGGAGTACTTGACGAGAACCTTGAGGGCCTCTGCCGTGACCCCTTTGACCGTTTTTCTAAGGCTTTTGTTGAACTTTACGATGAAGTGATCTATCAGGATGGGGATATCCTCTTTCCGGTCTCGCAGGGGAGGGAGCTTGATGGGAAGCACATTAAGGCGGTAGAACAGGTCGTCTCGGAAGGAGCCCCCTTTGACCGCTTCGTCCAGGTCCTTCACGGTGGCAGCGACAATACGCACATCAACCTTTATGGGCCGCGAATCCCCAATTCTCCGAATCTCTCCGTCCTGGAGGACTCGGAGGAGTTTGACTTGAAGTGAAAGTGGCAGTTCCCCGATTTCGTCCAGGAACAAGGTACCACCATCGGCCTCCTCAAAGAGCCCCTTTTTGGTTCGCACGGCATCCGTAAAAGACCCTTTGACATGGCCAAAAAGCTCACTCTCCAGTAGATTCTCCGGTATGGCGCCACAATTGACAGCGACAAAGGGACTGCCAGACCGTTCGCCGTTGAAGTGGATCGCCTTGGCAACGAGCTCCTTCCCCGTGCCGCTCTCACCGGAAATAAGAATTGTGGATTTGTATCTGGCCACTTTCTCGATTGTGTCGAAGACAGCAGCCATCTTGTCGTTCTTGCTGATGATATTACTGAAATTGTATTCCTTTTTCACCTCTTTTCTCAGATAGATGTTCTCTTTTCTCAGCTTTTCCCGTTCCTCAGCTTTCTTCAGGGTAAGAACGATCTCATCTGGCTTAAAAGGCTTCGACACATAGTCGTAGGCCCCGAGTTTCATCGCCTCAACCGCCGTATCTAAGGTGCCATACGCAGACATCATGATAATCGTCGAATCCTCATAGACCTGTTTGGCCTCCTCAAGAAACTGAATACCGTCCATACGAGGCATTCTGATGTCACACAGGACTTCATCAAAGAGGCCACTTTCCATCTTTTTCAAGGCCTCCTGGCCGTCCTTGGCTGTTTCCACCTCATAGCCCTCTTTTTCCAGGATCACCGACAGCATGTGCCGATAACTCTCTTCATCGTCGACCACTAGGATTCTTCTTCTCTTTCCCATGGCTCTCCCACCTTAAGACTTGTGAACCGGCAGCAATATCCTGAAAGTAGAGCCCCCTCCCGGCTGACTCTCAACTTCGATTCTTCCGCGGAAACTCTCCAGTATTCTCATAGATATCGACAAACCCAAGCCGGTTCCTTTGTCTGGATCTTTGGTTGTGAAAAATGGATCGAAAATCTTTTCGAGATCATCAGGCGC
>JABAOF010006720.1_pt2 | contig 13382 bp, 11 predicted proteins | sample 7062171 | NCBI WGS metagenome assembly JABAOF01 (sample SAMN14538628, study PRJNA623070) | marine sediment metagenome | biome: marine biome [ENVO:00000428]; feature: marine pelagic biome [ENVO:01000023]; material: deep marine sediment [ENVO:00002113] | place: India: Gulf of Khambhat ...
AATATTCCCCCATCTCCTCGGCTGCCATCAACAACTCCTGCTGGACATGATGAGGCGGAGGAGGCCGTTCGGCTTCAAAGGTCAGCTCGAGATGACGGATGATTCTTTCCCATGGTTTTTCAACCAGACGGGACTAAAGCAGAACCTTACAAGGCATACAAGGTGAGGGATCTCTATGATGCGCTTGTGTATATCGGGGAGCTGACAGAATGGATTTTCCATTCTCCTGAAGTCTTCCAGGATGACGAATACTGGGCGGAACTCAACCGCAGAAGCATGATTTTATTTAACCGGCCTATGGATGAAAAATTAAGACGCCTCAGATAAACTGGCAAACATCATGAAATGGACATACCGCAATTGCTGGAGTTTTTCGGTAAATAATGAAATGCTCGACTCATTGAAACACCTCTTTGAGAATTTTTGAATCTTCCATCCTGGTATAAGGTTCAAGTCTTTGACGGCGTGAAAGCATTTATCAGGGTTTGGACAGTTGATAAACTCTTAAAAGGTTAGAATCGTATTTATAAAATGTGGAGGGGCATGTAGTGCATAGAAAGATAGTTATTATCGCCTGCTTAATTTTTCTCATTTTATTTTTCGTCAGTCATGCACAGCAACAAGATTTGACTGAGCTGAGAGGACCCTACCTCGGCCAGAAACCACCGGGGGATATACCTGAATTATTTATGCCTGGAATTATTTCAAACTGCGATCTGCACAGCAGTGTTCTTTTTTCCCCGGATGGAAACGAAGTGTATTTCTCAAAACTGAATGGATCCTGGAATATCATGTTCATGAAACAGGCAAATGGACGATGGACACAGCCTCAGTTTCTCTGCAAAGGCCTTACACCTTTTCTATCTCCGGATGGGAAAACGCTGTTCTTCTCCACTCAGGAGTGGGATCTTTGGAAAATGGAAAGATCGGCCGCCGGCTGGGAAGAGCCGATAAAATTAAACCCTGTCATCAATTTTGCAAGAAGACAGGATGGCCCATCCGTAACCAGTGATGGGACACTCTATTATGGGACGAATTATCGGGATGCAAAGGGTATTGTCCACTCTGAATTTGTTGATGGTCACTATTCTGAACCGAAGCCATTGGGGAGTGGAATCAACAGTAATCACAATGAGGGCTTTCCCTATATCGCTCCTGATGAGAGCTACATAATCTTCTCTTCCTTTCGGCCCGGGAGTTTTGGGCTGGGTGATCTCTATATCAGTTTTCGAAGAGATGATGGCACTTGGACAGAGCCTCGGAATCTGGGTCCTAAAATAAATTCAGAAGCCAAAGACAGGTTTCCGTATGTCTCTCTAGATGGAAAATATTTTTTCTTTAACAGCAGCAGAGTATCGAAATTGAATGCGAAGAAAATTCCCGATGGCCCCGGAAATATTTTCTGGGTGGATGCAGGCTTCATCGAAGAATTGAAACCGAAAGAATTGAAATAAAGGAGAAAGCCATGAAACAAAGAGCTATTTGTATTGGAATATTATTGTCCCTTGGTATCGTATTTAACTGTTGTGTTCCACAGGATGATCTTCCGGTTCTCAAAGGCCCTTACCTCGGCCAAAAACCACCAGGGATGATACCGGAGATTTTTGCTCCTGGTATTGTGTCAACTGGCATGCATGAAGCGTCTCTCGTATTTTCTCCCGACGGAAAATTGATGTCTTTCTATATCATGCATCTAACCCATAGATTTACAGCCATTGTTTTTGTTGAACAGAAAAATGGTCAGTGGACAAAACCTCAAGTTGCTAGTTTTTCTGGTAAATTCCAAGATTCTGATGCTTTTTTCTCTTATGATAGCCAAAAACTGTTTTTTAATTCAGATAGACCTTCACAGGATAATGGGAAAGCTGGAAACCTTGATATTTGGGTAGTTGAACGAGAAAAAACTGGGTGGAGTGAACCAAAAAACTTGGGAACTGTAGTTAATTCTGAGGACGTGGATGTAAATCCCTGTGTGACTCTTAATGGAACCTTGTATTTTGCTTCGAACCGGGCAGGAGGTCAAGGATCTCATGACATATATCGCTCTCGACTTAAAAATGGAAAATACAGTGAACCGGAAAATCTTGGCGATTCGATAAATACCTCAAATTTTGAGAGCAGCCCTTTTGTTTCTCCAGATGAGTCCTACATAATTTTTAACCGATTTACTCCAAAGAAAGGAGAGGTTATAAGTGGACTTCATATCAGTTTTAAAAAAAGTGATGGCTCCTGGAGCAAAGCAATAAATATGGGGAATGTGATCAATGACTTGGAACCAGCAATGTTCGCTTATGTATCTTATGATGGAAGATATTTATTTTTTACAAGTACTAAAGTTCCTTATTTACCATATACAGGAAAAGCTTTAACTTATGATGAAATAGTAAAGATGTTTAGCTCGCCGCAAAATGGAACAGGTGATATCTACTGGGTCTCTGCAAAAATCATTGAAGAGCTTAGTCTGAAAGAACTAGATTAAGAGAGGAAGCCATGAAAGTTAAAGCAATTTATGTCGGAATTTTAGTGTCGATATTTTTTGTATTGAGTAGCTGCGCTCAACAGAATGATTTTCCGGTTCTCAAAGGCCCCTATCTCGGTCAGGAACCACCCGGAAAAGTGCCCAAGGTTTTTGAACCGAAAATAGTGTCCACCGGATTGGATGAATTGAATTCGGTGTTCTCACCTGACGGGCGGGAGTTTTATTTCTGCGTGCGAAATTTTTTAGGCGCTGTGTCAATTTTTCAGATGAAAATGGAAGAAGAGAAGTGGTCGCAACCAAAATTGCTGCCATTCGCCTCCAGGTACGGTGATATCGATGTGACCATGTCTCCTGATGGCAATAAAATTCTGTTTAGCTCAAGAAGACCTCTACCCGGAAGTGATGAACAAAAGGAGGATTACGATTTTTGGATGGTCAAGCGAGATGGAAACACCTGGGGCGAGCCAATGCATTTAGGAGAAGACATTAATTCCGATAGCCATGATTATTATCCGATGATGACAAACAGCGGGGCAATTTATTTCTCGAGCCAAAGGGAAGGCCCTGGGACAAACAACATTTACAGGTCGGAATTGGTAAACGGGAAATATGCGAAAGCCGTTAAACTCGGCGACGAAATAAATACAGAGCATAGAGAGTTTGATCCGTATATTTCACCTGACGAGAGCATCCTCATTTTTACTTCGGGTCGCCCCGAGGGACTCGGGTCGGGTGATTTGTATATCAGTTTTAAAGACGAGAAAGGCGAATGGACAAAAGCCAGGAATATGGGCGATATAATCAATACAGCCGGTTCAGAATATTGCCCGATGATATCACCGGATGGAAAATATCTTTTCTTTACGGGTGCAGGAAGAGATGGCAGAAGAATCCCGGATAACCCGCTCACCTATGAAGATTTCAAGAAGTATCATAACAGTTCAAAAAACGGATTGAGCGATATTTATTGGGTGGATGCAGAAATCATTGACATGATAAAAAAGAAAGAAGTGAACACGAGGGTATTGAAATGAAAAAAATAATGATTTTCCTTGCACTTCTCGTTTGCAGCACATTTTTTAATTGTTCTGTCCAGAATAAAATCTCAACTAACAAGGAAACGAAGCAGAAAATCGATGACTATATTCAGCTTGTAATGGAAAAGTACGATATCCCTGGAATAGCCGTTGCTGTCACTGAAGATGGTGAAGCGATTTATTCCAATGCATTCGGAGTGAAAAACATAGTTACAAAAGAAAAGCTCCAACCCGAACACATTTTTCATATGGCTTCTGTATCAAAACCGTTTGTCGCCACAGCGGTTGTTCAGTTGGTTGAGCAGGGGAAAATAATTTTGGATGAACCTCTTACAGCAAAACTGCCATACTTCAGGCTGGATGATGAGCGGTATAAGGATATCACTATTCGACAGATGTTGAACCACACATCGGGTATGCCCGATGTCAATGATTATGAGTGGGATAAACCTCAGTACGATGAAGGAGCTGCTGAAAGATATATCCGCAGCTTAAAAAAAGAAAAAATGATCGCTGCACCGGGAGAGCGCTATCAATACAGCAATATGGCATACGACGTTTTGGGCGACGTTATTGCAAAAGTTTCAGGGAAGCCTTTTGAAGATTATATGAAGGAATCCATACTGAATCCGTTGGGGATGAAGGAGAGCAGCTTTTTGTATGAAGATATAAAAAAAGAACTTCGAACATCACCTCATATTTGGGATTCAGGCCTTGTTGTAAGCGATGTTTATCCTTACAACCGTCTGCACGCCCCAAGCGGAACTCTCAACGCAAATGTCATAGAAATGATAAAGTGGGCGGAGGTGAACCTCAATCATGGGGAACTGAATGGAACGCGCATTCTGAGCGAAGAAAGCTACAATTTGCTGTGGGAGCCATCTGTGCATCTGAGTGAAAGGACGAGCATAGGGTTGGGTTGGATGTTGAGTGAACACCGCGGATTTTCCACAGTATCACACAGCGGAGATGATTTGGGATACAGTTGTGATTTTAAACTCATTCCAGAAAAAAAGATAGGGATTGTCATGGCAAGCAATTACATGTCAACTCCGATTAGCTCCATGCTGGACGGCGTGGCAGATATCCTGTTAGGTTTCGAACCGGAAGTCCCGAAAAAATCGGTATCATTGTATTTTAGGCGAATCATGGAAAGAGAAGGGATTGACGCAGCAAAGGATGCTTATCATAAATGGAACAAAGAACCGAAGGATGAATATAGCTTCGGCCCCCAAGAACTCAATTCGTTGGGATACAGATACATTAGAAAAAACGAGATGGACAATGCCATCGAAGTTTTCCTTTTTAATGTCGAACTATTCCCCGATAACAGCAATGTTTATGACAGTCTTGCTGAAGCTTATATGATAAACGGCGATATTAAGCTTGCAATAGATAACTATAAAAAATCACTCGAACTAAATCCGGACAATATTAATGCCAAAGAGATGTTGAAAAAGCTGCAGAAGAAATAATTCATTTTGTCTGATTTGTGAGGATATTATGAAGAACAGAAAAACTTTGCTGTTTGCACTAATGATTACCGTTGTCTTCATCGGATTCATACAGGCCCAAAAGAAATCCAAAGATTTTCCAGTTCTTAAAGGCCCCTATCTCGGACAAAAAACGCCGGGGATGATTCCTGAAATTTTCGCCCCCGAAGTCATTACCAAAGCCCCCCATTCTGTCGCTGTGTTTTCTCCAGACGGATGTGAAGTGTTTTATGTGCCCTGGTCGACTTTAAAAATGGAGACTATGAGGCAGATCAATGGTGTCTGGACAAAACCGAAAACCGTTTCATTTGCTTTGGAGTATGACGCAGAAAATCCATGGTTCACGGCGGATGGCACCAGGATGTATTTCACATCTACCAGACTTCTTGAAGCCGAGGGTTTGAAAGGTAAAGAGAAATTTTGGCAGGAAAACATCTGGTATGTTGACCGGAAACAGGACGGCTGGTCTGAACCAGTCCCGCTGGGGCCGGAAGTGAATTCATTGGACCTTCATTGGCAGTTCTCGATTGATGAGCAGAATAAAGTTTTGTATTTTAGCGCATCAATTGGGGAAAGTGGAGGAGAGAGCGATATATATAAATCTGAATTCATTGATGGGCGCTATACTACTCCTGAAAAATTAGGTGAAGCAATCAATACTCAGGGAGATGAAGACACACCTTTTATTGCTCCGGATGGGAGTTATCTGATTTTTGCCCGGAAACCGGGTGCCGATACCACCGCAGATCTTTATATCAGCTTTCGAAATCAAGATGGATCTTGGATGGAGGCAGTCAGTTTGGATAGTCCCCTCAATTCAAAAGCGCATGAAGTCTGCCCGGTCGTGACCAGGGACGGAAAATATTTATTCTTCAACAGTATGAGATCAGGCAAACCGCAGATTTTTTGGGTGGATGCAAAAATCATTAAAAAATTAAAACGGGAGAAATTTAAATAGGAGCTACTGATGATAAAGATTAAAGAAATTATCATAGTGCTGCTTGCAGTGTTTGTTTTTGTCTTGCCATTGAAGGCCCAGGAAATTCATGCTTTTGCCGGGCGAGGCGATATTCAAAAAGTCAAAATACTTTTAGAACAAAACCCATCTCTTTTAGATCACGTTTATGTGCTGGGCACACCGGCTCTTTGGGCCGCACGATATGGATGTATCAATGTTCTCGACTATCTGATTAATAAGGAAGCAGATATGAATAAAAAAACTAGCGATATCACGCCATTATTCCATGCCGCATTCATGGGAGAACAGAAGACAGTTGAGTTTCTATTATCAAAAGGCGCAGAAATTGGATTTTTTGAGACTGTCGAGTGTGGTTTTAAGGGGTTGGCTATAAAAATGATATCCGAAGGGGAGGATATCAATCAATTTAAGTCGAGCGGATATCTACCCTTACATCGTGCGGCAAGGTATGGCCATAAAGAGATTATTGATTATTTTATTGAAAACGGATTGGAAAAAAATATCAAAGATAACAGTGGACAAAATCTGATACATAGTGCGGCATTCGGTGGTCAGTTTGAATTGGTTAAACACTTAGTCAATCTTGGAGTTGATATAAACGCTCAGACAAAACGTGGAGATACTCCATTAGATTATGCTGTTGATAACGGAGACCAGAGAATTATTGAATACCTCAAAGGAAAAGGCGTAGTGAGTAGGGGAAAAATAGAATACACAATTGATGAAATTACAGATAGTATTTATAAAATTTCATTCCCTGGAAGACCTGACAGCAATGCGGGTATATTTTTATTTCCCGCTGGAGCCGTATTGGTAGATACAGGAGCCGGGAATAGAACAGCAGAAACATTAGGCAGCATAGTGAAAGAACGGAATAATGCAGAAGTAAAATACATCATCAATACGCATAATGATTGGGATCACAAAAGAGGAAATAAATTTTATGAGGGAAGATCAGTGATATTAAACGGCTTAAATGTTGATGATATGGTAAATAAAGGAATTCTCACTGCCAAAGAAAGCCGAATAAAAAACAATTATGAGTCAACATTATCCAAGTATTATATGATGAAACTAGGTGGAGAGGATATAGTAATTTTCCCGATTCCGGGATCTCATACTCCTTCGGACATGTTTATCTATTTCCGTGGTGAGGACGTTGTTTTTACAGGAGATGCCATCACAGGGGGAATACTTCAAAGGGATGGTGAAAGTGAAGATAAATATGTAGAAAGAGTAAAAAGGCGCGTAAACTATTTTGGCGCATATCACAACGAAATACTGAGAGCATTAATTAAAATGTGCTCCAACAACACGATTTGTGTGCCGGGCCATGGCAGGTCTTTTAAGATTAGTGATGTTAAAAAATATTTGAACATTGCAGAAGAAGTAATCAATCGCTAAATCCATTATGTGACATGAAGGAGATCATGATGAAAAATCACAGGTTCATTTTTTTACTTGTATTCCTATTCACTTTGTTCTTTTTAAACGGAGAGAAGTTGTGTTTTGCCCAGAAGGATGGAGATGATGTCGTCATTGGCAAATACAGAATGGTTCATTCTCATGTTTTGGATGAAGACAGGCTTCTCATTATCCATCTTCCCCGGGAGTACGGGGATACCCAATTGAATTATCCTGTCTTGTACCTTTTGTACGGGCAAGACATAAATAATTATTTTGCGGAAGCAGCCATTATCACGGAGAAGCTCGGCGGGACCGGGGAGATTCCACCTATAATTGTCATCGGTGTGGCTAACACCAACAGGTACAGGGATAATCTTCCAGCTAAAATCAGGGGCCGGAGTGACAGCGGAGGGGCGGATAACTTTCTCAGGTTTTTTGAGGAAGAATTGATTCCTTTTGTCGATAAAAACTACAGGACAAAGAATTTTCGGATACTCGCAGGACCTCAGGCTGGCGCTGTTTTTGGTCTGTATTCACTCATCACTAAGCCCGGGCTTTTTCGAGCCGTCCTCTCAGAAAATCCTTTTATGAATCCCGAGAATTCGGAATACCTTTTTCTCAAGGCGGAGCTGTTTTTTAAGAATACAGAGTCTTTGCGGAATTTTCTCTACGTAAAATGCGAAAAAAATGAGCGCCCCCAAGACCTGGAATATGCTGAAAGATTTGCCAAATTTCTTGAATCCGAACAACCTGACGGTTTCCGCTATAAAGTAGAATTCAGGGAACCGACTGGGTATTTCATCCCCCCTCTTCCTTTTCGAGAAGGATTGAGAGAATTGTTTGCCGGGCATAAACTGCCGGAGAATTTTCAGACAAACACAGTTCAGGACATTATCCATTATTATGAAAAGCTATCCGAAGAATACGGCTTTGAGGTCGATCCTCCTTCGCTGATGATGACATTTGAAGCCGATAAGCTGAGCCAGCAGAGAAAAATACAAGAAGTCATCGAGCTGTTTGAGTACCAGTTGACACTGTATCCGAAATCGTTAAATGCACTCTGGCGGCTCGGCGAGACCTACAGAGGAATGGGCGATTTCGAGAAAGCAAGACAATATTACAAGGCCTTTCTGGATATTCAGGATATGGATGTGGCCATTATCCGGGACCGGTTAAACATGGTGGAGAAAATGATCAGCGGTTCAGCTGCCTACCGGATTGAGCAGGAGATCAGGAAGAACGGTATCCAGGCCGGATTGATAAAATTTAAAGAGATACGGTCCGACCCAGGAAATAAGCTTTATTTTGAGGAAAGAGAGTTCAATGCCATGGGATACAGATTGATGGGAGCCGGAAAAATGAAAGCGGCTATAGAGATTTTTAAACTGAATGTGGAGATGTACCCCGAATCGGCAAATGTGTATGACAGTCTGGCTGAAGCCTACATGAACAGCGGAGATACCAAAAAGGCGATCAAAAATTACAAAAAATCCCTCGAGCTCAATCCGGACAACACCAACGCCAAAGAGATGCTGAAAAAGCTCGAGAAGAAATAATTCTTATTATTCGTTTAAGGAGGAGGCACTCTATGTTTAAGAAGAACGTTTTCCTTTTTATGGTTATTGCCGGTTTTGCCTTATCTGCATTTGCCCAGGAACAGGCTGAACATTTCAGTATCGGCACAAAGAAGGTTATTCATTCATCTGTCTTAAATGAAGACAGGAATGTCTACATATTCCTTCCGGATGGTTATTCACGCTCCGAAGATAGTTATCCTGTTCTCTACATGCTTTACAGTGTGCCCCCTGATTTTCATTTTAACACGGGAGTGGTGGCTGGATTGAGTCGAATGCGAATGATACCCAAGATGATCACAGTCGCTTTTGACCTGGGAGATGGGAAGAGAGACCTGACTCCGACACCATCCAATGCTTATGGCCCGACCAGCGGGGGAGCGGAAAATTTCCTTAAATTCATAAAGGACGAATTGATTCCTTTTATTGAGAAAAATTACAGAACAGCTTCTCAAAGGTTGTTCTGGTCCCATTCCATCGGAGGGCTGTTCGGCGTGTATGTTCTTCTTAAAGAGCCGGGCGTTTTTCATTCTGTGCTAGCCAGCAGTCCCTGGATGGTGTACGACAGGGATCAGAAATATATCTTAAAAAACACGGAATCCTTCTTGAAGAAAAGAAATAAACAGACCAATTTTTTGTACATTTGTGTTGGAAATGAACAGAATCTGATTCCTGAGATCGAGGCGTTTTTAGGAATTCTCGAGAAAAACAAACCAGAAGGTTTGACGTGGAAATATGTGAAAATGCCTGAAGAAAATCATATGTCCATACTGGCCCGAAGCTTGATAGAAGGTCTCAGAGCTTTCGCCTCGAATTGAACCATTCATCAGCACAGAACAGGCGTCGATTCCGGAGATGAAAATAATTCTTTTTAGTATTTTTATAAATCATAAGAAGATGATATGAATAAAATCTCTGATCTACCGTGCGTATCATTCATCATCGAAGGAAAAATATCTTGATGAGTGTTTTTGTAAAAAAATTTCTGGGCTTACGCCTGATGTGTTTGCCCGAGAGGGGATTTCTTTGCCGAATCTCACTGTTAAAAAAAGCCTGTGGGATAAACTTTGTGCCCATTGGGACAGGAAGCATGGTTGTTTCAAGGAGGAAAAATGAGGTTTAAACAGGTTTTAAAGGTTTGTCTGATTGCGTGTGTCTTCATTGCATTCCTGAGAGCGCAAACGGACGAAGATATTCCTATAACAATACAAAGGCTAAGCGATAGGGTTCTGATTCTCTCTGAAACCGTGATGAGTAACAACGTTGTGGCCGTGGCATCTGAAAGGGGAATCGTAGTCGTGGACACTTCGGGTCTGCCGTCGACCGCAGCCAAAATGCGCAGGATCATCGAAAAGGAATTCGGCCGGTCCGACTTCGCCTACATCATCAACACCCATTCCAATTGGGACCACAGCTTCGGCAACCAGATCTTTCCCGATGCCATAATAATCGGACACGACAACGTCATCCCTGGAATGGCCCGGGATAAAGACTTCGTGCCCCGCCGGATCGCCAATCTGGAGCAGATGTTCCAGAAAGAAACAGCCCGTTTGAAAAGCGTTCCACCCGGCTCGGAAGAGGCCCGGAATATCCAGGCCTATCTCAAAACGCTGGAACGGGAAATTCATGACTTTAAAAATGTGTTTGTCTCGACACCCCCCCAAATCACCTTCGATGACCGGATGGTTCTGGATTTGGGGGATATAACCGTGAAGCTGGATTATTTCGGCCGGGCCCATTCCACATCCGATATCTTCATTCACATCCCGGAGGAAGGAATCATTATGACCGGAGACCTCTTTCTGGATCAAAGATGGGTCCCGCTTTTTGCCGGACAGCCGGTGCTGGACATCGACCGCTGGCTTGAGGTGCTGCGCCGGGCTTTGGACGGAGATGACGCCCCATCCAAGGTCATTCCCGCGCATATGGATATCTGGGAAGCGGAGAAATTGGCCCTATGGAGGGATTACATTAAAACCCTTTGGGAGGGCCTGAAGAGTGCGAAAGAGCAGGGGCTCCCCCTTGAACAGGCCAAGGAAAAATTTCCGCTCCCGGAGCCATACTACTACCTCAGGGAACGGGGACATAGCGAGGAAAGAATCCGCACTTTTCACCAAAACAATATCGAAGCTTTTTGGAGGCAGCTTTTTATTTCGGCTGCTGATATCGTCGAAGATATCCTCAGAGAAAAGGGCATTGAAGGGATCGAGGTGGCAAAAATCAAATTGAAAGAACTAAAAAAACAACCGGATAAATATTTTGTGAGTGAAAGACAGTTTAATTCCCTGGGATACAGGTTTCTCCAAGAGAACAGACTTCCCCATGCTCTGACGGTCTTCCGGATGAATGTCGAAACCTTTCCTCAATCGTCCAATGTCTACGACAGCCTGGCCGAAGCCTATCTTTATTGGGGTGACAAATACAGCACCATCCAATACTACAAAAAGTCCTTAGAGCTCGATCCTCAGAATGAAAATGCCAGATCTCGTCTGGAACGGATGGATGAGCTGTTTGAAGAGTATCATCCCACCACACCGGAGGATGCCCTCTTTGCCGCTGGCGAGCAGACCGGATTGAAAGGACCATATCTGGGACAGAAGCCGCCCGGCTTTAAAAAAGAAATCTTTGCTCAGGGGATAGTCTCTACCAAGGGCGGGCATGAATTTTCCTGCACTTTTTCCGCAGACGGCAAGGAGTTTTACTTTAACCGCGGGATGACCGTCATGGTCTGCCGCTGGGAAAAAGAGGGCTGGACCGCACCAGAACCCGCTCCTTTCAACGGAGACTTCCGCAACCATGAACCGCACATCACAGCGGACAACAAGACGCTTTATTTCGGCAGTATGCGTCCCAATCCGGAGAGGCCGGAAATGGAAAATCCCTACGGCATATGGAAGGTGGAAAGGACGAAAAAGAGCTGGGGAGAACCCAGCTATGTAGGGTATGGCATGTATGTCACCACCGCAAAAGACGGAACAATCTATATCACGGATATCGATTATGAAGACATAAAAAAACATGGCATTGCCCGGACAAAGCTGGTAAACGGTCGCTTCGGACCCTTTGAAAAGCAAAGGGGGGGAGTAATTTCTCCGGCGCCGGGGCGCATGCCAGGACGCCATCCCTGCACAGCCCCGGACGAAAGTTTCCTCATCTTTGATTCCTACACTATTGATCCGCCGGGCGGACATGCGCAGCTCTTTATCTGTTTCCGTGAGAGCGACGGATTATGGGGAAAAGCCATAAACCTCAGTCGGCTCCTCGAAACCGAGGAAAACATCGCCGCCTCCCTTTCCCCTGACGGAAAATACCTGTTTTTTAGAGCTGAATCCGATATTTATTGGGTCAGTACAAAAATTTTCGATCGGCTTAAAAAATGAAGGTGAAGGCAATAAAACACAGAGCCATTTATGCTGGAATTTTGTTATTTATTATATTTGTGTTTATTAGTCTTGCTCAGCAGGATGATTTCCCGATTCTCAAAGGCCCCTATCACACCCAGAAATCAAGCCAGTTGATGGCTCACATTTTAACACCTGAAAGGTTTTCTTCAATTGTTAATAAAGCATCCTTCAGTTTACAGAGTAGAAATTCTGGAATCAAAATCAAATGGGAAAAAAGATTACCTATGCCTGGGCATCTCTATGCTTTTGATGCTGTCACCATAGACAATAAAATCTATGCTGTTGGCGGACGCGGCAGTAAAGAAGGATATTATAGGAACTTTTATCAATATGATATGGAAAAAGATCAATGGGAGATTAAGAAAGAATTGATTTTTAATAGAGACAATCATGCTGTTATCGCCCTTGGTGGAAAGATATATGTCTTTGGTGGAAATGATAATCCAAATAAGACCGAAGTTTACGATACTCAAAACGATTCATGGAAAGAATTGGCTGATATGCCTACCCCCCGCCAGCACATCAATTATTCGGCCGCCGCCGTAAACGGCAAAATATATGTCATTGGCGGAATTGAAAAGAGAAGCGAGAGGGAATATATCATCACTGATAAAAACGAAGAATATGATCCGGCAACCAATACTTGGAAAGAAAAAGCGCCTCTGCCAGCTCCAAGACAAGTCCCTGCAGTTGTGAGCTTTCAGAATAAAATTTATGCTATCTCTGGAACAGACAGCAAATGGGAGGACCAATCAACGGTATTTTTGTATCATCCCGAGAAAGACTTGTGGGAATCAAGGGCGCAGATGCCTGAGGCAAGGTATATAAACGGTGTTGCGGTGGTTAAAAATAGAATAATCATCCTCACCGGAAAAAGAATTGATGACGTAATATCAAAAATTTTTGTTTATGATCCTGAACTGGATCGATGGCACTATTTGGGTGAATTGCCGCTCAATTTTATGCTCGCGGGTGTCACTTCGGCAAAAGATAAACTTTATGTGCTTGG
>JABAOF010060244.1_pt1 | contig 13382 bp, 9 predicted proteins | sample 7062171 | NCBI WGS metagenome assembly JABAOF01 (sample SAMN14538628, study PRJNA623070) | marine sediment metagenome | biome: marine biome [ENVO:00000428]; feature: marine pelagic biome [ENVO:01000023]; material: deep marine sediment [ENVO:00002113] | place: India: Gulf of Khambhat ...
TTGAGCCCCAGTCCTTGCCGTCGCATTTGATTGATGAAGTCCACCAGAACGATCGCATCGTTGACCACGATTCCTGTCAGCGCTACCACTCCGATCATCGTAGCGATCGAGAAGTTGTACCCGCAGACCAGCAGCCCCAAGACCACCCCCACGAAGGCCAGAGGAATCGCCAGCATGATGATGATTGGCTGACTGAAAGAGTTGAACTGTGCGGTCAGAATGACCAGGATTAGTATTGCCCCGATTGCCATTGCCTCCTGAAGATCGCGCAGCGATCGATCGCGCTCCTCGTTCTCGCCGGAGTACTCCAAGGCGATTTCTCCGGGTAGTGCGTCCGGAGCGTCCTCCAGCCGCTGATCCAGCGCCGCGAACACGTCATCGGCCAGGACGCCCTCCTGCAAGTCCGCTCGTACGTGGATCACGCGGTTCTGCTGGCGATGCATGATCTGATGCGGGCCGAACTCGCGACGCACATCCGCGACCTGTTCCAATGAGACGGACCGGCCCGCAACCCCCCGCAACGGGAGGTCCTCCAGATCGATCAGTTCATTTCGGTGGCCGGCTGAGCTCTGGATTCGGATGTCCATGTCTGCCTGTCTGCCGAAGTCCATGTCGGTCACCTCGACGCCTTGCAGCGCGAACTGCACCGTGCGGGCGATCAGTTGATTCGTCACCCCAAACAGGGCGGCGACTCGCGGCCGGGGCGTTACGACCGTCTCCGGCTGGAGCCGGAACTCGCTCCGAACGTTCGTCGTCCCGGGCACACCGGCCAGCATCCTTTCGATCTTTCGCGAGGCCCGCGCCAAGTCATCCATGCGGGTCCGAGGCCCGCCCATTACACGCACCACGATGTCGGCACCAACCGGCGGACCCTCACCCTCCACGTGCACGTACCACTTCACGTCCGGCAGCGTCGGGAGGTTCTCCCGCAGCCACCTGGCTATCTCTATCGTGCTGCGGTCCCGCTCTCGCGCCAGCTTCAGCTCCAATAGAATCCGCCCGAACTCAGGTCCTGTCTCGCTGCGGTTGTCGAGCCGAATGTTCAGCGCCCCGGGCTGGCCCAGCACCGTCAGCACGTCGGACTCCAGCTCACCGCGGCGCTTCAAATCCTCCAAAGGCTCCTCCAGTGCCGTAGCCACTTGCCGGGCGCGTTCGATGCCGCTGCCAAGGGGGACCTCGAAGTTGATCTCCATTTGCGGCACGTCGCTCTGAGGGAAGAACTCGTAACCCAGGACGCCGGCCAGAAAACCGAACAGCGCCAGCCCCACGGCCGCCCCGCTGGTGAGTAGCACGATGAGCCGATGCTGGATGCAATGCCGCAGCGCCTCCCCGTACGCCCGCCTGATGCGCCCGCGCTCTGCAGTGATCTCGAGTCCCGACAGGTCAAATCGTCCGGTCGGCAACGATCGTTCCGCCAGCGCAGGCCCCTCAGCGCCGAGAGCGGGCAACCTGGCCGCCGCCGTGTCGATGCCAGCGGGATCCGCTCGGCCCTCGCGGCGCTTTGGCCTCATGACGAAACAACTCATCGCCGGCAGGATGAGGTGATCCACCGCCATTGAAGCCAACAGCGTAAGCGCCACCGTGATCGGGATGACCCGCGAGAACTGGCCCATCAACCCGCTGACGAACAGCATCGGCACGAACGCGCTGATCGTCGTCAGGTCCGCCGATATGACCGCCGGACCCACCTCGCGAATTCCCAGCTTGGCCGCTTCGTAGTTGCCGCGGCCCTGTTCAAGATGCCGGTAGATGTTCTCGCCAACGATCAGGGCCCCATCGACCACCATGCCGATGACCAGAATCACGCTGAACAGAGCCGTGTTGTTGATCGTCGTGTCTTCATCCAACGTGTGTTTGAACGCGAGCATCAGCGCCGCTGCCGTCAGCAGCGAGAACGGCATGGCGACGCCCACAAGCGCCGCGTTGCGAACGCCCATCGCCACGACCAAGATGACGAGCACCAGCCCCAGGCCGTACAGGGCGCTCGAGCCGAGCTGGTTAGTCATGATTCTGATGTCGCGGCCCTGGTCCGCGAATGTGCTTATCGCATACCGCTCGCCCAGCTGTTGCCGCTGCTCTTCGACGAGTCGCTTGATTGCATCAACCGTGGCGAGGGTGTTGATGTCGGCCTTTGGCCGCACCTGAAGCGCCACCGCCGGCTTGCCCCCGAAACTTGCATAACTGGTGATCCTCTTGTGAGAATCGACCACCCGGGCCACGTCGCCGAGTAATACGAGCTTGCCCCCTCGCGTCGTCAACGGCGTCCGGGCCACTTGTTCCAGACTGTCGTACTTGCCGCGAAAGCGAACTCGTAACTCCCCGCCCGACTCCAGGTCGATCGTTCCCGTGGGCGCTTCCGCATTCGCGCTGGCCACCGCCAGCGCCACATCCTCGAAGCCCAAGCCGTACAGATCGAGCACGTGCGGATTCACAAGCACGTGCAGCTCCTGCTCCTGACCGCCGAACAAGTCCACTCCCGCCACCCCCGGCAGGCCCTCCAAACGGTCCTTAAGCGACTCAGCCGCCTCGCGCAGCTCCTGCGGCCTCGCTTCACCCGCGAGCACAACCTGCACCACCGGCCACTGTTGGAAGCCGATCTCTTGCACGATCGGTTCTTCGACCTCGGCAGGAAGCTCCCCGCGGATCTGGTCCACCAGGTCGTGAACGTCGCGCTTCGCCTCCTTGACATCCGTACCGTCAGCGAAGTTCAGCTCAACCACCGACGCGCCGTGCATGCTCTTGGAGACCACATAGTCCAGACCGTCCAAGGCAGCAGCCTTCTCTTCAATTCTCCGGCTGATCTGGGCCTCGTTCGTCTCCGGCGAGGCCCCTGGGTTCGGCGTGATGACTAGGATCTTGGGCAGCGTAAAGCGAGGCGTGCGCTCAATCGNNAGGATCCCGAAAACGCAGATGGAGACTGCGCCCAGGAAGACCAGGCGTGGGTAATCAACGGCCCTTTCAGAGATCCACATGCTTGCGCTCGTCCCGCGCAGACATTATCCGCCGCGACGTGGCGGGCCCACTTCGCTGTCGCGGCACAGCCAATCCGGCCACCGCCGTCATGATCCCCCTGCGTGAACGAGGTCCGGCCCGGAGTTCAAGAACTCTTTCAGCTCTGAAGCGTTCGCCACCGTGACAGCCTGACCGTCGGACAACTGATGATGTCCGTCAACCACAAGCAACTGACATTCCTTAGGCAGCGACTCGATCAGATACGCCCGGCGCACCTCCCCAGCCACGTTCAACCCCACGAACTTTGCCGAAGCCGCACCTTTCTCATCCACCTGTACGAAGAACGCCTCGCGTTGCCCGTCTCTGTGACGTACAGCCTCGACCGGTATCGGGTAGCAGTCACGCACGCCCGTCAGGACGCGCGCCCGACCGACCATTCCCGGCCGCAGAAGCCCGTCAGAGTTGTCCAACTCGATCTCAACGTGAAACAGTCCCGTCCGGTCATCCGTTGCCACCCCGACCTGAGTGATCTTGCCTGTGAAGGTTCCGGCCGGCCGGCCGGCTGAACCCGATGTGCCGAGGGCCTCTATCGTCACCTCCGCCGTCTGGTCCACCCGGACCAGCGGGACCTTCCGCTCGACGACGGCGACGGTCAATTTGACCCGTGAGATCCCCATTACTGTTACCACCGGCTCGCCAGGGGCAACGGTTTCGCCCTCTTCGACCAACAACGAGGTAACCACACCGTCGATCGGGCACTTGAGGCTTGCACAGGACAGGTCCACTTCCGCGGCCTCCAGCGCAGCCTCGGCCTGAGCGACCGCCGCCTCCGCCCGGCCCACCTCCGCCTCGGCCGACTGCACGCCAGCCGCCGCCTGCGCCAGCGCCGCCCGGGCCATCTTCATGCGAGCGTCCGCCTGAAGTTTGGCAGCCCGCGCCAAGTCGATCTCGGTCGGAGTGGCGTTGCCGCCCTCGGCGACCCGAGCCACTCGTTTCAACTCGTCGATAGCCTGCTGTTGGTTGGCCGCAGCCTCGGCTACGCCGCCCCGGGCCGCGTCCTCCGTCGCCCGTGCGTGCCTTATCTGCACCCGCGCCTGAACCAAGGCCGCCTCGGCCTGCCCAACAGCCGCCGCTGCCGTCCTGACCGCTGCTTCGAGTCTGCCAACTTCAAGCCGGGCCAAGTCCTGCCCAGCCCGTACCGACATACCCTCAACCATGCGGTGCCCGTCCGGCTCCGACACGGCCGCCGCGCTGCCGAGCCGCTCTATCCGCCCCGCGATCTCGAAGGCCAGATCCACTCGAACGTCAGGTTCAACCAGCCCATAGAAGTCCTCGTGAAGAGCCACCCGCTGTCTCTGGACGGGCATGACCCGAACCCCAGGCGCACCGGAGCGGACGGCCTGCTCGGCTGCCAAAGATCGTTGACTCCGGCGGAACAGCCCAAGACCGACTCCCGCTGCCAGCAGCAGGACTACCAATCCAACCACGCCGATCGTTCGCTTCACCGCCGAATTCCATTCACCATTATCAATAGTTTCTGCTTGTCAATAGTATCGGCGACGCCCCACGCTGTCAACAGTCTGAAGGAGCAGAGCGGCTAAGCCGCAGTAGTTCAAGGCCTTATGGGATCTATGGCAGACCCCGTTGTGCCTGTCTCTCGTCTCCCGCGGCGCGAACCGGGCTGAGACCAGCGCCGCGCACCCGGTCATCGACGGCGGCCAAGCTGCCCAGGATGGAAGCGTCGAACCGCAGAGGAGGCACTCACGCTGCGCTCGCGCCGCGCGACTTCCGGCGTCAGTGCGGCGCACTCTGTGTCCGGTTGTCGCGCACTCGGGTGCCCAGTACACTACCCGTGCCGAGCCGCATGAGGCCGCCGCTGGAGACCCCTGATTACAGATTTCAGCCGTTGACACCCCGGAGCCAAAGCCAAGCCGGCTCTGCGCGAACGATTGCGGACAGCTATGAGATCAAGATGCCACCGACCGGCCAAGAAGACCCCTAGCCGCGTGCGACCTGGCGCGATCAGCCATCCAAGGATAGGCGTGAGCGGGCTCTTGCTTGTCCTGATCGCCGTGACGTTCTGCGGTTGCTCGGGCGAGCAGGTGAACAAGGTCGTCAAGCGGATCTTCACGAAGAAGAACCCTCAGCAAGAGATGCTCGTCGCGCTGGAGGATGAGGACGCCGATGCTCGTCGCAAGGCCATCAACCACATCGCGCGCAGCCGTTGGGTCCGAACTGACCAGGCGGTCATGGCCTTGGCGGCGATCGCTCGCACCGACTTTGAGCCTCAGGTCAGGTGTGCCGCGATCAGAGCCCTTCGCAAGTGTTACGATGACCGGCCGGTCGAGCCGCTTTGGATGACCCTGAATCATTCGCAGTTCCCTAATGAGGTCCGCCCCCCGCCACCCGAAGTGCGCTGGGACGCTGTGGAGGTGCTAGGCGAGTTCTGCCGGCTCGGCTTGGTCCCGCTCGACAAGCAGGATGCCGTCTGCGATACGTTCATTTCGCACGGATTGGACGATCAGGATCGAGACGTGCGCATCGCCGCTGCCCGAGGATTGGCGTATTTCCAGAGCCGAAAGGTGCTGGAGGCACTGATCTCCATGCTGCGGCACCGCGATTTCGGCATCGTCTTCGAGGCAGAACGATCGCTGGTAGAACTGACGGGGCAGACGTTTGAGCACGATCCCGACGCGTGGCAGGCCTGGCTGAAAGAGACGTCCGACCCATTTGAGCACGCCGGCGAAGTGCCCGAGTCCTTGCGCGTCCCCAAGCGTAACTGGCTCCAGAAGACCGGCCACGCAGTCCGCAAAGCGGTCATCTTCTGGCAGGGCGAGGCCAAAGAGCAGTAAGCGGCCGACAGCCGGAGCAGCCAGCGGCTGAGGAACCCAGACAAGCCCGGCCGCCGCCAGCGGCCGGGGCGAGCGTACCCATGAGAGCGATTGTTTCTGATGGCCGGACCCGGCTTCAGCGCCGCCGACCTGACCCGTCTCGTGTCAAGGGCGAGGCCGTCATCCGGGTCCATCGCGCCGGTATCTGTGCAACCGATTTGGAAATTGCGCGGGGGTACATGGCGTTCTCGGGCGTTCTGGGGCACGAATTCGTCGGGACGGTCGTCGCAGGCTCAAGACGTTGGCGAGGCAAGCGAGTCGTTGGCGAGATCAACTGTATCTGCGGGCGGTGCGAGATGTGCATCCGAGGGCTGTCGCAACACTGCCGCAAACGAACCGTCATCGGCATCGACGGCCACGACGGGTGCTTCGCCGATCTGGTGGCCGTGCCCGAACAGAACCTCCATGAGGTGCCAGCCAGCCTAAGCGATCAGGAGGCTGTCTTCACCGAGCCGCTGGCAGCTGCGTATCAGGTCATAAAGCAATGCCCGATCGAAACGCGAGAGCGCGTCACCGTGCTCGGATCGGGCCGGCTCGGACTGTTGGTCGTACAGGTGCTCGCGAGCACAGGATGTAAGCTCGACGTGGTCGGTCGCAACGCCAAAACCCTCGAATTCTGTGAGAAGAAAGGAATCCAAGCCACCCCGGTTGCTGATCTGGCACCGAAGGCGGACCGGGATGTGGTCGTCGATTGCACAGGATCACCCGACGGCTTCGAACTAGCCATGCGGTTGGCTCGACCCCGCGGGACGATCGTCTTGAAGAGCACCTACGCCAAGCCGGCCAAGCTCAACCTGGCCCCGGCCGTCGTGAACGAGATCACAGTGCTGGGAAGCCGATGCGGGCCCTTCTCAGACGCACTCAGCGCCCTGGCCAGGAAGCAGATCGACGTATTGTCAATGATCAGCCGCGAGTTCGAACTGGACAGGGGCCTGGAAGCCGTACAAGCGGCGGCCGATCCAAGCAACATTAAGGTGCTGCTCAAGGTCAATCCCTAGGCGCCCTCCGGTGGTGCCTGCCCACGGCGGCCTGTGACGAAGTTGCACGCGGACCTTGTCGGCACCGACGCGTACCTGAGGCGAGCAAGACACTCCCGCCGTGCTCGAACAGAAGCTTGACGACGTCGTCCTGCTGCGTTTTCCGAAGCTGGACCGTTTCGGCCGGCTTGTTCACGCGGTGACCACCAAGCCGTGGAATCTTGCCACACACTGCGGCGAGCAGCACGACAGTGCAGCCCGGCGCCGCCGTCAACTCTGTGATGCGCTCGGCTTGTCGTTCGAGCGGCTCACGACCGCGGAGCAGGTGCACAAGGCCGAGGTGCACCGCGTCGGCCAGACCGCGATCGGAGCGGGCAGGAGTTGCCGATCCGACGCCATTGCCTCGGCTGACGGGCTGCTTATCGATCAGCCCGACGCACCGATCCTGCTCCTCTCGGCCGATTGTCCCCTGGTGCTAGTGTTCGACCCGGTCCGTCCGGCGGTGGGGGCTGCCCACGCCAGCAGGCAGGCGACGTTGATGAACATTGCCGCTCAACTCGTCGGGCGGATGGCGGAATGCTTCGGCAGCAGGCCCGCCGACATGTGGGCAGGCGTCTCGCCGTCCGCTGGCCCATGCTGCTACCGCGTGGGCGCCGAGATACTGGCCGCGGCCGCCCGCAACGTCCGGCGCCACGAACGCTACATCTCAAGCCGCAACGGCGTGGCGAAACTCGATCTGTGGGGACTGATCGTCGATCAACTGTCCACGGCCGGCTTGCAGCGCCAGCACGTCGAGCTGGCGAGAATCTGCACCATCTGCGACGAACGTTTCTTTTCCTATCGGCGGGAAGGCTCGCGAACGGGGCGGTTCGGTCTGATCTGTGCCCTTCGTCCAGGCCGCGGCTCAGGACCTCTGGCCGATCATCAACAGTGATTCGGCCGGTGAATTCCTCATTCTCATGGGCCGAAGGGGGATTCGTGGCTAAAAAGGCAGGAATCTTCCTTGCGGCTCGCCGGGCCAAAACACCTCATCTCGGTCCGTTGCCAGGCGAGCAATTGCCGCCGGAAGGCGCCAGCTAGATCACCTCGACGACTGAGTTAAGCTCCCCGTACGGGTTGCTCTCCACATAGGTATTGTGCGGGTCTTGCTGCCATCGCCCATCGACCACAAGTCGATAGCGATACCTGCCGGGCTCAAGACGGAGGCGCGCCTGGAAGTCGCCTTCCCGCTCGCCCGGCTGCATCGGGGTGCTGTCCGGATCCCAGTTATTGAAGTCCCCCGCCAGGGATACTGTGCTCGCGCCCGGCGCGTGCGTGCGGAACACGACGCCGTCGTCGGCCTGTTGGACCCCGTAGATCTCTTCGATGCGCCTGTCTATCTCTTCGGGTGTGGCGGGCTCGCCGGCGCGGCGCGCGAACAGCGGCACCGTGGTTGCCAGAAGCTTCTCAGCGCTGACTGCGAGCTGATCGGCCTGTGCCAGAATCGCAGAGGGAGCCTCCTCACGCCCGCCGAGCGCGATCAGCTCGCGGGCCAGACGCACAAAATCCCGGCACCCCATGCTTGCAGGGTCATACTCCGTGATTGGCTGGCCGAAGCTCGATCCTTCCTTGAGCTTGGTGTTGAAGTTGATGAACGCGCGAAACATGATTGGGTCGAACTTGCGGCGCAACTCAGCCAGAATCTCGCGCGCCAGCTTCGTCCGGACATCATAGAGGTTCGCCAGAATCCTGATCTCCAAATCGTGGCCAGTCTGTTCCCGCATCCTGTCGATCGTTTCCAGCTGCTTGGTCAGGCCTTGCAGGGAGAAATAGCCCGTGTCCACAGGTACGATTACTTCGCCGGCCGCACGCAAAGCGCTCAGGGTCAACAGCCCGATGTGCGGGGGACAATCGATCACCGCAAAATCATACTTATCCGCCACGCTTAGCAGGGCTTTGCGAAGTTGCAGGTCCGCATTGGTCACGCCGTTCATCTTGAATTCGTAGGCGGCCAATTCCGTTCGGGACGGTGCCAAGTCGAAATTCGTCGTGATCTGCCAGACGATTCGCGCCAGGTCGATCGGCTCACCCTCCGCATCGAGGACCTCCGCGATACTCAGTTCGATCTGCTCCTCCGGTACGGCGAGCCCGAGCGCGCAGTGGCCCTGCGGATCCACGTCGACAAGCAGCACCCGGCGGCCCTCCCGCGCCAGACAGGCCGAGAGATTGACAGCAACCGTGGTCTTGCCACACCCACCTTTCTGGTTGGCCACAGCGATGATCCTCATGATTCCTTCCTCTAGGCCTCCCGCCGCCGATGTGCGCCACCGCGCCAGACGCCCGATAAGCATCGGATAGTGTATTATCGGCCCGGCGTGGGCGGAAGCTTAATTTCCAGCTCCGTCAGATCGGTTCCTGGCACTGATAGCCCAGCTTTCGCCTAGCTGGACGAATCGGGCCTTGCCACTGCAGGGTTGGCCCTGCTGATGGGGGAGGCCGGCATGGCCGGCCTGCCCCGATCGATATGCGACTCGTCCGAGCGGCGGTCTCGGGGTTCCCAGTGTCACATCGCTGTCACCGCCGTCATCTCAGCACCACGCCGCGTCCGCCCGGGCAACCGCGCACGGGGGGCTGTCGCGGTATTGGGCGCGCCAGCGTGCTTGGTGAACGGCTCGGCCCGCAAGCGAGGATCCCCTCTGCCAGCACTGGTGAACACGCGGATGCCCCGCGAGCGAAAGGTCCACCTGCTGGCTGGAAACGATCCACCCTGGCGCGAGCCGATGCCCGGCAGCTCTCAGCGCTGGCGGAAACGCAGCACAGCCATCACTGTCAAGAACACCAGCCACCCCCCCCAAGCCACGAATGCCACTATCAGCGGCCACGTGGACTTCGGCGGCGAGTCGCCGGCTGGTATGCCGTCGTTCGCCCCCGGTGCGTCGTGAGGCTGCTCGGCCTGCTTTCGCTGGGTCTGCCCGTGGACCATTGCCTTTACCCGCAGGATACGTCGGACCTGCCCCTAACCATGAGGCCACACCTTACGCTCGGGCGGGCTGACTGGCAAGGGCTTCTCACGAGCCGATGATCTAAATCACAACTGGACCTGGTGCGTTTCGAGACACGGTGCGCAACAGACGGTCTGACGAGCGCCGGACTGGGGCAGACGGTTTGTGAGTGCTGGCCAGTGGCTCCCGCCGGCGCACGGTGAGCACTGCTCGGCTGGCTCGGCCAGGTCTGTCGGGCGCTGCCGGAACTGCCCGACGGCGGGATTCCGACAAGCAGGGCGGCGGCAGCCGCTCGGCCGTCACGCTATCTGGCGTACCAAGCCTGCTGGCGCGGTCCGGGCTGCTCTTGCCCCAGATCGTCACGAGACCGCAGGCAGGGCAGTTGGCTTGTACGGCGGCCCGGTGCAGCTTAGAATCCCCCGCCCAAGAGTTACCCGCAAGATGGCTGGCCGACTGGAGCCAGCCGCGTAACGAGGGTACCTGACGAAGCGGGCATTCGGTATCGAGGCGATCGGCAGGGCGCGCAGAAGAGGGCGCTTAAAGGTTTCTAGTCGTGTTTGAACAGGTCGAAATGGCACCGGCGGACCCGATTCTGGGGCTGACTGAGGCGTTCGTTCAGGACCCGAACCCGAACAAGATCAACCTTGGGGTCGGGGAGTACAAGGACGCCCAGGGCAAGACACCGGTGTTGGGATCGGTAAGGCGGGCCGCCCAGCGCGTCGTGGGGCAGGAGACCACCAAGAGCTACAAGCCGATTCCCGGCGATCCTGCTTACGGACGAGCGGTCCAGGAGCTGCTGTTCGGCGCCAGTAGTGAGATTGTCGGGGGCAGACGAGCGGCCACACTGCACACCCCCGGGGGCACGGGCGCGTTGCGTGTCGCGGGTGACTACCTCCATGCGACGCATGGCGGGGCGCGTATCTGGCTTAGCGATCCGACCTGGGCGAATCACCCGGCAGTGTTCGGCGCGGCCGGTCTGGAAATCAAGACCTATCCCTATTTTGACGCGGCGAAGGGCGCGTTGGATTTCGACGCCATGAGGTCGGGGCTGGAGAAGGTCCCGGCCGGTGACGTCGTGCTACTCCACGGTGGTTGTCATAACCCGACGGGCGTGGATCCGTCGCCGGAACAGTTCGCCGCGATCGGGAAGCTGCTGGCCGAGAGGAAGGCGCTGCCGCTGGTGGACTTCGCCTACCAGGGATTCGCGCAGGGGCTGGAGGAGGACGCGGCTGGTGTGCGCGCGTTGAGTCAGACGGTGGATGAGCTCGTCATCTGCAGCAGCTTCTCCAAGAATTTCGGACTGTACAACGAGCGGGTCGGCGCGCTGACGGTTGTAACCGGCTCACCGCAGGTCACACAGGCGGTGCTGAGCCAGCTGAAGCTGGTGGTTCGCCGCAATTACTCCAACCCGCCGGCGCACGGAGCAGCCATCGTTGTGACCATTCTCGATGATCCGCAGCTCAGATCGGCATGGCAGAAGGAACTGGCTCAGATGCGCGACCGCATCAACGGCATGCGCGGGCTGTTCGCCGAGACGCTGACGGCCAAGGGGGTCTCGCTGCTGACCGACGGCAACGGGTTCATTACTCGCCAGCGGGGCATGTTTTCGATGTCCGGCCTGAGCAGGCAGAACGTTGACGCCCTGCGGGAGCAATACGCCATCTACATCGTCGGTTCGGGGCGGATCAACGTTGCCGGCATGACCGAGCAGAACATGGAGTACCTCTGCGATGCGATTGCCAAGGTCAAGGCTGCCGGATAGGCGCGGACAACCGACCGGCGGGAACGTGCACAGCCAAGACGGGCCAGACCCGCCGGGCGAAACCGCACAGCGCGTGGCCCGCGCCTTTCGCCGGTGATGATGGCATTGCTTGGACGGCCGCCCCCTGGCACGTGTCGCCGCGCTTCCCGCTCGCCCCCTCGTTCAGTGCTTTCTTGCGGGAAATAGTCGGATCGGGGCGCGGAGCTTAACCCCAGTCGGTATCAGTCCGGACCTGCCCGTTGCCCTCGCACCAAGTTGATTACCCGTTCGAGCAGATCCTCTCCGGACCGACGCTCGACGCGCAGCAGTTCAACGTCGCTGCGGGCCTTGACCTGCTCGATGAATCCCCCGCCACGCAGTGCGATGGTCGCGACGATGCTGGCCGGCCCCTCCAGCAACCTTTGCACGGCTGCCACGAAGGCGGGTGAGAAGCACTCCATCTTCCCGATCTCGTCAATCAGAAAGAGCTCGCTGGCGTTGTCCGCACGGCTGAGCACGGGCAGGACTACCGCCTCAAAGCCGGCCACGTCCACCCCATAGCGCCCCACGCGGTGGCGGGATTTCAGGTCGACGTGCGCCAGCCGGCCTGACCGGCCGTCGAGCGACTGCACCGAGAACCCCACGCGCCGGCCGTCCGCAGCGCGGATCTCAGCCGTGTAGAATCCCCTGGCCTGCGGCAGTCGCTCAGCCAACTGCCGGATCAGCGTGGTCTTGCCGCACCCCGGCGGCCCCGTCAGTAGAACATTCATCGAACTGGCCAGTGATCCGGACTAACGGGCCTGATCGGGCGAGGCGGACGCGGCGGCGGACAATGCTGCTGCGGCAGTCGCAGCTGCCGGCGCACTTGGTCTTTCTGTAATGCTCGTTGACGTTCGGCGCTCCGCCGAGGTCACCTGCTTTCCCAGGCGCCTGACTCGTTAACCCCTTCTAGACAGCATGCAACGGGACGCAATCGTACCAGAGCCGCAGCTCCACGCCATTGTAATACAGCGCCGGACACCCTTTTCTGCGGAGCGCTGCGACGGACGACGGCTTCGAACCGTCCTTGGACCAGGCCGGTCCGTTGTATCGGCGGAACAGGACCGTACGGCCTTGCATGTTGATGTAGCAATCGGCGAGCATCCTGTACTTGTGACCCAGCTGGGCGGCGCCGGTGCCTGTTCGTCTGCCGGCATAGTGGCCGAGCGTAAGCGTGCGCAGACAGTGGTAACTACGCCGACCGATCCGGACCTGCCAAAGACCTGCCGGTACCTGGGTCCGCGGGAAACGCACCCCCTCGCCGCGGTCGGTGCGGCGCCAGGTCACTTGGCTTTTTCCAGGCAGATCGATCGGCCAGCCGGTGCGGTCCTCGTCCCAATCGGCATCTACCATAGTCAGCGTTCGCCGCTTCGGATCGCCTGGCTTGAAGTTTGACTTTCCTACCAGGAACACCTTGCGGTTCTGGATCGCCCAGAAGAAGTCGTGGTCATACGTGAACGCGCCCCTGGCGTCGAACTCCGGTATCCTGACCCTGTAGCAGCTCTTGCCTGCGAGTTTCTTGCGGCCGACGACCCGCGCACAGCCGACCGAGGCCAGTTGACGTTCGGGCCAGTCGTACCAAGCGGTGATGCCCTCGGCGCCGGGCTCCAGAGTGATGAAGAACCATGCCGCTTCGCGGAATTCGACCTTGCCGGCGCGCGGGGATAGGGGGCTTATGTCGATATCCGGCTCCCTTTTCGGGAACAGCACGATTCTCTTGACCAGTTCGGCGAAGCCGGCGGGCAACGCCTTCGTCTTCAACCCCTTCTCGACCATGGCAAGCAACCTCGCTTTCAGCTGG
>JABAOF010008184.1_pt2 | contig 13378 bp, 15 predicted proteins | sample 7062171 | NCBI WGS metagenome assembly JABAOF01 (sample SAMN14538628, study PRJNA623070) | marine sediment metagenome | biome: marine biome [ENVO:00000428]; feature: marine pelagic biome [ENVO:01000023]; material: deep marine sediment [ENVO:00002113] | place: India: Gulf of Khambhat ...
GGAGCACATTCGCAAGATGCCAGGGCGAGTCATCGGCCTAACCACGGACGCGGAGGGCAACAGGGCCTTCTGCATGACCCTCCAGACCCGAGAACAGCACATTAGAAAGGAGCGGGCCATGAGCAACATCTGCACCAACGAGTCGCTGTTGGCCATTGCCGCGGCGGTGTACCTGGCCCACCTGGGAGCGAACGGTCTCAAACAGCTTGCGGTGAGGCTCATCCAGGGGGCGAGAGATCTGATGTCCAGAATGGACAACCTGGCGGACTTTCGAGCCCCCCTCTTCAGTGGCCCCTACTTCAACGAGTTCCCCGTAGGATCATCCTTGCCTTGGACTGCCATCCACGACCACTTGCTGAGCAGAGGCATCGTCGGAGGCCTGGACCTCAGTGGGCGCTTCCCCGCGATCGCCCCATCCGCACTGTTCGCCGTCACTGACCGACACTCTCATCAAGACTTTGATCGCCTTGTCAGCGCCCTGGAGGACCTCTCGTGAGGTCGAGACAGGCCAGCTACGATGAGCCGCTGTTGATCGACCTCCCCGGCCGGGATCACGACTCTCCTGTCACAGAGGGCTTCGTACCTTCCTCGATGCAGAGAGAGAAGGTCAACATCCCCACCCTCGAGGAATTCCAGGTTGTCCGTCACTTCACTCGCCTGTCTCAGATGAGCTACGGGGCGGACACCGGCTTCTACCCCCTGGGCTCATGCACGATGAAGTACAACCCCAAGTACGCGGAAACCCTGGCGGGTCTCCCTGGCGTCCGAAGACTGCACCCTCACCAACCAGTCGCGCAGGTGCAGGGCGCCCTCCAGGTCATGTACGAGCTGCAGGAGACCCTGGCCAAGATTTCGGGGATGGACCTAGTGAGCCTGCAGCCAGCCGCCGGCGCCCAGGGTGAGTTCACGGGACTCTTGATGGCAAGGGCCTACTTCTCGAGAAAGGGGGAAGATCGGACTGAGGTCATTCTACCCGATACCGCCCATGGCACCAACTTCGCCAGCGCCACCATGGCGGGGTATGATGTGGTGGAGGTTGGCTCGAAAGAGGGGGTTGTGGACGTCAGGGCCCTGGAAGACGCGTTGAGTGAGAGGACGGCCACCTTCATGTTCACCAACCCAAACACCCTCGGCATCTTCGAGTCGGGGGTCCTATCAATCGCGCAGAAGGTTCACAATCAGGGGGCGCTCCTCTACTATGATGGAGCCAACATGAACGCCATCCTTGGCAAAACGAACCCTGGAAGGATGGGGTTCGACATAATGCACTTCAACCTCCACAAGACCTTTTCCACGCCTCACGGCGGCGGGGGTCCAGGGGCTGGGCCGGTGGGGGCCAGGGGAGACCTCGCTGACTACCTCCCCGTACCGCTTGTCACATACGACGGACAAGAGTATTCCCTCGACTATGACAGGCCTGAGTCCATTGGGAAAGTCCATGGATTCTTCGGCAACTTCGGCGTGCTGCTGCGGGCCCACGCGTACATCACTCGAATGGGTTCAGAGGGTCTGGAGGCGGCCACCAACCAGGCCGTCCTGAACTCCAACTATCTCAGGGCCAGGGTGGAGAAATCCCTCCCGGTCCCCTACGCTGGACTGAGGAAGCACGAGTTTGTGGCGAGCGCGGCCGTCCTGCGTGAAAGGGGTCTGAGGGCCGTCGACCTCGCCAAGAGGCTCATCGACTACGGGTTCCACCCGCCCACGACCTACTTCCCGGATCTGGTTGAGGAGGCTCTTATGATCGAACCCACCGAGTCGGAGACCAAGGAAGGGCTCGACGCCTTTGCCGAAGCCCTAGGAGCCATTCTCAGAGAGGATGCGGAGACCCTCTCAGGGGCGCCCTGGAGCGCAGCGGTCAAGCGAGTCGACGAGGTGGCGGCTGCGAGGAAGCCCATCCTCAGTTGGAGAAGGATGGGAAGAGGATGACGGAGCGCCGCTGAAGGCCTTCAATCAGCCTCTTTGCCCAGAGCAGCTTCCGCTGCTTGACCTCCATCGCCAGGTCCTTTTCGTTGGGGTTCTCGAAGTCGAATCCCAGGAGTCGGATCTCTCTCGCGCCGAAATGATCGGCCAGGAAGACCGCTCTATCACCGTCCGTAAAGCCGCCAAAGTTGTGGACCCCCTCGAACGGTGTAGACTGGGTGGTCGCCACCGTGCCTGGAGGAAACTTCGCCGCCCAACGACGCAGCGCATCTTGATTGTCGCCGTGAGCATGGATGATGACCACCGATCCGCTCTCACCTGCCCTGAGGATGTCCTCGACCTCTCCATCAAGGTCCGTCACCACCACGTCAGGCCGGATGCCGTGGGCCGAGGCCACGGAGACCGCTTCGTCGGCGGCAACCACGACGCCCTCGACGGCACCAAGTTCCGCCGCCAGTCCTGGCCCATTGCCAAGCACCGTCACGATACGGTCCTCGATGATTTGCCGCAATTGGTCCGGAGTCGTCCTCTCCGCCGGGAGGAGTCTAGACAGCAGGAGTGCTGCCGCTTCGTCTTCCTCGCGATCGTAGTCAAACTCCCCGATGATCTGCAGGTAGTGGGGCTCCCATTCCGGGAAGTTCATGGAGGGCCTCAGGGCCTCCACGCGTCCTGGGCAGTGACCTCCCTCTCTTCGGAACGATGCAGGAAGGCGGCAACCAAGACGATGGAAATGGCGAGGGCGACCTCGATGTAGATCAGAGTGAGGGTCTGCCCTGGCGGACCGGCCAGGTCCAGCCACGCGGATATCACCTGAAGTCCGGCCCCGATGAGAAGCATCAGGACGATAAAGGCCAGAACGACGTAGAAGAAGGAGCGCACGATCTTACCCTTGGTGAAGTAAGCCTCTGCGACCCTCCCACCCTCCACGAGCAAGAAGGCAATAATGAAGATCCAGAAACTGGCCGCCAGGAACACAACCGCGTCCTGGACAATGCTGCCTGATGGCTGACGTATGGCATCCCATCCAATGAAGATGGCCACGAGGAATATCACCGCGGCCACGAGGTCGAACCAGACGGAGATTCTCCCGGAGGTGATGGAGGTCTTTATCGTAGCGTAGAAGGCCGCAAGCTTCACCCAAATCCTCCTCGGGTTCAGGACGTCCTCGTAGGCCCTCAGCAGCAAGTACAGACCCAGGACGCCCAGCACAGCGGGCAACGCGAAGCCGGGGCTGAAGAGCAGGACGACGGCGAGGGCGACCAGAGAGATTGCGATGGGCAGGACGATGCGGCGTCGAAGCTTCTGATCCCTCATTGCCTTGGCCATGAGATAGAAAGTGCTCTCGACGCTGGGATTCTGCTTGACGTAGACCCTCTTGACGTGGTTGATCTTCACCCTCGACGCAATCATGGGAAAGACATACTCGTCCTCTGCGCCATCGCTCACGAGATAGGCGGTGTCCGGTCTGACCGACTCCAGGACCTCTTCCAGCTGAGCACTCAGGATGGTGTCGGACTGGTGGCCGACGCGGGGGTCTCCCGCAATCGTGGCCACTTCGGCGTCAATGCCGCTCTCCACCAGCTCATCATACATGGCTATGGCCGTGAGGATGGTGTTCACGTCCGCATCCTCAGGGTCGGCCAAGCCCATGCCTACTGCCGCATCGAGGTTGGCTGTGCGACCGATAACTGGCCCCTGGATATTGGCTTTGACCCCGATGTCGTTGTCCCTGTCAACGCAGAGAATCAGGGTCTTCATGCCTGTTGTTTCATTGAGGCCGCGATATTTTTACTTTCCTATCCGAGGTCTCCGAAACGGATTTAACCCGCTTTGGCCTAGGGTTGGCGGGGAGTCTTCTGGAGTTGGTCTGGCACGGTCACTCCTGCTTCGAGATCCGGGGCTCGAGGACGATTGTCTTCGATCCCCACGACGGCAAGTCCATAGGCATTCCGCCGCCCGCCGCGATCGCTGACCTCGTGTTCATCTCCCACGATCACTTCGATCACAACGCGGTGCGGTCGGTTCAGGGTGAGCCTACGGTGATCCGCGAGCCCTTCGATGGAGAGCTCGACGGGACGCCGATCAGAACCTACGTCCTTCCTCACGACACCGCACGGGGTCGCCGGCGAGGCATGGTACGCTGCTACCGCATAGAGATGGACGGAGTTTCCTTGCTCCACCTCGCGGACGTGGGTGACCTGCCCTCGGATGAAATTGTTGGCAACGAACAGAACGTTTCAATCCTCTTCCTGCCGGTCGGAGGCGTTTTCACCATCGGTCCGAGGAAGGCCGTGAAATGGATCGAAGCCGTGAAGCCAAAGATTGCCGTCCCCATGCACTACCGCGTGGGTGGTATCTCCCTCTCCGTCAATCCGGTGGAGGACTTCTTGGACGTAGTCCACAGGAAGGTCTTACGAGTGGGGCACGCCGTCAGCTTTCAGCCAGAGGACCTGGGTGGAGATCCCCAGGTCTGGGTGTTTTCCCTCTAGTAGAGGTGAAGGCCCTCTTCTATCCTCCCAACCTCGATGGGGGTTGTTGGGTTGCCCATCAGCGCCCCGTTGTCATTGGCGACAACGCAGGCCCCCAGCTGCGGCGTTCCGTAGTTGGCGGTGGCAATCAAGGGCTTCACCCTCAACACCTCTTCCACGAGTCTCAGCTCTTCCTCCCGGGAATGGGGATGACAAATGGCTCCGTTGTTGTTGACCACGGCAGCGGATCCTACCGTCTTCATCCCGCCGACGGTGGCCCGCACGATGGGCACACCAAAGACATCCTCCATCTCATCGACGACGTCCTCATTGTAGCCGGGGTGGCAGACCCCTCCGTTGTCATTCACCAATACGTTGTTCCCAACCGCATTAAGACGGTGGTCCAAGCGGTACGAGTCCACACCCTGAAGCCTACGAACTTCAGCGGGCTCCACGAAGCTCGAGACCAGAGCCCCGGCGGAGTTCATGGCGATCAAGCTGCCAACGACGGTGGAACCTCCCAGGGTCGTCTGGACAGCCGTTACCTGCAAAGACCCCGCTGCCTGCTGCAAGGCCTTTCGCGGGACATGGGGCGACGCCACGAGGATGGAATTGTTCGCAGCACAGAAGACGCCTAGGTAGGGATTACCAGCGAAATCGAGCTTACTCAGCAAACTTGGGCGTTCCTCCTACGTGCTGTTGAATCCGAGAATCCCGACGCTGCACCGGGGAGAAGAGGGTAACTGGGCGGCTAAATAGGTTTTCCCCAGGATGTTAGCCTTGACTACGTTTCGGGAAGCGAGACTTCAACCAGTTCATCCTCGAACTTAATGACACGCACGGTAATCCTGCGGGGTGGCTTCTGGATGCCTCGAGACCAGAGGATCTCGTTGACTTTGGGATCGATCCAGACGTCCTCTTCCTTGGCGTGCATGTGCCGCTTCACGTAATCCTTGATGACCTTGATAGCCCCGGGTACGCGCTTCGTCCGAGGGAGATCCCAGCACTTGCCCAGCGGGACGGTAACCACCCGCTCGTCCTCCTCCGCCATGGCTCATCCCTTGTCCAACTTCCCCCGACGCCAGTGTCTCCTTTTCGGATGCCGGAGAAACCTCCTGGAAGTCCTCATGATGACCCACGCTGGTACTCTTCGATTGCTCTTGGCTGCCTTCTGCAGCCTGAGCTTCATGGCGTGGGGTTTGTGGCGGGTCAAGCTACCTCCTCTCGATCTTGATGTCCCTCTTCTTTGGGACAATGGCGCGCAATATCTGCCGCAGGCTTGCATCGTCTATTACCGAGTTGATCTTGCCGGACTGTGCCAGGGTGATGAGGCGGTTCTCGATTTCCGTCGCGAGATGCGGGTAGGCCAAGGTGATACGACCGAGACGCTCCCTGGCTTCAGGGGCGAGGATCTGCCGCAGGATTGCCTGCCGCTGAGCCCTCACTTGGGCCGCCATCTCCTCCTCCGCGACCCGCTGCTCCGACGCCCTCTGGAGCTCCTCGAGTTTCTTCCTCCGGATCGCCTCCAGCTCGTCTTCTTCCATGGACTCGCCTCACACGTACTTCTTCAGCTCGGGCTTCTGTTTGACCAGTCGTGTCATGACGTCGTGGGCCTTGGAGTCCAAATAGGCGTGACCCTTGGGTGTGACGACCCTTCCGCCCTGATTCGTCTTCTTCACGTACTCCAGGGCCTCCAACTGAGCCAGACACTCACGGATGACGGCACGGCTCCCCTTCCTAGGATGATAAGGCGCCGAGCCCCGGTCTCTGCGGCCACCGAATTCCGCAGCCATCCGTTCGGTGCCGATGGGGCCTTTCACGTAGACCTTCCGGAATATCGCGGCCAGACGGGTGAACCACCAATCCCGGTTGACGGGGGAACTCTCGCGGCTGACCCCGGTCTTCACGTAGCCGGCCCACTCCGGAGGTTTCGCCGTCTTCGACTTCTTCAAGTCCGCAGCGACGACGTGGATTAGGTCCTGGGGGGGAACATCGAATACGGTAGTCATCTGAGTTGACGCAAAAATATGACCTGAAGCTATAAAACATTTCGGAGACAGCTGTCTAGATTCCCTCCTCAGACTGGCAGGCCGAGGCTGTCAAAGCTATAATATGCCCGCCATCGTTGCACTCACGCCTCATGGGAATCATTGTTGCCGTCACCGGGGCTTCTGGCGTGCAATACGCCCACAGGCTGCTGGAGTTCCTGAAGGGGGAGGCCCATCNNAAGGTGCAAAGAGTGTGATTGAGACGGAGACCGACTTCACGGAGGAGGATTTCGCCTCCCTCGCCTCGTTCACCTACTCGAACGATGACTTCAGGGCCCCCCTGGCTTCTGGGAGTTACATCTTCGACGCGCTCGTCGTGGTCCCGTGCTCCATGAATACCGTCGCGAAGATCGCCACGGGGTTGGCGGATAACCTGATCGCGAGAACCGCCTCCGTGGCGCTTAAGGAGGGCCGAAAGGTCATCCTGGTTCCCAGGGAGACACCGCTACATGAAATTCATCTCAGCCAAATGGCGAAGCTGTCCCGTATGGGTGCGACGGTTCTCCCTGCCTCGCCGGGCTTCTACCACAGGCCAGAGACCGTCAACGACGTAGTCGACTTCGTCGTGGCACGCATCTTGGATCATTTGGCGATAGAGCACAACCTGATCCCCCGTTGGGGCACCTAGCGCGGAAAGCTTTTACGAATGCGGTGGGATAGCGAGACAATGGAGGGAGTCCTGGGAGGCCTCGAGAAAGAATTCGACCTTGAAAGAGATCACAGGGAGGCCGCCTCGATTCTCCAGTCCCTTGGGCTCTCCAACTACGAGGCCAAAGCCTACATCGCTCTCGTCGCCCACGGCTACGGGAACGCCGAGATCATCGCGGATACCGCCAAGATACCTCGCACCTCGGCCTACAAGGTCCTCTCTTCCCTCGTGGAGAAGGGCTACGCCATCTCCACGCGCGGCCGCCCAATGATTTTCAAACCGGAACCTCCCCAAAAGGCCAGGGACCAGGTCCTCAAGCAGGTGGCCGACGTCTTCGATGATCTTCAACTCATCCATGAGGTTCTGATGGACAAGGGGGAGCCCCAGCTGGTCTTCACCATCACGGGCAAATCGAGGGTTCTGTCAAAGATCTCAGAGCTCTTGGACACGGCGACGAGGACCTTCATGATGGCAACGCCCACCATGGCGGAGATCCGGGAGGCCCTCAGCAAACGGTTCGAGGCAGCCATCAAACGCGGGGTGACCGTCACCATCATCACCGAGCCGACCCAGAAGGTTCCAGAAGGAGCAGACGTCGTTAGGAAGCAAGGCCTCATTGCAACGGACGTCATATCTGACGGGGAGAAAGCCCTCCTCGCGGCAGCCGACTTGACGGCCTGTGGGTATACGGACAACGCGGCGTTGGCCGCCCACTTGCAGAACTTCCTCATGATTCTCATGGAGCGGTAGTGGGCCGTGTCAGAAGCCTTCGACGTCCTGGTCATCGGTGCAGGTCCCGTGGGAGGACATGTCGCGGCCCGCGTGGCCGAAGCAGGATTTTCGGTGGCCGTCGTGGAAGAGCATCGGGAGATTGGCGAGCCTGTCCAATGCGGAGGCATTTTCACTCCACGGGTCATGGACATCGTTGACTGCAGAAGTACCATTTTGGAGCGGATTAGGGGCTGCGAGTTCTACTCACCAGGTGGCCGCGAAGTCGTCGTGGACGGGGGCGAGACCGAGGCCCTGGTGGTCGATCGCGCTGCCTTCGATCGGGAAGTCATGCGATATGCTCTGAAGAAGGGCGTCACCTGTTTCCTGGGTGCTCTGGCTACGAGAGCCGAACGGAACCACGACGGCCTTGAGGTCAGCGTCAGGATGGACGGGCACCAAGAGCAGTTCCGCTGCAGCATCCTGGTCGGGGCGGATGGGGTAAAGGGCAACGTCGCAAGGTGGTTTCGCCTCGGAAGACCGTACAGGATCCTCCCAGGTTTGGAGGCGGACGTGGCGGGATCGGAACATACCAATGGGTTCGTGAAGGTGTTCACGGGATCCAGATTCGCGCCCGGCTTCTTCGCTTGGCTAGTTCCAGCAGGCCACACTGCCCGTGTTGGTCTGTGCCTGTCCCAGGGAAACGCGAGGCCCTATCTAGATGCCATGTTCAACCTCGAGCCGCCCGCCCGATTCCTTTCTGAAGCGCAGACGTTGGGCTATGTCATCGGTGGAATTCCCATCGGAACGGCCCGGAGGACGTATGCGGACAACGTGATGATCGTGGGAGACGCAGCATTTCAGGCGAAGGCAACCACTGGAGGCGGTATCTACACGGGTCTCGTGTGCGCAGAACACTGCGCCGAAACTGCAGTTGAGTCCCTCAGACAGGGGGACCAGTCGGCGGCCGTTCTGTCTCGCTACGAGAAACGATGGAAAGGGGGCATAGGAAGGGAACTTAGGCGATACCTCCTCCTCCACAAGATCCTCTCGAGTTTGACTGATCCTCAGCTGGAGGAGATCTTCGAGATTCTCGACAAGCCGAAGCTGCTCAGAACCATCTCGGAGACGGGGGATGTCGACTATCAAGCGAGAGTCGTCCTCGCGCTTCTAAAGGAGGAACCACGACTCCTCAAGTTCGCCGGAAATGCCCTGAAGGCGCTCATCTAGATGGTGTGCCACTCCCCCTCTGTCGGGAGCAGACTCGCTCGGCCCTCCAAGGCCTCGGCCAGGGCTTCCCGGGAGTCCCCGTGCATCAGGACCACGGTCGCGGGATCGCAAGCGTCGATGAATTCAACCAGCTGCTCATGCCCGGCATGAGCTGAGAAGTCGAAGGACTCCACCTCACAGTCAATCTTCGTCCGAACGCCGTGAATCTCGATGGATCCGTGCTCGAGCAGCCTCCGACCGTTCGTCCCTTCCACTTGATATCCCGTGAGAAGAACGCCGTTCCGTGAATCATCCTTGAGCCGGCCGAGGTAGAACAGGACGGGACCCCCATCCATCATCCCGCCAGTTGTCACGATCACATCCCCCCTCAGCGCCGCCTCCCTGCCCGAGGCGGACCGAACCACCTCGGTCCGTAGAAGGGCCCTCCGAAGCTCATGACGCGATCTCAGATAGCTGGGATGCCGTTGATAGAGCTGACTTACCTCGCGTCCCATGCCGTCGAGCCAGACCTCGTAGTCGGAATCCGCCAAGGACATGAGGATTTCCTGAGTCCTCGCCACCGCGAAACAGGGGACCACCGCCACCCCGCCCCTCTCCACGATATCTCCCACCTTGCCAAGGAATGCACGCTCAGTCTCTTGGCGGCTGGTGTGACTCCGGCCGGCGTACGTTGACTCGATGACGAGAACATCGCATCCAACAGGCTGGGCCCCCTTGACCAGACGGGTATCCATCGTTTGCAGGTCTCCCGTGAAGAGGACGGTCTGCTCGGCGTTCACCTCGAACATGCAAGATCCAGGAATATGACCGGCGGAGTGGACGTCCACCTCGACGTTGCCCATCCGCAACAGGTCGCCGTAATCGATCGTGACGGCATTCTTGCCCACACTCCTGATGTCTTCTCGGGTGAACGGTTGCGGAAACCCCTCATTCTTGCTCACCTTGATGCTGTCCTCGAGGAGGACCTTCGCCACATCGAATGTGACGGGCGTCGCTATGATGTCCGCATCGTACCTACGGCTAATCACCGGCACCATCCCACAGTGGTCCAGATGCGAGTGCGTCAGGAGGAGTGCCTCCACGGGGGGGGCTTCAAGGGGGTACTGAGGAGGGTCCGTCGGCTGCACCCCGTAGTCGAATAGCAGGGTGGGATCCCCGCCGCTCAGCAGCATCCCGAGGCGGCCGACTTCGCTAGCCCCACCGAGGAACTTGATTTCCATTGCAGTTCAACACCGCTCCCGCTACCCATAAGCCTTTCATACTGGGTCCGAGTGCGCCAGACCCCATCGGGAACGGGGAACCCTAGGCTCGGGCTCTGCGTCGGAGACTTCCCAGGGTGGGCCAGAGACTCTGACACCGTATCGCCCTCCCCATTCGACGGGCGCCCAGCAACCGCATAGCTTGCTCCAGCCAGAAGTCGCTGGGGAAGAACCTGTCCGCCAGCTTCTTGATCTTAGCTCCCGTGGCGAGCTGCTCCCCCGCGACATATCTCCAACCCCTTTCGTACTCCCCCAAGGACGCTCCGTCATGGATGTGATCCGCGATGACGTTGCCAGCGATCCTACCACACAGCATGGCCAAGTTCACCCCACCGCCATTGGTGGGCATGACGTGTCCGGCCGCGTCTCCGACCAAGAGGACATTCCCCTTCACGGTCCGGGAAACAGGACCTAGCTCCGGCACCCAGCCGCCAGTCCATGAGTCCGTGGTGAAATCCATCTTCTTGAGAAACCTCATGAGGAGCTCGTGCAATCTCCCCCTATAGCGGTGCCAGACCCCAAGGCCCACGTTGGCAACACCGTTCTTAGGAATGATCCACGCGTAGCCCCCCGGTGCCAAACTACCGAAGATGATCTCCAGCGCGTGGTCGAACTCCCCCTCAACGTCGCACGTAATGGCCGCCGCCAGCTCCGCCGGCGGGTGGAGTCCCGCCGATTGGGCGACCATGGAGAATGGTCCGTCAGCACCCACGACCACTCGTCCCTGGAAGTCTCCTCTCGACGTCTGAAGATGCTCTCCCCGTACTCGCTGGACGGTACAGCCGGTAATTATCTCCGCGCCCTCCTGCTCGGCGAGGTAGGCCCAATGCTTGTCCACATTATCTCGGCAAACCGTGTAGCCATGGAAGGGAACATCATAGGCTTGCAGGGAAGGACTCCGGATCCGGATGACATCGGTAACGGCTTCCTTCAGACTGTCGGGAAGGTCGTACAGGGTCGCCACTTCGTCCGTCCTGGGGAAAAGGGCTTCCACCTCCTCATTGGAGGCCATGTACTCCCCACACTGAACGGGGACGCCGATCTCTCGTCGCTTTTCCACACAGAGGGTTTTCAGTCCCCTGGTTGCAGCGTACCGTGCCACCGTACTCCCGGCCGGTCCAGCGCCCACCACGGCTACGTCGTAGATGGCCTTTCCCCCTGGAGATGACAAACGCTGCCCATCATGAGGTCCTCGGATGTCACCTTCGAGAAACCCACCGCTCTCATTAGCTCTTCGTACTCCGTGGCCGTCCTGACAGAACGATAGGTCCGGAGGAGCTGGCGGTAGGGGTCGTGTACCCAGGCTTCCCTTGTTCGCCTTGGGACCAGGGTCTGCAGGACCCTCGNNCCGCCTGAGGCCGCTAGGTGCTTGGAAAAGGTCGACTATGTGAAGCCGACCGCCCGGACGCAGAATCCGGAGAATCTCCCCGAGTCCACGCCTCTTGTCCATGAAGTCGCGGAAGGAAAAGATGCAGAATACTCTGTCCACGCTCTCGGACCGGATTGGCATGCCTTCTGCGACGCCCCGAAGTGCAAGATACCGAGAGTCATCGAGCGTTGCGAGAGAGTATCTCAGGATGGAGATCGAAGGCTCGAGGAGGTAGACCCGGCGGCATCCCAACATCCGCGCAAATCCCCCCGATCCCGGGCCGATTTCTAAGACCTCTTCTTCGATCCCGACGAAGCCAGCTGCATGGCTCCTCCATCGACCCAACCCGAAGAACGTGGATACGTTGTTCACCCTCTCGTAGTACGGCAGAAACTCCTCAAGAGATTCTATGACGTGCCACCAGAGGTCTCTATCGAGGCCAGCATCAGGCATCGGCTACGACTCTCGTGTAAGGACGAAATCCACCAACTTCATGAGTTCTAGCTTGTGCGACACAGAGCCGATGAGTCCAAGGCTCTCTTTCGCCCTCTCACCGTACTCCACCGCTCGGCCCCTGGCGAACTCCACCGCGCCTGAGCTGACGATGATCTCCAGGGCCCTGGCAATCTCCCCGGAACTCTTCTCCCGCTTTCCTACGATGTTGGCTAGCTCCTCGGCTTGCCCTTGGGAGCCGTTCCTGAGGGCGTCCAGCGTGAGGAGGGTTACATTGCCCTCTCTCACGTCTGAGCCCGTAGGTTTGCCCAAGACCTCTTCTCGACCGATGACGTCGAGGATGTCGTCCACAATCTGGAACGCAATGCCCAGGTGGGTCCCGTACTCTCCCAGGGCGAGGACCTCCTCAAGGCTCCCGCCGCCCAGGAGGGCCCCGATCCTGGCCCCCGCGGATATGGGACCCGCCGTCTTCCTCCGAATGATCTCCAGGTAGTCCTCCTCCGAGAGGGACAGGTCCCGAGCGTACCTCCTCTGACGTATCTCACCCTCTGCCAGACTCACGCAGGCCTCTGCAGTTATGTCGACAATACTCGCATCGAACTTGGCGCCAATGGCGAAGGCCTTGGTGAAGAGGAAGTCCCCCGTCACGAGGGCGTTCTGAATCCCATACTTCGCGTACGCGGCTGGCCTGCCGCGACGCATAGCGCCACCGTCGTTTATGTCGTCGTGAAGCAACGTCGCATTGTGAATCAATTCGAGGGCCGCGGCCACTCTGATCGTGTCTTCGACCTTTTCCCCGCCCACGCTGTAGAAGGATAGGATCGTCACGGCCGGTCGAACCTTCTTGCCTCCTGCACCGATGACGTACTCTGCAATTTCGGTCAGCAAGGCCTCCTCGGACGCGATGCTTTCCCGAATGAGGTTTGAGACCATCGACAACTCTTTAGAAATGGTGAGGTCCCAGGAGGCCATCAGTCGTGTTTAATGACCGGCGCTATATTAGGTTTCCCCAACTCTGATGTGTCTGGAGGCTACAGCTGCTCCGCCCTGGCAGGCCTCCCCACGGAGACTGGCCTGGTGACCTCGAAGGTCTTGCCACTCCACACGAGGGCGAAGGAGGCAACTTCATGCTTCGTCGCCCTCAGTTTGACGAACCTGAGTCGCCTCTGAACCTCTAGGTCGGATATTGGATAGAGAGAGAGATGAATAACGCCGTCGGCGAGATAGGACTCATCGCTCTCCTTTCCGGGAGTGAAAACGTCCCCGAGGGCTTC
>JABAOF010002988.1_pt2 | contig 13372 bp, 13 predicted proteins | sample 7062171 | NCBI WGS metagenome assembly JABAOF01 (sample SAMN14538628, study PRJNA623070) | marine sediment metagenome | biome: marine biome [ENVO:00000428]; feature: marine pelagic biome [ENVO:01000023]; material: deep marine sediment [ENVO:00002113] | place: India: Gulf of Khambhat ...
GTGCGCGTAGTCCAGTGCCGCAGCCACCTGCTGGGTGAGCGCGATCGTCTCATCCAGCGCCAGCTGCTTCTCGCGGTTGAGCTTGCTGCGCAATGACTCCCCCGCCACGTGGGGCATCACGTAGTAGACGAAGCCCTCGGCCTCGCCCGAGTCGTGGAGGGCCAAAATGTGGGGGTGGTTGAGCTTGGCGGCGATGCGGATCTCACGCAGGAAGCGCTCGCTGCCCAGCACGGCCGAAAGCTCTGGACGGAGCACCTTGAGCGCGACCTCACGGTCGTGCTTGAGGTCGTGGGCGAGATAGACCGTAGCCATCCCACCGCTACCAAGCTCACGCTCGATGGCGTAGCGGTCGGCGAGGGCAGCCTTGAAACGTTCGAGGAGGTCGGTCACTGTGGCAACCGCGCCGGCTCTGAGCACTAACATATAGCCCGCCGACGGTTGAGACCATTTAACGCTCTACGAGGGGCGGCTCCCGCTTCACCCGGACGGGCCGGAGGCCGCAGACGCTGAGGATTGTCTGTTCACTTGGCAAGCGTAACCCCTTATCCCGCAACCACTTATCAACCAGTGTGTCCGAAATGTGCCCCTTGCGTCACCCACTGTTCGGCTGCAAGCCACCCTCTCCCCCCCTCCCCGGCCTGTGCTGGATCGTGCCTCCTAGAGCCACTGAGGCACCTATCTGAGGCCTTACGGCACCGCCGCCGAGAGTCGCCGCAACTGATCAAAGCTCCTGGGTCCCATAGGTCTTGTCCCCAGCCAGACTGACACCGGGCTCTGACGCCAAGGGGAATGGTCCCTGCATCACGCAGGGGGCGTTTGTCCAACCGAGGTCGCTGCAGGGTTCAACCGGATGTCAACAGCAAGACGCCCGGCGCGGGCGGTGTGAAATGGGCGCAGGGTGGGCCTCGGTGGCGACGGCGTCGTGGCGGTACCCCAGGTGGTCGGCGGCGTAGGCCAACACCTCCACGAGCGCGATCCCAGGATCGGCCGGATTGTGCTCCGTCCACTCGGGATTGGCGGCCCGGAAACACCAGCGCCCGGCGCGGGGCCGGGCGCAGCGCAGGTACCCGTGAAGTGGCCTACTTGACCTGCTGGTAGATGTTGTCGCGGTGGATGGTGTTCGCGAAAACCCAGTTCACACCCTCGTTGAACGCGGCACGGCGAACTGAATCCGGCTCGACCTCCCGGAACACCGCCTGAGCCCAGCCGGGTTCTGAGTTCGCCCAAGCATCCCAGGACCTATAGGTCCTCGTGATCACGACGTTCCACTCGTCCGCCATCAAGTGCACCCAAAGCTGGCGGTCGAGGATGTGCCCCAACTCCTGGGCTTTCGGCAACCACTCCGGGTACATCCCCCACAATGTCCTGAGGCTGTCTACCCGTTCCCACGGCACTTGGTGGCTGCTGGTGTGGACGACTGGATTCTCGGCCTCCTGCACCCTGAGCGCGGGCGCAGCAGCGATTGCTCCGAGCAGAAGTGTGGAGGTAAGAAGGATGGCACGACGCATGGTGTTCCTCCTTGTGTAAGACCGGCGTCGGTGGCCCTACGGTCTCGTCGTCGGTGGGCGTCCAGATGGAGGGCGTCGCTCTGGCAGCGGGCCGTCGAGGCCATCGGCGGTTCGACGGATGGTGTCAATGTGTCGCGGGGGACACGAGCTGCAAGAGTGAAATTGCACAGGATTTGTTCAGATTGGCCGCCCAAAAACACCAGCGCCCGGCGCGGGGCCGGTGGATGCGGTTGACCCGCTGGACCTGTTCTAGCCCCCGCGCTGGCTGGACGGACTGACGGCGATGTGACATTATCTTGGCGATGGACCTACTGTTTGTCATCGTCGGTGCCATAGCACTTGTGCCTGTGGCCCTACTGGTGGGGGTATCCGCCACCCAACTCTTGATTCGCGTGATCCTACACTGGGACACGTCCAAACCTCCACCATCATATCGGGTCAAGCTTCTTGGGGTGGAATTAGGGCTGATCTCGGAAGCGTCCGACAAGATCATTGAAACTCAGGAACGGCAGGCCGCAGAAATAAAGCAACTGAAAGCACAAGTCTTTAAGTTACAACTAGAACGCAGATTACTACGGAAGCAGAAAGATGAGGAGACCTGACGGCACTTGGTACGATCTAGCCGACGAACTGCGAGAAACCTATGGGTTGTCGCACGAGGAGGCTTCGCAGATTGTAGATGACCCCGAACTTAAGCACCTGGCGCATAGTTTCTTAGCGGCCAGTAGTTCATCGGAACACTCCCTCTCAGAGGCGAAACAGGCGGTCACGCGTCTGAGAGACTTACTACATGACCGTAGCGGGGGCTAACCCTCCCCACAGAGGGACAATCCCCGCTCCGACCCGGCATGACGGCCCCCTAAAGGGGCCGTTCTTCTTGCTGAGAACTACCCGAAAACGACAGCGCCCGGCGCGGGGCCGGGCGCGTAGTAGATACGGACGGCGACTAAAGGCTTCAGATGAATTCTATCCATCCCCCGTAGGGCGCCGTTGGAGCACTCGTGCCTAGGAGAAAGACAATGTAACAGTTGCTAGGATTGACTGCCCCGTCACCACGGAGATGCGCGGGCTAAAGAAACCGCCCTCCGTAAATAACCCCGCTCGCGTGGCGTTGCCCACACAAGCTGACGGTGTCGTGTCGCCCCCGTCGCAAGAACTCAATGTAGTCCTCACCAAATACACCTCACCGTCCCTTTGAGCAGTCGCAGTTCCGCTGAGGATCACCGTCGGGTCTCCCGTCGTGCCACCCCGTTCTACGGTAAGCGTTGGGAAATACGGCCCTTCCTGTCCGGCTGATGGGTCTGTGCTCTCTATGATGTGACAGGGGAGCCCTTGAAAGGGAGCCCCGCAGGGATGGTTTTCCTGTGTGCCGGCTTCCAACCTGATAGACCAGTTACTGGGCACCCGATCGCGGACAAGCATATCGGCCAGTGTCACCCGACCCGATGTGGTCAAGCTATTCCGAAACTCATAAGTCGCCACCAAGGACCCATCAGGATTTCGCACCTCGATAACCCAGTGGCCATGCACTTTGATTCCCTGCTCTACGTCGTCTGCCCCAGTCGGCACACCCTGCGCCATCGCCGGGGCAGACAGAGACAGACACGTGGTGAACAACACCGCGAGTGCCGCAACTGGCCGGAGTAGAAATACGGCTTTCCCAATCATGCTTGCCTCCCAGGTCGGGCAGCTTGTACGCACTGCCGCTCTTGGCCTTTGCCTATCATCATCAATCTCAACGCTCACTGCGGGGACACCACCGGCTGATCGCTCACCGTGATGGTCTCCGTCACGTGAATCACCACCCCGGGTACGAGCGTCGGTACGTCGCTCACCGTGATCACCTCGGTCACATCAATCACTACCGTCGGGAGTGGCTCCACTGCCGTTGCCGTGAAGTTACCGAACACGAGCTTCTCACCGTCGGAACTCACGGCCCGTGCCTCCAACGCCTGCGGGCCCGGTGCCCCGAGCGTCCAGCGTTCGGCGGCGTACCCCAAGGCGTCCGTGAGGGCTGCGCCGGCGAAGACTGAACCTCCACCCTCCGTCACCACGAAGTTGACGATCTGATTCGGTATGCCGGCCTGCGAGTTGCCGCGATACACCTTCACTACAATCGGTTCAGTAAGCTCCGTATACGGCGGACCCTCTTGCCCATCACCTGATACCACGAGCAGTTGCAGGTCGGCTGAATCATCGACGTCAGTGGGCTGGTCTTCGCAGGCGGGGATTGCGAGAACGAGGGCGACCGTGATGAGAGTCCGACGGTGGCGCATGGTACACCTCCCTGCTGCACAGCTTCCGCCCCACCATGGAGCCGCACGCTTGGGCCCGAAAGAGTCGCGAGGGCGCAACGCCGCCAACGTAATCCCTATCTCTGTGGCGAAATAGAGTAATTCCGCTCGGGATTCGGCGGCTCGGGCAGCAGCGGCCCGGAAACGAAGCGCCCGGCGCGGGGCCGGGCACGGCACGAGCCAGCGTAGCACCAACCGTCAGTTTTCCGGCCAAGTAGCAGCTATGTGGGCGGCAAGCACCGCGAGGCCCACCACGGCCAACCCTGCGACCACGACGAGCGCCGTCTTCCCAACCTCGGTCTCCTCGACGGCGATGCTCGACACATCGGCAAGGGCAACGCTCGCCTGCTGTCCGAGAAGGAATAGGTCGCCTTGCACAGAGCTGGGGTATTCCTTCCCGATGCAAACCCCTCGGAGCGAGTCACCAGATACTCGGGGCTCCTCTATCACGACTTTGATGCTGTCGGTTCGCGTCACACGGACCTTTGAGGGCTCCTGCTCGGCCACCAATTGTTCCGGACTCACCTCCTGTGTCTTCCAAGAGAAACACGCAGCGAGGTAGCACGGCAGCAGCGCGAACGCCACGAAGCGCCGGACTGGTCGATGGGCAATCGTTCGCATAGTCCCTGCTCCGAATCAGGAAGGTTCACACACTTCCCGTCGGTGGTCTGGCGGTCGCGTCGTCGGTCTGGCGTCCAGGTGGAGGGCGTCGCTCTGGCAGCGGGGCCGTCGAGGCCACGCGGCGGTTCGACGGATGCGGCTAATGTGTCGCCGGGGACACCGCTCGCAAGGGGAAATCTGAACCGGGTTTGTTCAGTTTAGCGGCCTGGAAACACCAGCGCCCGGCACGGGGCCGGCGAACTGAGATAGCCGCCCTTCCTGGGACACTACATATTCGCGGCGTGACCTCTTGGGGGGGTGTTGCCATGACCGAGCCGACACGTCCTGAGCTGCTGCGGGGCCGACTCCCGCAGAAGAAGATGCTCCTACCACTAGCTGTCCCGGTACTTACAGTCGAGTGGGCGTTAGAGTGGATCGACTACGCCACGAGCCAGATGGCCCTGTTCCACGTCCTGGGGAACCTCGCTCGATTGTCGATCCTCGTGGCCGTCGTCTCGTACTTCATGAGCGCCGACGAACGACGTGAAGCGGCCGAGAATGCGAAGAAGGCGAAGCATTATCAAGCGTGGTAGATGCTGCATGCCGCCACGGCGGCAGGAGCGACGAGTGCCGGCGGGCGGATTGAGGCCCTACAGGATCTCAATCATGACAGTGTCGCTCTCACTGGCGTCAATCTCTCCGGGGCGATGCTCGACAGTGTCCAACTCCGCGATGCGATACTGGTGAGGGCGGTCATGGACTCCGCTAGCCTCAGGTGGGCCTGCCTCACGGGTGCCAACCTCAGGGCTGCTAAGCTCAGACGTGCCCACCTCAGGGAGGCCGATCTTAGCAACGCCATCCTCCTCGGGGTCGACCTCGGGGATGCCGACCTCACGGGTGCCATTCTCCAGGATGCCGACTACACGTGGGCCAGCCTCGCTTATGCCAACCTCTCGGAGGCCAACCTCGGGCGTGCCAACCTCAGGCATGCCGACCTCGCGCAGGCGGATCTTAGCAACGCCTTCCTCCTCAGGGCCGACCTCAGGGATGCCAACCTCAGCGGTGCTAACCTCAGGAATGCCCACCTCGGGAACGCGGAGCTCAGTAACGTAGAGAATTGGGGAAATGTGTCCCAATTCGACTTGGCCAACCTATTCGGTGTTCGGTACCCACCGTCCGGGTCCCTAGAGTTCGCGGTTGAGCGCGGCGCCGTTTGCGTCCAGGTCGAGAGGTACGAGGAGTGGACGACCATGATTCTTGAGGGCAGAGTGCCCAAACCTCCACCGGACGCAGATCTCTACGAGTACTGCAACGTGCAGCGGCCACACACTACCGGGACGTAGCTTGTTCAATCCGGGATTCGGTGGCTCGAGCAGCAGCGGCCCGGAAACCCTGCGAGACCTGCTCCGCAAGCAGCGGGACGCAACGAAGGAAGCCGAACGGCGGCTTGGCCGGATCATCCCCTGGGTCTTTCATCGCGATGGGGAGCGCATCCGGGACTGCTACCACGCATGGCGGGCCGCCTGCCATCGAGCGGGCGTGCTTGGAACAGACGGACAGCCGAAGCGCCCGCACGACTTCCGCCGGACCGCTGTTCGGAATCTTGAGCGAGCGGGTGTGCCGCGATCCGTGGCTATGCAGCTTATCGGCCACAAGACGGAGAGCATCTACCGCCGATATGCCATCACGAAGGAGCGGGACCTGCGTGAGGGTGTGAAGAAGCTCGCGGCGCTCGACCTCGCCGTAGGAGCTTCTCGGACCGTGCTCCCCATGAGAAAGGGCACAATTGGGGCACAATCGGCCGTCGGCGGCTGATGCCCGGGTTCCGGAAGCGGCAAAGGGCCACGCGACCTAACCGTGCGTGGCCCTTCGTCTTACCCTCAATGCCCGGGGTGGGAGTCGAACCCACACGGGGTTTCCCCCCAGGGATTTTAAGTCCCTTGCGTCTGCCCATTCCGCCACCCGGGCTACCAATTCTAACATCGCATGCAGCCGACCGCCGCGGAAGCCAACGGAAGGCTCACCACAGACGGTATCCCCCCATTCCACAAAGGGTTCCGAAGCCTGCTCGGCCGACCGGGAAGCTTGACGGGGCCCCCTGCCCTCCCCACCTTACCCGCCGTCGAGCCCACCCCGGGGCCTCCGGGGCGCCGCCCGACTCGGACTCACAACCGGTGGAGGCGTCGAATGGCACTCTCCCGCTCCGCGGCCAACGCCATCGTTGCCGTGATCGTGCTGGCTGGGCTGGCCGCCATGGGGGCCATCATCTGGTACGTCGAGGAGCCCGGCCTCCGGTTACCGCTGGCGCTGCTCGCGATGATCCCCATTATGTGGGCACTCATCTGGGCCTCCAAGAAGGGGCTCACCGAGGAGTTCCAGCCTCCGCCGATGCACAAGCGGCGCTACCTCAAGCTGCGCGCCAAGGTGAAGCAGATGATCGACGAGGTCACCCGGCTCCACTGGACCATCGTGGACGGGCGGCGGGGCCTCAAGCCCGCCTCTCAGGTACAGAAGGAGGCCGACGTCATCGAGCAGCGGCTGCACGACATGATCGGCGAGCTGCGGGAGAGCGCCGGCGACATCGCCCCGGGCAAGGACTGGGACTAGCCTCGCGTTCCGGGTCCGTGCCGTGACCCACTCGCGTTCGCGCACGGCGCCCCTCCGGGCGCCGTTTCCATTTCTGGAGCGCGCGGAGCCTCCGGCCGCGGGGTGACGGCCGCGCTCGCTCCTCAGTATCTTCCGCGCGCCATGCCTGACCTCGCCCGCCTTCGTGCGCGGCAGCGCGCCGTTTCGGCACGGGCCTCCGGCTGGGCCCATGTTCTGCTCTCCCAGCTCCCCAAGCTGGGAGTCGACGAGACCGCCCTGCTCCTCGGCTTCGCGGTCGCCATCGGGACGGTCGTCGGCCTCTCGGTAATCGTCTTCTACAAGCTGATCGACCTGGCACAGGCGGGCGCCCTGACGGCGGTGGGACGGCTCACCGGGATCGGGAGCCTGGCCATCGTCCTCGTGGTCGTGGTCGGCCTGAGCCTCACCCGACTCCTGGTGCGCTACGGCACCCACGACTCGGACGGCGAGAACATTCCCGACGTCATGCGGGCCGTGGCGAAGCGTGGCGGCGTGATCCACTCCTGGCCCGTCATGATCAAGACGGCCGCGGCCGCCATGGCGATCGGCACGGGAGGCTCGGTGGGCGCCGAGGGACCGGTCGCCGTGGCCGGCTCCGCCCTCGGGTCGAAGATCGGCCGCTTCTTCCGCTCCGGGCCCGAGCGGCTGCGGCTGCTGGTGGGCTGCGGAGCGGCAGCCGGCATTTCGGCTGCATTCAACGCGCCCATAGCCGGGGTGTTCTTTTCCCTGGAGAAGGTCATCGGAACGTTCGGGGTCCGGGCCTTCCCACCGGTTCTCGTTGCCAGCGTGATCGCCGCCGCCATCTCGCGGGCGGCCTTCGGCGGTACCCCCGTGATCGAGATGCCGACGGAGTACGGGGTGGGGGCCTCCAGCGAGCTGCTGCTGTACGCGCTGCTCGGTGTAGTGACCGGCGTGGTGGCCGTGCTCTACACCAGAGCCGTGTACTTNNGCTGGGGCGGATCGAGCGGGTGTGGCCGCAGCTCCTGGTCGGCGCGCTGATCGTAGGAGCGCTCGACGTGGTGTTCAAGGCGGACCTGTGGGGCCGCGGCCATGAGACTCTCTCCATCGACATCATAGGCGCCCGGACCGGCTACTTCCTGGTCGGCCTCGCGTTCGCCAAGATCCTCGCCACCGCTGCGACGCTCACCGTGACCCGAGCCGGCGGGGTGTTCACCCCGGCGTTGTTCATCGGCGCCACGCTGGCAGGTGGGCTGGGCCGCGCGGCCACGGAGCTGGTGCCCGGGTTCACCATCGCCCCCGAGGCGTTCGCGCTCGTGGGGATGGCCGGGCTGGTCGCCGGGAGCACCCACGCGCCGCTCACCGCCATCATGATCGTGTTCGAGATGACGAGCGACTACGCGCTGATCCTCCCACTCATGCTGTGCGGCGCGGTCGCATACATCACCGCGCGCCGTATCCACCCGGAGTCGATCTACTCCGAGTGGCTGGTGCGAAGAGGCGAGACCATCCACCTCGGGCGCGACTCGGCGGTCATGGAGCGGCTGCGCGTGCGCGACTCGTTCAATCCCGACCCCCAGGTGATCGGGGAGGACGCGACGGTGCAGCAGATCCTCAAGGCCATCGGCGCGAGCCCGCAGATCGAGTTCCCGGTCATGGACGAGGAGCTGAGGCTCGTGGGGATGCTCACCTACGACGACCTGCGTACCGTGCTGTCGGACGCGGACCGGTTCGCCTCCGTGGTGGTGGCCGGCGACCTTGCGAGCCCGCACTTCGAGCGGGTGACCCCGGGCGACTCCCTCGCCACCGCCTTGCAGAAGCTGGCGGTCCGAGGGAGCCACTACATCCCGGTGGTGGACGCGGGAGATTCGGAGCGGCTGCTGGGCGTCATCGGGCGCCAGGAGATCCTGGCTGCGTACGACCGGGAGCTGCTGCGCAAGCCGGATTAGGCCCTCCCGCAGTTCGTTGACTTTCCCGTGCATCCGGGATAAAGTCGCGACATCACTCTCACGGCGGGGTACGGAATGAGACGAGCGACTTCTGGTCTGGCAGTTGCCGTGGCGCTCGCCGCACTCCCGGGCACGCTCGTGGCCCAGGGATTCCAGGTGAACGAGCACGGCACGTGCGTGATGGGTCGGGCGGGTACCGGCGTCGCCTCACCCTGCGAAGACGGGTCATCGATCTTCTACAATCCAGCCGGTATCGCCGGAATGCAGGGTTGGACCGTGAGCGCCGGGGTGAGCGGCATTTACGCCTTCGGCGGCTTCACCGCCGATCTCACCGGGGCGGAGACCGACCTCGAGAACGACATCGTCCCAGTGCCACACGCCTACGTGGTGTACGGCAAGGACAAGTGGGCGGCGGGGCTCGGCTTCTTCGTACCGTACGGGCTGGGCACGGAATGGCCGCTGGCATTCGAGGGCCGCTTCCTCGGCTACGACAACGACCTGCGCTCGTTGTACTTCCAGCCCTCCGCGGCGTACCAGGTGCTCGACTGGCTCATGCTCGGCGCCGGTCTGGACATCGTGATCGGCTCGGTAGAGCTGAACCAGCGGCTCGATCTCTCGGCCGTGGAGCTGCCGCTGCCCAGCCTGCCCCCGGGCACGACGGTGGGCCAGCTGGGCATTCCCTTCCACACGCAATTCGCCGACGGCCGGCTCCACGCCAGTGGGGCCACCGGCTTCGGCGGGAACTTCGGCGTCCGCATCAAGCCGGTCGAGTCGGTGGACATCGGGGTCCGCTACCTCACGCGGGTGACGCTCGACTACGAGGGCGATGCCACGTTCCGGCAGGTCGCGAGCGGCCTGATCATCCCGCCCAACAGCGGGATCGCCCTCGCCCTGGGGCTCGACCCGAGCCAGCCGCTGCCCGTGGACTCCCTGGTCGCCGGCCTCGACCTGTTCAGCACCGGCCGCCCGCTCTCCGACCAGACCGTCAACACATCGATCACCATGCCCGATCAGCTGACCGTGGGCGTGGCGATCGACGCGTTCGACGACCTCAAGGTGCTGGCGGAGTGGCAGTGGGTGAACTGGTCGCTGTTCGACGAGCTCGTGGCAGCGTTCGAGTATCAGGACACCCTCAGGTTGGAAGAGGGTTATGGCGACACCAACGGCTTCCGCTTCGGCCTCGACTGGGTGACCAGCGACAAGGTGAACCTGCGGGGCGGCTACCTCTACCACCAGGCCGCCGCGCCCGACGAGACGGTGACACCGTTGTTGCCCGAGGGGAACCGCAACGAGTTCACTGCGGGCGCGGGCATCAGGTTCAGCAACAGCTTCGCGCTCGACCTGGCCTATCAGTACATCCGTCAGGACAAGCGCCGCGGCCGCGTGCGCGACGCCCCAGCGGGGCAGTCGCCGACCGTGGAGTTGAACAGCGGGCTGTACACGTTCAACGCTCACCTCATCGCCGCCACCCTCACGGTGCACTTCTAGGAGGATCACGACATGATTCGCCGAACCATGAAGTGGATTCCGACAGTGGCCGTCGCGGGCGTGGCGTTGCTGGGAGCTTGTGACGACGACATTGTCAACCCGCCGACGTCCGACGTGGATGCGCTGTTCAACAAGTACGTCGCCATCGGCAACTCCATCACGGCGGGGTTCCAGTCGGGCGGGATCAGCGACTCCACACAGTTACTCTCGTATGCTCAGATACTTGCCGCGCAGATGGGGGTCAGCGAATTCAACGCTCCCCTCATGAACCGGCCCGGCTGCCCACCGCCGCTGATCAACGTGTTCACGCAGGACCGTGGCGGCTACGCCGACGACTTCTGCGACAACCTGCGCGTGGCGCCGATCCCGGAGTACCTGCACAACGTCGCCGTGCCCGGCGCCGCGGTCATCGACGCGCTGACCAACCTCAGCCCGGCGAGCGGCCCCAACCCGCTCACCACGTTCTTCCTGGGCGGCCGCACGCAGCTCGAGGCAGCCGCCGAGGTAGAGCCCACGTTCGTCTCGGTCTGGATCGGGAACAACGACGTGCTCGAAGCGATCCTGGATGAGACGAACGCGGGCGATCCGGCGCTGATCACCGACCCCGCTGAGTTCGAGGCCAACTACACGGCCATGATGGACAGCATCGACGCCTTCGGTTCGGTCGAGGGCGGCGCGCTGATTGGCGTCGTGCAGGTGGGGCTCGCGCCGTACCTGAGCCAGGGGCGCGCGTACTTCGCGGCCGCCGCAGCCGTTCCGGCCCTCACGGTCCTCCCCAACTGCCTGACCGACTTCTTCGTGATCCCGGGGACGACGGACACGCTGTGGGTCTCGGTGCCGTTCCACTACGGCGCGCCGATCTTCGGGGCGGCGGCGCTGGGCCTTCCCCAGACGCTCGACTGTTCGGTACCAGAAGTTGTCTCCTCGGCCGAGATGCTAAACATGGTCAGCAGCGTTGAGGCCTACAACGCGACGATTGCGGCCGAGGCCACGGCGCGTGGCTGGGCGTACCTCGATCCCAACCCCATCCTCGAGGACCTGCTGCAGGACCCGACGGCGATCCGCCCGTTCCCGGCATTCAACCCGTTGGACCCGCAGCACGAGACCGCGCCATTCGGCTGGGCGCTGAGCCGCGACGGGATCCACCCCAGCTCCCTGTCACACGAGGGTGTCGCCGAGGGGCTGATCGCGCTGATCAACGCGACGTACGGCACCGATATCCCGGAGCCGTAGGGACGGCGCGATTTCCGAGAGACGGCATGCGGGGGGCTCGCCTTGGTGAGCCTCCCGCTTTGCTGTAGATTGCCGCCACCGATGCCGAGCCCAACCACCGCGTCCCATTCGGCGGCATCGACGGTACCGCTGCGCCGCGTTCACGCTACCGTAGTGGCCGTCGTTGCCATCCTTACCGTCGGCACGGCCGCTCCGGCGGCTGCGCAATTCCCCGACGCCTGGATCGTACCGCGCGGGGTGCTGCGCGTGAGCTTCGAGCCGCAGTACGTCAACTACGCAGAGCGGTTCGACGCAGACGGCAACATGGAACCGCTGGGCACCGACTTCTCCGACGTGGCGGCCGGTGTGCGGCTCGTGCCCACGATGTACTCGCCGCAACTCAGCATCCGCTCGATCATTGACGACTCGACGTACACGATCAACACCGGTGCGTGGCAGACCACGCTGGACGCGGATGTCCGCCGCTTCCCGCTGAACCTGGCGCTCGGGATCAGCCACCGCCTCACCCTCACCGCCTCCGTGCCCCTCGTCTCCACCCGCATGCAGGTGAACTTCGCGGTGGACTCCACCGACGCCGACCAGGGCTGGAACCAGGCGACCGTGGAGGGGGGTATCGCGCAGATCCGGGCCCTATTGCTGGAGCTGGAGGCGGGGGCGGCATTCGTCGAGAGCCAGATTGCGGCGGGAGCCTACGGGTGTCCCTCGAGCCCGGAATGCGACCAGGCGCGGGACCTGGTAGACCGCGCGCGGCGCCTCACGGCCGATCTGACCGTCCTCACCGGCGTGCTCCAGGACGGGAGCACGGCCGATATCCTGCCGCCGTTCGCCCCGGTTGGATCGTCGCCGGCGGGCCAGGCCATTCTCGCAGCCATCCAGAGCACCGCTACCGAGCTCGAGTCGTTGGGTGCGTCGCCGCTCAGCGCCACGCTACCGCTGCCCGGCACCCGCCTCACGGGCGAAGACGTGAACGCGATGCTGAGGGGCTCCGGCCTGGGCTACGAGGCCTTCCCGCTGGAGTTCGTGAAGTACCACCTCAAGCTGGGGGACGCCGAGGTGGGGCTCAGGTGGGGCGCCATTCAGCGCCCGAGCCTCAGGGCCGTGCTGCTGGGAGTCGTGCGGCTTCCCACCGGGCAGCGGGATCTGCCTGACCACTTCGTGGACATTGGGACCGGCGACCGGCAGACCGACGTGGTACTCGGAGCCGAGGCGGCCTGGGAGCCAGGCAGCGTCGTGGGGCTGAACGCCACAGCATCCTACACGCTCCAGCTGGGCGACAATCTGCCGCGCCGCATCACCCCGCACGACCGTCCGATCGCGATCCTCGCGACTGAGCAGAACGTGTCCCGCAATCTCGGCGACGAGCTGCGCCTGGCGCTCTACCCGGCGCTGCGCCTCAGTCGCTCATTCTCGGCGTACGCCTCGATCTACTACTACCACAAGGGCAGGGACGCCTTCTTCCTCGACGGGGGGTTCACCATCCCGCCGGGACAGATCCAGACCGAGGTGGCGGACCTGGAGTTCGAGACCACGATGAGCAGCCTGAGCGTGGGCGCCGGGATCTACTACCGCTCGGCCAGCGGTCGCGAGGAGAGTCCCAAGCTCCCGATCGAGGCAGGCATCGACTACCGGGCGGCCTTCTCGGGCTCAGGTGGGCAGACGCCCAAGTCGTCGTCGCTGTACTTCTATCTGAGGCTGTACTGGAGGCTGTGGGGCGGCG